>Ga0308389_1000295_pt1 | contig 38777 bp, 35 predicted proteins | sample Hotspr2Sample148_FD_202362 | JGI IMG/M metagenome (GOLD analysis project Ga0308389, IMG submission 202362) | Hot spring phototrophic mat microbial communities from Mushroom Spring, Yellowstone National Park, Wyoming, United States - 20040719_148 ... | reverse complement strand
AAAAAAAGAATTTAAAAAAGATAGAGCAAAGGTATCCTTTCTACCTATGTCTGATTTTGGTCTAGTTGAAATTACAAGACAAAGAGTAAGACACAATATTATGCAGGCGATTAAAGATGTCTGTCCCATTTGTAATGGTAGTGGATATGTTACTAAAGGTACTCATCTTAATTATGATATTGAAAAATGGTTAAAGAAATTTAAACTTTACTCTAATGAAAGATCTATTATAGTGAAATGCAATCCGACTGATTATCATAGATTAAATTTTATTAAATTTGGATATAGAACTAAACTTCAGTTTAAATACCTTATGAGAATCAAGTTTATTGAGGATGAATCTATTCCAGTTGGGCAAGTTAGATTCTTTTCAAACAAAACAGGTGATGACATAACTAATTTGTATAAATAAGGAGAACTAAAATGAAATTTTTTATAGACACCGCAAACATAAATGAAATAAGAGAAGCTCAATCCTTCGGTATTTTGGATGGTGTTACTACCAATCCATCATTAGTTGCAAAAGAGGGAAAAGACTTTAAAACATTATTGAAAGAAATTCTTGAAGTAGTCGACGGTCCAGTTAGTGCTGAAGTAATATCAACTGACTTTGATGGAATTGTTAAAGAAGCACGTGAATTATCATCTATTCATCATAATATAGTTGTTAAAGTTCCTTTAATAAAAGAGGGACTTAAAGCTGTTAAATTTCTATCGTCTGAAGGTATAAAAACTAATGTTACTTTGTGTTTTTCTCCAACTCAAGCAATTTTAGCAGCAAAAGCTGGCGCAACTTATATAAGTCCTTTTGTTGGTCGTTTAGATGATATTAGCACAAATGGTATGGAACTTATATCTCAAATAGTTCAAATTTATAGAAATTACAACTTTGAAACCCAAATTCTCGTTGCAAGTATTCGTCATCCTCTCCATGTTGTAGAAGCTGCATTATTAGGGGCTGATGTTTGTACTATTCCGTTTAATGTTATAGATAAACTTTTCAACCATCCTCTTACAGATATTGGATTAGAAAAGTTTTTATCAGATTGGAATAAGTTGAATAAAAAATAATATAAAAAACATTTGAAAAGAGAATGAAGAATGAAGCAAACAAAATTTTTTAACATACATAAAAATCTCAACGCAAAAATTATTGAGTTTGCTGGTTTTGAAATGCCAATACATTATACCTCAATTATTCAAGAACACAAGGCAGTTCGAAATTCTGTTGGAGTATTTGATGTTTCTCATATGGGCGAAATTATTATTAAAGGTGATAGAGCTTTAGATTTTGTTCAATATGTTACCATAAATGATGCTTCTAAATTATTTCCCGGAAGAGTTCAATATTCTGCGATGTGTTATGAAGATGGAGGTATTGTTGATGATTTGTTAGTTTATAAAATTTCTGAAAATGAATTTATGTTTGTTGTTAATGCCTCAAATATTGATAAAGATTTTCAATGGCTCGTTCAAAATAATAAGTTTAATGTATTTCTGGAAAATAAAAGTGATTCATATTCATTATTGGCGATTCAAGGTCCAAATTCATTAAAGGTAGTTGAAAATTTATTCAATGAAAAAATTAACATTGATTATTATTATTTCACTTTTCAAAGCTTATTTGGAAATAATGTAATCTTATCAAGAACTGGTTACACAGGTGAGATAGGATTTGAACTTTATTTCCAAGTTGATAATGAAGATGCTGAAAAAATTTGGAATGCAGTTTTTGATGCTGGAAATGAGTTTAATATTCAACCTGTTGGACTGGGTGCTAGAGATACTTTAAGACTGGAAATGGGTTATTGCTTATATGGAAATGATATAGATCAAACAACTAATCCCATCGAAGCAGGGTTAGGCTGGATTACCAAATTGAACAAAAGCGATTTTATAGGAAAATCCGCTCTTCTTAATGCTAAAGAAAATTTCAACAGAAAACTTGTTGCAATTGTATCGGAAGAGAAATTTTTCCCAAGACAAGGTTACGAAATTTCAGTTAATGGAGAAATTGTTGGCAAAATAACAAGTGGAACAGTCAGTCCAACTCTTGAAAAGCCGATTGCACTAGCTTATGTAAAAAAAGAATATTCTGATATTGGTTCTCAATTAAATGTTATTGTTCGTGGTAAAGAATATGCTGCCACTATAATTAAATTACCATTTATAAAAAAGTGAATTTATATGAAAGTAAATGTTTTGTTCAATCCAAATAGTGTTGATGATTTATATTTCAAAGATAAGACAACAATAGTAATTGATGTCCTAAGAGCATCATCCACAATAATTACAGCTTTAAGTAATGGTGCAAAAGAAATTGTTCCTGTTTCTGGAATTGAGTCTGCAATAAAATTATCTGGTGGAATTTTTGGCGGTCATACTTTACTTTGTGGAGAACGAAATACAAAAAAAATAGATGGATTCGCTTTAGGAAATTCGCCGCTTGAATTTACCAAAGAATTAGTTGCTGGTAAAAGTATTGTTTTATATACTACTAATGGTAGCAAAGCTATAGTTAAAGCAAAATTCTCAGAAAACCTATTCATAGGTGCATTCCTTAATTTAAACTTTTTGATAAATCATATTATTAATCTTAACAATGATATTGAAATTGTCTGTTCGGGACGCAATAACTTCTTTTCTTTAGAGGATGCTTTATGTGCAGGTTTTATTTGTGATAAAATATTTCAAAAAGAAAAAGAATTTATGCTAAGTGATTCTGCTAAAGCATCAATTGCATTGAAGAAAAAATTTGGGAATGATTTATTACAAACCCTTAAAGAATCTGAACACGGAAAAATTTTAATTGAAAATGGTTTTGAAAATGATATTGAATATTGTTCTCAAAATTCTATATTAGATGTTATTCCTTATTATAATAATGCTTCAATCAAATTATTATCAAATATTTGATTTTAAAATTTCAAATAGATGAAAAGAAAGAAAAACATAAATCTAAATTCAAACCCTTCCACTAACGGAAAAAAAACATTTATTTCGAAAGAGAAAAAACAGAAAGTTATTGGATTATTTCTTTTCATCCTGTCAGTTTTATTATTGATTTCAATATTATCTTATAGCCCTGATGATGAAGATAATTTAACTAATTTAATAGATGATATAAAAAGAGATATACAGTTCTCATTAGATAATAGTATATCATCGAAAGAATACTTACAAAAACGATTCGAAATCAATAATTGGATGGGCTCGGCTGGTGCTCATATTGCAAGATTTTTTGTTAAATATTCAATTGGTTATTTCTCTGTTTCATTTCCAATAATTATTTTTCTTTTATCATTGATTGTAATTAAACAGAATAATAAAAGAAAAATATTGGTCTATTCAAATGTCGTTTTAATAATTTCAATCTTTCTATCAGCATTTTTTGGAGTAATAAACTCTCAATTTTATTCTTCTGATTTAATATTCTCTCTTTCAGGAAAAATTGGAAATTTTGTGGGTTTGTTTTTAGGTAAGACATTCGGTACTATTGGCTCAGTTTTAATCATTTTATTTCTTTTAGTAAGTACTCTCGTATTGTTGTTTGATTTCAAATTTGAAATAGTCTTCAAAAATATTTTTTCGGCAATTAAATCCTTATTTGTTTATATCTTTAAAAATCACTCAATGTCAGATGTAATTGTAGCGAAATCCAATGAAATATCACCTAATAAAAAATCTTCGAAAATTGAAAAACAAGAGTTACGCGAACCTGAATCTATAGATCAAACTCAGGAAGAGGAAACCAGAATAAGAATTATCAAAAAAACAGATTCTGATATTCAAACCTCAATACAATCAGATTTACCCGAAAAGAAGTCAGTTAGAACCGAAACAAAAGAAAGAAAATCGCAAACTGAAAAGGAAAAATCGAACATAGACGAAAAATTACTTCCTAACCAATGGGAAGAGAAAATCGATTATAATTTTCCATCAATAGATTTATTGAATTTGTATGCTGAAGAAGATTATTCAGTAGCTGAAGAGGAATTAACTAAAAATGCTCAGCTTCTTAAAGACAAATTAAAATTATTCGATATTGATATTAAAGACATATCAGTAACTCCGGGACCAGTAGTAACTCTTTATGAGATTGTTCCATCTCCAGGAGTTAAAATTAGTAGAATAGTTGGACTCGAGAATGATATTGCATTAGCTCTTGCAGCAAAAGGAATTAGAATAATTGCACCTATTCCTGGGAAAAGTGCAATTGGTGTTGAAATTCCCAATTTGAAAGCTTCTTTGGTCACTGCTAAATCTGTTCTATCTCAAATTAAACAATCAAATTTTGAATTACCTTTAGCACTTGGAAAAACTATAAGCGGAGATGTTTATTTAACTGATTTATCTAAGATGCCTCATCTACTTATTGCAGGCTCAACTGGTTCTGGAAAGAGTGTTGGAATTAATATGATTATTTCAAGCCTTTTATATTCTAAACATCCATCTGAGGTAAAATTTTGTTTGATTGATCCTAAAAAAATAGAATTGTCCTTTTATCAAAAAATTAGAAAACACTTTTTAGCTATATCTCCTGATTTAGATGAATCAATTATCACTACTCCTCAAAATGCGGTTATATTATTAAAAGCAATTGAATTAGAGATGAATAAAAGGTATGATAAGTTATCAAACGCAGGGGTTAGAAATATAGTTGATTATAATACAAAAGTTTCTAATCCAAAAACTAAACCTAATGATACTGAAATTATAAAGCATCATCCAATTCCTTACATTGTAGTAGTTATTGATGAGTTAGCAGATTTAATGTTAACATCTGGTAGAGAGGTTGAAGAACCTATTACACGTTTAGCGCAGATGGCAAGAGCTGTTGGAATTCATTTAATTCTTGCTACTCAAAGACCTTCGGTTAATGTTATCACTGGTGTAATCAAAGCAAATTTCTCCGCACGAATTGCTTATCAAGTTGCAACTAAAATTGATTCCCGAACTATCATCGATATGAATGGTGCTGAACAACTACTTGGAAGTGGCGATATGTTATTTTTACCAACTGGTTCTCCTAAACCAATAAGAATTCAAAATGCTTTTATCTCTACTGATGAAGTTGAGAGAATAACAAATCATATATATTCACAACCTGCTTTTTCAAAACCTTACTATTTGCCGTCTTTATATGAAGCGAAAGTTAATTCTGGTGGAAGATTAAGTAGTGACTTTGATCCTATGTTTGAAGATGCTGCAAAAATAATTGTAAAGTACCAACAGGGTTCTGTTTCACTTCTTCAAAGAAAATTAAAGTTAGGTTACTCTCGTGCAGCAAGAATCATTGACCAATTAGAAGAAGCAGGAATTGTTGGTCCTAATGATGGAAGTAAAGCAAGAATGGTTTTAGTTGATAATGAGGAAACTTTAGAAACAATTTTGAGAAGTCTTTAGTCTAAAGACAAAAAAAATCTATGAAAAAAATGTTAATTACTTTTTTACTAATAGTTAATTACTCTTTTTCCCAATATAATCCTGTTGATATTCTTAAATCAGTTCAGGAAAAATTTAATAGTATAAAAGATTTAAGTGTGGATATTATTCAAATGGTGAATTCTCAAAATCCTGCTAAAGGAAAACTATTTTTTAAGCATCCAGAAAACTATCGATTGGAGATAACAAATCAAGTTATAATAAATGATGGCAAAACATTTTGGAACTATAATAAAAGACAAAATAAAGTTATAATTGATAATTTTACTGAAAATAATGACAACCTTTTTTCAATTAATTACCTTCTTAATGAACTACCGTTGAAATCTAATATATCACTTGAATTAGATGGCAATTTCAAAAAGCTTATATTAAAACCTAAAGATAATTCCATTCCTTATAATCTGATTGAAATCTGGGTTCAATCTGATAAATTAGTTCATAAGGTGAATGCTTTTGATAACACGGGTACGTCTTATACAATAATTTTCAAAAATTATAAAATAAATCAAAATCTTAAATCAGACCTGTTCAGTTTTAAAATCTCAGAAGGGATAAAAGTTATTGACCTCCGCTAACAGTAAATACTCCCACAAAATTAAATCAATATTAAATTTTACTATTTCTTTAATTTTAGCTGTAGTCTTTTTATATGTTGCTTTTTATGATGTTAATTTTTCTGAAGTTTTAGAATTATCCTCAAAGGCAAGTTTAGGATGGGGCTTACTGTTCGTTTTGTTAAACTTTCTGGGCCATATCGTTAGGACTTATCGCTGGAAGTTAATTTTGTCTTCTGTAAAAGAAGAAATTAAATTTAAAAATTTATTTAATTCATTGATGATTAGTTACGGAGTAAATTGTGTAACACCAAAATTAGGAGAAGTTGCTCGCGCAGTTTTAATTGCTAGATGGGAGAATTTATCTCGGTCTTCAATGTTTGGTACAGTAATTCTTGAAAGACTTATTGATGTTTTTTTCCTTATTATTTCAATTTTAATTGGTATTTATTTCTCTTCAGAAAATATTCAACTTGAATTTCCTTGGTTGATGAATGCAGTTTATATCCTAACTATTTTTTTGATTGGTTTATTTGTTTTTATTTCATTGATTTTTTATAAAAAAGAAAAATTCTCTCTCGTGATTAAAAAAATTTTTGGCAGTATTTCAAAAACTTTTGCAGATAAAATAGATTATATTATTAGAATGCTTATTGAGGGACTTAGCAGTCTTAAAGGATATAAAAATTTGTTTTTAACAATGATTTTATCATTTATTATAATTATTATTTATGCTACTACTTCTTATGTTGGAATGTTGATGTTAGGTATGAATGAGTTAAGACCAATTAATATTTTAATGGGATGGGTAGTTATGAGTATCAGTGCTATTGGTGTTATAGTTCCTACTCCAGGAAGTACAGGTTCATATCATACTTTGGCTAAATCTTCTCTTGTTTTTATTTATAATTTTGATGAAACTATAAGTGCTTCCTATGCATTTCTAACTCATTTAATTTCTTATTCATTGATGATTATTACTGCATTTATAATTTACATTTTTTCAATCAAAAACAATTTGAAAATAAATGAGTTAACTAAAAATCAAATAGAAAACTTAAAATGAAAACCAGCATCATTTTAATTTTAATATTTTTTCTATCAGAAAAACTAATACCACAAATTGACTTAAGAGTCGGAATGGGTTTAGATTTTTTTACATCTCCTTCTCTTGTAGATTATATAAATCAGAGTGGATTTTATGGTTCAGAGGAATTATCAAAATTTTCAAGTGCTGTAAATTTTTCAAGCGAAGTAGGTTTTATTAAAATAGGTAATTATCAAATCTCAACTGAATTGGCTTATCAATTATATTCTTATAATTCTAATGTTCAGTTAGGAAGATATGATATTGAATTTACTAATATTTTACCTTCAGTTCTAATTTATTATCTAATCGAAGGAAAGGGTTATAATTTTAAATTCGGTGGTGGTGGTGGGCTCAGAATAGTCGCTGTTGAAGAAACTCTTCCTGCATCCGTTAGTTCAGATAAATTCTCAAACCTTGGTTTTGGATTTTTATTAAGAACTCAAGGGAACACTTTACTGAGTGATAAACTTTTTGCTAACATCTCTATTGATTTAAGATATGATTTTAATGGTGTTCCGAAAAGTAACAACAGAAAACTTTACAATAATCTATTGAGAGAACAGGTGAATATAAATCAACTCTCTTTTGGAATTAAACTTGGATTTTGTTACAAATTCTAAAAATATTTGGAGATAAATTGACAATAATCGAAGCAATTTTTTTAGGCATAATACAGGGTTTAACGGAATTTATTCCAATTAGCTCTACGGGTCATCTAACTTTAGCAGGAAAATTTTTGAATTTAATATCCGATGAAAATCCTCAAAGATGGACTGCTTTCATTGCAATTATTCAGTTAGGGACTTTGTTATCTGTTTTTATTTACTTCTGGAAAGATTTAATAAATATTTCATTAGCATTTGTTAAAGATAATTTGAAAGAAAGAAAACCTTTCAATAATCAAACATTAAACTCGAGACTGGGTTGGTTAATTATCGTGGGGACAGTTCCAATCGTAATTATTGGATTAGGTTTCAAAGATTTAATTGAAGGAAATCTAACAAAAAATTTATATGTCATCTCTGCAAGTCTAATAATTCTTGCTGTGATTTTATTTATTGCTGAAAAAGTAGCTTCATTTAAAAAAGATTTAGATAAGATTACGGTTTTAGATTCTATAGTTGTTGGAATAGCTCAAGCTTTAGCACTTATCCCTGGGTCCTCAAGGTCGGGGACAACTATCACAGCTTCTTTATTTTTAGGAATGAAAAGAGATGTTGCCGCAAGATTTTCATTTTTATTAAGTGTTCCTGCAATTTTTACAAGTGGAATATTACAACTTTATGAAGGTCTTAAAATTCTTAGTCCAGATATGTTTATTAATGTTATAATTGCCACTATTGTTAGTGCAATTAGTGGTTATTGGGCAATAGACTTTCTAATAAAATTCCTCAAATCAAACTCAACATTTATTTTTATAGTTTATCGAATCGTTTTAGGTGGAATTATAATAATTTTATTAACTAATCATATAATTAAACCATAAGGAGATATTTTTATGAAACAATTTAAAGTCATTTTATTCCTTTTATTTGTTTTTCTCTTTTTAACAAATCAATTTTTATTTTCACAAAATAAGGAAGGGAAAAAGAATACCAAGTCAAAGCAAACAGTTGCAATTATTCAAACCAATATGGGGACAATAGAATTAGAATTATTTGCCGATAAAACTCCAAAAACAGTTGAGAATTTCGTTGGGCTTGCTAAAAAAGGATATTATAATGGCGTCATTTTTCATAGAGTAATAGATAAATTTATGATTCAAGGTGGTGACCCGACTGGCACTGGAAGAGGTGGCGAAAGTTTTTGGGGTGGAAGATTTGAAGATGAAATTGTCCCCGAATTAAAGCATGATAGTGAAGGTATTTTATCTATGGCTAATGCTGGTCCTAATACAAATGGTAGCCAATTTTTCATCACTCTCGTTCCTACTCCTTGGCTTGACGGTAAACACACTGTCTTTGGAAAAGTAATTAAAGGTATGGAGGTCGTTCGAGCTATAGGTAAAGTGCAAACCAATCAACAAGATAGACCATTAAAAGATGTTGTTATGGAGAAAGTTACTATAGAAATGAGAGATAAAAAGTAATTTGACTTCTAATTAATAACTTCTAACAAAATTTTAGATATACCATAATTCGAGATAAATGATTTGATTTATTAAATTTATTGAGTTTTATCTATAATCACTAAAATATTAAATTTGTAATTCATTTTGTTTTTAAATTCTAAAGTTTTCAAAAGATAAATTAAAAATCGTTTTTACTTATAAAAATATTTCAGAATAAATAATTAGGAGTTGACTATGCTAAAAATTCTCAAGATTTTTTCATTTTCATTATTGATTCTAATTCATTACGCTTGTTCAACGCAACACTCTGAAATTATTATTGCTAAATTCAATAATGAAAAAATCACAATGGGGGAATTTGAAAAAGCTTATTCAAAAAATGTTGGGGGAATAGATAAAGCAAGAGCTGATAGTTTTGATAACTACAAAAATTTCTGTGATTTATATGTTAATTTCAAAATGAAGTTAAAAGATGCTTATCAAAGAGGTTATGATAAAGATCAGAGTCTTATGAGTGAACTACTCGATTATAAAAAGAAGGTAGGTTCTTCATATATTCAAGAAAAATATTTAGTTGAACCAAATGTAAAAGAAATGTATGAAAGAAGAAAAGAAGAAATAAGAGCAAGCCATTTGATGATTAGACCCGAACAGGTTGGTGGTGAAGATTCCGCTAAAGCGTTAGCTCAAACCTTGTTAGATAGTATTCTTACTATGGGAATGTCTTTTGAAGAATTGACGAAAGTTCATTCCCAAGATTTTTTCTCTAAAGATAAAGGTGGAGATATTTTTTATTTCACATCTGGGCAATTACCATACGAATTTGAAGATGCTTGTTATAAAACACCCGTTGGAACAGTTCACCCTCAAGTTGTCAAAACTAAATTTGGTTATCATATAATAAAAGTTACTGAAAGAAAACCACGAATTCCTAAAATTCAGGCTGCTCATATATTAGCAAGTTTTATGGATGAGGAAGGAAATGTTGATTCAGCCAAAGCAAAAAGTAAGATTGAAGAAGTTGCTCTCAAACTCAAAAACGGAGAGGATTTTGCCCAATTAGCCAGAGAATACTCTGATGATACTGGCACAAAGGATAGAGGTGGTGACCTTGGATTTTTCGAAAGAAGAATGATGGTTCAATCTTTTGATGAAGCAGCTTTCAATCTTGAAGTTGGTCAAATTTCCGACATTGTAGAAACACAATTCGGCTATCATATTATCAAGCTTCTTGGCAAAGGTGAGTTATTACCTTTTGAACAAGATAAAGATAATTTGAAGAATATTCTCAAACGAAATAGATATCAAGATATTTTAAATGATTATGTTAATGACTTAAAGAAGGAATTCTCATTTACAATCAATCAGGAAAATCTTCAGATAATTATTGAAAAGTCAGATACTTCTTTAGTAGGTGCAGATTATCCTAATCCAGATGAAGTTAATGATTTGATTGTTTATTCTTATGGAAACTTTAATCAGAAGTTCAAAGATTTATATGAAAGATTGAGAAAGGATACAGAATTTACTGGCCGAAAATTTCAATTAGATGAATTAAATCGTGCAATAAATAAATATATTGGAGAAGAATTGCTTGAATACAAGGCATTAAGTTTAGATACTTTAGATAATAACTTTGCAGAACTGATGAAAGATTATAAAAATGGAATCTTCATCTTTAAATTGCAAGAAGATGAAGTTTGGAATAAAATTTCTATTGACTCTTTAAGACTATATGATTTTTGGGAAAAAAATAAGGATAAATATAAATGGGGTGATAGAGCCGCATTTACAGAAATCTGGGTTATGAGAGATTCTGTTGCTCAATTATACTTATCTCAAATTAAAAATAATGAAGTAGAATTTGACTCTTTAGCAAAAAAAACTGAAAGAGCTGCTATGATTGCGAAAGAAGGTAAATATGATTTGACACCTACTGCTAATTCTGACCTTGCTTTAAGAGCTTTTGAACTTGAAAAAGAGGGTGATATATCGGAAATTTATCCTAACTCAGGTGGCTTTTCAATTTTACGTTTAGATATAAAAGACCCAGCAAGAATTAAGACTTTTGAAGAAGCCAGACCTGAAGTTACCGGTGCTTTTCAAGAACTTGAAAGTAAAAGATTAGAAAATCAGTACATCGAATCGTTGAAGAAAAAGTATAAACCTGTTATTTACTATGATAAACTTAAGAAAGCCTTTAAAGATAAAGGTTAAATTCTTTTTTTCGATTTATGTTTTATTTCTCTCAACATTTTGTTCTGAAGAAAAAAATAATTTTGAATTTTTGGCACGAGTCAATGATTCATTCTTAACCAGGGAAGATGTAGCTTCCCTGGTTGATACTGCTAAACTGGATGATTCTCAATTAAATTTGTTGATTAAAGAGTGGGCTAAAAAAGAATTACTTTTTCAAAAAGCAATTGATGAAGGAATTATTGATGATCAAATTTATGAAGATATTCTCTTAAAGTCCTCTCGAGAACTCGCTATTTCTCTATTCATTCAAAAAAAATTTAATGAGTTTGAGTTTGAAATAAAAGAAGATGATTTAATAAATTTTTATAATGTGAATAAAGTTTTATTTCAGAAATCAGATAAAACTTATCAAATAAATATAGCAGTTTTCTCAGATGAGGAATTAGCAATAAAATTTAGAGAGCTTGCTATTGAAAGCCAATGGCAAAGAGCAATTCAATTTATATCAGATAAACCTTTCTTTAAAGGCGTTAATAATAATTTGATTTTAGAAAGTTGGGAAATTTATCCAAATGAAATTGTTCGTTTAGCTGATAATATGATGGAAAAAGAAATAAGTATAGTGATAAAAGACTTAAAAAATAATTACTATGTTTTTCAATTGGAAAAAATTTTCAAGCCATTTGAAATTTATCCTTTTGAATTGGTAAAAGAATTAGTTAAAGAAAAATATATCTTACAGAAAAAAATAGAAATGTTTGAAAACTTTTTATCAGAACTTTATTCTGAAAATAAAGTAGAAATTAAAAAATGGATAGAAAAATGAAAATTTTATCAACTTATATTTTTTTATTGATCTTAACTACTAGTACTACCTATCCTCAGCAAATACTTGATAAAATCGTTGCAGTAGTTGATAACGAAATCATACTTAAAAGTGAACTTGATTTTCAAGTAAATTTATTTGCTGCACAAAGACAATTAGACCCCAATTCGAAAACCTTAAGAGAACAAATATTAAATTCTTTAATAGAGGAAAAATTGGCTTATGCACAGGCTGAATTAGATTCGATAGTTGTATCAGAGGATGAAGTTGAACAAAGAATTAACTATCAAATTAATATTTTAACCCAGCAACTTGGTTCTATTGCAAATGTTGAAAAACAATATGGTATGAGTATCGAACGCATCAAAAGGGAATTAAGAGGTGATGTCAAAAAGAATGTAATGGTTCAACGATTGCAAGAGAAAAATTTTGGTAACTTAAGTGTAACTTTTCCTGAAGTTAAAGAATTTTTTGAACTTTATAAAGATAGTTTGGGAACAATCCCTGAAAAGGTTACAATCTATCATATTTTTCAAAATCCTAAAGCTGGAGAAAGAATCAAATCGCAATTTAGAGAAAAAGCTCAAGCAATTTTAGACTCTATCAAAGCTGGTGCAGATTTTGCGGAAATGGCTAAAAAATATTCTGATGACCCTGGTAGTGCTAAACTCGGAGGCGATTTAGGATTTGTAAAAAAAGGTGAGTTTTATCCAGAATTTGAATCAGCGGCTTTCAAATTAAAAATAGGTGAAATTTCGAATGTTGTAGAATCACCAGTTGGATTTCATATAATTCAAATGTTAGCAAGAAGGGGAGAGTCAATTAACACTCGACATATTCTTATTAAAGTCAAAGCCGATGATAAATCTGACCTTAACACTATTGATTTTTTATCCGCTGTGCGTGATAGTATTGTTAAAGGTTTTGGCTCGTTTGAAGATTTTGCTAAAAAGTATAGTGAGGATAAAGAATCAGCTCCTTTTGGTGGAGAATTAGGAACTTTTTACATCAATCAACTCGATAAACCTCTTTTAGATGCAATAGGGAAGTTAAAAGAAGGTGATATTGGTTTTCCAAGAAGACTTGAATATGCTCAGGGTGTTTATGGTTATCATATTGTTTATTTGAAATCTCGTATTCCTCAACATCAACCAGATTTACAATTAGATTATGATGAACTAAAAAAATTAGCAACTGAATACAAAAAACAAAAGGAATATCGTAAATGGATTGAGGAATTAAAAAAGAAAATTTACTGGGAAATAAGGCTTTAATTAAATAATAAGAAAGGAACATTTTTGACTGAAAATATATTTGATGATGTAAGTTTAGTTGAAGAATTATCAAATAAAATTTCTTCAGTTAAATCAGAATTAGCAAAGGTAATCGTTGGTCAAACAGAAATTATTGACCAGATTTTAATTGCACTAATTTCAAATGGTCATTGCTTACTTGTGGGTGTTCCAGGACTTGCTAAAACATTATTAGTTAAAACTCTTGCTCAGGTTTTAGATTTAAAGTTTAGCAGAATACAATTTACACCTGATTTAATGCCTGCTGACATTACTGGTACAGAAATTTTAGAAGAAGATAAGTTAACTAACAAACGATTTTTTAGATTCATTGAAGGACCTATTTTTGCAAATGTCATCCTTGCTGATGAAATTAATAGAACTCCGCCTAAGACTCAATCTGCATTACTTGAAGCAATGCAAGAGCATAAGATAACAGCAGCTGGTATTTCTTATAAATTGCCTGAACCGTTTTTTGTTTTAGCCACTCAAAATCCAATTGAGCAGGAGGGTACTTATCCTCTACCTGAGGCTCAACTTGATAGATTTATGTTCAATCTATGGTTGGATTATCCTAATTTTCAAGATGAAGTGCAAATTGTGCATAACACAACAAGCAGCTATTCAGCCTCTCTAAATAAAGTTCTTAATTCAAGTGATTTAATAAAATTTCAGGAATTAGTTAAAAGAGTTCCAGTTGCCGATAATGTAGTAGAGTTTGCTGTAAAAGTTTCCAATTTAACGAGACCAAATCAAAAAAATTCATTTGAATTTATAAAAAATTGGATTACTTGGGGTGCTGGACCTCGTGCTTCTCAATACTTAATTCTCGCTGCAAAAAGTAAAGCAATAATTGAAGGTAGATTTACCCCAAATATTGATGATGTGAAATTTTCAATGTTGCCTGTTCTTCGACATAGAATTATAACTAACTTTGCTGCAGATGCAGAGGGTATTTCTTCTGTTGATATAATTAAAAAATTATTAGAAAATTTAGATTGATTTCAATAAAACTTCTCCCTGATGAAGATAGTATTTTTTATTTTAATCATAATTTATGCTTCAGTAATCTTTTCTCAAGGAAGATGGATAAAAATTCATAGCCCAACTAATAATTTTCTTAGAAGAATTGTTGCTTCAGACTCTAATACTATCTGGGCTGCTGGTCATAATGGAACTATAATAAAAAGTTCCGATCAAGGTAATTCTTGGACCGTATTAAATACCAATACAAATAACATTATCATAAACTTCTCCGTTGTAAATAATCAACTTTTATTTGCGATTAACTGGGAATTTAATAATCCACCCTATGGAACTTATTTAATGAAATCAACAAATGGTGGACTTTCCTGGCAAAATTTCTTTTTCCCTTATGAATATGAGTTTTTGCAATCAATTAATTTTTTTAACGAAAATATTGGAATTGTAGCAGGAAATAAAACATATATCACGACTAATGGCGGATTAAATTGGACTTTAGCTCAGCGTGATAGCGATTTAGTTGCTAACTTGCCTTTTTTAGATATTAAAATGTTAAATCAAAATTATGGTTTTGCTTGTGGTGGATTTATTGATATAGCAGGCGTAATTTGGAAAACAACTAATGGTGGTTATAGCTGGAAAACAAACGGTATTAGTCCAGATGAAATTTTTGATTTCATAATCCTTGATTCATTAAACATCATAGCATTATCAGGGGATCCAGAGTTTATTTATAATTTAGCTTTTATAAAAACTACCGATGGAGGAAATTACTGGTCATACAATGAATTACCTTTTTATGCTGTCAGTTTTGGAATAGATACATTAAATAGAAATACAATTTGGTCAGCTGCTGGGTATAAATTTTTATATTCAACTAATCAAGGAATTAGCTGGCAGGAGACTGCTACACCAGACTCCGTTGCAGTTTATGATTTGGTTTTTCTGAATAATAAAATAGGTTTTGCGTGTGGTCAGAATGGTGCATTGTTGAAATATATTCAAGATGAGAATTTTTTAGAGAAGCAAGAAATTGTTCACTCTGATTTTGCTTTATATCAGAATTATCCAAATCCCTTTAATTCAAGCACTATTATCAGTTGGCAGTCGCCTGTAAGCAGTTGGCAAACTATTAAACTTTATAATTGTCTTGGGGAAGAAATTGATACTATTGTTAATGGTTATTACGAATCTGGAAAACATTCTACATTCTACATTCTAAATTCTACATTATCAACTGGAGTATATTTTTATCAACTTCGAATTGGTGATTATGTAGAAACGAAGAAGATGATTTATATGAAATGAGATTAAATTTAACGCAAATAATTTATTTAATTTTAATTTTGTTACATCTTGATATAAAAATTCAATAATTTTTATAATCAATTTCTAATCTTTTTATATTTGATTCAGCGAGTTGATGAGAATTGTTCCAATTTCTCATATCTAAAACTTTCCGATAGTATTCTATTGATTTTTTAATATCATTCTGCTCTTCAGCTATTTGGGCTAAATATATAGTTGCATTTATTTTAAATCCTGAATCTTCTTCTCTATCAATTTGATTTGATATATCAAGACATTTTTGAAAATGAAATTTAGATGAATCTAATAATTGCTGGTTTTTAAGATGAACTCCTACATAATAATTTGCTTCTCTAAGTCCATTGAGAAAATTAAATCCGTAATAATTAGAATCAGCTTTCTGTAAAAAATTACTAAATACAGAATCTGCTTTTATCCATTGATTAAGTCTTACTAATATTCTTCCATGCCATCTTTGAAAAGAAGGATTTCGAGGAAATAACTGAGTTAAATTTTCAGCATAGTATTTAGCTTCTTCAAAATTTTCTTCATAGTTATAATAAAGAGTCATTAAAAAATATTGTGCTTCGTATTTTGCGTACTTTCCATTAGTTGCTGTCTTTTTTAATTGAGAAATGCCTTTTTGTTTATCACCTTTAGGAAAGAAAATCATTAAAGGTTTTATATATGGAAATTCTTCAGGTATTACTGCAGCATAGTAATTATAAATTCCAAATCCAAGTTGAACATCTTGATTAGAAGGATCTAATTTTGAAGCATATTCAACAATTGGTAATGCTGTCCTACCATCATCTGCAGCTCTGAGCCAGCTATCTCTAATAGCTCTTAATCTACCTCTAAAACCAATTGCACCTCCCTTAAAAAACAAAGCATCAATGTTATTCTTATCCTTACTCAAAATTTTATCACAATGAAAAATTACATCTTCAAGTTTCTGGAAAAAGATTTCATCATAACTTTCGTTATCTAAATCTAAAAGAATTTTCCACCAATCAATCATTGCAAGAAAAAATCTACCTGATGGATGTGTAGGATAATCAGAGATTATCTGACGAAATGTTTTTTCAGCTTTCTCAAATTCTATGTTATAAATTTGACGAATACCGATTTGAATCCTCTCTTCCAATGTTTGTGAAGATAATGTTGTAAGGAAAATTATAGTGATTAATAATATTCTAAATGTATTTTTCATTTTGAATTTAATAGCTGTTTAGCTGTTTCGATACTTATTTCTGTAATTGATTCACCACTTAATAATTTAGCAATTTCAATTATTCTTTCTTGTTCATTAAGATATCGGATTTTACTAATTGACCTGTTATCTGATTGAATTTTTTCAACTACAAAGTGATGATTTGCAAACGCTGCAATTTGAGGTAAATGAGTTATGACAATTATTTGATGATAATTTGCCAGTTCAAATAATGCTTTTCCAACCTTCTGTGCAATACGACCACTTATACCAGAATCTATTTCATCGAATATTAGCACTGATATATTATCATTTTTTGCAAGCACAGTTTTTAATGCCAGCATTATTCTTGAAACCTCGCCACCAGAAGCAACTTTTATTAAAGGTTTAACATCTTCTCCTAAGTTAGTTGAAATATAAAATTCAATCGATTCAATACCATTTGAATTAAAAGAATACTTTTTATTTCCCCGGTTAATATAATCCTCGCTTTCCACAGGCTTGAATTTGATTTCGAATGAGGGTGAAGATATGCCTAAATCTTTCAATATATTTAACACTTCTTTCTGGATTTTCGCCGCATTCTTTTTCCTATTCTCAGAAATATCTATTGCAATATCAAGCAGTATCTCCTTTATTTCATCTATTTCTTTTTCAATTTTAAATATTTCTTCAGAAAAATTTAATGCAAGATTTATCTCTTTGATGATTTTTTCTTTGTATTGTAGAACATTTTCAATGGTTATACCATATTTTTTCTTAAGTAGATTTATCGAATTTAATCTTTCGCGTTTAGCTTCAATCACGTCAATATCAAAATTTATTTTGTCTCTATATTTTCTTAATGTTGTAGAGATTTCCTTTAATGATATATAAATAGTCTCAAGTTCATTAGCAGAATCAGATAAAGAACTATCAATGCTTATCAACTGATTGAACTTGCTTTTAATTTCGCCAAGATTATCTAACAATGAATTTTCATCATCGTATAATTTAGAATAAATCTCTTGACATAATTGTAAAACTCTCTCTGAATTTTCAAGTACTTTTAGTTCATTTTCTAATATATCATCTTCGTTTAATTGTGGATTAATGTTCTCTATTTCGTTTAACTGAAATTGATAAAATTCTTTTTTTTCTTTAATTGATTGCTCTTTTTCTAATAACTCTTTTAGTTCTTTTTGCTTAGACTTAAGATTGAAATAAAATGATTTATATTTATTAAGAAGTGAAAAGTTATTTGAATAATTATCGAGAAAGTTTATATGAGTTTCTGTTCTTAATAATGACTGGTGCTCGTGTTGTCCGTGCAAATCAACAAGTAAATCCCCCACTTCTTTCAATAAATTTAATGTTACAGGAACATCATTTATGAAACATCTATTACCTTTTTGAGATATTTCTCTGCGGATTATTAATTCACTATAAAAATCAACTTCATTTTTTGCAAGTAGTTGTTCGATTAGAATATTATTCTTGACATCAAATAAACCCTCGATGATTGATTTATTAGCACCTCTACGAATAATATCGACCGATGCTCTTTCTCCTAATAATAAATTTAATGCATCAATTAAAATAGATTTACCAGCACCAGTTTCTCCAGTGATTATATTTAATCCTTCGTAGAAGTCAATATGAACGAATTCAATTAATGCGTAATCCTTAATTTCTAACGATTTTATCATATAAAAAATTTTTAGAGTGAAAATTAATCATTTTTATTTTTTTCAATATAGATTAAATCCATTTTCAAAGTTATATTAAAATGCATTAAAAATTATATTTATTAGCCATAAAAGATAATTTATTTTTATTAAAATAAATACAAGGAGGAAAAATGAATTGTCCTGTTTGCAAAGATGTAAAACTCGTTATATCTGATAGACAAGGAATTGAGATTGATTATTGTCCTGAATGCCGCGGTGTCTAGTTAGATAGAGGTGAACTCGATAAAATTATAGAAAAATCTATTCAATACTTAAATACTAAATCTGATTTCAGAAATCAAGACCCAAGATATTACGATAGCGATTATCATAAATATACTTACAAAAAAAAAAAGAAAAGGATTTCTTGATGAACTTTTCGACTTCTAAAATACATAAGAATAGAGCTCTTAAAATTTTTTCTTCTGTACTTATAAGCTCTTTAATTTTTTTATTTGCTTGTGATAGCCAAAATCCAGATTTTGAAAGAAGCCTTGAAAAGATAAATAGAAAATTAGATGAAAAACTTGGGAATGTTGATTCTCTAATAAATAAAAACATTGAGAAGATAGATTCTATTGTAAAAGATAAGATAGACTCTATTCTAATCAGGTGACTTTTTTACTAAATTTAGGTCAATTCCTTAAATTGCATAACCTTAACTAAAATTCTCAAAGAGTAGGAACTCTAAAATTAAATATGAGGGGCAGTAGTCTTTTATTATCTTTGCTTTTTATTTAAGTTTCATAAAATTATTTATAATAATCCCTCAACAAGATTGAGCCCCAAAAGGGTTTAACTTTAATGGAAATTGAATCATCATTAACATAAATTAACTTATCATTCAATAGATCTTTGTAATATTCATTATGATTTACTGAAAGTTTCAAATCTATAGATTCTTTCGAACGGTTAATGATGACAATAATTTCGTTCTTATTATCAAATCTTCTAAAAGCAAATACATCTTTTGAATCATCTATTAAAATTATTTCAATATCTCCTGTTTGAAGAACTTCATTCGAGTTTCTTATAGTAATTAATTTTTTCAGATGATTGAAAATTTCAAAATCTGGTTTAAACTCATCAGGATTTTTCCTTATATGCTGATTTGGTAAAAATATTTCTGATTCATATTCAATATCTTTCCATAACATAGGTTTTCTACAACAAGGATCGTTCGCACCCCACATACCAACTTCATCTCCATAATAAATATAGGGTGCACCGACATAAGTCATCTGAAAAATTGACATTAATTTAGATATATCTTTTTCATATTTCCCAGGTTTTAATATGTTATAATCAGGATTAGATGCTTTCCATTTTTCAAAAGTCACACTCCAATTTCTTATTTTGTATTTATCTCGATTTAAAGTATGAGATAAAACCCTTTGAGTATCGTGGCTTCCAAATAGATTTTGCATAGCATAAGAAATTTCTTTGTTATATAAAGTCTTTAAATGATTTAGTTTATTAAGAAATTCCGAAGTTGAAATTTTAGTTTTATCATCAATAAAGTATTCTGAAGTTGCAAAAAGAAAATTGTAATTCATTACAGCGTCAAATTCATCACCTTTCAGATAATCAATATTTGCCTCTGGCGAGTCAACTATTTCGGCTATTAGAAATGCATCTGGATTTATTGATTTAACAAGTTTTATCCAGTCTTTCCAGAATTTATGGTTAATACAAAAAGCTACATCTAATCTCCAGCCATCAATTCCATCAGAGGGATTGCCGTCATTATTGGGGTCCATCCATCTTTTAGTTATATTAAAAATATATTCTTTAGGTCCTTGTACAATTCCATTTTCATCTTCGCGAAGTTCAGGTAATTCTCTAACTCCAAACCAACCCTCATAATCAAACTTTCCATCATCCTCCCAGTTTAAAATTGAAAACCAGTGTTTAAATTTTGAATTCTTTTGATTGATAACTACATTTTTAAATGCCCAGCTATTCAATCCCATATGATTAAAGACTCCATCGATTATAATTTTCATACCGCGTTTGTGTACTTCTTCAATTAATTTCAAAAATAATTTATCAGCTGATGTCCAAACCCAGCTATCAGGATTATCAGGAATTTCGGATTTTATCATTTCTTTATCTAATTCAGGATTAGGTCCGAAATGTGGATCGATATGATGATATGTTGCTCCATCATATTTATGTGATGAAGGAGCTTCAAAAACAGGATTTAAGTATATAGCGCCTATTCCTAAATCTTGAAGATAATCTAATTTATCGATTATACCTTGAATATCGCCTCCGTATCTCCTCCTTTGAATATTAAACCAAATGTTTTTTCCATTTTTCTTTTCATAATCTTGAAGTTTATACCAATCTGAATTCCAAGGATGTATTTCCCAATCTGAGGTAATATCGTGCGGATAAGAGCCATCTAATGATATTAAAGTGGGATCATTATTTTTATCAGCATTAAAGAATCTTTCGGGAAAGATTTGATACCAAACAACTCTCTTTGTCCATTCTGGAACTGTGAAGTTCACTTCTAAATAATTATTAGTTTGAGGAGAAATAACTTTAATTGATAATAGAAATAATGTTAAAATAAATAAATGCAAAAACATTTATTTCATAATTAAATTTTATCGAGCTTGAGAATTAATTTTTGAATAATATTCTATCATTCCACCTTTTACAAATTTTGCTTTGAATCCTTTGCTGTTTAGAAATTCATTAGCTGCAGAGGAACGATTTTGTGTTCTGCAAATAACAATTATCTCTTTATCCTTGAACTTGTTTAATTCAACATACCTATCCACTAATTCTTGAATAGGGATATTGATTGCTCCATCAATCATCTTTAACTGGCCATTAACTTCACTTGTAGTTCGAACATCAAGTAGGATAAAATTTTTATCATTTTTTAACTTATCAAGCAGTTCTTCAATAGATAATGATAAATTCATTTGTTGTGCAAGTGATAAGTTATTTACCAAAATTATAGTTATAAAAATTAAATTTTTCATTTGAGCCTCACTAATTTAAATTACACATCCCTCCTGTGCAGCCACAAGAGCTTGGAGTATCACAATATGATTGATTTGAACTATAATTAAAGTTCTCGTTTTTAGTAGAGGAAAATTTTGAAAAAAGTTTTTTGATTTCTCTAGAACTACATTTGGGACAGTTTATAATTTCTTCGTTTCTTAATGATTTATGAAAAAACTCAAATTTATTATTACATTTGTTACATTTGTATTCGTATATGGGCATTTGATTCTCCTTTTTTATTCGCAATCATTTAAATTTAATAAATTCATAAGTCTTATATGAGTTTCTGGAGTTATTTCTACATTGTAGTTTTTATAAAGTTTTATAGTTAACTTTATTGACTCAAAGTATGAAGTACATTTTGGGCAATTGACAAGATGATTTTTAAATGCTATACAGTTTTCAGAATTAATATCTTCGCCGAGACTTTCACAGATATACTCCATTACATCTTTACATTTTGGATTTTCAAAATTCATTTAGAGAATGCCTTGCTTATTTCCCTTCTTAAAAAAGCTCTTGCACGATGTAATCTTGACTTTACTGCAGGTATAGATAAATCAGTTGCTTGTGCAGTCTCTTCCGTCGATAATCCCTCTATATCACGAAGAAGAAAAACAATTCTGTAGTCCGGGTCTAATTTTTTGATTGCTTCATCCATTATTTGTCTGAGCTCCTCATTCTCTACGACATTAGTAGGGATCTTACTCCAATCAGCGATATATTTATCGGTATAAAATTCATTATCATCGTCAGTTTCATCATTTAAAGAAATAAAATGTTTATCTTTTTGTTTTCGTGCTTGCATTAAACAATGATTGGATACAATTCTATATAACCATGTTGAAAGCCTCGAATTTCCATCAAACTGATTTAGATGTTTTATCATACTGAGAAAGGTTTCTTGCATTATGTTTTCTGCCTTTTCTCTATCACGGCAAATTTTAAACGAAAAATTATAAATCGTCTGCTGATGATTTTTAACTAACTGTGCTAAGGCTTTTCTATCTCCTGATTTTGCTCTATTTACTAATTCTATTTCTTCTAACATTTATTTGATGATTACTAAAAAATAAGGTTTCATTCTTCAAAAATGTTAAATTTATTTAGACATATTTATATAGCACTAATAATCATTCCAGTTAAACTTATGTTTCAATTAGTAATATTACCCATCTTCAATATTTCTTAACTTTAAACGAAACATTGAGAAAAGACAAATTATAATTGTAGCGATATTAACATAAGTCCAGATATCTCTTGATAAATGAACTCTAAAAAAAGGATTATAAATCAGTGCTGATATAGAAAAAATTCATACCCAATCAATACTCTTAGAATTAAAAGCTCTAAAAGCAAGATACGAAAAAACCCCAAAACAAACCCATCTTAGAACTATGTAATATGAATATTCATTTTCAGGATTTAATGCAATCAGCAACATTACGATGACAACAGCTTGGGGAAACCAGATTCTTATCATTAAAATTTTATTAATTGTTTAACTGTAATGAATAATTTTTTTATTTACTTAGCAAGATTCAATTATCTGAATAAAGGTATCAACTTTCAAGCAAGCACCACCAACTAATGCTCCATCAATATTTTCTTGTGAAAGTAAATCTCTTGAATTCTCTGGTTTTACGCTACCTCCATATTGAATAATAATCTTATCAGAAATATCAGAAGAGTATTTTTCTTTAATCAAATCTCTTATGAAATAATGAACTTCTTCAGCTTGTTCTGGGGTTGCGTTTTTACCAGTTCCAATAGCCCAAACAGGCTCGTATGCAATGATTATATTCAATATATCGTCGTAATTTATTTTCTTTAAGCCATTTTCAATCTGGTATTTTACAACACTTTTGGTTAGATTCTTCTCTCTCTCATCCAATGTCTCTCCAACACAAAATATTGGTTTTAATCTATGTTTTAACGCTTGTTTTATTTTAAGGTTTATTATTTCGTCAGATTCATTAAAGATGGTTCTTCTTTCTGAATGTCCTAATATTACATATTCACATCCTGCAGACTTAACCATATCAGCTGAAGTTTCGCCAGTAAATGCACCATTCTCCTCGAAGTAAATGTTCTGAGCCCCAAGTTTTATAGGCGTATTAACAATTATTCTATATGCCTCCGATAGTGCAATATAATTTGGACAAATTATTATATCACAATTCCTTTCCTTTTTTAATATCTCGGATTTTAATGATTCAATAAAATTTATTGATTGATGAAGATTATAATTCATCTTCCAGTTTCCAGCTATAACTTTTTTACGCATTTTTTCTCCATCTTATAATTTTTAGTATTCTGATAATAAAAATAATTAGTTTACTTCTTTAGATAAATTTTTTATTAAAGTTGTTAGGAGATTTTAGTGATAAATGCATAAAAATAAGTATAATAATTTTTAATAAGCTAAACTTAAAAAGTGTCTATTATAAAAATCGAATAAAATTCATTGTTAATATGAGCTTTGATATTCTATTTTTAAGATGAATAATTCCAATTGAAAATGTTAACACTCAATCTTTTAATAATCTGAAAATCGGATATTTTTTCCCAGCTTGTAATAAATTCTTAAATTTTTCATAATTTCTTAAACCTAACATTGATTGAGGTTCAAATGCAAGCACAATAACTATTCGTTTTAACTGATTCAGAGGAACTATATAATAATTTATTGAGTTTATTTCTGATATTTTAACTTCATTAATTTCTATTTGAGGATTTCCAAATTTTTCACCTTCAATTTCAATGGTATCAATACTTAATATTTGATAAATTTGAATAGTCGCCAGTTCTGGAATATTATCGTGATAAAAGATGTTATGGTTATTCATAAATCCCACAGTTAAGCTACAAGCCTTAGGTACTAAATATGCATCTGGTTGCGATACTTCTAAAATATTTTTTATCAGGGGATTATAGTTTTTAATTTCAATTATTGTGTCTATTTGAGTTACAACATTTGTAACTGGAAGGCTAAAGCTTCTACCGTCATTGAAATGATCCATTTGAACGGAAACTGGAGAATTATCGTTCAGAAGGTTTTTTCTTTCTGTTCTAATAAGTTGTTTGATTTCTTCTGCATTTTCATAACAAAATTTAATAAGTCCCATCATAGCTTCAGCTTGTGCTTTCATACGATATTCAATATTCTCTATAAAATTATCTTTTCCGTTTTTACCTTCAAGAATAAATGATAAAGTACCTTGTATTCCTAAACTTTGACGTCCGTCGTTTATATCAACAGTGCTATGACGAAGTCTTTCTTTATTCGGAGGCCCACCGACAACATATTCATTAAAAGTATAATTTTTATCATTTAACCAATTTGAAATGTAAGGTAAAACTTTTTCTTTTGAGTAATTTAGTATGTTTCTTGATATGTTAATATTTGAAAGCAGTCCCAACTGTTCGTCCGCTCTTTTGAAGAAACCAAAATCTCTCCAATCATCTGAGTAGGGATAATATTCATGAACATCGAGTGTTACTTCGAATTGATATTTATTGAAAAATTGATGAAGGGCTCTGACTTCAGGTTCTTCTAACAATAGATGATTTCTGTTTAAGTCTATGTTGTTAGCATTTCTTCTTTTATTTACTTCCGACCCATCTGGATTAACTTGAGGAATTATTGCTAAATCAATTTTATCAAATAAATTTTGATTTTCCTTTTTCAATAATTCTCTTGCTAAAAAAAGAGAAGCTTCTTTTCCTGATTGCTCATTTCCGTGTTGTTGTGCAAAGAAAAGTAATTTTAATTTACTCTCATCTTTACCAAATTCGTTATTTGAAAAAAGAAGAGCGAAAATCTCTCGTTCTTCAACTGATTTTCCTATTTCTATTACTTTTAGAATTTTGGAGAGATTATCTAATTCAATGATGAATCTTTTTAATTGAATATAAGTAGTAGGGTGATTAAAGTTATTTTCTTCAATGGGTAATTTTTGAGAAAATAGATTCAAAAAAAGAATTAAGGATAAAGAAAATATCTTAATGAATTTCATAATATACATTATCACTGTATTTTCTTCTTCGTTTTAGGTTTTGATAGAGATTCTTCAGCCAATTTTACAACTTCTTCATATGTAAAAGAAGCAGGGTCTCTATCTTTAGGTAGTTTTACATTTTTGTCTCCTGCTTTAAGATATACACCCCATCTACCCCTTAATATCTGATAATCTGGATTTTCTTCAAATATTTTTATGAACTTTTCTGAATCAGATCTCTTCTTCTCTTCAATAACTGAAATTGCTTCATCAAGTGTAATTGTATATGGATCAAATTTATTTTTAATTGAGATAAATTTATTTTCGAATTTAATATAAGGTCCGAATCTTCCAACAGATGCAATTACTTCTTTTCCATCATAATTACCTACAACTCTTGGAAGTTTAAACAATTCCAATGCTTCTTCAAGAGTTATTGTATCTAACTTTTGATCTTTTCTAAGTCCTGCATATACAGGAGCTTCTTCAGGATTTTCAGGATTAGTTAATTGAACTACAGGACCAAATCTTGCCATTCTTACTGATACGAGCTTATTGGTTTCTGGATCTAAGCCAAGAACTCTTTCTCCACTAACACGCTCACTTAATTTTATAGTTTGCTCTACCTTTTTGTGAAAATCTGGATAAAATTCTTTTAACATCTCATCATATTTTATTTTCCCTAATGCAATTTCATCTAGCGCTTCCTCAATCTTTGCAGTGAACTGATAATCCATTATTTGTGGAAAATGTTTTAGTAGGAAATCTGTTACAAGCATTGCTAAATCCGATGGAAATAATTTCGATTTCTCCGCTCCATAAATTTCAGTTTTAATAGATTGGTAGATATTTCTGTCATCTAAAAGCTGAAAAACTTTATATTCTCGTTCTTTTCCAACTCTATCTTCTTTTATAACATATCCTCTTTTCTGAATCGTGCTAATTGTTGGTGCATAAGTTGAAGGTCTTCCTATACCAAGTTCTTCTAATTTTTTTACCAATGCAGCTTCTGTATATCGTGCTGGAGGTCTTGTAAATCTTTCGGTTGCTGTTATTTCTTTAAATTCTAAAATCTGTCCTACAGAAACAACTGGCAGAATAGATTCACTTCCATTTTCTTCAACTTCATCATCACTACTTTCAAGATAAATTTTAAGAAAACCATCAAATAAAATTACCTCTCCTTTTGCAATAAAAATTTCATCGGAGTTTGTAATCTTGATATTAATTGTAGTTCTTTCAAGTTCTGCATCGGACATTTGTGAGGCAATTGCGCGTTTCCAAATCAATTGATACAGTGCCCGCTCATCCTTTGAACCGGAAATATTCTCTTTAGAAAAATCTGTTGGTCTGATGGCTTCGTGTGCTTCTTGCGCATTTACCGATTTGTTTTGGAAATTCCTGATTTGAAAATATTCTTTACCAAAATCTTTTTTAATTTTTTCCTCAGCAGATGATATTGCGAAATCAGAAAGATTAACAGAATCTGTTCTCATATAAGTTATATACCCAGCTTCGTATAATCTCTGAGCTACTAACATAGTTCGTGATACTGAAAATCTTAATTTTCTAGAAGCCTCTTGTTGTAGTGTAGATGTTGTAAAGGGTGGTGATGGTGATTTTTTGATTGGTTTCTTTTCTACAGCATCTACAATAAAAGAGGCATCAATGCATTTTTTAAGAAATTCTTGTACTTCTTTTTCATCTGCTAAAAATTTTGGAAGTTCTGCTTTTAATATCTGACTCTTTCCATTTTCAATGTTAGTAGTAAATTGAGCTGAAACTTTATATCTTGACTCAGGAATAAAAGAGTCAATTTCTCTTTCTCGTTCGACAATTAATCTAACAGCAACTGATTGAACTCTACCCGCAGAGAGTCTGGCTTTTACTTTTTTCCAAAGTATTGGAGAAAGTTCAAAACCAACTATTCTATCCAGAACCCTTCTTGCTTGTTGAGCATTAACCAAATTGTAATCAATTTTTCGTGGATTTGCGACTGCCTCTTGAATTGCTTTTTTGGTGATCTCATCGAAAACTATTCTTTTAATCTTTTTCTCTGGAAGTTCTAATACTTCTTTCAAATGCCAAGAAATTGCTTCACCTTCACGATCCTCATCGGTTGCAAGCCAGACATTTTCTGCTTTTTCAGATAATTTTTTCAACTCTTTAACTATCTTGACTTTATCATCTGGAACTTTGTAAATAGGAATAAATCCATTTTTTATATCTATTCCCATATTCTTCTTACTCAAATCTCTTATATGACCATAGCAAGAGGTCACTATGAATTCTTTACCAAGATATGTTTCGATTGTTTTAGCTTTTGCTGGAGATTCTACAATAACAAGATTTTTTAACATAAAACTCCTTTCAGAAATAAGCGCTTGCAAAATTAAACCATTCGTTTATTAAATTCACAAATAAATTAAATGACTTGATTAAATTTATTCTTAAAATATCTTCCAATTTAAATTTAGGACATATTTGATTTATACCATCTTTCTAAAAAAAGTCTTTAAAGGGCTAAGTATCTTTAACAGTATAAACCTACTCAAACTTATTTCCTTGTTAGAGCGTTAAAACATTTTTTTGTTGATAATCACATTCTGAGATTTAATATTGTTTTTCTCCGAACAATTTTCAGTTGAGTCATTTATTGTAATACTTCTTAGATGGTTGCTCATATCTAACATAGACAAACAAGCGAGGTTTTTATCTGTCAACTATTCACCTTTTACGTACAGGGTTTCTATAAATACCAAAAAATGCAAAAAAAATTGTTAAACCCTCTAAGTTGTTAATTCTAGATAGTTTATATAAATAAAGTTTTTTACTTTTTCTAATACGAAAATGTGAAATTAACTTGTTTTATCTCAACAGATTACAGTGAGCTAACTATTAAGTTATTCCACACATGGTATAGGAAACGATATATTCATAAATTCATCGTTTATGATTAATTGGTGTAAAATCATCTTAAGTCATAAATTAATTTACAATTTTTTTTGTTGCAGTGAATTTGTCAGCAACAATGAGGTCAAAATATGTTCCGCTTTGTAAAGCTATGACATTCCACTGGATATGAGGGTTGCCTTCTTCATTTTCTTTTGAAACAAGATGCTCAATTTCTTTGCCGAGAATATTATTATCAACTTTTTAGGTGGAAATTCAGTAGTAGGTTTGATTAATAAAAATCCTTAAATATTTAATAAGATTTTGAGGGTTTAATTTATTTGAAGTTAGTATCATATGATACTTAAGAGAAGATTAAGTATTTTTTAATAAATAATTTCTCGGGGATATTTATAACAACATTTAATTGTTTTTCTGACAGGCTTAATCAAAGTCTGTTAAAAACTCTATCGTAGATAATATTGCAAGGGATTTTAACCTTACAACCATTCTTGCTGAAGCCTACTTCAAACAGATGAAAGATTATTTCTCTGAACATATTCAGTTTAATATTACTTCTGGTTATGTTCATTATCTGGCTGTTGACGATTGTGTTTACGCTAATAAACCTGCTCAGCTCTGCGTGAAGAAATCTGTCTGCCTTACGTTTTATAACTCCGATTAAGATTTATCTGTTTATAAAAAACAAGGTTCTTATGAAGATGCGTTAACCCCATTTTTCTCAAGTTTTCTCTCAAATACTCTTTCTAACAGAAATAAAAAACATTACAAAATCTCCTAAAACCAAAGTCTCTCAACTCATCGCTTCTAACACTCTCAAAATGAAATGTTGTTACATCATAAAAAACAATATCTATCTTTGAATTAAACAAACTTCTACTTCTATCAAATAGGTGTCTCTCTATCTGCTTTTTATTATCAGCCAATAAATCCAAACTTCTATAGAGATGATGTAAACTCACATCTTTTATTCCTATGTATCTGCCTTGCTTATTAAAGGTCGCTAATTTGCTTTGTGGACGAAGTAGTCTATCGATAACCATAAGATAAATTGTAGTCTCAAAATCGTATTTGATATTGTGATGTTTTCTGCATTCCTTCAAGAGTTCATCTATCCGATATGTATTCCATAACTTTCTATAGACAATATCTCCATAGCAGAAGCGAGAGAGTTCTTGGAGGTCGTTAATAGTAGGAACAGATTTACCATCTAAAGAGAGGAGTTTTTTAGCAGTTCGTTCTAAAAATCCCGATTTTTTCAGATGTTCAACACTACCTAAGTTAAGAATAACTTTTTGTTTAGTTTTACCGTTTTGTCGGTAAGACTTAACCAGTTTGAGGTATAGAAGATGTTTAGATTTAACAATTTTGAAAAACATAGTGTAATTATTACACTACCAAATCAAGAAAAATTATAGTAAATATTTGTTTTGATGAAAATGAATGATAAAGTGAAGGAAAAGAGTCAAAGTCTTAATAGAATTATTCAGAAATTATTGTACAAAGAGTAAATGTTGAGAGTATGAAATAGGAGAAGAAGCATTTAATTAATTATTATTCATTAGTTTTTTTATCTCATCTCTAATTTTTGCAGCTCTTTCATAATCTTCTTTTTCAATTGCATCTCGTAATTTATCCTGCAAAGCTGCTATTTTAGCTTCTTTACTCTTTGAATTAGGATAATTTGATTCCATTTCATCGTAAGATGATTTGCTTTTTCTTTCAAATTCTTGTTCTTCTGAAGGTATAAAAGAAGCTTCCTGTAGAACAGCTTCAGCAACATAGATTGGTGCATCTGCTCTAACCGCCAAAGCAATAGCATCACTAGGTCTTGAGTCAATGTCATTAGTTAAACCTGAAACTTCTAGAACAATTTTTGCATAAAATGTATTATCTCTTAATTCGGTTACTACAACTTCCAAGACAGTTGCCCCTAAATTATCAATAATGTTTTTTATTAAATCATGGGTAAGGGGTCTTGGCGGTTTAATGCCTTCCATTTCTAAGGCAATTGCTTGAGCTTCAAATTGACCAATAATTATTGGAATTCTTCTATTTCCATCAATTTCTTTCAATAGAAGTGCATATGAACCACTGGAAGTAGGTCCAGCAGATATTCCGATTATTTCACATTGAACTTTATTCAATTTATATCTTATGATTTAATTTTTTTTACTTCTTCAATGAATGCTGGTAAAATTTCGAAGACATCACCAACAATTCCATAATCAGCAATATTGAAAATGGGCGCATCTTTATCTTTGTTAATTGCTACAATATACTTTGAAGAAGACATTCCAGCCAAATGTTGAATTGCCCCAGATATTCCACAAGCAATATAAAGAGTAGGGGAGACAGTTTTACCAGTTTGTCCAACTTGTTCACGATGCGGTCGCCAGCCGGCATCAACAACAGCTCTTGAGGCACCCACTGCAGCCCCTAAAACCTCTGCCAATTGCTCTAACAAATAAAAATTTTCTGGTCCTTTCATTCCTCTGCCACCTGATACAATTATGTCTGCCTCAGCAACATCAAGTTTGCCGTCTGTTTTTTTATATTCAATAACTTTTGTCGTTAAATCCACATCCGTGACATTTATTTCTTCGATATATGCTTGCGAATTTTCAATTTTTTCAACTTTAAAAATATTTGGTCTTATAGTAAATAATTTTTTTTCAGAATTGATTTTTAAATTAATGAAAGATTTACCAGCGTATACAGGCTTTGTAAAAATTAATTCTTTATCTTTTATTTCAACTTTTGTTATATCAGTTGCAATTCCACAGCTTGTTTTTATTGCAACTCGGGGTGCTAAATCTAAACCTAAAGCAGTATTAGGAAATATTATTATTGTAAATTGATTTTGATTTATGTAATCAGAGATAATTTTTGAATATGCACTTGGTGAATAAAAGTTTAAGTAAGAATTCTTGAGATGAACGATTTTATTGTTAAAATAATTTTTTAGTTCAGAAATGTTAGATATTTCATTTCCTATAACCAAGCATTCACAATCTGAAGATAATTCTCTTGAAATTCTGTTTGCTAAAGCTATTACTTCAAAAGAAACTTTTTTTAATTGTCCATCTCGCTGTTCTAAAACTGCTAAAATTTTTTCTACCATAATGTTCCTCAAATTACTTTGGCTTCTTCTCTTAATAAACGAACTAATTCGGGAATTGCAGAAACATCAGTTCCCACTATTCGCCCAGGTTGCTTCGATGGAGGGAGATTCATTTCAATAACTTCTACAGAATTAACATCTGTGTTTAAAGTTTTTTCTAATATAGTTTTTTTCTTTGCAGCCATAATTCCTTTGAGCGAAGCATATCTGGGTTCGTTAAGTCCTTTTTGCGTTGTAATGACAATTGGTAATTCAGATTCAACAACTTCTCTTCCACCTTCAATCTCTCTTTCAGCAATTACTTTGTTTCCTTCAATCTTTAAATCGACAACAACAGTTATACAATTAAAATTTAATAAACCAGCTGTTAATTGCCCAACTATACCACTATCATAATCAACAGATTGTTTACCAAAAAACACTATTTCACAACCAAGAGATTGTATTTCATTTGCAAGTGCTTTTGCAATATTTAGGGAATCTAAATTTTTATCAGGCTTTAATAATATTGCTTCATCAATTCCTAATGCTAAAATTTTTCTTATCGTTTCTTTGGATGAGTCATCACCTATTGTAATTGAATAAGTTAAACTATCACCGCCAAATTTTTCTTTAGTTCTTAAAGCTTCTTCGATTGCAAATTCATCATAAGGATTAATTATGTAAGTAACTCCTGATGTCTCTATGCTTTTCCCATCTTGAGAGATTTTAATTTTAGTAGCAGTATCAGGAACATTACTTACACAAACAGCAATTTTCATTATTCCTCCAAAATGTTCAATTATTTCTTACAAAAATAAAGAAATGAATTGGAATTTTATTAAAGAATTAGTTTAATAATGATTTGTTAATTTAATACTAAAAAAGAGCTGTCTTGAAATTAAGAAGATCTCAACTTCAAGACAGCAGTCTAAATCAATTATCTAATCAACATCATTTTCTTAGTTTCTTTGAATTTATCAGTTATGATAGTATAGAAATAGATTCCACTTGGTAAATCATCAGCTTCGAAAGTGATATTATAAACACCTGCAGAAAGATTATCATCTAAAAGTTTTTTAATAGTTCTTCCAAGTAAATCAGTTACAAAAATTTTCGTATGTGAACTCTCTGGAATTGAGAATTTAATTTTTGTAGATGGATTAAAAGGATTAGGATAGTTCTGTTCAAGAGAAAATGCTAATGGAATTTCAGATAATTCAGGCTCAACTGAAACAGGTGAGAAAGTTGCTGTTCTTAAATCATCGAAATACAAGGTTCCTGATGTACGTCCGCTACCAGGAGTATATGTTAATTGAAAACTGTCAAAACTTAAAGGAGGTTCGAGAATATTATTTCCAATCCAATTACCTGTCTGTCCTAATGATAAATCCCAATTAACTAAACGCCAACCTATCCAATCGATATTATACCAAGGACTTACTTCATGACCACCTGGACCATTGTCATTTACACAAAATCTAAATTTATTATTAGAGCCATCACCAAAGATGAAGGCCTGAAGAATAACATTTGTTCCAAAAGTTGGAGTAACAGGGTTAAAGAATTGTCTCAATAGCCAAGAGCTTGCGTTTGTCTGCCAAGCATAATTCAGTTGCATTGAACGAGTACTTTGAGTATTGACATTGAGAACAGTAGTTGAAAGTGCCATATTTGTTTGACTTGAAATGACACCAACAGTTGAGCCTGATGCAGTTGGTTGAAGCCAGTTAGAAACACCATTTTCAAAATTATCTATTAAATTAACCTGATTATAAGAATTAACACCTGTTGTAAAAGTTCGAGCGATTGGTTGTGTAATCTCATTTCCGAATAGGTCTTGCACACCTGGTTGAAGTATCATTGTGTAGGTTTCGTTTTGAACTAAGGGTGTTGTAACAAAGAAATTTATTACACTTCTATTATTCACATAATAATGTCTTAAAATTCCACTGGCGGTTGAGTTATTTGAATTTCTTATTAGTGAAAATTTACCGGAAAGTGTTGAGGTATTAACTTGTTCATCGAAAGCGAAACTTACTATTGGTCTTAATTCTACATTGTTTGAATTTGGATTTGGATAAAAACTAACAACTTGAGGTGGAGTTGTATCTGGAAATTTTGTTCTTATTGTGAATGTATAAGGGTCTCCCGGCGTTCCATCGCCGTTACCATCAAATTGGTGTCCATATTTTCCTATTGCAGAACCTAAAATTGTTATCTGATAGATTGTGTTAAAACTAAAATTACTTGTATTGATAGTAAGTCTCTGATCATTGTTTGACCAGCTGAGAGTATAGTTTACATTAGGAGATATCTGAAGAGCATTTTGAACAGATACTCTATTCATTTGTCGAGTGAAATTGATTATAATGGACTCATTTCCGGGATAAAGACTATCATTATTTGCTGGAACTGTAGAAGCAATCGTAGGAGGTCTTCTTGATATTAAATTAACATCTTTGAATGTAATGAAAGTATCAAGCATAGTGACAGTTGTTGTAAGGGTATCATACCAAGGTCCCCAAAATTTTATTTGATGAGTTCCAGGTGGAATATTTTCAAAATAATAAAATCCATTTCTAAGAAGTTCAGGATCATTTGAATATTTGTGGAATAATTTTTCCCAGGTATCAGTAGTATCAATTTGACCATTAATGCTAATAACAGCACCATTTATGGGTTTATTTGATTCAATGTCACGAATTATACCCGCTACCGTTCCAGCGAATGGACGAGGAATATTATGATATCTAAGAATAGACCAGTAAAAAGTTAATGCTTCTAGCCTTTTCCATTTGGCATTCATATTCAATTGATTTTGAGTTGGATTTGTATGAAAACCAGCCTCACTTAATTCTGAGGGCATATTTGTCTCGCGATTGACCCACAAATAAGGAGTATTACCAGGTACGTTATAAAAAGTTCTATCACCAACAGAACCACGAGTGTTAGTTCTATATCCAGCTGTTAAAAGAACTACCATAATATCACTCATTCTTCTACCGCCGGGAGGGAACTTTTCTGGACCATTAATTCCAAGCTGTCCCCAAAGTAATAAAGTGCTATTAGGTTCGGGTGATGATGATGCGTCGCTGTGGATTGAATGATACCAAGCAGCACCTAAAGCATTTGCCTGACTTGTTCTTTGTGCTAATGAGACTTGAACGAAATCATCTTCACGACAAATATACACAGTATCAATATCAGTCCAGTCTAAAAGCATTTGTCTGAGAGCTAAAGCAACTCTTAATACTTTCTCGGCTTCAGTATAACCAAAAGCACCGGGATTTTCAAATTGGCTATGCCCTGGGTCAAGATATATATTCCAATTTGATAAGCCTGTTACTTGTTGAGCATTTAGTTTACCGAATAAAAAGAAAATCACTAGAAATTTAGATATTTTTTTCATAATTACTCCTATTTTTCTAATTTCATAAGATGAATTGAACCCTCATTTAATACTTCATATACAATAGTATTATCAACTAAAGAAACTGATGGACTTAATTCATGTAAATCAGGGGTATTAGTTATATTGATTTTATTAGTTCCATTATATTTAATTAAAAATAAATCAGAATATGTAAATGTATATCCATCATCTTCTGAAATCATATAAACTATTGTTTCTGAGTCTTTTAACCATTTACCTCTATATCCTTTTCCTAAATCATACAATTCAGTTCCATCAATTTTCATAGAATATAAATTACCACCATAGATTTCAAAAACTATTCTTTGATTATCTGGTGATACAGATATGTTCATACATTTTTTTCCTTTTAATGGCTCAAAAATTTTTATTTTGCCATTTGACTGGTCTTTAACACCAATTTTATCATCAATTAAAAAAACTAATTTATTTGAGGATGATTTTATGTTAGATGAATTAACTTCAATGTTAGAATTAAAAGATTCAACATTTCCATTGAATGCAATTATTACCTCATCATTCCTTTCCGACCAGTAAGGCAAGGATGGCATTTTTGTTTTATAATCTGTAATTTGTTTTACTTCTTTTGTAATTATGTCGTAAATTTTCACAGCATTGTATCTAATCAATCCTTCATAATAAGCTGGGCGACTTAAAATATATCTTGAATCAGAGGACCATTGCATACCAAATCCTGCTGCAATTTCGTCTGTGATTTGTGTTATAGATTTATCTTCAAGGTTGTAAATATAGATACCTTTGTAATTTGATTTGGAAAAGGCAATGTATTTTCCATTGGGAGAGAAAGTTGGAGCTAATATTGGATCATCAAAATTGCCAAATAGTTTAATAGACTTTTGTTGACCAAGAATTAGAAAATTTACAAGAGAAACAATGATTAGGAGTAATAATTTTTTCATCGGATTTACCTTTTAAGTTAATAATTAAACTACTTAAATATAAAAATTTGATATAAATTTTCAATTGACAAAAATTAAATCTTCCGATTGTAATTTGAAGTCAAATAAATAAATTTTTTTTTCAGTTTAAAGTCGAAGTAATAAAAATCAAAAAATATTTTTTAGCTAAACTTGATAGAGAGGGAAAATAAGAATTAACTTTTATGTTCTTGGTTTTGTAAAGCAAATTTATTTGTTTCAATAATTATTCTATCCAAATCAATCATTTTTATGCATTCTAGATTATAAGGGCAAACTTTTTTCCAGCATGGTGAACATTCTAAATTTTCTGAATAAAGTTTAATACCCCTACCATAAAGTTCAATTTCTGACCAGCAGGATAAACCAAACCATACGATTACAAACTTTTTTAATGCAATGGCAAGATGCATTCCAAATGAGTCTCCAGTAATAACGACATCAGGAATACTCATAAAGCAAGCACCACGTCTAATTCCTAATGTAGTTGGTGTATTGATTATATTTTTTTGAATATGAAAAGGAAGTCTATTGAAAATTTCCTGATTTCTTTCAGTATCTTCTTTGCCACCAAGTAAAAGAATTTTTATCAAAGGATTTTCATTTAATTTTGTAATTAGGTAAATGTGTTGTTCAATAGTCATTTTTTTATTTGGGAATAGATTTGAACAACCAGTATTGAAACCAACATAAGTTTTATTTGAATCGTAGTCTATTTCTTTTTTATAATTTTCTATGAATTGTTTTTCATCATCTGTCAGGAAAAATTGATATTCATCTTTCTGATAATTGAGTTCGAAAGTTTCGTGTATAATATCTATTCCAGTCCGTGTATTTTTTCTAAACTTCAAATAGTCATCAATTCCCATAATATAGTTATACATTGCACTTTTATTGGCAGGGATAATTTTGCCATCATTATTTAATAGAAAACCAAATTTATTTTTAGCTTTCACTTCGTTTGCAAATGCACAAGCATAATTAGTTTTATCAGCATTAAAGAGATAATCAAATTCAATTTGTCTAAGAATCATTCTATTTTCATCATTCCAAACCCATACTTTATCAATAAATGGATTGTTATAAAGAATCTTTTCTGCTGAAGGCATAGTTATCCAATTTATTGAGCTAACTGGAAATTTCCTTTTTATTGCTGGTAAAATTGATGTAAAACTTAAAACTGCTCCTAAAGCATCAAGGGATATTATTAAAATTTTGGTGCCTATTTTATTTTCATCAGTATCCTCTTGACAACCAAATTCGAGACAATTTTTATAAGAAATACAGGGCTTATAACCACTGAACTTTTTACATTTTGGAACAATTAAATTTTCAAAATTCATATTTTAATTAACTCTTTAATAATTTTAATATTGAGTTGATAACTTCTTCTTTACTAATTCCATATTCTATTCCACAAGTGTTTTGGTCTTGACTGCAAAATTTTCTACAATTTTGTTCAGAAACTTCAAGGTTAATTGATACTTTGTTTAATACTCCATGATGTTTTGCAGAACTAACTTTTCTTCTACAAAATATTCCAACGCATTTTATACCTAAAGCATCAGCAAGATGCAATGGTCCTGTAGATGAAGCCAAAAAAATATCAGCTAACGAAATAACCTTTATCATATCTCTTAAATCATCTATTTCATCTTTAATTATAACAATTTTTTCAGGGCTAATTGTTTTCAAATTATCAATGAAATTGTTTGTCATCTCTCGAGCTGTAAAAATTAGTTTTATAGACTGATTTTCAAACAATTTAACAAGCTTTTTTGTTAATGAAAAATATTTACTCTCGCTCCAATTAGGTCCTGAACCTAAAGAACCAGTATGAATAAATATTTTTTTATGATTAGGGGAAACTCCTTTTGATTGAAGTAAATTTAAAGCTTCTTCCTTTTCTTTTTCGGAAACAAAAATTTCCAAGTTGATATTATCAGTTACTACACCTATTTTCCTGGCAAGGTCCATACAATAATCTGCTTCGTGTCTTAAAGGTATGTATTTATTTCTGGAAACACTTTTCATAAAAGTAATTACTTCATAAAATATATGTCCAACGCCAACTCTATATGGAATCCCTGCAAAAAATAATTGATATGCAGCTCTTTCTGTTGGAAACATTAATAAAGCATGAGTGAATTTATGTTTTCTAATTTCTTTAACAATTTTCCAGAAACTCTCTTTTTTAAGATTATCAGTTAAGATTAAATCAACATAAGGATTGTTTATAAAAATTTTACTAGTGTGAGGTTGTGTTAAAGTTGCGATAAATGAATCGGGAAAAGTTTTTTTTAATTCACGAATTGCTGGAGTAATGTAGGTTGTATCACCAACTCTATCAGTTCGAACAATTAAAATTCGTTTTTGTTTTTTAGATGACATTTTTGAAACTTTTAATTGAACATCAATTAAGAATTTTTGTTCAGGTTGTTTAATTTTTTGAAGCCAATAAATTGACTAACATTAGTTTTACCCATAACAAAAGGTTCTTCAATTAAAAAGTTATATCCAAGATTTTTATACCAATTCAGTGCACGTAAATTGCTTTTCATTACACCTATCCAGATTTCTCTATAATTTAATTGTAGAGCTTTTTCTTCGGCCAATTTAATAAGTTCACTACCAATTCCATTTCCTTGAAATGAAGGAAGAACATAAA
>Ga0308389_1000292_pt1 | contig 39293 bp, 32 predicted proteins | sample Hotspr2Sample148_FD_202362 | JGI IMG/M metagenome (GOLD analysis project Ga0308389, IMG submission 202362) | Hot spring phototrophic mat microbial communities from Mushroom Spring, Yellowstone National Park, Wyoming, United States - 20040719_148 ... | reverse complement strand
AGGTGATCATGCCAAAACTACAACAACACTGAACCCCCTCACCCTTCCGCCCAGCCCTCTTGTGGTTGTGTGTTTTTCCTGAAGAGGCTTTAGACCGCCAATTGCCTTTATTTTTCAACACCCTCCCCTTCTACGGCATGATAAATTTTTCCTGAGTGGTCAAAAAGAAGATACAGGTTGGCGATAGGAATTCAATTCACCTGTCTTCACCGGGTGGTTTTCGTCTTAGTTCAATCTCGTTGACGATCTGGTCTAATGTCTTACTGCCAAACAAAACTTCCCGGTCTTTCATGTAATTACCAAAACCAACCGTAAATTGTTTTAGAAAACGAACGGTATCAACGGCCCCTAACTCTTGGTAGAGCAGGCGAATTGCTTGTTGATTGATTTCTGTCAATGGTTTTAGTTTTATCATATGGTTATTTTAGCACTTTTCATCGCTTGACAGGTGATTTCTGACGAGGCTGCGTTTTGCTTGCAAAGTAAAATCCGGCAATTCATGCACAATAGGTGTGAAATGAACGAACCCGTATCCGATCGAGTTGAACGACGCGCTTTTGAAGTTTCTTCGCTTTTCGACCAATCCAGCGAAAAGCGTTATTGGCTTGCCCAAACCCCCTACGCGCGCTTGCGGGCAGTAGAACTCATGCGTCAGATGATTTATGGCTACCGTCCTTCTGCCACCCGACTTCAAAGATTTTTTGAGATTGCTCAACGAGAATCAAGTTGAGCATCTGGTAATCGGCGGCTATGCGGTCGGTTACCACGGCTATCCACGTGTTACAGCTGACATGCTCTTAAAAATTTTTACCTTCGGCGGGAGGGTTTGCCAAAAGTAGCCTGAAATTCCTCCAGCGGCAGAATCAGGTTGAAATCGTAACGCGGGCTGCGGGATGGGGCTTTGTAGCGGTTAAGGTCTACCCTTCCACGCGCCAGGTCTTCCACAAAACGCAGCAGCCCCAGGGTGGCAATCTGGCTGGCGGGGACACCGTGGGCTTCGGCCAGCTCTTTGATGCGCTCGCGCAATTCTACCGGAATGTCGTAGGTGGTGTGAAACGGACGCCGGGCGCGGATTTTCTCCCGTTCTTTTTTCTTCTTTTCGCGCTCTTTGGGGGAAAGGCGCGCTTCTTGATGGCGCTGCTCGGTGCGCTGCAGCAGCAGGTTGACGGCCGGGTCGGACTGGGTCAGTTCCTGCCCAAAATCCACAAAATTCGGGCTGCTTGCCGGGGGGATATTTCTTCTTGCCGGGCTCATCGCAGGATTACCTCCTCAATTCGATCAATGACCTGTTGGTAGCCGCCCACGGCCTTTCCGCTTCGCTCGTTGTAGCCGATCAGCGCACGGGCGGTTGGGGCATATTCCCAAAGGGTCTTGCCAAAGCGGGTTGACTCGCGGCACAGCACATCCTGCGGGATGGGCGGCCAGACGTATTCCTTGAAATTTTCGGCCAGATGGCGCAGCTGCAGGTAGCTTTCGTTGGTGGTTCGGTCGTAAAAGGTGGGGATGATGGCGCCCAGTTCGCAGGTGCTGATGCGCGCCAGCGATTTGATGGTGTAGAGCATATCGCGCACGCCTTTGACTGCCAGCTGATCCAGCCGGGTGGGAATGAGGACATAATGCGAGGCGACAATTGCCAGGGTGTGCAGAATATCAATGCTGGGGGCGCAGTCCAGCACGACCACATCGTACGCAGCCCCCTGCAGCACATCGTCGAGGATGTATTCGCGCGGGCGGTCGGAGAGCGAGCCGATGGCAGTTTTCAGGCTGACGCTGGACTTGTCGGAACGCACCACATCCAAATTGGGTCTACCCGATGGGTAGACCCCTTCTTCCAGCGGGACGGTATTGCCGGGGAAGAGAATGCGGAACAGGTCGTTGCCGGATGGCAGACCCAGACAGTCGGCAACGTTGCCCTGCGGGTCCAGATCCATGATCAGCGTGCGGTAGCCGCGCAGCGCCAGGCCATGCGCCACGTTGACGGCGGTTACCGTTTTACCCACTCCCCCTTTTTGATTGACGATCGCCAGAACGATCATGATTCACCTCGCGGAAAAAGGAATGATTGTATTTCAAGGGTAGACATTTTATATTATAACCGTCTACCCTAACATTTGTCAAGGTCTACCTTGTTGTCTACCCTACAAAGTAGACCCTTGTTTTTGATAGGTAGACCCATAACCGCTTAAAACCACCTTTTTAGCCACTTACAAAGCGGGGGAGGGGAAGTCAATATCACGCCCGGGTAATGACCGGTTTAAGCCGCAAAATCGGCCCTTGCGGAAAGGGCCGGAAATCCCAGGGGAGCGGGAAATCATGGCTTTCTCAAAGTCGAAAACGGTCAGACAGCGGCCGGCGGGTGCTGACCAATGTCTATTCAGAATAATCCACTCATGCGTCAAATCGAGCGATTTTGCCCCCTCCAGGTGGGTGGGGGTCGTTTCGCTACAATTCAAGTTTCGATACAAAGTTTTAGGATTGTCAAGGAACTTTGAGAAAGCCATCGGCGGGGAATGATTTATCCTGGAGTGTCGTTTTTATTACCAGGCTTCCGGGACGCAAAGGGCTGATTCGCCTCGCTTCGGCAGGCCGTCTGCCGGGCGCAACGCCCGGGCTTGAGGCTGGCTGGTAGTCTCAAAGAATGTGCAAGGGTCTACTCTATACATGATTGAGTAGACCCTTATCGTGTTTTAGGGTAGACCTTGTGTAAATGACAAGAGCCCTCCGGTTGCCTCAACGGACACCGCCAGAGGGAAGGCCCTCCCGCTTACAGCCGGAACTCGCCCTGCAAACCGGCCTGACTGTGGGGGGCAATCCACACCTGAAAGAGCCCCGCTTCAACGCCGTAGGTGCCGTCGGCGCGGGTGAAGGCCAGCTGCTCCTCACTGAGCGTAAAGATGACCCGGCGGCTTTCGCCGGGCTGTAAATGAACGCGCTGAAAACCCTTCAGCTCGCGCACCGGGCGGGTGAGCGAACCGACCCGATCGCGCACGTACAGCTGCACCACCTCGCTGCCAACACACCTGCCGGTGTTGGTAATGGTTGCCTGGATTTCCAATTTGCCGTTGAGGCGCGGGCTGCTCAGGCGCAGGTCGCTGTATTCAAATTGCGTGTAGGTCAAACCAAAGCCGAACGGGAACAACGGGCCATCGGGCAGGTCAATGTAGCGGTAGCGGAATTCCCCATCCTCGGTGACCGGCCGCCCGGAATTCTTGCGATTGTAGTAAATCGGCACCTGTCCGGTAGCGCGCGGGAAGGTTACCGGCAGCCGTCCGCCCGGCTCGGTGTGCCCGAACAGCACATCCGCCAGTGCCGCACCGCCCTCGATGCCCGGATGCCAGGCGTACAGGACGGCGTCGGCAAGGGCGATGACACGCGGGATGACCAGCGGCCGCCCGGCAAAGATGACCGCCACCAGCGGTTTACCGAGCGCGGCCATGCTTTCGAGGAACTGGATTTGACCGGGGGGCAGGTTCAGGTCGCTGACGTTGGCATTCTCGCCGGAGCGCGAGGGGTGTTCGCCCAGCAGCAGCACCACCGCATCGGCCTGATGGGCGAGCGCCAGCGCCAGATCGCGGTTCGGAATGAACCACAGGTCAATTTCTTTGGGCGCGTTGGCGCGCACGGCTTCATCCAGCGGGGTGACATCCGCGGCGCGCCCATCGGGCGACCAGGTGCCGAACAGCTCATCGCGGGCGTGGACGAAATCACCGGCGAACAGGATGCGCCGCAAGCCGTGCAGCGGCAGCAGACCGGCGCGGTTTTTGAGCAGCACCATGCTGCGAGCGGCCAGCTGGCGCGCCAGTTGACGCGCCTGTGGGGTGAGCAGGTCGCGCGAGGCGCGTTGAGGGTCGGTGAACGGACGCTCGAACAGCCCGGCGCGCGCTTTGATGCGCAGGACGCGCAGCACGGCTTCGTCCAGTTCAGCAAGAGTGAGGCGGCCTTCATCCAGCAGACGCGCCAGATGGTGGAGGTACACTCCGCTGACCATGTCCATATCCACACCGGCGTGCAGTGCCAGCCGGGCGGCATCGGCTTCGTCCTCGGCGATGCCGTGGTCAACCAGTTCCTGGATGGACTTCCAGTCCGATACCACAAACCCATCAAAACCCCACTCGCCGCGCAGGATGTCGGTCAGCAGGTAGCGGTTGGCGGTGGCCGGCATGCCGTTGAGGTCCACAAAAGCCGACATCAGCGTTCCCACCCCGGCGCGAACCGCCGCCTGAAAGGGCGGCAGATAAACATCCCGCAGGGTTGGATCGGAGATTTCCCCGCCGTCGTAATCGCGGCCGCCTTCGGCAGCCCCGTAGCCAGCGTAGTGTTTGGCGCAGGCGATCAACCGGTCGGGAGCGGAAGGGTCACTGCCCTGATAGCCGCGCACCAGCGCGGCTGCCATTTGTGCGCCGAGGTAGGGGTCTTCACCGTTGCCCTCGGCAATCCGCCCCCAGCGTGGATCGCGGGCAATATCCAGCATTGGCGCAAAGGTCCAGTTGACCCCTTCGGCGGTGGCTTCACGGGCGGCAACCGCTGCGGCCTGCTCCGCCAGGGAAGGCTCGAAGGAAGCGGCCTGCGCCAGCGGGATGGGGAAAATGGTGCGGTAGCCGTGAATCACATCTCGCCCGAACAGCAGCGGAATTTTGAGGCGTGATTCGAGCGCCATCTGCTGCAGGGCGTTGTGCTGCTCCACATTAGCGGAAGCCGAAAAACCCTGCCCGGTCAATGCGCCGGCGGCGTTGATGATGGAGCCCGCCAGCCCGGCGCGGAGTACCTGCGGGGCGTTGTTGTCGCGCGCCTGATACTGGTTCAGCTGGCCAATTTTTTCTTCCAGCGTCATTTGCGCCAGCAGATCACGGATGAAATTTTCGATGGATGATGTCATGAAAGGTTACCTCGATGGGGGAATGGGGATAGCTAAATTTTCATTGGAGTATGGCTTTCTCAAAAGTTCCTTGACAACCCTGAAACGTTTTGACGAAATGAACCCCCTCCCTCCTCCCCCAATATCGCTTTGGCGATATTGGGGGAGGTGCAGGAGGGGGCAAAATCGCTCGATTGGACGCATCCATGGATGATTCCGAATAGACATTGGTGAGTACCCGCCGGCTGTTATTTGACCGTTTTCGACTTTGAGAAAGCCACGTTCATTGGGGAATTGGTACTTGACAGTCCTTCCTGGCTATGATACATTTTGAATAACCGTTTTTGTTGTTTTGTTTCCAAAAAACATGAAACGTTTCATAATATCTGATAGCATTATATCAGATGCCGCTTAAAATCACAAATCATTTTCTCTCTACCGCTCATGTCCCCTAAATTCCTCAACCCCTACGGCTATTTTTCCGACAACGGGCGCGAGTACATCATTACCACACCGCACACCCCGCGCCCGTGGAGCAATGTCATCAGCAACGGTGACTACAGCCTGATCGTTTCTCAAAACGGATCGGGCTACAGCTGGCTGGGCAATGCCGGTCAAAACCGCCTGACCCGTTCGTTTCAGGATTTGATTCGCGACAACTGGGGCAGGTATCTGTACATCCGCGATCTGCAAAGCGGCCGATTCTGGTCGGCGGCTTATAAACCGGTCATGGCGCAGACCGAGTTTTATCAGGTGGTTCACGGCATCGGTTATTCGCGCTTCATTCAGCGCATTTACGGCATCCAAAGCGCGTTGACCGTTTTTGTTGCTCCGCATGACCCGCTGGAAATCTGGGAATTGACCCTGACCAACCTCACCGACCAGCCGCGCCGGCTGGATGTGACCTCCTACCTGGAATGGCTGCTCGGATTTGCCCCCGATGAACACCGCGAGTTTCACAAATTATTCATTGAAACACGCGCCGACCTGCCGCTCCATGCGCTGCTGGCGCGCAAACACCTGTGGGGCTTTGCCGATGAACAGGGCCGCCACAACAACATCAACTGGCCGTACACCGCCTTTCATGCCGTCAGCCTGCCGCTCAAATCCTTCGATTGCGACAAGGAATCCTTCCTCGGCCTTTACCGCAACGATGACCAGCCGCTGGCCATGTTCACCCCGCACCTGGCCTGCCGCAGCGGACGCTTTGGGGATGCGATTGCCGCCTTGCAGGTGGAGGTTGACCTGAATCCAGGCGAACAGAAAAGTGTGGTGTTTACCCTCGGCGCTGCGCAGGACGGGCGCGAAGATGCCGCCAGTCTGATCAACCGTTACACCACCCCGCAGTCCAGCCGCGAGACGCTCGCAGAGGTGCACCGTTTCTGGGCGCAGTTTGTGGATGCCGAACGGGTGGAAACCCCCGATGAGGCGCTCAACCTGATGACCAATTACTGGCTCAAATATCAGGCGATTTCCTGCCGTTTGTGGGCAAAGGCCGGGCCGTATCAGGTTTCGGCGGGCTATGGATTTCGCGATCAACTGCAGGACAGCCTGATTTTCCTGAACAGCCGGCCGGAATACACCCGCCGTCAGATACTGCTGCACGCCTCGCAGCAGTTCATTGAAGGTGATGTGCTGCACTGGTGGTTTTCCATCCGCGGCGGCGGCCCGCGCACCAACTGCTCGGATGACCTGCTGTGGCTGCCTTTCATTCTGGATGCCTATCTGAAAGAAACCGCCGATGAAGCCATCCTGGATGAGCCGGTCGAATATCTCAATGCGCCTGCCGAACCGCTTTACGAGCATTGCAAGCGTGCCATTCAGCGCGCCTTTTCGCGTTTCTCGCCGCGCGGCGTGCCGTTGATGGGCGATCACGACTGGAACGATGGTTTGAACGCCGTCGGCACCCTGCTCAAAGGTGAGTCGTTTTGGGTGGGGGAGTTTCTCTACCTGATTCTGGAAGGCTTCATCCCGCTGGCCCGCCGGCGCGGCGATGATGCTTTTGTGCAGCAGTGTGAAACGATTCATGCCGGTTTGAAAGAAGCCCTCAACCGTTACGGCTGGGACGGGGAATGGTACCTGCAGGCCACCACCGATGACGGCCTGCCGCTCGGTTCGCGCAGCAACGAAGAAGGGCGTATCTTCCTCATGCCCAACATCTGGGCGGTGATCAGTGGGGTTGCCGAAGGCGAGCGTGCCCGCCAGACCTTGCAGGCGGTGAGCGATCACCTGATGAAGGATTACGGAACGCTGTTGAATTACCCGGCGTTTACCCGACCGCGCCCGGATATTGGGTATGTCACCCGTTACGCGCCCGGCCTGCGTGAGAACGGCGGAGTTTATACTCATGCGGCGGTCTGGTCGGTGTGGGCCTATGCGCTGGCGGGCGATGCGGAACGGGCGTATGAAGCCTACCGCAAAATCTGCCCGCCCAATCGCAGCGCGGATGTGGATACCTACAAAGCCGAACCCTATGTCACGCCCGGCAACATTGACGGCCCGCTCTCCGAGTATTACGGGCGCGGCGGCTGGACGTGGTACACCGGTTCGGCGCAGTGGCTGCAGCGTGCCGCCACCCACTGGATTCTGGGCATCCGCCCCCAGGAAGACGGTTTGCGCCTGCAGCCCTGCATTCCGGCGGAATGGGACGGCTACCGTGTTCTGCGTTCTTTCCGCAATGCGGTTTACGATATCCGCGTCCACAACCCTGCCCACGTCAGCAGCGGCATCCGCTCGCTCCGTGTGGATGGAAAACCGCTCAATACCAGTTTGATCCCCGTCTTTGGGGATGGCCTTACCCATGTGGTTGAAGCCGTCATGGGATGAAACGGTTGGAAAGGAGGTGGCCGGCACAGGAAAAACCCAACTTATATAAAATTCTGTCGTTTCCAAACTTTTTGTAACCGACCAAGGAGAAGAGGATGAAAACCAATCTTAAATTCTTGAATGTGTTGTTTGCGGTTGTTTTAGCCGTCTCTCTGGCGGCCTGCGCCGCACCGGCAACCCCCACTCAGGCACCTCAACCGACCACCCCGCCTCCCCAGCCAACCACCCCACCGCAGCCGACCGAAGAAACCGCCAAACCGGCTGAACCGGTTACCCTGCGCTACGCCAACTGGAATCTCGGCACGGAGGAAGAGAACAACATCCAGCGCCAGCTGATCAAAGCCTACACCGATGCCAACCCGCACGTGACCATTGAATTTGTGGATATGTCCGCCGAGGGCGGCTGGGAAGCCAACCTGACCAGTTATGCCGCCAAGGGTCAGCTGCCGGATGTCTTCATGGCCAACAACGTGCCGTTGTATGTCAAGAACGGCTGGCTGGCCGACCTGACCCCGCTGGTCAGTCAGGATGCCGACTGGCAAAAAGTGCCGCAGGCGATGAAGGATGCCGTCACGTACAACGGCAAAGTGCTCGGTTTGCCGGCAGCCCAGTTCATCATGGGCTATTTCGTCAATAAAGAACTGTATGAAGCCGCCAACCTGGATGCGCCCGAATACGGCATTTCCCCGGATGAATTCTTCAATACCGCCATCGCGCTCACCAATATTCCCAGAGGCATTCTCGGGCTGGATGAGCTGGAATTTGTGCTCGGCTGGTACCCCAGCACGCTTGACAAAAACCTGAAGTGGTTTAGTTTCGACGGCGAAAAGATGAACTACAACTCGCCGGCTTTCAAGGCGGCCATCAACAAACTGACCGAGCTCAAACCCTACACCTGGCAGGGGTTGACCGACGAGCAGAAAGCCAACTTCAAATCGGTTGGGCCGTGGGAACTGTTCCTGAATCAGGAAGTGGGTGCCCGTTGGGATGCTTCCTGGAATATTCCCAACTACGTCCAGAATGCGACCTTTGACTGGGACTTCATCGGCATCCCCGGCGGCAATCAGGCGCTGGTGCTGGATATCATCGTTGTTTCCAAGACCACCGGCAACCTCGAAGAAGCCTATAAATTTGCCAAGTGGATGACCTTCTCCACCGAAGCCTATGCCAAAGAGGCCGAGCTGGCAAAAGCAATGGGCTCGGCGCCCAAACTGCCGGTTGCCATGGACGATGCCTCGCTGGCGCTGTACCAGAGCTTTGTGGACAAACCGGGCGTGAACGCCGCCCTGCAAAACCTGGATGACAGTCTGGTCGAATCGCTGGCAAAGATTGTGCCCGGCTACATCAACGCCCGCTGGGAAGGAAAACCCGGCATTGACATCGGTGAAGACAAGGATGTCAACATGTGGTACATGTTCAACTTTGCGCCGGAAGGACGCTTCAAATACGAAGATTACGCCGCAAAACTGGAAGAATTCGCCAACAAGATACTGGCGGATGCCCGCGCGGAGTTGAATCAATGATTTTTAGCGGGGGCGCCGGTGACCCCGCCGGCGCCCCGCAGTATAAAATGACGTGACTTGAGGATAAGATCAAAACCTGGCCTGCAATGTCAATTTCCCCCGCCTGCACCTCCCCCAAAATCGCCCCTGCGATTTTGGGGGAGGCGGGAGGGGGACGAAAATTCGAAAGTTGATGTAAAAATGATTTATCCCGAATTGGCGTTATAAAAAGATGAGGAACGAATACAGCGGGTAGCGGAATGAAACGGCTGGGTTTGTTGAGGTTGGTGCGGGTGTGGATGAGCCTGCTGGCGGTAGTCATGCTGCTGCCGCTGCCGGCGCAGGCAAACCCTTTCCGGCGCGCCGCGCTGCACCTGAAGCCCTCACCCGCTTTCAGCACTGCCCCGCCCGCCGTCCTCGAAATCAGTGCGGATGCTTTTGGTGTGCCGCTGCATAAGGATGAATGGACGGCGGCCTATCCCAAACCGGCCGTGCGGCTGGAACGCGGGGATCGAATTGAGGTGTCCTTCGAGGTGGAGGACTACGGCGATTACCTCCTCTCCATGGACGTGCTGGCCGGCGCCGACCTGATCGGCTCGCCGGAGGGGGAATTGCGTATAGATGATAAATTGCCGGCTGCAGATGTGCCGCGCGTGGTCTTTCCGGTCTATTACCAGAATCAGGCCGATGAGTTTCCGCTCGACCGTTACGGCAACCAGATTCTCATCCCCCAGCAGCGGCTGATGGAGTGGACGCGCATGCCGCTGCGGGATGTGACTTTCAGCCGCAGCCTGCCGGTGCTTGTGTTTCTGGAAGCAGGCAGGCATTCCCTTTCGCTGGAAATCACCAAAGAGTCGCTGTATCTGGGCAGCATTTATCTGGAACGGTTTGGCGGCCTGCCGACATACGCCGAATATCTCAACACCCTGCCGGCGGCCGATGCCAGCCGGGTGATGATCGAACTGGAAGCCGAGCTGCCGGCCTACAAAAACGACACCACCATCCGCCCGATTAACAGCCGCAGTCTGTCGGTCAGCCCGTATGAAACCTACCGCCTGCTGCTCAACACGCTGGGCGGCGAAAGCTGGCAGCGCAGCGGCGGCACGGTGTATTACCGTTTTTCGGTGCCGCAGGACGGCTATTACCACATCACCCTGCGCGCGCTGCAAAACACCAAAAATAACTTTACCGTTTTCCGCCGCATCTGGATTGACGGAGCGGTGCCGTTTGCTGAGATCAACGAGGTAGCCTTCCCATACAGCGCGGAGTGGCAAAATTTTACCCTGGGCGGTGAGCAGCCCTACCGCATCTACCTGACGCGCGGCGAGCATGTGCTGGGCATTGAAGCCACCCATTCCCCCTACGGGCGGGCGATTGAAAATATCCAGCAGGAACTGCGTCAAATCAACCAGTTATCGCTGGAAATCAAACGACTGACCGGTAATCAGGTCGACCGCTACAAGGAATGGGTGCTGTCGGATTACATCCCCAACATCCGCGAGCGATTGCTGGGCATTCTGGACAACCTGCGGGAAGACAAAGAATTCTTGGAACGGCTCAATCAGGGGCGCGCCTCGCAGGAAATTCTTGCCTATCAGATTGCCATGGACAACCTGGCCTTTCTGGCGGAGGATGTGGATAAAATTCCGCTGTACATGGGGCGGCTTTCGGAGGGCAGCAGTTCTGCCGCTCAGCGCCTGAGCAGTCTGCAATCCTCGCTGGAAAGCCAGCCGCTGGTGCTGGATCGAATTTTCATCCACACCGCGGATATGACCCCGCCGCCGGTGCGGGTTGACCCGCTCGAATCCTTCCTGGAAAGTCTGCGGCGTTTCTATCATTCCTTCCGTCCCGACCCGTACTACACCCCCGGCGGAGCGCAGGACGAGCTGGAAGTGTGGGTCAACCGCCCGCGCCAGTATGTTGACCTGCTCCAAACGCTCACCGATCAGCACTTTACCCCCCAGACCGGCATCCGCGTCAAGTTTGCCATCATGCCGGATGAGTCCAAACTGGTGCTGGCCAACGCGGCCGGCATTCAGCCGGATGTGGCCCTGGGGGTCAGCACGCACATCCCCTACGAGCTGGCCATCCGCAACGCGCTGTACGATTTGCGTTCCTTTGAGGATTTCGACTCGTTCATCCGCATTTATTCACCCGGCGCGCTGCTCAGTTACATCATCAACGACTCGGTCTATGCCATTCCGGAAACGCAGGATTTTTGGGTCACTTTTTACCGGCGCGATATTCTCGACTCGCTGGGACTGCCGGTGCCGCAAACCTGGGATGAGGTGCTGGAAATTCTGCCCGAATTGCAGCGCTACGGACTGAACTACAACACACCGCTTTCCAGCGGCAGCGGTTTCAAGGGCTATCTTGCCACGGCGCCCTTCCTGTTCAACTTTGGAGCGCAGTTGTACAGCCCGGATGGTTTCTCATCCGGTCTGGCCAGTGAAGAAGCCATCCGCGCCGTGCGTTTTATGGCCGAATGCTTTACCATTTACGGCATGCCGCTGACCACCTCCAGTTTTTACGAAAGCTTTCGTCAGGGCAGCCTGCCGATTGGCATTTCCAACTTTGAAACCTACCTCAAACTGACCACCGCCGCACCGGAAATCCGCGGGCTGTGGGGGATTGACCTTTATCCGGCCACCGTGCTGCCGGACGGCAGGCAGAACCGCTATGCCACCGGCTCGGCCCAGGCCAGCATTCTCTTCAAAGCCACCGACCAGCCCGCAGAAGCCTGGCAGTTCCTCAAATGGTGGATGTCCACCGAAACGCAGGTGGAATTTCAGCAGCAGTTGATATTGAACTACGGCATCGAATATCTGTGGAATTCCGCCAATCTGGAAGCCTTCCAGTATCTGCCCATTCCGGATGAACATAAGACGGTCATTCTGGAGCAGTGGCAGTGGCTGCAGGAGCCGGTCAAACTGCCGGGCAGTTACATGCAGGAACGCGAATTGAGCAACGCCTGGAACCGCATTGTTTTCGACGGGGTCAACCCGCGTGTGGCGATTGATGCCGCCGTGCTGACCATCAACCGTGAAATTACGCGCAAGATGGAAGAGTTCGGTTACCTGCAAAACGGGCAAAAGGTCAAAGAATTCAAGGTGCCCACCCTGGACACCGTGAAGGGATGGATGGCCAATGCAAAATGAACGGCTGATGAACCTGCAAAATCCGCTCAAACGCTGGGCGGTCAAAGAAGGCGGCGCGTATGCCTTCCTCTCCCCCTACGCGTTGATGTTCATCATCTTCATCGTTGCGCCGGTGTTGATGGCTGCACTGCTTTCCTTCACCTTCTTCGATACCATTCAATTCCCGCGCTGGATTGGGCTGAAAAACTACATTGTCCTGCTGACGCAGGATGACATCTTCATGCGGTATGTGCTGCCCAACACCATCCAGTTTGCGGTGATCGTCGGGCCGGGCGGCTACGCGCTGGCGTTCATCCTGGCGTGGATGCTGGCGCAGCTGCCGCGCATTCCGCGCGCCGTGTTTGCGCTCATTCTGTATTCGCCCTCGATGACTTCCGGTGTGGCCATGACGGTGGTCTGGCAGGCATTTTTCAGCGGCGACCCGAACGGCTACCTGAATTCGTTTTTACTGCAGCTCAACCTGATTCAGGAGCCGATTCAGTGGCTGCAGTCCCCGCAGTACCTCATGCCGGTGATGATCATCGTCACCCTGTGGAGCAGCATGGGGATTGGTTTTCTGGCGATGCTGGCGGGCATTCTGGAAATCAACCCCGAATTGTACGAAGCCGCCAGTCTGGATGGGGTCAGCAGCCGTTTTCAGGAGATTTTTTACATCACCATTCCGTCAATGAAACCGCAAATGCTGTTCGGGGCGGTGATGGCGATTGTTTCCACCTTTCAGGCCGGCGCGATTGGGGTAACGCTCTCCGGCAGCAATCCCACCCCGCAGTACGCCGGGCAGTTGATCGTCAATCACATTGAGGATTACGGCTTTTTGCGCTATGAGATGGGTTATGCAGCGGCGGTTTCGGTGGTGTTGCTGTTGATGGTGCTGTTCTTTGCCCGCGTGGCAAACCGTTTGTTTGCCTCGGAGGATTGAGGGATGTTGCAAAAATTGCGGCGAAAATTCTTCGGCATCCGCAACAGCGGCATCAACCCGCGCGGTTTTCATGTCAGCCAGCTGCAGTTTTATGTGCTGCTGCTGCCGCTCTCGGCAGTCATGATTCTGCCGATTATCTTCATCTTCTCACACGCCTTCAAACCGCCGGAGGAATTGTTTGCCTACCCGCCGCGCTTTTTTGTGGTCAACCCGACCTTCAAGAATTTTGTGGATTTGTTCAACCGCTTTTCTGCCTCCGGCATTCCGGTCAGCCGTTATTTGTTCAACAGTATTTCAATTACCCTCGTGACGGTGACGACTTCCATTTTCGTTTCCAGCACGGCGGCGTTCGTTCTTTCCAAAAAACGCTTCGGGCTCAAAAAATTCCTCTTCACGGTCAATACCGTGGCGCTGATGTTCGTGCCGATTGCCGTCACCATTCCGCGCTTTTTGATCATCGAACGGCTGAACCTGCTGGATACCTTTTGGGTGCACATTCTGCCGATGCTGGCGCTGCCGGTCGGTTTGTTCCTCATCAAGCAGTTCATTGACGGGATTCCCGACGAGGTCATCGAGGCGGCCGAAATTGACGGTGCTTCCGATTTTTATATTTACTGGAACATCATCCTGCCGATGATTCGTCCCGCCATTGCCACGATTGCCATTCTCACCTTTCAGGCAACCTGGAATAACGCCGAGATTTCCAATTTGTACATCACCCAGGAAAGCCTGAAAACTTTTGCCTTTTACCTGACCACCCTGACGGCTACCAGCGCGGGCGCCAACCCGGTCGCCGGGCAGGGGATTGCCGCTGCCGCTTCCCTGATCATGTTTCTGCCAAATCTGATCATCTTCCTGATTTTGCAGAGTCAGGTGATGAGCACTATGTCGCATTCGGGGTTGAAATGAAACGGCTGGCGCGCGGTGTGCTGATGGTACTGGTGGTGATGCTGCTGGCGGGCAGTCTGCCGCAGCCGGCGGAAGCGCTCACGCCTTACCGCACCTGGGCGCTGGGGCCGCGCGGGCGGCTGTACCTGACCCAGGATGCCTACATTCCTTTCAACGAGATCGAACTGCCAATCAACGCAGCCGAAGATCTTTACATCACCCCGGATGGGCAAATTTACATTGCCGATACCGGCAACGGGCGCATTCTGCGCCTGCAGCAGGATGGCCTGACCGCCGAATTCGGCAAAGGCCTGCTCGAAAAGCCGACCGGCGTGTTTGTGGATGGGGAGGGGGTCATCTACGTGGCGGATGCCGGTAAGAATCACGTGGTGATTCTGGATGCGGACGGCAATTTGATCAACGAGTTTGGCCGCCCCAGCGAGCCGCTTTTCGGTCGGCGCGCCGAATTTCTGCCGCGCAAGCTGGTGGTGGATGCCCGCAAGAATATCTACATCATCAGCGAAGCCTCGGTCAACGGGGTGGTGCAGATGAACACCGCCGGTCAGTTCATCGGTTATTTCGGCGCCAATACGGCCGAAATGTCCCTGAAGATGATTTTGCAGCGCCTGTTCCTGACCCGCGAACAGCTGGAGCAGTTCATCAAGAATGAGGCCGCTTCGCCCTCGAATCTGGCGATTGACCGCCGTTCGCTGATTTATACGGTCACCGCCGGCACTTCGCCGCGCAAGAGTATCCGCAAATTTACCATTGCCGGTAAAAACATCTTCCCGGACACCTTTGGTTCCTCGACCTTCCGCGATGTGCACATCAGCGAGGAGGGGCTGCTGACCGCCGTGGATGCCAGTGGTGTGATTTACGAGTATGTGGAAAACGGAATGCTGCTGTTCGTGTTTGGCGCCCCGGATCAGGGCGAGCAGCGGCGCGGCACGCTGCGCAACCCGACCGGAATTGCCCGCTTTGGCGAAAACCTGTACGTACTGGATAAGGAAAAAAACGCGCTGGTGGTCTTTCGGACAACCGCCTTTGCGCGCCTGGTGCATGAAGGCGTGCGCCGCTATGTGGAGGGCTTTTACACGGAAGCCAAGCCTTATTTTGAAGAGGTGCTCAACTACAACGGATCCTTTATCATGACCTATCAGGCCATCGGGGATGCCTACTTCAAAGAGGGCAAATACGCCGAGGCGTTGACCGCCTACCGTTATGCCGAAGACCGCAAAGGCTTTTCGGAAGCCTTCTGGGAGCTGCGCAACGCGGTTTTGCAGCGCCATCTGGCGCAGTTTTTGGGGGTGATTGTGGCGCTGGGGGTGGTGCAGGGGCTGGGGCGGCGGCTTGACCGGCGCTTCGGCTGGCTGCAGCCGCTGCGGCGGGTCGGCGGGCAGTTGGCGGCCGTTCGCTTTGTGGATGACCTCCGTTTTTTGTTCCGTTTCATCCGTCAGCCGGCGGATAGTTTCTACTACATCAAGCGCAATCTGCGCGGCAGTGTTCCGTTTGCGCTACTGCTGTATGGCTGGGTGATTGCCGTGCGCCTGCTGACGCTCTACTGGACGGGTTTCGTTTTCAATCCCTACGCCTCGGCAAACGATGTGCCGGTTGCGCGCGAAGTGATCACTCTGCTGATTGCCATCGGTCTGTGGAACATCGCCAACTACCTGATCTCGACAATTACCGACGGCGAAGGGCGTTTTCGGGATGTGTTCATCGGCAGCGCCTACAGTCTCTTTCCGTATGCGCTGTTTGCGCTGCCGCTGGCGCTGTTTTCCAATGTGCTGACTCTCAATGAAATTTTCATTTACACCTTCAGCCGCGATTTGATTTACGCCTGGTGTGTTTTGATGCTGGTGATCATGGTGATGGAGATTCACAATTATTCATTTGCCGAAACGCTGCGCAACATCGCCCTGACGCTGTTCACCATGCTGATGTTCCTGCTGACGGCGTATATCTTCTTTGTGCTGTTCAATCAGCTGGTAGATTTTGTTCAGGCCATTGTTCAGGAGGTGGGGCTGCGTGGCTGAGCGTTGGTGGCGGATGGGGCTGGTGCTGGCGCTGCTGGCGGGGTTGTTGGGACTGCCGCGGGCGGCGGTAGGTTTCTGCTGCGGTGAAACAAATGCGCATAGCCGAATTGCGGACGGTTGGGTACCTTCTCCTCCCGCTCAAATCCCGCCGGAGTTCCGGCAGGTGGGGGAGAACGACACCTTCATCCTCTACGCCAACCCGGATACGCTGGCCTTCAAGGTGCTGGACAAACGCAGCGGCTACCTGTGGCATTCCAACCTGGACCAACCTGCTCCGGGTGACCGGCTCAACCGTTCGTGGACTGCCTTTGCCGACAGTGCCGTCAGCATCGAGTATCTGGATGAAAAGGCGGTCAACAAGCGCATTTCCATTACCAACGCCAGCCGAACGCTGGACTTTCGCCCCAACGGGCAGGGGTTTGAAGCCTCGCTGTTCTTTACCGATTTCGGTATCGGCTTGCAGCTCATCGTGCGCCTGCAGCCGGACGGCGTGCATGTCGAGGTGCCGTTTGCCTCCATCCGGCAGGAAAACCCGGCTTACAAACTGGGGCTGCTGTATCTTTACCCCTTCATGGGCGCCACCCGTGCCGATGAGGTCAGCGGTTACATCCTGATTCCGGACGGCAGCGGCAGTCTCATTCCGCTTTCGGCGGCTACCAAAGCCCGTACCATGTTCTACGGGCGTTATTACGGCCCGGATTTGGGGATGATTGCCCTGCTGCCGTTCGACCCCAACATCAACCGTCCCTACCGTCTGAGCCTGCCGGTGATGGGAATGGTGCACGGCGAGGGGCAGAATGCCTTTTTGTCCATTGTCGAGGACGGGGCAGCCTACGCCGAGCTGCAGGTGCATCCTTCCGGCATCATCACCAATTTCAATTTTGCCTGCCACGCCTTCATTTACAATCAAAGCTATTTTCAGGCCACCAACCGCGCCGGCGCTGGGGTGACTACCCTGCAAAGAGAAACCAATGCCTTCGATATCAGGGTGCGCTACCGCTTTTTGAGCGGTGCGGAGAGCGATTATGTCGGCATGGCGCGCAGTTATCAGCAGTTTTTGCTGGAAAAGGGCTGGCTGAACAAGACGACAGATGAAAGCGGACAAATCGGCATCCGGCTGGAATTTTTGGGCGGGGACAAGGAAAAAGTCCTGCTCTGGCAGCGCATGATTCCGATGACCACCGTGGAGCAGATGCGGGCGATTCTGGATGACCTGCAAATCCGGCGGGTAGAGGCGGTTTACTACGGCTGGCAGCCGCTGGGCGCCTCCAGCATGGTCGGCGATTCCCTGCGTCTGGACCGGCGGCTGGGCAGTCTTGCCGAGTTGCGCGCCCTTTCTGAACAGTTGAACCGGAATGGCGGCCGCTTGTACCTGTATGCCGACCCGCAGGCGGCTTTGCGCGACGAAAGCGGTTATTCACCGCGCCGCGATCTGGCGATGGCAATTACTGGCGTTTACATGCTGGGTTACAACCGCTACAAGGTGTCCTATTATCTGAACGCAGACTCATTGCAGCGTCAGTTTTCCCGTCTTGCCCGCCAGGCGCAGGAAAAACTTTCCGCCGGGCTGGCGCTGGATCAAATGGGAACCATGCTGTACAGCGATTTCCGCAGCCGGCCGGTTTTGAACCGCGAACAGACGCTGCGCCGCTATCAGCAGATGCTGGCCGAATCGCCTGCGCCGCTGGCATTTTACAACCCAAATGCGTATGTCTTCGGCCGAATGCAGGCTTACTTCGATATGCCGCTGGATGACAGCGGTTACATCTTCGCCGCGCAGGATGTACCCTTTTTGCAGATTGTGCTGGCCGGCTATGTACCTTATTATGGGCCGCCGCTCAACTTTTCATCCGACCCGCTGGGTGATCGCCTGCGGCACGCCGATTACGGGGTGTACCCTTCCTTCTTCCTTTCCCACGAGGAAACCGCAAAAATCTTGAACACCTCATCCAACTGGGTGTTCACTTCTGCCTACCGCCAGTGGCAGGATGAGGTCAAGGAAACCTACCGCTGGCTGAACGACCTGCTCGCCCCGGCCGTCGGCCAGCCGATTGTTGCCCGCCAGAAACTGGGTGAGGGCGTTTTTGCCACCATTTACGCCAACGGTTATCGGGTGATCGTCAACTATACCGACCGGCCGTTTGAGGTGGAGAACGGTCTGGTGCTGCCGCCGCGCGATGCGCGCGGGCTGCAGGGAGGGCTGCCATGAAGCTCGGCAAACTGCTGCGCAATGAAATCCCGCCGTCAGTGCGCGAGGCGCTGAGTGGTTATGGTTTTGTGCTGATCTGGGTGATCGGTTTTGCCTTGTTCACCCTGATTCCATTCATTGAAACCTTCCGCTACAGTCTGCATCAGGTTACGGTGACTGCTACCGGCATTGAACTGAGTTTTGTGCGCTGGGCCAACTACACCCGCGCCCTGTTCACCGACCCGACTTTTGTGCAGCTGGTGATCGAATACGCGCTGGAAACGCTGATCTCCACCCCGATTGTGATCATCTTTGCCATGATCATCGCGCTCTTCCTGAATCTGGATTTTCCGCTGAAGGGCGTTTTCCGCACCATCTTTTTCCTGCCGGTCATCATCACCAGCGGGCCGGTCATCCGCGAGTTGATTGCGCAGGGGGTGGCTTCGGTGCCGGAATTTGCCAACCTGGCGGCCGTTTCGCAGTTTTTGCAGGAACTGCCGGTCTATTTGCGCAACCCCATCCAGTATCTTTTGACTTCGTTTATCATCATTTTCTGGTTTTCGGGGGTGCAGATTTTGATCTACCTGGCCAGCCTGCAAAAGATTGACCGCAGCGTCTATGAAGCAGCCGCCATGGACGGCGCATCGGCATGGGTTTCGTTCTGGAAGATTACGCTGCCCTCGCTTTCCACCACAACCGTCATCAATGCCGTCTATACCATCATCACCCTGTCGCATTTTTCCGAAAACAAGGTGGTGCGCTATATCTACAATCAGACCTACGCCGTGCAGGGCGGCATCGGCTATGCCAGCGCCATGGCCTTTCTTTACTTTGGCGTGCTCATCATTCTGCTGGCAGTGACCTATCTAGTGCTGCGCGGAAGGGCAAGAAAGTGAGGATGGGGTGAAAGCGATCATTCAGCGTTGGGATTACGACCGCATCCGTGCGTTTCTATTTGGCAGCCGCACGCACTACGGGCTGGTTTTCTCCCTGATTCTCTACACGGTGCTGGTGGTGATTGCCTTTGTCTATCTCTATCCGCTGCTGTTCATGTTCATCACCAGCATGAAAAGCCCGCAAGACCTGCTCAACCCGATGGTGCAGTGGGTGCCGACCGGTTTTTATCTGGAAAATTACATCAAAGCCTTCCGGGTTTTGAATTACCCGCAGACGTTCATGGCATCGGTGCTGACCAGCCTGCTGCCCTCGCTGATTCAGGCGGTGGTGTGTTCGCTGGTCGGGTACGGCCTGGCGCGTTACCGCTTCCCGGGCAAGCGCCTGATTTTCCTGCTCATGCTGGCGACTTTCATCATCCCGCCGCAAAACACCGTTTTACCGCAAATGCTGACCTACCGGGAGTACGGACTGCTGGGCAACATTCTGGCGCTGCTTTTGCCGGCGGCGGTTGGCCAGGGGTTCAAGAGCGCCATTTTCATTCTCATTTTCTATCAGGCGTTCAGCACCATTCCCAAAGTGCTGGAAGAGTCGGCGCGGCTGGACGGCGCATCCGATCTGAAAATCTTCCTCCAGATTGCCCTGCCGAACGCTCTGCCGGCCTATATTGTGACCATTCTCTTTTCTACGGTGTGGTATTGGAACGAAACCTACCTGACGGCCATCTTCCTGGAGGGGGGCATTCAAACCTTGCCGATGCAGCTGTCCAAATTTGTGCAGGCTTACGAAAACCTGTACCCGCCGGGGGTGGTCAACATCTTTGACCGCATCAACGAGGCGGTCAAGTTGAGCGGCACTTTTTTGAACATCGTTCCGCTGCTGGTGCTGTATTTCATCCTGCAGCGCTGGTTTGTCGAATCGGTGGAAAGGACGGGGGTAACCGGTGAGTAAATTCCTGCTGCTTTGCCTGATTGCGGCAGTAGCCGCGGCCGGCTGCGCGCCCACGCTGATGACGCCCTCTCCCGCGCCGCCGCCGGAGCTAACTCCCTCTCCTTTTCCCATTTTACCAACTCCAACGGAGACTCTCATGCCATCTTTGACACCCACCCCAACTCCCGTGCCTTCCATTGATGAAGTCATCAAATACGAGATGAAAGGGTCGTTCGATTTCTTCTGGGAGCAGGCCAATACCGACCCCGCCAGCCCCGGCTACGGCCTGATCCGCGACCGCTACCCGGGCGGCGAGGGCATTGCCAGCATTGCCTCGGTTGGGTTTGGCCTGACTGCCTACCTGATCGGTGTGGAGAAGGGTTACATCACCTACCAACAGGCTTACGAACGGGTGAACGGCACCCTGGATACCCTGCTGAGTCTGGAGCGGGTGGAAGGTTTTTACTACCACTTTCTCAACATCCGCACGGGCAAATGCGCCTGGAACAGCGAGGTCTCCAACATTGATACTGCCATTCTGATGATGGGCGTGCTTTCGGCAGGGGAGTACTTTGGCGGGGAGATCGCCGAAAAAGCCCGCCGCATTTATGACGGAATCAACTGGCGCTGGTTTGTGGACGAAAACCGCGATATGTTTTACATGGGTTACTACCCGGAAAAGGGTTTCGAGGGTCATTGGGACTTTTACGCTGAGCAGCTCATGCTTTACATTCTGGCAGCCGGCTCGGACACATCCCCAATTGACCCGGCGGTGTATGAGGCCTTCACCCGCCATTATGTGAAATATGGGGATGGCCAGCCCTTCATTCACTCGTGGTTCAACTCCATCTTTACCTACCAGTTCAGCCACGCCTGGATTGATTTTCGTGACTATGTGGACCGCGACGGGGTCAACTGGTTTGATAATTCGGTGGAGGCTTCGCTGGCGCATTACAATTATGCCGTTCGTATGCAGGATAAATTCCAGACCATCGGCCCGAACGCCTGGGGGCTGACCGCCTGCGACGGGCCGGACGGCTACGATGGACGCTACGGCGCGCCGCCCTCCGGCTACGATAATACCGTTCACCGCGTGGATGATACCGTTCCGCCGGCCGGGGCAATCGGTTCGATCGTTTTCCTGCCGGAGCAGGCAAAGCAGGCCATGCTCAATTACTACGCCATCGAACGGCTCAAGGGGCGCTACGGTTTCAAAGATGCCTATAACCTGAGCAAAAACTGGTTCGCCAGCGATGTAATCGGCATTGACAAGGGCATCAGCCTGTTGATGCTTGCCAATGATCAGAATGATTTTGTTTACTCAGTGATGATGAAGAACGAGGTCATCCAGAAGGGATTGCAGCGCCTGGGATTTGTACAGGTGAAGGAGTGAGTGCATGACGACCATCCGCGATGTGGCAAAGCGAGCCAGGGTCAGTGTTACGGCGGTTTCGTATGCCCTGAACAACACCGGCACCATCAGCGAGGAAACCCGCCAGCGCGTCCTGAAGGCGGCCAGTGAACTGAACTATTACCCGAACGCCTTTGCGCGCCACCTCAAAAAACGCAAAACGCTGACGCTGGGCGTGTTCATTACCAGTTTTGGCGGTCAGTTTTATGAGGAAATTCTGGAGGGCATTCATCAGACGGTTTTGAACACCGAATATGAATTGATTGTCTGTCCGCAGGCGCGTTCGCTGCGCAAAATGCTCACCCAGCGGCAGGTGGACGGGGCGATCATCTTTGATTACAAGGTGAAAAGCGATATTCTGCTCAAACTGGTTTCGCCCAGCTTTCCGATAGTGGTGATGGACCGCTTTCTGGAACATGAGTGCATTCTGCCGCTGCTGCTGGATAACGCCCAGGGGGTGCGCGAAGCATTCGACCACCTGTACGCACAGGGCTTCCGCCGGATGGCGTTCATCGCCGGGGCGGTCGATTCGCTGGATAATACCGAGCGCAGGCAAACTTTTCTGGAACAGGCCGCCGCACAGGGCTTGAGCGTGCCGGTTTATCAGGGCAACTTTACCCGTCTGAGCGGTTACGACATTGGGCGGATCATGATTCGCGGCGGCGATTTGCCCGAAGCCGTTTTTTGCGCCAACGATCAGATGGCGATCGGTTTCATTGAAGTGATGAAGGAAGCCGGCCTGCGTGCGCCGCAGGATGTGGCTGTGGTGGGCTTCGACGATATTTTGATTGCCCGCTACATGCAGCCGTCGCTCTCGACGGTGGGTGCTTCACGGCAGGAGTGGGGGGCGGCAGCCGCAACCCAGTTGATTCAGTTTCTGGAAGAGGGCAAACCGTTTAAGCATGTCCGCATTCCCACCCACCTGATCGTGCGCGAATCCTCGCGCCGCGTTGAAAAAAACACCCCAACAGGATGAACCTCATGCTCCCCTTTCAAGTGCATTCCCAACAGTTCTGGTACGACGGCCGCCCGCTGTTGATTCAGGCGGGCGAATTTCACTACTTCCGTGCCCCGGCCGAGGTGTGGCGCGACCGGCTGGCTTTGCTGCAGCGCGCCGGCTTCAACGCGGTTGCCAGTTACATCCCCTGGCTGTGGCACGAGCCGCAGCCGGGTCAACCCGACCTGACCGGCCGCACTCACCCGCTGCGCAATCTGGCCGGGTTTCTGGATCTGGCGGCGGAGATGGGGCTGTTCATCATCGCCCGCCCTGGCCCCTACATCATGGCCGAAACCATCAACGAGGGCATTCCGCCGTGGTTTTTTGAAAATTATCCTCATTCAGCGGTGGTGAACCAGCGCGGGGAGGTGCAAAACCTGGCCAGTTATCTGCACCCCGATTTTTCCGCCGCCGTGCGCCGCTGGTACCGCGCCGTTTTCGAGGTACTCACTCCGCGGCAGGTGACGCGCGGCGGTAAGATCCTCTTCATTCAACTGGATAACGAAATGGGCATGCCGCACTGGGTGCGCAATCTGTTTGACCTGAACCCCGAAACGTTGGCGCGTTTTGCCCGCTTTCTGGAACAAACCTGCCCGGCGGCTGAACTCCGCCGCCGGTATCCGGCTGCCGACCTGTCCTCCTTTTTGAAAGACGCGCTCAGCGACCCGCACCACCCTTACGGGCCGCAGGCAGCCGCCGATTACCGCCGCTTTTACCGCACCTACCTGCGCGAATATGCTGCCTTCCTTGTTCAGGAAGCCCGGCACAACGGCCTGGAGCTGCCGCCGGTGGTCAACATTCACGGCTTTGCCAACGGCGGGAAGACTTTTCCAATCGGCCTTTCCCAGCTGGTGGAGGTGATGGAAAGCGAGGGCTTCGTCAGCGCCACGGATGTTTATCCCCTGTTCATCGGTGAGGGCAATTTTCATCAGCTGCTGCTGGTCAACGAGATGACCAGGGCTTTGCAAAACCCGCAGCAGCCGTTGTTTTCGATTGAGTTTCAGGCCGGCGGCAATCCCGATTTTGGGAACGGGCAGTCTTCGTTTTATGATTTGCACACCCGCCTGTGTCTTTCCGGTGGGATGCGCGCTGTCAATCATTACCTGTTCTTTGACGGCGAAAACGACCCGCTGCTCAGTCCGGTGCGGCGGCACGATTGGGGTCACCCGGTGCGCAAGGACGGCTCGCTGCGCCGCCATTATGCCCGTTACCCCCGTCTTTCGCAGGTGCTGGCGGCGTATGGCGAGGATTTGCTGCTTGCCCGCCCGCGTTACGCTGCCCATGTGGCGTTTTTGCTGGATTATTTTATGAGCGAGGTCAGCCACCCGCTGGAACGGGCATGGCTGGATGAGATCACCCATCAGCGCGAGGTGATTTTGTTCGACCAGATTGTGCGCGGGCTGGCGTTGACTCACCGCCCGTTTGATGCGCTGGAAATCAGCCGGGCTGAACTGGATGTTTCCAGCACGCCGCACTGCTGGATGATGATGGAACGGCAGTGCCCGGCGGCGGTACAGCACAAACTGGTGGAGTATGTGCGCGCTGGCGGCCGGTTGATTCTGATCGGCCGGATGCCGGTGGAAGATTTTGAGCGCCGGCCGGCAGCTCTCTTGCAGCAGGCGCTGGGCATTCGTGCGGTCAACACCCGCCCGCCGTTCGAGCGGCACGAAATCTGCATTTTTGACCAGCCGCATGTACCGGTAGATTTTCTGGAAACCTACGCCGGTGCAGAATTTGACGAGGTTTTTGCCAGCAGCGCTGAGGGAGAAACGGTTGGCTTCGTCAAGAGCCTGGGCAGGGGGCGGGTGATGATGCTGGGGGCTGCCTTGCCGATCAGCGCGCTGGAAGATTTGAGCGTGCTGGATCAGATGGCGCTGAAGATGGACATCCCGCGTTTGTTTGAACTGAGCGACTGGGCGGATGTGCGCCTGAGCGAGGGCGAAAACGGCAGTTTTCTGTTCGTTAATAGTTATCAGGATGACCCGCTTGAAACCAATCTCCGGCTGGAGGGGCGCGATCTGTTTGGCGGTCATCCCGTGCGAGTCGAGGCGCGCCGCGGGCTGATTTTGCCGCTCGATTGGCGGCTGGGGGAGGGGCTGACCCTGCATTACCTGACCACCGAGGTCACCGAACTGCATCGCGGTGCGGAGGAAATCGTGTTGCAAACTGAGCCGGCGCGCTTTACGGCGGAATTCAGCCTGCCGCCGGACTGGCAGGTGGAGGGAGGGCAGGTGCTGGAGCAGCGGGGCGGTCACCGCCGCGTGCGCCTGAGCGGCGAGGGAGAACTGCGCCTGCGACGGGTTTGACAAGAAGAACAATTATGAGATAATAAACGTGACTTCGGCATAAGCGAAAAAAAACCAGTAGCATAATGAACTCCCTTCTGCGCCTCCCCCAATATCGCATAGGCGATATTGGGGGAGGTGGGAGGGGGCCAAAAATGCGAAATGGGACGCGGATAAGATGATCCGAACTCAGGTTAATAAAGTTGTTTGTAAAGAAAAGGAGGATGCGGCTTCCTCTGCCGCTTGTTTTCTATGAACAGGTGGAACGACTGGTATCAACAGGGTAAGAGAGATTTGCAAAGAGCCTGGTTAGATTTGGAACACGAATACTACGAGTGGGCCTGTTTTACTTCGCAGCAAGCTGCCGAGAAACTCCTCAAGGCATTAGGGCTGCGATTAGGAATAACCCTGTGGGGGCATTCGCTGACCGAGATGTTTTCCCTTTTGCAGGAGCATGTACCGATACCAGCCGGACTTGTTGATCAGGCCAGACTTCTGGATTTATACTATATTCCAACCCGCTATCCCAACGGTTTTGCGGCCGGAAAACCGGCCGATTATTTTACGGAAAAACAGGCGAGGGAGGCAGTAAATGCGGCAGGTGACATCCTCAGGTTCTGTGAAAGCCATCTGGTTGAATCGAGCTGACCTTCTCCGCAAATTGCAGCAGGTCGCCGGCGAAGCCCAGATCGCATTTCCTGAAATCATCGAAATCCGCCTGTTCGGTTCTCTGGCGCGCGGCGAACAAACCGGCCTGAGCGACGCGGATATCTTGATTTTGACCCGCAGCCAGGATCCGAATCCGCTGGAAAGGATGAGGCCTTATTTCTTTTTTTTCTCCGAGCGGTTGGGGATCGCCGTGGATATGATCGCCGCCACCCCGCAGGAGAGCGAAGAGATGCAGCATCTACTCAAAGACAGTCTGATTCTATCGAAGGCTTGACTGCTGTTATAAGTGTTAACCCAATTAGACGAGTAGATTAAAGAACAGGATGACGAACTCAGACCGTACCGGCTTGCCCGAATTCCTGCGTTCCCTGTTTTGGGATGTGGATTTCAACCGGCTGGATTGGGACGCTCACCGCGAGTATATCGCCGGGCGCATTCTGGAGAGCGGTAATTGGCACGCCATCCGCTGGCTGTGGACAACCTGGGGGGATGACGCTTTGCGGGCTTACTTGCTTTCCCGCAAGGGGCGCGGGCTGAGCCCCCCTCAGCTGCGTTACTGGCAGGTGGTGTTGAACCTGCCTTCGGATGAAGTGGATGAATGGATTGCCCGCCTGAAAACCGGCATTTGGGAAAAAAGGATTTCAGGATGAATTTTCATCGGGAAGGCTTGTCTTCTGGACAGATTCATGTTTTAGGCGTATTGGGCCGGTTGGCAGCGGCTCGTCACTTTTATTTAGCCGGGGGAACTGCATTGACAATTTACCTGGGCCATCGCCAATCGCTGGATTTAGATTGGTTCACTCAAAAACCTTTTACAAATCCTCTGGAATTTGCCCAGTATTTGCGGGAAACAGGAGTATCATTTTCCACCGAACAAATATCTCAAGGCAGCCTGCACGGCTGGGTTGAGGGGGTGAGAGTCAGCTTTCTTGAATTTCAATATCCGCTCTTATCCCCTTTGGTGCGGTGGGCGGATTTGGATGTTCCTCTGGCTTCCCTTGAAGACATCGCTTGTATGAAATTAGCGGCGATTGCCCAACGTGGCTCAAAAAAAGATTTTTACGATGTATTTGCTCTTTGCAGGACGACTTTTTCCCTTAAACAAATGCTGGAATTCTATCAACGTAAATTCTCTATTCAGGATATTGGCGCAGTTCTTTTTGGTCTGGTTTATTTTGATGACGCTGAGAAAGAACCCGACCCCTTATTATTGCAGGCAGTAGAATGGCAGCAGGTTAAGCGTTCTTTCCGTGATTGGGTCAGAAAGATTCGTTAGGATTTTCCCTGCTTAATCGGGGAGGGATAAAATTTTTATTCTTCTTCTCTTGCAGTGGCAGGGGTAGGCGCTTTGCGCTGTTTGATAAAGTAATCCAGCATAACGGCCACGATAAAGACTACCCCCTTGACCACCTGCTGGTTGTAGGAAGGCACCTCCAGCAGGTTCAGGCCGTTGGAAAGAATGCCGATGATGAACGCCCCGGCCAGCGTGCCCGGAATACCGCCGATGCCGCCCGCCAGACTGCTGCCCCCCAATACGGCAGCGGCAATGGCATCCAGTTCCAGGCCAATCCCCACATTGGGCTGGGCTGACCACAGCCGGGCCGTCAGAATCAAACCGCTCAATGCGGCGCAGATTCCACTGAACACATACACGCTGAATTTGACCTGGCCAACGTTTACGCCCGCCAGGCGGGTGGTTTCTTCGCCGCCGCCGACCGCAAAAATGCGCAGACCCAGGGGCGTTTGTTTGAGAATGATGTGTGCCACAACGGCAACCACCAGCAGCACCCAAACCGGTACGGGAACACCAAGCCAGCCGCTCCCGCCCCAAAAAGTAAAGGATTTATCCAGACCGGCAATCGGGCGTCCCTGGGTATAGACCAGAGTCAGGCCGCGCCCAATTGCCATGGTGGCCAGTGTGGCTACAAACGGCGGCATGCGCCCCCAGACGATCAACGCCCCGTTGAGGAAACCGATACCCACCCCGCTCAGCAGACCGATCAGCAGGCCCGGATAGGTACCCAGCCCAAGCCGGGTAGCCGCTCCGGCTGCCAGTACACCCGCCAGCGCGGCGGTTGAGCCGACCGACAGGTCAATGCCGCCGGTGATGATGGTAAAGGTCATGCCGATGGCAACCAGAGCAATTAATGAGGTCTGCAGGGCAACCGTGAGCAGATTGTTGACGGTCAGAAAGTCGGGTGAGAGCAGGGCAAACCATACCAGAATCACCAGCAAAATCAAGTAGGTGCTGGCGCGGCGGATGAACGATAGCAGCTGGTTTGAAGAATTGCTGGATTTCATCAATGCACCTCGCTTCCCTTCATCAGGCCTGCCCGGTGGCTGCCTGCATGATGCGGTCCTGGCTGGCTTCCTCACGGCTCAGTTCGGCAACCAGACGCCCTTCGCGCATTACCAGAATCCGGTCGCTGACCCCAAGTACTTCCGGTAATTCGGAAGAAATCATCAAAATCGCCATGCCCTGCGCGGCCAGTTCGTTCATCAGCGCGTGGATTTCCGCCTTTGCGCCGACATCCACCCCGCGGGTCGGCTCATCCATGATCAGCACCTTGGGGTTGAGCGCCAGCCAGCGGGCGATGATCACTTTTTGTTGATTGCCGCCCGAAAGATTGCGGACCTGCTGGTTGAGCGATGGCGTGCGCACGCGCAAACGTTCCACCAGTTCACGCACAATCTGATTGACGGCACGGAAATTGATGAAACTGAAGCGTGAAAGCCGTTGAAGCAAACCGGCGGCGGCATTGTAACGTACACTTTGCTTGAGGAACAACCCCTGGGCTTTGCGATCTTCCGGCACCAGTCCGATCCCCAGCCGGATGGCATCCCGCGGGGAACGCAGGTGCACCGGTTTACCTTCGAACCAGATTTCGCCCTCTTTGAGTGGGTCGGCGCCGAACAACAGGCGGGCAACGTTGGTGCGCCCGGAGCCGACCAGTCCGGCCATGCCGACAATCTCGCCGCGGTGAAGTTCAAAAGATACCCCGCGCACCTCCTTGCCGGCCTGCAAATTCACCGCCTTCAAAATCGGTTCACCGCGCTGAGTGTTGCTTTTTGGAAAAAATTCGGTCAGTTCGCGTCCAACCATCAACTGCACCAGCCGGTTGGGGGTGAATTCGGCGGCATTGCCTTCGGCTACCAGCTGCCCGTCACGCATCACGGCAATCCGGTCAGCCAGCTCAAAGACCTCTTCCAGCCGGTGGGAGATGTAGATCAGGGCAACGCCTTCCTGACGCAGGGTGCGCACCAGCCGGAAGAGCGTTTCGGTTTCTCGGCTGGTCAGTGAACTGGTAGGCTCATCCAGCGCAATCAGGCGCGCCTGATAGGAAAGGGCTTTGGCAATTTCAACCAGCTGGCGTTCGGCAATGCTCAAATCGGCCACTTTGGCGCGTGCCGAAACCTCAATACCCAGCCGGTCCAGCTCTTGCTGGGCCAGCCGATAAACCTGCGGCCAGTCAATCCAACCGCCCAGGCGGCGGGGTTCCCGTCCCAAGTAAATGTTCTGTCCGACGGTCAATTCGGGAATGAGCGCCAGTTCCTGATGAATCATGGTGATGCCCAGTTCCAATGCCCGGCGCGGCGAAGTGATTTGCACCGGCTGACCATCCAGGTAAATGTTTCCCGAATCGAGTTGCACCACGCCGTTGACAATGTTCATCAGCGTGGATTTACCGGCGCCATTTTCGCCGACCAGCGCCAGAATCTGACCGCCGTACACTTCCAGACTGACATCCTGGACAGCCTGCACGCCGGGAAAGGCTTTGTAAATATGCTCCAGCTTGAGACGGGGAATGTCTTGTGTCATGCAACCTCGAAAAAAAGGGGGGCAGGGGGCGGCCCAGCCGCCCCCAAACCCGTTGGTTTGTCGCTTATTTGGTAACCAGATTGAGCGGTACGGGGATGTAGGTTTCGACTTTACCGCCGCTCAGGTATTTGACAGCCGTTTCAACAGCCAGTTTGCCCATCACGTCTGGCTGCTGGGCAACGGTGGCGGCCAGTTTGCCGTCCTTGACGGCCTGCACGGCGTCGTCAATGGCATCAAAGCCGACAAAGACGATGCCGGTACGACCGGCGGCTTCGGCGGCCTGAATGGCGCCGAGGATCATCTCGTCATTGTGGGCGAAGACGCCGTTGATTTCGGGCTGGGCCTGCAGGATGTTCTCGAAGACCTTCAAGCCCTTGTCGCGGTTGAAGTCGGCGGTTTGCTGTGCAACGATCTGGGCATCCTTGCAGGAGGTGGACATGTAGTCGTTGAAGCCCTGGCCGCGGTCGCGGGCGGCGGAGGTACCGGCGATGCCCTGCAGTTCAACGACCTTGCCTTTGCCGCCGATCGCTTTGCAGAGGAACTCGGCTGCCATCTTGCCGCCGGCGACGTTGTCGGAGGCGATGTGGGAGACGACGGTGCCGCCGTTGGCGCCGCGGTCAACGGTGAAGACGGGGATGCCGGCGTCATTGGCTTTCTGGATTGCGGGGACGACGGCGTCGGAGTCGGTTGGGTTGATGAGCAGGGCGGAGACCTTCTTGTTGATCAGGTCTTCGATGCCGGCGGTCATCTTGGCGGAGTCATCCTGAGCGTCCACGACGATGAGTTTGACCCCGGCGGCATCGGCCGCCTTTTGAGCGCCGTCCCGCAGGGTGACGAAGAAGGGGTTGTTGAGCGTAGAAATGACCAGCCCCAGAGTAATTTCAGCGACGGGTTTGGCCGGGGCCACACCCAGCGATTCGGCCGTCACCAGATTAAGCGGTACGGGGATGTAAGCATCTACTTTTTCGCCTTTCAGGTACTTGACGGCGGTTTCGACGGCCATCTTGCCCATCACGTCCGGCTGCTGGGCAACAGTGGCGGCCAGTTTGCCGTCCTTGACGGCCTGCACGGCGTCGTCAATGGCATCGAAGCCGACGAAGACGATGCCGGTACGACCGGCGGCTTCGGCGGCCTGAATGGCGCCGAGGATCATCTCGTCATTGTGGGCGAAGACGCCGTTGATTTCGGGCTGGGCCTGCAGGATGTTCTCGAAGACCTTCAAGCCCTTGTCGCGGTTGAAGTCGGCGGTTTGCTGTGCAACGATCTGGGCATCCTTGCAGGAGGTGGACATGTAGTCGTTGAAGCCCTGGCCGCGGTCGCGGGCGGCGGAGGTACCGGCGATGCCCTGCAGTTCAACGACCTTGCCTTTGCCGCCGATCGCTTTGCAGAGGAACTCGGCTGCCATCTTGCCGCCGGCGACGTTGTCGGAGGCGATGTGGGAGACGACGGTGCCGCCGTTGGCGCCGCGGTCAACGGTGAAGACGGGGATGCCGGCGTCATTGGCTTTCTGGATTGCGGGGACGACGGCGTCGGAGTCGGTTGGGTTGATGAGCAGGGCGGAGACCTTCTTGTTGATCAGGTCTTCGATGCCGGCGGTCATCTTGGCGGAGTCATCCTGAGCGTCCACGACGATAAGTTTGACCCCGGCGGCGTCGGCCGCCTTTTGAGCGCCATCCCGCAGGGTGACGAAGAAGGGGTTGTTAAGGGTGGAAATGACCAGCCCCAGGGTAACTTCACCCGTCTGAGGTGCGCTGGTTGGCTCTTGCGCAGGTGTGGTGGGGGTAGGCTGGGCGCAGGCCACCAGGAGCAGGGAGACGAGCATCACAAGGGAAATGAGCTTAAGCAGGTTTTTCATGGTTCTCCTCCGGTTGTTAAGTTATGGAATTTCGTTCAATGAGATAGGTTTTTGTGAATACAGGGTTGCCTCTTCTTCCAAAAAGATTCATAAACCTCCTTTCCGTTTGAACCAGTCATTCATGTTGCACAATCATCTGGTTGGTGGGCTAAACGCTTTATGCAGCAGAAGCGCCAGCGCAATCACCACCCCTTTAACCACCTGCTCCCACAACGGGGAAACATTCAACAGGTTGAGACCGTTGTTGAGCGTTTCGATGAGCAGGGTACCCAGCAGGGTGCCGGCCAGGCCGCCCTCACCGCCGGCGAAGCTGGTACCGCCAACCACCACGGCGGCAATGGCGTTGAATTCATAGCCCTGCCCGATGATCGGCTGCGCCGAGTCGAGGCGAGCCACCAGCACCAGCCCGGCCAGCGCGGCGCAAAAACCGGAAATGGCATACACCAGCATGGTCATCCGGTCGGTGGGTACGCCGGCCAGTTTGGCGGCGTTGAGGTTATCGCCCATCAGGTAGATTTGGGCGCCGTATTTGGTACGGCTCAGGAAAATCCACCCGGCGGCAAACACCAGTAAGGTCAGAAAGATGGGCACCGGAATACCGGCAACCACACCGGTACCAATCCAGCGGAAGGCGGGCGGCAGACCGGTGATCGGTTGACCCTGGGTATACATCAGCGTCAACCCGCGCGCCACGGTCAGCATACCGAGGGTGGCGATGAAGGGCGGAATTTTTGCGCGGGTAATCATCAAGCCGTTGATCATCCCCAGCACCGTACCCACGGCCAGCGCAGCCAGCACAGCTACCGCAACCGGTTGACCCTGCTTCATCAGCGAGGCGCCGATGGTGACGGCAAGCGCCAGCACCGACCCTACCGAAAGGTCAATCCCGCCGGTCAGAATGACCAGCGTCATGCCCACGCTGATGATGCCGTTGATGGTGGCCTGCCGCAGGATGTTGATCAGGTTGGCGGAGGTGAGAAAACGCTCCGAAAGCAGGGAGAGCGCCAGAATCAGCAGCAGAAAGGAAAACATCAACCCAAAGCGCTGCAAGAAGGCGCGCCGGTCAAAGGCAGAGGCCTGGGTGGCTGGCTGGGCAGGGATCATGGACATACTCTGCTTTCCCCAAAACTAAAAAACAACGCCGGCGACCAGAATCACATTGGCGTAGGGTGTGAATTCACCGGTGCGCACCACGGCGCGCGCCCGAGCGCAATGTTCTTTCAATTCGCTGTGGCTGATTTCTTCAAAGGGGGTGTCCGGCAGCAGCCGTTTCAATTCCGCCAGAACCTGCGGGCTGACCTGAGCGGTTTCGCGCGCCACCAGCACCTTTTCGACCCGCATCTCTTCCAGCACGGTGCGGACGGTGTCTGTAAATGAAGGGATGTTTTTGGTCAGCGCCAGATCAATCCGCAGCGTTTCAGGGGGAATCGGCAGGCCGGCGTCCCCAATCACCAGCATATCGCCGTGACCCAGGCTGGCAATGACTTCAGAAAGGGCGATGTTCAGCAGGGGGGTTTTCTTCATAGACCGCGCTCCTTCAAAAAGTGGATCAGTTCTTCCCGGTTGGGCATGGAGGGCTGTGCGCCCGGGCGGGTGACCGCGATGGCACCGGCGGCATTGCCCCACAGCACCGCTTCGCGCAGGCTCTTGCCTTCCGCCAGCGCCACACTGAAGGCAGCCGCAAAGGCATCGCCGGCGGCAACCGTATCCACCACCGGCACTTTGAAGGCGGCCAGTTTTTCCAGGGTGTGAGGAGCAACCAGCAGCGCGCCTTCTTCTCCCAGCGTGACTACCAGATTGCGCACCCCGTTCGACATCAGACGGGCGGCAGCGGTGTGGTAGTCCGCTTCGCCTTCGGCGAGCAGCTGCAATTCATGCTGATTGGGGAGCAGGTAGTCCACCCTGGCCAGCAGGCTTTGCGGCAGCGGGCGTGCCGGCGCCGGGTTGAGCACTACCGGAATGCCGCGCCGCCGGGCCAGTTCAGCGGCGGCTTCGACGGCCTCCAGCGGACATTCCAGCTGCATCAGCAGCAGGCTGGCGCCTTCAAAGGCGGCTGCCGCCTGCTCAATATCCTGCGGCGAAACCTGCATGTTGGCGCCGGAGGCGACCACAATGGTGTTTTGTCCGGCTTCATCCAGGGTGATGAGAGCAACACCGGTTGCGGCATGGGGATCACGGCGGATGAAAGTGGTATCCACCCCGTCCTGCCGGGCGGTTTGCAGCAGGGCATCCCCAAAGGCGTCCTGGCCGACCCGGCCGATCATGCGCACCCGGGCGCCCAACCGCGCGGCAGCCACTGCCTGATTGGCGCCTTTTCCACCCGGAAACGTCTGGAACTGGCTGCCGATCAGCGTTTCTCCGGGGCGGGGGTGGCGCGGTGCGCGCACCACCAGATCCATGTTCAAGCTGCCAACAACAACAAGGGTATGATTCATGCGATCCTCCGTGTGGATTGACGTTCCACCAACCGGATGGGCAGGATGCGGGTGCGCGCCGGCAAGCCGGGATCGGCAATCCGTTCCAGAAGCAGCTGCACGGCGGCATCGGCCATGGCGTTTTTATCCTGACGGATGGTGGTGAGGGGCGGGGTAACATAGGAAGCCAGTTCGATGTCATCGTAACCCACCAGGGAACAATCTTGAGGGACTTGCAGGCCGGCTTCAGCCAGGGCGCGCAATGCGCCGATCGCCATCATATCGTTGCAGATGAAGAAAGCCGTCGGGCGGGGGGCGCTGTGGAGCAGCTGGCTGACGGTTAGATAGCCGGAATGGGGGTGAAAATCGCCTTTTCGGATGAGGGATTCGTCCACGGGGAGGGAGCGTTCCTGCAGTGCCTGCCGGTAGCCGATCACCCGCTCGGCGCTGGGGGTGAGGTTGGAAGGGCCGGTGATGCAGGCAATCCGCCGATGACCGAGGTCTAACAGGTAGCGGGTGGCGGTCAGGCCGCCCTGCAGGTTATCGGTGAGCACGGTATCCACATCCAGGCCGGTCAGGCGGCGGTCCACTACCACCACCGGCAGACCGTCGCGCACCAGCTGTTCCAAAGAGGGGCTGTGATCGCCGGTGGCGACAAAGATCAGGCCGTCCACCTGCTTGTTGACCAGCACATCCACATAAACCTGCTCTTTGGTCAGTTCGTTTTCGCTGTTGCCGAGGATGACGTTGTAGCCGTTGCGGAAAGCGGAGTCTTCAATGGCGCGGGCAATTTCGGCAAAGAAGGGGTTGGCGCTGTCGGGCAGGATCAGGCCGAGGGTGCGGGTTTCACCGCGGCGCAGCGAGCGTGCCAGCACGTTGGGGCGGTAATTGAGTTCGGCCATGGCGTCCAGCACGCGCTGGCGGGCATCGGCGGAAACGAAGCGGGTATTGTTGATGACGTGGGAAACGGTGGTGGGGGAGACCCCGGCACGCGAGGCGACCTCTCGAATGGTGGGCATACAACCTCCGCAAACGATTGCGCAAACGTTTGCGTAATCAGTATAGCAAAAAGAATCGGGCGAGTCAAGCAGTTTTTTTGCTGTACCACAAACCTCTTGACAAAGTCAAAATATCCCTTATAATAGGATTAATCTTATATATTATCAATCTTATATAAGGATAGTCCTATGTCCCTCGATCATGCCATTCTCGGCTTCCTCAATTACTCTCCGCTCTCTGGCTATGACTTAAAAAAAATATTCGATATCTCCGTGCGTCACTTCTGGAGCGCCGATCAAAGTCAGATTTACCGCACCCTGGCGCGTCTGGCAGAGAACGGGCTGGTGACCTGTGAGGTTGTCGAGCAGGATTCCCGCCCTGACCGCAAGGTGTACTTCATCACCCCAAAAGGGCGGGAGGAGCTCCACCGCTGGATGAACGAACCGCTGACCATGCAGCCCGCCCGCTCGGCGCCGCTTATTCGGGTGTTCTTTTCCGGTTTTGAAGAGGATGAAAATGCCCTGCAGTATTTTCGCGCCGGCGTGGAGATGATGAAGGCAATCTTGAAGGTCTATCAATCCATTCCCGCAGACCTGGACAACCGCATCATGCAGGAGATTCCCCAAATCCGCCAGATTACTCAACGCGACCGCTTTTTCTGGCTGCTGACTCTGGAAAGCGGTATCGAAAACATCCGCTCCACGCTGCGCTGGATGGAAAGCGTGATTGAGCGGTTAGAAAGAAAAGACTACACCAATTATTTATCTATTGAAGAACCACTTACAGAAAGGTAATCTCATGCTCCGAAAAAAATCCACCCGTCAAAACATCCGCCGCGGCATCATTCTGATGATGTTCATCATATTCCCGCTGACCTACAATTTTCTTTCCCCCTATATCATCATTCACGGCGCTTCTCAGGGGGTGGTGAACGGCAGCTTCATTATGTTTGCGGGTTTGTTTGTATCTTCGCTCGTTTTTGGGCGGGTGTGGTGCGCGTGGGGCTGCCCGGCCGCCGGCATGCAGGAAGCGCTCTTTCTTGCCCAAAACAAAACCGTCCACCCGCGCAAAATTGATTGGATCAAGTGGGTCATCTGGGTTGTGTGGATTGGAATCATCGTTGTTTCGGTGGTTATGGCAGGCGGTTACCGCAAGGTGGATTTCTTCCACCTCGTGCGGGATGACTTTGCCGCAAATGCCGGCGCCGAGAGCCTCATTCGCTGGCTGATGATGTATTCGATTGTGACCGTCACCATTGCGGTCATGGCACTGACGATGGGTAAACGTGGTTTCTGTCATGCTGCCTGCTGGATGGCGCCGTTTATGATCCTTGGGCGCAAGCTGCGCAACCGCATGCCGTGGTGGTCGCTGCGGCTCAAGGCAGACCCTTCGGCTTGCACTGACTGCAATTCCTGCGTGCGCAACTGCCCGATGAGCCTGGATGTCAATGCGCTGGTTCATGCGCCCAGCATGGAACACAGTGAGTGCATCTTGTGCGGCAATTGCGCCGACAGCTGCTCGAAAAATGTGATTCAACTGGAATGGAGCGCCGGTAAGTAATTCCGGTCATCCGCCGGTAGGGTGAAGAAGCGGTTGGTGCGATCGGAATTACCCTCGCTGGCGGAAGTTGCCTCTCATTTTGGAAGGAAACGATACCATGATACCTGAAAGAACCTCAACCCAGCGTTTTAGAAACCTGCTTTTGTACTTCGTTCTTGCCTATGCAATCTCGTGGACAATTGGCATTCCACTGGCGCTGGCGAAACAAGGGGTGATTCAACCGGTCTTCCCGCTCTGGTTTCATTACCTGGTGGGTTATGGGCCGATGATTTCTGCCTTGATTGTTACCCGCCTGACCGAGGGAAAACAAGGTCTCAAAGCACTTTGGGAACAGATCACCCATTGGCGGGTTGGCGGGATTGGGTGGTTTGCAGCCTTATCACCGCTCGTCCTCGGTGTTGTGGTTGCTCTGGTCATGAATTGGCTGACCCCCAATACAATTTCCATCTCCGACTTGGGAATGGTCAATTTTCTTCCCCCTTTGGGTTTGGGCGCATGGTTGCTCTGGTTGCTGACGTTCGGCGTGGGAGAAGAGATTGGCTGGCGCGGCTACGCCTTACCCAGCCTTCAGAAAGACCGCAGCGCGCTGGGGGCAACCCTGATCCTTTTCTTCTTCTGGGCTTTGTGGCATCTACCGCAGTTCTTCTATGTTTTTGATCCCGCCATTGCGATTGGATGGGCGATTGGATTGTTTGCCGGCGCCATTGTATTCACCTGGCTGCTCAACAGCGCACAGGGAAGCATTTTGATTGTGGCGGTTTTTCATGGATGTTTTAACTACATCTCCGCTTCCAGTGCGGGCTATGGTTTGCTTGCGGCAGTCGTCAGCGCGGCAGTGATGGTTTGGGCGGCGGCGGTGGTTTTCCTTTACAAACCCCAAACCTTATCCAGCAAGGGAAAGTTCGTGATTTAAGTATATCTTGGGTCATGCCTCTTTTCATATAATGCGTCTTTGTCCCCGCTGCTGCCGGTTGGATCTATTCAGCCGAGCCAAGCCCTGGTAGTTGTTTATTAAGTTCAGTTCGGGATAAACCCATTTTGCATTGGATTTCAGAATTTGCCCCCTTCCGCACCTCCCCAAAATCGGCGCAGCAAATTTGGGGGAGGTGGGAGGGGGTCTATTTTACTGGTCACCGCGTTTTGTGCTTATCCCGACCCCGCGTTTATTATTAAACCAAGGGGCAAGTACTGGTGATGAGATATAATCATGCTTGTTGCCGTTTGTTATACAGGAGTGTTTCCAATGATGGATCGTTTTGGGGCTACGCGTCTTGGGGTTTGGATGATTAAGCACGTCATTGCACCGGTTCACCGTTTGCTTTATCGTTTCTCGGGTGGCAGGTTGTTTGCATCTTCTGGTGCAGGCAGGGAAGTGTTGCTCTTGACAACCACAGGTCGCCTCACGGGGAAGGATCGGACGACGCCCGTTTACTATCTTCGTGATGGAAATCGCATCATCCTTTGTAATGTAAACCCGGGTTTTGAGCGAACTAACCCGTGGGTCATCAATCTTCGCGCGCACCCCATCGCCAGGCTGCAGATTGGATCGGAAATTGCAGAATATCAAGCTCGCGAGGCTACGGAGGCTGAGATTGACCTTTACTGGCCGCGTTTGATTCAAATCTGGCCGGCATATGAGTCGCACTTTCAAAAGAGCGGGAGGAGAGTCATTTTCATTCTAGAGCGGCGGTAAGATGCTGACTGATTATTTGCCTAGTGCACAAAATAATGTTTCATTTATACTAACACCTTCGCCAATTTCGTTATTGGCTCTACGGAGCGCCACATATGGGTATTGTCCGATTGACGTGCCGCCAGATATAGTGAATAAAGATTGGTGTTCAGATTTTGGCGAAGGTATTGTTATACTATATTCATAAGTCGTTTGACTTTATTATATAGATACAGACTCTTTCACATTTATCGCGAAGATACAAATGGAGAAACAAAAGATGGGAAGAATTGTCGGAATAGGATTGTTATTTGCCCTGATAGTGGGTGGTTTGTTGATTTATATCGCTTACATCAATGATATACGTGCAGCCCGAATGCGGGTTGCTGCCGGAAGAGAGGTCATCAATACCCAATATGGATTAATTGAATATGGAGAAAGGGGTAAGGGATTTCCGGTACTTATAATCCATGGCGCAGGAGGTGGCTATGATCAGGGATTATTGATTGGTGAACTATTTTTCGGTGAAGATTTTCGTATCATAGCGCCATCTCGTTTTGGATACCTCGGTGCTGAAATCCCTGTTGAGCATTCTATTGAAGCACAAACGGATTTTTATGCTTGTTTACTGGACGAGATTGGCATAGAGCGGGCAGTTGTGCTTGGATTCTCGATGGGTGGGCCGTCGGCACTCCAATTTGCTTTGCGTCATCCGCAGAAAACACAAGCCCTCATTATGGCCTCTGCCATCAGTTACACCGAACCGCTCAGTGATAAAGACCGGCAACGTCTTGAATCGGGGATTAATCGTATTATCGGTTCAGACTTTTTCTACTGGGCAATAGAAAAAACTGCACCGGGCGAATTTCTGACATTGATCGGCGTGCCAAAAAGCCTTCAGCGTACACTAAGCAAGGTGGATACTGAAATTGCCTATCTCACGTTGGAGCTCATGCATCCAATGAGTGACCGCTTTCCAGGTATCTTGCTTGACCAGAGCCGTCATATCCCGCGGAATTGGCCGCTGGATCAGATTTCGGCGTCAACCTTAGTTGTTCACGCCCGAGATGATACTCTAGTTGCTTTTTCCAATGGTGAGCATAGCGCAACACAAATAATTGATTCTGAATTTTTAGTATTTGAAACGGGTGGACATCTCCTTCTCGGTCACATGGAAGAAATTCACAATCGTTTAGTAGAATTATTGCAGGCAACAGGCGATCGTTAATAAGAAATTCCCTGCATGATAAAACAAAGGAGTTTGAATTCATACCTGTGTGGAAATTAGGGGTCAGTAGTTTTGCACTTTTAACAATTGGAGAGTGAGAAGGCCGGGGAAAGCGCTTGCTTGATGACCGCTGGCTTAACACCTTGCTTTGCCAAGTGGCAGATCCAGTCCAGTTGTCGGTCTTCAT
>Ga0308389_1000286_pt1 | contig 39510 bp, 34 predicted proteins | sample Hotspr2Sample148_FD_202362 | JGI IMG/M metagenome (GOLD analysis project Ga0308389, IMG submission 202362) | Hot spring phototrophic mat microbial communities from Mushroom Spring, Yellowstone National Park, Wyoming, United States - 20040719_148 ... | reverse complement strand
GCATTTGAGGATAAATACAATTTAGAGACTAATTGATTTGATGTTTGCAAATCTATTTTATCAGTAAACTTGAATGCAACTAATTTAACATTCTTGTTTGATGATTTTTGTTTAATCAAGTTTAACAGTTTTTCGGTTGCTTTAAGTTTTAGAGTTAAAGAGTTAAGTTCAGAACTAATCTTTAAATTTTTATCGGGTTTTAACATGCTATCATCTGCCTGAACAAAGTCAATTATATAATCACTTACTGCAGCCGAGTGAACAACAATATCGAACTGATATTTTTCTATAAGAGAAAATAAAAGTTCTTTAAGACTTTGAAAGTCATCAAAAACAGAATCATTGAAATCACAGTCTGGGGTTAATGAATCCGTGCTATGTAAAAAATAAACATCAAAGTTATTTTCACAAAAAACTTTAGCAATAGCAGATGCTGTTTTTCCTGTGCTAATGTTTGATATGAATCTTACACCATCAATATATTCTCTTGTTGCTCCTGCAGTTATCAAAACCTTACCTTTTTTAGGTTTACGATTATTTAATGAATTAAGAATATATTTATAAATCTTATCTGGTTCTAACATTTTTCCTTCACCAACATCTCCACAGGCAAGATATCCAGAATCGGTTGGCAAAATCTTTACACCTAACTCCTCCAATATTGTCAATGATTTTTTTGTAATAGGATGATGATACATATTAGTGTTCATTGCTGGTGCGATGAGATATGGTTTATCCCAGTTGTGTGCAAGGAAAAGTGAAGTAATTAGATTATCAGCAATACCATTCGCTAATTTATTTATAGTGTTAGCACTTGCGGGGCAAAGAATAACCAGGTCAGCCCACTTAACGAGATTAATATGATTCATCATCTTTCCATTTTCAAAAGAATCAGACAATACTTCTTTACCAGTTAATCCTTCGAGAGTTGCTTTGCCAATAAAATTTAATGCTGATTCAGAAACTACAGTTTGAACTTCAAAATTATTATGAACTAATTTTGATATCAGATACGCTGCTTTATAGGCAGCAATTGAACCAGTTATTTTAAATAAGATTTTATACTTTGACATTATCTATTAACCTAATATTTTCTAAATAGACTGCACCGAAAATTCTATCACCAAATTTTTCAATATACTCAACTTCAAATCCCAACTTCTTCAATTGAGATTTAATTTTTTTTATTGAAAGCCCAGATTTTAATAGACGAGGGAACTCTGCTGCAACTTTTAATTGTTCTTCATTCAATCTTAAGTTTCTCGAACTTAAAGCTAAGCCTTCTTTTGTTCTTACAGTTGGATGCGATATAATTTTTGTGTTTATAAAAAATGCTTTTACCATTCCTTTTACTAATTGTAGTTGTTGATAGTCTTTTTCTCCAAAATATGCTTTATCAGGTTTAACAATATTTAACAGTTTCATTACAATTGTAAGAACCCCTTCGAAATGCCCAGGTCGAAATTTACCGCATAATTTTTTACTGAAGTCTGTTTCAATGATTCTGTAATTGTAGTTATCCGGATATATTTGAGAATAATTAGGATGGAACAGATAATCAACTTTAAGCTTTTTGAGAATCTGTAAATCTTGATTAAAAGTATTAGGATATTTTTTTAAGTCATCAGGATTATCAAACTGAGTGGGATTTATATAAATAGATACAACAGTAATATCATTCTGTTTCAGAGATTTTTTAATAAGAGCAATATGTCCTTCGTGCAAAGCTCCCATTGTCGGTACGAATCCAACAGATTTATTCAAAAATAAATTTCCATCACGAAGTTTTATAAAATCTTTTACTTTTTTAATCACTTTGGTCATTAAAAACTTTCCTCATCATTTGGGAATAAATTTTCTTTTACATCTTTATTAAAATTATTAAGTGCTTCTTTAATTAGTTCGAAACCATTCAAATATTTTCTAACAAATTTTGGCTGGAAATCTTTTGTTAGTCCGAGTAGATCTTGTAAAACCAAAATTTGACCTGAAGTAAATCTTCCTGCACCAATTCCAATTGTTGGAATTTTTATTTGTTCTGTTATTTTTTTTGATAACTCAGCAGGTATAAGCTCTAAAACTATAGCAAAACAACCAGCAGATTCCAACTGCAAAGCATCGTTCAAAATTTTTTCTGCATCGTGTGAACTTTTCCCCTGTACTATATAACCACCTAAAGAATTTATTGATTGAGGTGTTAATCCTAAATGACCCATTACAGGTATACCACTATCAATCAGTTCTTTGATAATATCGATAGTTGAACCAGCACCTTCTATTTTCACTGCGTTAGCACCATTTTTTAAGTATTTATCTGCAACTTCAATAGCGAACCTTTTTCCTTTTCCATGAGCAAGAAAAGGGAAGTCAGCAATCAATAATTTGTCTTTCAGTCCTCTCTTTACAGCACTTATGTGATAGAGCATCATTTCTACTTCTGCATAAATAGTTGATTCAAAACCGTGCATTACCATGGCAGCACTATCTCCAACAAGAACTGCATCAATTTCTGTTTCATTGATAATTTTAGCAGACCAATAATCATAGCAAGTAACCATCGTTATCGGGTTATTATTTTTCTTTTTGTTTTGAAATTCATTTATCGATTTCAATTTCCTTCTCCTTTTTAAGAATTGAGTAAGCATCAACCATAGCTTTATATACTTTGCCCAATGGTTTATCAGAAAGAATTTGCAAATGTTTTTGAATTACATTTCTATCATTTCTTTTTAGAGGTCCCGTCAAAGGATGTTTTAAGTTAATAAGGTTATTAGATGTCATTTTAAGAAATTCGAATGCAGCAGATCTAGGAATATTTCGGCTTTCTAAAAAATTAAATAATTCATCCCACAATATTGTTGTAAAGTTTCCGCTCATTACACAATAAGCGTGATATAGCACTTTATCATCAGGATTAATTTCATAATAAGGGTTAATTAATTCAGGAAATAATTCAGGAAAAGTTTTTCTATTTCTTTCAGTTATAAAAGGAATTTTTTCATAAACGGATAAATCATATAGCTGTTCCGAAAAAGTCATTAATGGATGAGCACTTTCAGCAAAAGGTGTTGATAACATTCCACTGCAATGAATAAGAATTTGATTTTCAGAAATTTGTGGTTTTGTTTCTATAATAAATTTTTCAAGGTTGTCATCATTGAGCAGAAGCAGAATTTTGTCTGCTGATTTAACAACTTCATTAAATGGAATATCTGAACTACGTGTATACAATTGAAATGAGATTTGCTTTAAGGAGAAATATCTTTGGAAATGTTTAGAAAGTTTACCGTTACCGACGATAAGATAGGAAAACTTAGAATTAAGATTTGGTACCTGTCGCATTGATCAAGTCCGATTATTTTATTAAATAAAAAAATTAAGTAGCCTTCTGAAAAATCAGATAGACTCTAATTAACTACATTGTCAACTTAGTATATACAGCAGTTTCAATCAAGTTAAAAAATTTTTATAACGCTAAAATAAACATTGTTGTTCAAAATAAACTGTAACTTAATTAAAAACTCTGATTTTAATTCAAAATAAAAGATAACAAATTCGTTTTTAATTGAATCACTAATTAAAATTATTACCCTCTTATTATTATCAGGATTTAATTAAATGCGGCTCAAGCCCATAATATCCTAATCTTTATAATAACAGTTGAATAAATCCAACTGCAATGGATAAAAAACACATTTAATCAGGATTTATTGCAGTTCACTTCAGTGAACTGAAAAAAAATTAAAACCAGAAACTGGCTTTAGCCACATAATTAAATTTATTTTGGTCAGAAGTGAAAATAAATTAAACATTATTACATAAACAAAAAAGCTCAGATTTTTTTCTGAGCTTTTATCTTTTGCGGGGCCGATCCCAAAATTTGAGGGACAGGCGAGACTTCCCGAATTTCATGAGTCTGTAAAATAATTTGTGTAAATGGATTTTATTGTTATAGAACATCTTTTAATCTTTCCTCAAAAAAAATAGATAAATGTGATAAAGCAACGGCCCAGTTCTGCACAGGCATAACAGTCCATTTTTTAGAAATATCTCTGTAAGCTAAGAAAAGCATCTTTTTTAGTGCATCATCCAGCCAAAGGCTGGCAAGCTATTGGGAAAAATGCTTCTCTGTTTTGTAACCTTTCTGAACTGACGATGCACTGCTTCAACTGCATTGGTAGTGTAAATGATTTTTCTTATTTCATCGGGATACTTGAAAAATGTGGAAGCGTGTGCCCAGTTTTGTCTCCAGGTTCTAATAGACAAGGAATATTTCTTAGCCCAGTTCTCTTCAAGCCTATCAAGAGCAATAAGAGCTGCTTCTTCTGTAGGTGCTGAGTAAACCTGGCGTAGTTCTTTCATAAATGATTTCTGATCTTTGCTTGCAATGTATCTAAGCGTGTTTCTAATCAGATGAATAATGCAGAGCTGGATTTCTGTTTTGGGGAAAACAGTATTGATTGCTTCTGGGAAACCCTTCAAGCCATCAACACAGGCAATCAGAATATCCTGAACTCCGCGATTCTTTAATTCAGTTAAGACACCAAGCCAGAAGTTAGAGCCTTCAGCTTCGCTTACCCACAAGCCCAGAAGATCCTTTCTGCCCGTAATATCGAGTGCCAGACAAGTGTAAGCTGCTTTATTTGTTACCTTTCCTTCACTGGTTACCTTGTAGTGGATTGCATCAAAGAAGACTATCGGATAAACTTTCTCAAGTGGTCGGTTGTGCCATTCTTTGGCCAGGTTGATTATCTTATCTGTTATCTGGGATACCAGTGATGCACTCACATCAAGTCCATAGAACTCCTGTATGTATATCTCTTGTGGTCATTCCCTTTGCATACATTGAGATAATCTTATCTTCAATCGGTCCAAGTGTTCTCTCATACTTCTTGACAACAACAGGATCAAATGTGCTATTGCGATCTCTTGGGACAGTTAGTTCAATCTCTCCATTGTCATTCTTCAGAGTCTTGTGAGTTTTACCGTTTCGGCTGTTACCGGTGTTTCTACCGGTGGATGAGTATTTTTCATAACCCAGATGTTCGGAAAGCTCTGTATCAAGCATTCCCTCAAGGGAAGCTTTGATTATCTTCTTGATGGCTCCATTCTCACCCATCAAGTCTTGATAGGTTTTGGCATTTTTTAGATCGGCTCTTAACTGGTCGATCATTTCTGGTGTTAGATCCATTGTGTAAATTTCCTTTCAGATAATGGTTAAAAGTAATTAGTTTTTTAGAAAATGTCCAAAGGACTCCTTTGGAGAAAACCCTTGAAGGATTTTCGCCAAGTTAAGTGCTGCTTAGCTACGCTTCGCAGCACTTAACTAAACCATTTCTTTAACCATTTACATAGAATTCTTTACACTCCCAAATAGAACAAAAAATAGTTGCTTAGAGATTTTCTGGAGGTCTAAAAATATTTTCAACTAAACTTGAATAATAACCTTCGAGGGTGCCGTTTTTAATTTTTTCTATAAAGATTTTGAAAGCTTCTTGCTTCTGTTTTGAATCGAAAAAGTCTGTGTCATTAAATATTTCGACAAGGTTTTTGTTAAACCTTAATCTTACTTCACCTCTTGAGTGATTAGTTTCATCAATAATTTCAAACTCTTTTATTTTATTAAATAAACCTTTTTCGGCATCAAGTCCCACAAGAATTTTCAGATTTTTGTCCTCAATATTTTTGTATATCTCTTCAAATCCGGAAAAATAGAAATAGCCTACAAGAAAATAGAGAGACTTTGATGATGGTAAGATATTATTGAAGACTTCAGAGAGAAGTCTATCCGAGTTAGTTATAAATTGATTGGCCATAATTAATTTTCTTATAAACTTATTTTGTTATAAAAATATTTTTCTCATTGGTTAAAATATCCTCTTTTTATCGTTTTTATCATAATTTTTGCACAAGCTAATGCATCCGATAATGCTTCGTGATGATTTAATGGAATTTTTAAATAATCACAAACATCTTCTAGTCCATAATACTCGAAGCCCCAAAAACTTCTTGATATTTGCATAGTACAAATGAATGGTTTATTAGGTGGCTGCAATTCATATCTCTCACAACATTTTATAAGAACACTTTTATCAAAAGGTGCATTATGAGCAGCTATAAAATCAATTCCTCTAAAATATTTTTTTATTGTTGGCCATAATTCTTTAAATGTAGGCTGATCTTTTACATCTTTCCAGGTTATTCCGTGTAAGTCTGTAAACACAAACCAGTTACTTGGAGGTCTGATAAGAAATGATTCTTTTGAAATGATTTTGTTATTCTGAACTAGTACCAATCCAACAGCGCACGCACTATCGTGATAATAATTTGCTGTTTCAAAATCAATTGCCAAAAACGAAGGGAACGTTTTGATAGATTTTATCATAAAATGTTTAAAATTTTGGATAGGTTAAAACTATTTTACCCCAGATTATTTTTGACCAAAATTTATTCAATTTCCTCAAGAAAGATACTCACATCAATAAATTTCTTTAAGGTAAAATATTCCATTTATATTACAACATCACTTCGAGGACAAGATAGAAATATTTCATACAAATTTGTCCCAACTAAAATCTCTCGTTAATCAATTCCATAATTTTTTTCCCTGCATCTGGAATTTTGGTCCCAGGACCGAAGATTGCAGAAGCTCCGTGTTCATATAAGAAGTCATAATCTTGAGCCGGAATAACTCCACCGCAGATTACAATAATATCTTCTCGACCAAGTTTTTTCAGCTCATCTATTAGTTGAGGTAAGAGAGTTTTATGACCGCCAGCCAAAGAACTCATTCCAACAACGTGAACATCATTTTCAACTGCTTGTTTTGCGGTTTCCTCTGGAGTTTGAAAAAGTGGACCGAGGTCAACATCAAATCCCATATCGGCATATGCGGTTGCCACAACCTTTGCACCGCGATCGTGTCCATCCTGACCCATTTTTGCAATCATAATTCTCGGGCGTCGTCCTTCTCTTTGTGCAAATTCATCTGTCATTTTTCTGACTTCTTCTAATGATTTTTCATCTTTAGAAAATTCACTACTGTAGACTCCTGAAATAGTTCTTGTAACTGCCTGAAATCTTCCACAGACTTTTTCAATAGCATAAGAAATTTCTCCAAGCGTGGCTCTTTTTCTTGCTGCATCAATTGCAAGTTCTAATAAATTTCCTTCTCCAGTTTGAGCTGCTTTTGTTATTGCTTCTAAAGCAGATTCAACATCTGCTTGATTTCTTGTTTGTTTAATTTGCTGTAATCTTTTTATCTGAGATAAACGAACCGCAGTATTATCAACTTCAAGTATATCTATCGGCTCTTCTTTTTCTAATTTGAATTTATTTACTCCAACTATAGTTTCTTTACCTGAATCAATTCTTGCTTGTCTTCTTGCAGCAGCTTCTTCGATTCTCATTTTAGGTATTCCAGCTTCAATTGCTTTTGTCATTCCACCGTAAGATTCGATTTCGAGAATATGTTCCCAGCCTTTTTTAAGCAGAGCATCTGTCAAGGATTCAACATAATATGAACCGCCCCAAGGGTCAATAACTTTTGTAATGTAAGTTTCATCCTGAAGATAAAGCTGTGTATTTCTTGCAATACGAGCCGAGAAATCTGTAGGCAGAGCAATTGCTTCATCAAGAGAATTTGTATGAAGTGATTGTGTATGACCCAAAGCAGCTGCCATTGCTTCAACACAAGTGCGAATCACATTGTTGAATGGATCTTGTTCAGCCAAACTCCAACCGGAAGTTTGTGAGTGTGTTCGCAATGCCATTGACTTTGAATTTTGCGGATTAAATTGTTTAATCAACTTAGCCCATATTAAACGAGCGGCTCTCATTTTCGCAATTTCCATAAAGTAGTTCATTCCCTGTGCCCAGAAGAACGATAATCTCGGAGCAAAGTCATCTATGTTTAATCCTGCTTTGATACCTGTTCTAACATATTCTAAACCATCTGCAAGGGTGTAAGCCATTTCGAGGTCTGCTGTTGCACCTGCTTCCTGCATATGATATCCTGAAATTGAAATGCTATTGAACTTAGGCATATACTTAGCGGTGAACTTAAAAATATCAGCAATTATTCTCATTGACATTTCGGGTGGATAAATGTAAGTGTTTCGCACCATATACTCTTTTAAGATATCATTCTGAATTGTCCCTGTAAGTTGTTCTGGTTTGACTCCTTGCTCTTCTGCTGCAACAATGTAAAAAGCCATTATAGGTATAACAGCGCCATTCATCGTCATTGAAACAGACATTTTATCAAGAGGAATTTGATCGAAAAGAATTTTCATATCTTCAACGGAATCAATTGCAACTCCTGCTTTTCCAACATCTCCGACAACTCTTGGATGATCGGAATCATAACCACGATGAGTAGCAAGGTCGAAAGCAACTGATAAACCCATTTGACCTTGTGCAAGGTTGCGGCGATAAAATGCGTTACTTTCTTCTGCAGTTGAAAATCCGGCATATTGTCTCACAGTCCATGGTCTTTGAACATACATTGTGGAATAAGGACCTCTGAGGAAGGGCGGTATCCCTGACAAGTAATTAATATGATTTAATCCTTCAATATCGTCTTTAGTGTAAAGAGGTTTTACAGGAATTTTTTCCATTGTTTCCCAGATATATTCTTCAATAGATTTTCCTGTTTCCTCTTTGAATTTCTTTTCCCACTCAACGCGAGAAATTTTTCTTGAAGATAAATCTAATTTTAAGTCTTTGAAATTCGTTTTCATAAGTTGTATATATCGTTTAATTAATAAAATTTTAATTATTCATTTCCGTAAAAATCCGTTTAATCTGTTTGATCCGTGTTCCAATCTTTCAAAAAAAAATAGAACACGGATTTAACGGATGCTACTGATTAGGACGGATTAATTTCTTTCTATCATTTGTATAGAGTTTTCTTTTGAATTGAGGCTCTTTTCCAAAATTTAATAATAATCCAGCCTCTAATTCTGTTGCCTTTAAATAGTTTAATAACTTTGCTTCGTGTTCTTCACATAAATTTTCAGCAGCCTTTAATTCAACAATTACTAAATCATTCACCAACAAATCTGCAAAGTATTCTCCAACTTGTTCAGATTCATAAAATACTTTAATGTTCTTTTGTTGTTCTACTTGTAATCCAAGCTTTAATAATTCAATCTTTAAAGCATTTTCATAAACTTTTTCAAGGAAGCCATATCCTAACGAGTTATAAACTTTATAAAAAGATTTTATTATTAAATCTGTTATTTCATTATGTAACATAAATAACTTTGTTACTGATTAAACATTTATCCGTTAAAATCCGTCTTATCCGCTTTATCCGTGTTCTATTTTTTTAAGATAACAACACTGATTTTATGGATACCAAGGATTAAGAGTGATTAATTTTCATTAAAATTTTAGAGATTATTTCAAAAACGTTACCTCCGAGATAAATGAACTCATCTACTCCAGAAGCTTTGTACTGTTCTATCTGCTCTTTTGGATAACCCGCCAGAACAATGATTTTGTTTTTGTCTTTCTCTTTAATTGCTTTCGTAATCTGCGGGACAAGCTCTGGATAAGTATCATCAGTTGAACAGATAGTTATAATTTCAGCATTTGAAGCTAATGCAGCATTAACAGCATCGTCAGCAGAATTAAATCCGATAGATGGATAAATTATATCAAATCCACCTGTTTCAAAAAATCCTCTTGAAAAATCTGCTCTTGCTTTGTATTGTTTTAATGGACCCATAGTAGCAAGAAAAACTTTTGGCTTAGAACCTTTATTTGATTTAAGTTTTTCTGTTTCTCTTTTTAGCAATTCAAATGGTTCAGCAGCACGAGTGAAATCAAGTGGTTCAACTTTAATTTCCTCATTTAGGTTTGAACGCAATGAACTTGAAATTTCACCAATTGCCGCTCCGTCAATATATGCTTCAATGGCAAGTTCAACTATATCGTATGACTTGGTGTCTGCAATCTGCTGAAGTTTTTCTAAAATTGATTGATGTTTTTTATCATCTCCACTGACTCTATACTTTTGAATATAAGCTACTCTCTTGTTATAAATTTCCTCATAGTTTGGCTCTTCAATTTGTGGCAGCTCTTCTTTTGGATTGACATACATATTAGTTCCAACTAAAACTGATTTCCTTTTTGCAAAATCGGACTTTCTTGCATCAGCAACTTTTTTAATTTCATTTTGAACAAAACCAGATTTAATATTTTCAAACATTCCACCGGAATCGACAATCTTTTGAAATAAATCCCACGCTTCCAGACATAAATCATTTGTTAACTTTTCAATGAAAAATGACCCTGCTGCTGGGTCAATTACAAAATCAAGATGAGATTCATCTCTTAAAATGATTTGAGTGTTTCGGGCTATTCTTCTTGAAAAATTATCCGGTTGTCTATATAAATTATTGAAAGGGATATTGGTAATAGCATCCGCTCCGCTTAATACTGCAGAAAATGTTTCTGTAGTTCCACGAAGCATATTCACATAAGGATCAGAGATTGTTTTATTATACTCAGTGGTTTTTCCGTGAATGTAAATTTTATAATCTTCTTCTTTAAGACCATAAGCTTTTATTATGTTGTGCCATAATACTCTTGCAGCTCTCAGTTTAGCAATTTCCATAAAGAAAAACGAACCAATACCAAAAGTGAATTTGAATCTTGGAACCACATCTGTTATATCGAGACCGCGTGATAAAAGTTCATTCAAGTATTCAACTGCTGTAGCAAAAGTAAAGGCAAGTTCCTGCACTGCAGTAGCTCCTGCGTTACTATAAGCCAGTCCGCTTACTCCAACTGTTCTCAGCGGCGAGCTTGAACGAATCATCAACTGAGTTGCGATTTTTATTTCATCGAAAATTTTGTCTAACGATAATGGCAGATAACCATAGCGAATAAGAAATTCATAGGGATCTGAAGTAATAGAACCGCGAATATTCATCAAGCTAAGTCTTAGTTCACGAGTGTAAGAAGCAAAAAGCAAAGTAAAAGGAAGAGCTGAAAATCCTCCGTGAATGTGAACAGGATAATCGGTTAAATTTATATCATCAAACAATACCTGCATTTTTCTTATACCTGAAATTGACAATCCACCTCTGCCCACTTCACCAATTTTAGATTGGTCAGCGTCTTTTCCAAGTTGAGTTGGTAAATCAAGCGTGATATTGATGCTGTTTAATCCCCTTTGAAGATCATATTTTAATGCTTCATTAATTTCTTCTGGAAGAGCGTAAGAATATTCTTGTGCAATTTCCCACGCCGAAGCGTGATAACCAGAAGCTTTGCTTCCTCTTATAAAATTTTCAAAGCCGGGATAATTTTCAAGAAATGGTAAGTTCTGTATGTCTGCTTGTGTATAAATTGGTTGAAGATTTACACCTTCATAAGTTTTTGTAACTAACTTCTTTTCAAACGATTCTCCCTTTAATTCTGCTTCAACTTGTTTTTTCCAATCATCAATGGTTGGTATTGGGAAGTCATTTATTAGATTAAGATTCTCTTCCATTATCACTCCAAATTTCATAAAATTTATCATTCAAAATTACAAAAAAACAATAGGATTATTCAGGGAAAGCAAATTAGTTTTTAAATTTCACATTAAGTTCTAAATTATTAAGTATTTTCAAATAGTTATATTAAATTATAAGTAAAGCGCATAAATATTAAAATTTATTAATGTGTAAGTTAAATTTCTCCACCTATTTTTCTTTAAATACTATAGAACAATTTTATGTAAAGATTGTTTAGTTATAAATAACGAACTTTATACACTATTGTAAAAGAAAATCAAGAAGATATTGGTGTTCAATTCCATTATAATCATTGGGGGAAAATTTATCAAGCGATAGAACTATCTTTTTATAATTGTCATCTATTTTTTGCAAGTTACCGAATTCTCTTTTTATAGTTTGCTCTTCTGCCAAACTTCTACAAATCTGAAAATAAATTTTTTCATTTTGATTTTCAGCGATAAAGTCAATCTCAAAACCGTTTTGAACTCCGATACTAACTTTGAAGCCACGTTTTTTTAACTCGAGGAGAACAATATTTTCAAGTATGCCGGAAATGTCCTTATCTCTATAACCGATAAACCCATTTCGCAGACCGACATCGCCAAGATAAATTTTATCAAAAAACTCAAGATATTTTTTACCCTTAATTTCGAAACGCTGAATCCGATAAAAAAGAAATGCAGATACAAGGTAACTTATATAGTTATTAACAGTATCGAATGATACTTTTATTTTTTGCGATTTGAAGTAATCTGAAATACTTTTTGCAGTAGTAATGTTCCCGCAGTTATCGGCAAGGTATTGTACAATTTTTTCCAGCAGCCGAACATCGCGGATATTATTTCTTTTAACAACATCTTTTAGCAGCAAGGTGTTTATAATAGAATTGAGGTAATCGAGAATTGCCATATCATTGTTAAAAATATGAATGCCGGGCAATCCACCAAACTTTATAAATTTTTGAAATTCATCTTCTTTGCTTGAATCATTATCTCCCCTAAAAGTTAGAAACTCGGAAAAGGTCAAAGGATAAATTTGAAATTCGATATATCGTCCGCTGATTAAAGTAGCTATTTCAGAAGAAAGTAGATGCGCATTAGAGCCAGTAATAATTATATCGGCGAGTTTTTCAGTGTAAATTGAAAGAATTGCCTTTTCCCAATGAAGGATTTCCTGAATTTCATCAATTATTACATATTTTTTTTCGCTATTATTTGGCAGCAAAGATTTAATGTATTTATATAAACTTTCATAATCACGAATGAAATCGAATTCAAGGGATTCTTTATTTATAAAATGATATTCTTTTGATCCAGATCTTGCTTTAACTCTTCCATAAGTGATAAAAGAATAGTGCTTTTTCCAACTCTTCTCATTCCAGTAATAACTTTTATTAAAGGTAAGTCAAGAAAGCTTTTTAATTTTTGTATGTAAAAATCACGTTTTATTAGCATTTTATCCCCGATAGTTTCGATTATAATCGTAACTATACAAAAATAAGCAAATAGTTTCGACTATAGAAGAAACTTTCAAGCCAAGTAGAAAAATTTTTTAATGTATAGGGTTAAAGAGATATAAGTTTAACCTTATTAGTCAGTGGTGTTTTAATATATTTTATAAAAAGAGTTAATTATATAATTAAAATCAATTAGATAGAAACAATGTCCCATAAATTTTTTAGTTTACTGATAAATATGTTCATTAAAATTCTAAATTAAGGTTCCAATAATGACTTGTTCAACTTAATTCCATAATTATAACTCAAATATATAAATATAATCTTCTTTTTATTTGTCATAGCTTGTGGATTGTTGGTTAGTCGTTCATTAGAATGAATGACTAAAATTAAATTTAATAATCAAATAAAATTTATCTTTTCTTTTTAACTGATATGGGATTAAATAATATTTATTCAATTATTTAGTTATAGAAATTGCCTTAATCTTTGATTTATTTATTCATTCAATATTAAAATTGCACCAAGTAAAATGAAAATAACAGCGATAACTCTTTTTAATAAATTAGTATCTTTAAAGATTTTTCCGCCGATAATTGTTGCCCAAAGAACAGAAGTTCTTTTTACAGCTAGTACTAATGCTACTGAAGCCAAACCAACAGCCCAAACTTGAGTAAAGCGATAACCAATAGTTAAAATTGAAATCAATGCTATCCAACCAAAATTTTCTTTGAATGAAAAAATTTCTTTATTAGATATGTTTTTATTAAAAATTAGATAAATAATGCTAAACAATAACGCAAAAAATATATGTTGAAATGCAGTAAGAGATATAGGAGTTAAATTTAATTTAATTAGTAAAAGCTTATCCATTATTGAAGAAGCAGTGAACAATAATAAGGCTATTAAAATATAGTGATGATACCTTGATTTAATAAAAACAATAAAAGGGAATAAAATTTCTTTGAAAGATTTACTTTCAAGGATATAAGTACCTAAAATTAAAAATACTAGTCCAATCGTTTCGTAATATGTTAATTTTTCATTGAGTATAAAAAAAGCGAAAACAGCAACGAAACCAGGGGTTAATGCTAAAAGAGGAAGTGCGTTACTTATCTGAAGATTTTTAAGCGCTGTCATAACGCACAAAAATGCCAGTGCTCCAATTAAAGATTTAATAAATAATATTGAAAGATTTTGAGAATTTATTGTTTGATAATCAATAAAAAAGAAAAATGGAATTGAAAAAAGAAGATTAACTAATGAAAGATAAAATGAAAACTCAAGCGGCTTTAAGTTGAATAAAACTTTTTTCTGAGTTATTGCTGCAAAGGCTGATAAAAAAGAGGAAAGCAGAGCTATCAAAAACCATATCATATTGACTCTACTTTCCTCCTAATACTAATTAAAAATCAAAAACCAACTTTAAAAATATATTTCTTCCTGGTTCTAATTTAATTAAACCACGAGTAGAAGATAAATGATCTCTATATGCTTTGTCAAAAATATTTTCCACACCACCAATCAATTTCACTTTTATATAAAATAAATTTATTGGATATGAGTTTATATATAAATTGAAAATTGCATAACCTGGTGTTTTAAGTTCACCTGTAGCTACTTCATTCTGTTTTGCATAAAGAGTTGTTGAAAAATCTATTTGAGCTAAATCAAAAACACCCATTTTATAACCAACAATAGCATTCATTGGTGGGATTTGCGGTAAATCGGAATTTGCAGTCAAATCATCACCTTTTATATAAGCAAAGTTAATGTATGCTACATAGTCTGAATAAAAATTATACTCTGTCCTCAAATCAAGTCCATATAATCTTGATTCACCAATGTTAGTTTTAATTCTTGCATCCCTTCCATCGAATTTACCAGGGACTTCGGAAACGAGATTAGTAAATCTGTTATAAAAAATTGAGGTAATAATCTTTAATTCATTTGAATAAAGTCTAATCCCAAAATCAACTGACTTACCAATTTCGGATTTCAATTCAGGATTGCCAACTCTTACAAAACTTCCCAAATCAATGAACTGAAATCTTTCTTCCAATGATGGAGAGCGAAATGCATAAGCTAATCCTAAAGTAAAGTCTAAGTAAGAATTCACTGAATATCTGAATCCTAAATTTCCACTAAAAGATTTGTCTAATGCGTTTCTCTCGTCCCACAATATTTTTTGATTTGAAGGCTTAGGATTTAATACTCCGTTGTTGATTTCATATAATGGATTTAGAGTTCGACTTCCTTCAATAGAAATAAAGTCATATCTAATTCCAGACAAAATAGATAATCTATTATCAAAGAATTTGGTATCTCCTTGTAAGAAAAAACCGAGACTTCTCATTTTAGAATCTGGTAAAGGTTTTTCTGCAATTATTCTGTTTGTTGTTGAAATAACATTTCCACCTGCATTTAGAACTTCAATTTTCTGAAATCTTTGTCTGAAGCCATTATATTTTCTGTCCCAGTAATCTAATCCTGTAATAAAGTTAAACTTTTCTGCAACTAAAACATTAGTGTGTAATTGAAGATTGTTATTATAATGATCGGCTTGTGGTTCAATCTTTAATACTGAAACTCTTCGCGCAGGATTATTCCCACTGGCTGGAATATTTTGAACGGTGTAAGGAATATTTTCAACTTTTCTTTTTATGTATTGGTGGGAATATTTTAATGAGACTTTATAAATGTATTTTGAAATATTCAGTAAATCATAGCTTGTTGAAAACAATTCTCTTTTCTCTTCTGGATATCTAACATCAGCTGTGTTTGGGAATAAACCCGAGCCGGGAATTCCAACATCTTCAGCTTTGAAAAGCTGATAATCAAGTCTTATTCGATGATTTTCAAATGGGAGAATATTGACAGAGCCGGATAAACTAAAATCTTCAAACTGACTGTTCTTTAATCTACCTTGAGGAGTTTGAGTATTATTAGCTTTTCTGAAAGAGCCCGAAAATTTTCCGGTTAAATAAGATGTTCCACCGAATAAACTTGTTGACAATACTTTCAAATCATTCACAGAGCTGTATTCACTTGCAACTTTTCCATTAAGGGAAAATCTTTCATAAAGTTTAGGAGACTTTGAAATTATGTTTACAATTCCTCCTGTTGCACCAGAACCATAAATACTTGATGATGCACCTTTAATTATTTCAATTCTTTCAATATCGTTCATATCTATCATTGATAATCTTGCGGCAATATCTGTGGCGGTTATAATTCTATTGCCATCAATAAGAGTAACAATATTTTCACGAGATAGACCACGAATGTTAATTTCGCTGCCCCAAATTCCATCACGCACAATTGATATTCCCGGCTGTTCTTTCAAAATTTCCGATATTGATTGAAGCGGTTTTTGTTGAATTGTATTTTGGTCAATTACAGCACTTGAGTATGGAAGTTCTTTTGTCAAAAGAGAATTTCGATCCGTGGTAATTACAACATCTTCTAATTGAATTGGTGATGGTTCAAGATAAAAATTCTGAGTAAAATTATTCGATGAGAGATTAACTGTTGTTTCGAATAATTTATAACCAATCATTGAGACTTTAATATTGTAATTTCCAGCGGGGAGATTTTTTATTACATAAAATCCCTCAGAGTTTGAATATGCTGAATAATTGTAATTGATAAAAACGAATGCTTTATTTATTGGCTCAGATGTATTTTTATCAAGTATTCTTCCTTGTAAATTATAACTTTGAGCCAAAAGATTTACGCTGATTAATAAAAACAGAATTATAAAATATCTTTTCATTTTACACCTTCTTTTTTTAGAATAAATTATTTGCTTGCGGGCAAACAATTTCAATATCTATACCATTAAAAATTTCGTTTAATTATTTCTATTCGAACTTAAATATAAATTTTCTTGAATTAGAGAATAATTTTATTACACTTGAAAATTGTAAATGAAATTGTTTACTTAAAAATTCAATGAAGCTATTATTTATTTACCAAATTTCCTTTAAATCCTTATAAATGACTAAAACGGTTATTTATTTGGGTCATTTTTATGGAACATTTTTTGCCAAACTTTTAAACACATTTAATATTAAGATTAACCTTAGTTTTACTAAAATGGAAGAACCCGAAGATTTATATTCAGAGACAGAAGAGTTTAGACCACAAATTTGTATTGTTGGTAGGCGTAACGTAGGCAAATCTTCTTTGTTAAATAAACTTATTGGTCAGGATTATTCAAAAGTTTCAGAAACTCCCGGTACTACTGTTAATCCTGTCGAAAAAGAATATAAATTATTACCTCACGGTCCTGTGCTTCTGGTTGATACTGCTGGAATTGAAGAAGAGGGTGAGCTTGGTGAAAAGAAAATTAGTCAGACTATAAAAATACTTGCACAATCAGATTTGATTCTCGTTGTTCTCGATGCACGAACAGAGCTTCATCCAAAAGAAATTGAACTATTTGCTACTATCGAAAAACTTGATGTTAACTGTATTGCTGCTGTTAATAAAATTGAATTTGGAATAAATCAAAAACTACTCTCCGAATTAAAAGAATTAAGAATAACTCACTTTGAAGTTTCTTGTAAAGAGAATGTTGGGATTGAAGAATTAAAAAAGAAAATAATTCGTTCAATACCATCAAAAGAGATTAAGTTTTCGATTAAAGAACTGGTAAATAAACAAGATACTATTTTGATTGTAATTCCTGAGAGAAGACAGGTTTCTAGAGCGCAATTGATTTTTAATCAGATCAATCTGATAAAAAGTTGTTTAGAACAAGAAGCTATTGTTATTCTTTGTAGAAAAGATGAAATGAAATTGACATTAGAAAACTTGAAAGCCCCTCCAGATTTAATAATTACTGATAGTGATAGTATTCTTACAATTATTCCTGAAGTGCCAGAGAAGGTAAAACTGACAACTTTTAGTCTTATACTTTCTCGCAATAAATCAGATTTGAGATTATTCCTGCGTGGGCTTGAGCAAATTGAAAAACTTCAAAATGGTGATAAAGTAATTATTTACGAGCTGTGCACTAATCATCTTGAGGAAGATGAAGTTAGTTCAATTAAAATTCCTGAGCTGATAGAAAAATACTTAAATAAAAAATTAAATTTCATCTATGCTAAAGATAATAACTTTCCTGAATCATTATCTGAAATAAAATTAATTATCCAGTGTATTGGATGCACTAAGTCAAAAACAGAAGTTCGTTATAAACTTAATGAAGCAAAGTTATTGGATATTCCAGTTGTTAATTATTCACTTCTGATTTCATTTCTAAAGGGAACGATGCCAAGAGTTATTGCTCCATTCAAAGAAGCTCTTTTAGAATGGAAAAGATTAAATATATCATCTTATACTTAAATCTGCATTTAGTTCACCGAATTCATTTGCCTGAATGAATGGTAATTTTTTCCATACTTTTCTGTTTTTTAACCTTTTGTAATTTATTTAATTCCACAAGTCATATTTTTAATTATAATTGTAGTGCAACTTTTTAGAAAGGAGGAATAAAATGGTCAAAAAACTTTATCGCTCAAGAGATGAAAAAATGATAGCAGGAGTTTGTGGTGGATTGGCAGAATATTTCGAAATTGATCCTACAATAGTCAGGCTACTATTTTTAGCACTTTTAATATTTGGCGGTGGTGGGCTTTTAATTTACATTATTATGTGGATTATAGTTCCTCAAAAACCTTTTTTTTTAAGTAATTCTAATCCATACTATACAGAAACAGTTGAAACTGAAGAAATAAAAAATGTCAATGAAACAAATTATAATGCAGAAACAGAAACTACTAAAACTAATAATAAAAATTCGATAATTGGTATAATCATAATTATTGTTGGAATACTTCTATTATTTGATAATTTTAATTTGTTTTTTGGTTTCAGTAAACTCTGGCCACTACTTCTTATAATTTTTGGAGTATATTTAATAATAAAATCAAAGAAGTGAGGGGTTTAATATGAAATTATCTAATTTATTTTGGGGCACTTTATTTCTTTTATTGGGGTTACTTATCCTGATAAACAATTTTTTTAATATCTCAATAGATATAAGTATAGTCTGGAAAATTGCACCGATGTTTCTGATTCTGATTGGTTTTTCATTGATGATAAAATCTTTATCTATCAGATACATTTTAGTTGTAATCTCATCAATAATTTTATCACTCACCATTTTCGCTGCTTTTGATACTCCAAAATTCTGGGGGAATATTTATCTTATAATTAACAATGATAAAGATGTTAAGACAGATAATACTCTTTTTTCATATGATTACAATGATAAAATTAAAGAAGTTAAATTATCATTCAATGCCAGTGCAGGTAAGTTCGATTTATCTGATGATTTTTTAGGAAAATCCTCTACCGAAAATCTTGTTTTAATCAAAACTTCCCTTTCAAAAGATTTTTACGATATGAATGTAAATCAAATTGATTCCATTGCAGAAATAAATTTTTTAATGAAAGATGCTAAAATAGAATTTGGAGATAGTTTTAATAACAAAGTTAATTTATATCTTAATGAAAATCCTCTCTGGGATTTGAATTTTAATTGTGGAGCAAGTAAAATGGATTTTGATTTGAAGAAGTTTAAAGTAAAAAATATTGATGTAAAGATGGGTGCTGCTGATTTAGACTTAAAAATTGGCGATAAATATTCTAATGTTAGAATTTCTATTGATGCAGGTGCATCGAGAATTAAAATTAAAATACCGGAAAACTTCGGATGCGAAATTGTTACCGATGCCGTCTTATCTCATAGAGATTTTGAAGGGTTCAAAAAAACAGAATCGAATGTCTTCAGAACCGAAAACTTTAATGCTTCGGAAAACAAAATTTTTATCGATTTAAATTGTGGGGCTTCATCTATAGCAGTTAAAAGATATTAATGACCTTGGTATAAATCTTTATGATTTAGGTTAAAATAATATTGATTAAAATCTGCTTGTAATATCAAGCATTAAGATTGAGAATTTTGAATTTTCTATTGCTTTCTCAAAATTTATGGAGAGATTGAGATTCGTTAAAAAATTAATGATTAAACTTAATTCAATGAATTTATCAATAGATTGATTTTGTGAATTGTTAAATTTAATCTGATATTGTTTATAGTTAGTCATTATCATCAAGTCAGATGATAAATTTTTAAGCAAACTAATATTAAAATTGTATCCATTAAAAAATATGTTGTTGTAAAAATTTACTCCAGAGCTTATATCAAGATTTATATATGGTAAATTATTAAAACCTATCGACCCGCCATGGCTTTTTGAAGTTCTAACATCTCCAATTTTATTTCTTGATGAATAACTCATTGTAACATACAAAAAATCAACTGGGCGAATTATTGTAGAAATTTTGAAACCTTGTCTTAATTCATTTTCTAAAAGTGAGTCAATATAATTTTTAAAGTCTGATAAATAATATACATTTCTTCTTGAGTCATAACTAAGATTCAATGCAAGTTGCCGCATTGGTTTGAAATTAAGATTTCCATAAAAAGACGATATGTTTGTAGTCTTACTAAACTTTCCTTTATTGAACAAGTAAAAATCTATCTCGGATGATAAAAAGAATCTTGTAAAAGGAATTAAATCATTTCTGTGTTGCAAGTAGATAAGCCTCCTATCCGTGTTAAATTTATTAGTTTGTTCAATTATAGAAATAGTATTATCAATTATACTTTTGTTAATTGTGTCAATTCGATTTATAAAAGTTCCAACTTGAATTAAACTTGAATTGAACCAGTAGTCTTCATTATCTGGTCGACTACCAGCGATAACACCAAGAGTAAATTTTCCTATCTGCAAATGATATTGAACTCCATCTATTGAACCAATTGAAAATAAATAGTCATTAAAACTTCTTCCAAATTTAAATTTCTGATTTACATCCAAGTTTAATTCTAAAGATAGTTGATAAATTTTTAATAAATCTCTTAATTTGTCTGAAGTGCTTCTAATTTTGTTATTATAATTTAGAGTGAAGTAAGAGTTCAATTTAATTTTATCAATAATAAATTTATCGTAATCGAGATTAAAAATATACTTGTATCTCGAATTGCTTTTAATCTCAGATAAATCATTGAATGATTGGATAGACATTCTTAAGTGGTAATTTTTTTGTTTAGATGATAAATTCCTTTCGAATTTTTCATCCGAATCTATTTTAATTAAACTTGTAGATAATTTCTGTCTATTAGACTCTGATATTCTATTCTCAATCTTTGATAAAGCGTAAATTGAATCATTGACATTAATTTCAGCAAGTGGTTTAGCAGCCACAGAAATAGAAGACTTGAATTCAACAATTCCGGCGGATTTATTGTTTATAAAAAAATAAAGTGTGTCTCCAATATCAATTAAATCTGTATCAGGAAACTTTATGTAAGCATATTGACTTGAAATAAAAGAGACAATTCCAACAATTTTTTTTGCTTCTTGTGAAAGAATCAAGGTTGTAAAAAATATTAATAAGTAAATAAGCTTATTCATTATTTCAAATAATTACTCAAAAATTAATTTCCTCTTGGATGACAGGTCAAACATGCTCTGCTTTCATATAGATATCCACTAACATTTCTATGTTTATCGTCCATTCTTGACCTATTGAGTTCGTGACAATTAAGGCAAGAAAATTCTGAATAGTTATTTCTATTAGTATGGCAATCAAAGCAAGAGTTCCATTTTCCACGGTGTTTTTCTGAATAAATTGGAAAGAACAAATTATCATGGTCAAAACGAGCATCTTTCCAAGTATTAATGTTATGACAAATTTCACAATTAGTAGAAAAACCAACTCGCTGATGATTTGGGTTCTGGGTTTGCTGATAATTATTCAAGTGACAGCCAACACATTGCCTATCAAGATCTCTAAAGTTTTGATTTTTGTGACATACAAAACAATTTTTTATTGAATGCCCGCCTATTAAAGGAAAAAATGAATGCTGAAAGTTTGTTCCCCCCCAACCCTTTTTTTCGAATGAATGACAATCATTACATTCAGTTGGGAAATTTGATAGTTTGTGGTCTGGATTTTTTGCTCGTTCATAATCTTTTCGATGACAATCGAAACAACTAATTCCCTGTACTTCAAACCTCAATAAATTAAAATTAGAATGACAACTATTACAATTTAAATTCTGATGAGCCCCTATCAATGGAAAACGAGTCCGATTATGAACTTCTCTAATATTTTTTACAATCCAAGATTCAGTGCTATGACATATCTGACAATCTGTACCAACAGTATTTTGATGAACATCCTGATGACAATCTATGCAATCTTTTTTTAATAATTCGAATTTCAATGAATTATGACACTGACGACATTCAAATTTTTATGTTGTCCCTCTAATCTAAATTTTGTTTTATTGTGATCAAACTTAATACGGTTAGGAAATACCCGCCAGGATTCAACATTATGACAATCTTCACAGCTAATTCTTATTTCGCCATGAGGTGATTTCTGACTTAAACTTTTATGAGATGTAACAAGAAAAAGAAAAAAAGAAATTATAATTATTGATGACAATCTTTGCATTCTAATTTCCCTGTTTTATATAAAATATAAAACTGTTGACTTTGAATAATTTGTATTTTAGGATGACATTTTATACAACTTACACTTTTATGAACTCCTTCTAATTTAAATCTTGAGTTATTATGATTGAAAGTAGATGGTATCCACTTTTCAAAACTATGGCAGTTTTCGCATTGATTAGAAGTATATTGGTTTTAATGAAAATCAAAATGGCAACTTAAACAATCTTTATTCAAAGATTTAAAGTAACTTACTTTTTTACCGTTTGATATTTTGATATGGCAATTTGAGCAGGAAATCTTAGAATGCGCCCCTTTTAATGGAAAATTTGTTCTATTATGGTCAAAGCTTATAGTGCGCCAATCTCTTGTGTTATGACAATTTGAACAATCATTATCACCAGCATATTCAAAACTAATTTCGTCGTAATGAACATTTTGATGACAATTGATACATTTTGTTGATTCGAATTTGAAATTCCATTCGGAATTCTTAAAGTGGCAGGACTTACAATCAACTGCAATATGAGAACCGAGTAATGGAAATTTTGTTTTTTGATGTCGTTCAATTGTGAAATTTGATGGACTAAATCCTTTTTCACTATGACAATCCTTACAATCATGTACCCTATTACTAACTTGAAACTGTCCCTTATGATAATCACTGTGACAATCAATACATTTTTCGTGTTTTAATTTAACAGTTACTTTTTGTTTATGACAATCCTTACATTCAACAAACTTATGTCTCCCAATTAAAGGGAAATTTGTTCTTGAATGGTCAAAATTATTTACTGAAACTTGTGAAAAAGAATTTACATTATGACATTGCTGACAATTAGAACCAAATTTCCCTTTATGAATATCTTCGTGGCAATCTACACAACTGGGTTTCTTCTTTGATTTGAATATCAAGGCTTCCTTATTGTTGGATAGATAAGTCCTTTTATGACAATTAACACAATCTAATTTTTGATGCGAGCCTTTAAGTTCGAAACTTGTTTTACTATGATCGAAATTGATATTTGATTTAAAGCTTATTGTATTATGACAATTCTCACAATCATTGCCAGCCGATTTATTATGAAAATCATTATGACAAGAATTACAGTTTCTATTTAATCCAAGAAAGGAAAATGATTTTTTTAGAACCATTTCATCTTTTATAAAAGATTTATTATGACAAGATTCACAGGAAATTTCCAGATGTCGGCCATTAAGTACATAACCAGTTAATGAATGATTAAAATTCTTCTTATCAAGTCTTATAAGATTAAAATTTCTACCATTATGTTCTGAATGGCACTCCCAGCAGTTCTTACCACGCACATCAGAGGATGAATGATAGCCCTTGTTATTTTGAACTCTAATTTTAATTTCTAAATGACAATCAAAGCACTTCTCATTTGAAAGTCCTTTACCAAGCAAATGACATTTCTTACAGTTTGATAATCCCTCGAATTTAAAATGACTCTGGCTCAATTCACCAGGAGAGATTTGAGCAAGTAAGATTAAAGATGATAATAAAATTAATATAAATGATTTAATGACCAGGCACAACTTCTCCAAATCTTTTAGTGATTTTAATTCCAATTTTTTTTAAGAATTGATTTGGTAATTCACCCCCGATAAGTTTATAAACTAAATCATTTTTAATTTTAATTTCTTTCCCCTCATTAACTTGAATTAAAACAAAGTCATCATAAATTTCTTTAACAACTGAATTATAAATTACATTAATTTTCTTTTTAATAATTGCTTGTTGAAGCAGCAAAAAATTTTTCTCTTTTAATCTTAAAAATTTATCGGAGCGATATGATATAGTAACAATATTATTATAGTCTGATAACATCAAAGCAGCTTCAATAGCTGAATCACCACCACCAACAACAAGAATTTCTTTTTGAGATATCAATTCAGGGTCTAATAATCTATAAAATACTTTCTCTTTCTGTTCTCCGGGAACATTAAGTTTTCTAGGACTGCCTCTTCTTCCAATTGCAAGTAGAACTGAAGCAGCGGAATAATTTTCTTTAGTAGTAGTTACTATAAAAACAGAGGAGTCCTTTTTTATATCAATAACTTTTTCATTTTCATTTATTATAATGTTGTATTTACTAATAAGATGCTTCCACAAATTAAGTAAATCTGATTTAGTTGTTTCAGTGAATTTAGTTTTACCATAGAGTGGAAGATTCATTGGAGAGGTCATAACTATTTTAGTTCGTGGAAAGCTAAACACAGTACCACCTAAAGAATCTTGTTCAAAAGTAATAAATTTTAATTTATTAGCTTTCGCATTTAATGAAGCTGAAATTCCTGCGGGTCCTGCTCCGATTATAATTAAATCAAATTGTGCACTATGCTTCCTATTTAATTTTTTAGATATATTGTCCACTGCTTGCTTACCTTGTTCAACTGCATTTTTAATCAATCCCATTCCACCAAGTTCACCAGCAATAAAAAGCATTGGGATATTAGTTTCAAACTCTGGAGAAATATGAGGTAATTCAACGCCTCGTTTTTCTGTTCCCATTACGAGTGAAATTGCTTCAACTGGGCAGGCGTGAAAACATGCTCCGTGCCCTACACAACGCGATGCATTTATCGTTACACTTTTACCATTAAGCAAACCTAAAATATCTTTCTCTGGACAAGCACTCACACAAGCACCAGTACCAATGCATTTATCATAGTCAACTACTGGATGAAGCGAAACAGGTTCAAATAAACCAAGTGATTTAGCTTTCTCGATTTTACTTATGACTCATTGTCTTTTTTCTTTTGAAGAGTTAAATAATATAAAATGGAAATTAAAAGAATTGAAAAAGTTATTATGTAAAAAATTATTTCTTCTATAAAAGACTCACTCATTTATTATCTCATTTCTTGAGTGAAATAAATTCATTTACAACATAAATTTAACTAATTGTTTAAGAACTCTAAAGTTAAAAAATCCAGATTGCTCCGAATAATATTGCTACTACGATATGAATAAACATAAGAAAAAACATTGTAATTGCAAATGGCAAATGATAAATGTGCCAGTATCTAAATAATTTCTCTATTATAAAATACAACTGTGATTTTGTCTTCAAAGAAATTAACATTTTAGATTTCTTTATTAAATCCCTTTTTCGAGCTAAACTTTGATCGGGAATTAGTTGAATTATTCTTTTTGCTTCTTGAATTTTCTTATGCTGATTTAATGTTTCGTATAATAATGTTTTAATCATCGTTAAAAACTTTTCATCTTTGATTTGTTTCTTTTCAAATTTATCAGATAAAATAATGTTTCTAATCTTTTCTCTAACTGACAGGTTAATTTCCTCTAATAAAACATTTATTTGTCTTTCAATCTCTTGTAAAGAAAGTAATTCTCCTTGCAAGGTTCTTGGGATTTGAACATATAGAAACCTGCCTATTAATCCACTAATTACTACAATAACCATAGACCAGAACCCAATCGAAATTATTCCACCAAATTTAAAGGCAGAATGATAAAGTATTAAGATTGGACCTACAGAGCACAAAAAAATATGAAATTCAAGCCAATATTTAAGATATCCTAAAGATTTTATCTTTCGCCATCGTTTTCGTATTGAATAAGAAGCAACACCAATAATCATCATTAAACTTCCAATTATTCCAAGTCCGTGCCCTATTTTTCCGCTTGGTTTTAAATAACTATGGTTTTTATGAAATACACGCTCTTCAAGAGGCAATTTATAGTAATCATAACCTATTACCCCAAAGTAAGTTAAAGCTGAAAAGCCAATAGTGAAGTAAAGAATTAAAAAAAATTTATGAATGATACTTTGGCTTTTTTGGGATTTTATCAAATTTATTTAATTAATTTTCCTTAAGGCAATGATATTCAATTTTTATATTAAATTCAATCGACTAATAAATTTTATCACTATTTTTTTGTATACAAAAAACGAAAAAGTGAATATAAAAAGATGCGAGCTATGAGGAAATTTAAAGTTATTAGTAATTAAAATTACCATCATCCAAAGCTTAAAATTATTTTATTCATGATCTTTTGATAAATCAAATAACAATTTGAGTAATTTTATTCTCAATTAAGTAAAACAAAAAATAATTTTTCTCTTAAAATTCTGATACCAACTTGGATTTAATCTTTTTATGATGTAAAATAAAAAGTACAAAGATTTTTATTGTTTTTGTTATTGGTGTTTTAAGACAATTTCAATAAAGTAAGAGTAGATTTGTTCTTCCAATATCTTTCGAAGACTTTCTAATGGGAGTCAATCTTATACTTTATTTATCGGATGATAATAATATTAATAATAAGATAAAGAAAGCTGATTTTTTGAAATAACTAATATAAAAATTGTGATATCACTTTAGAGTTAGTAAAAGGAATTTAATTTTACTTTACTAAATTTTTTGCCATCCCTTCAAAAACAAAGAAATGAAATGGCAGAACTAAATACCAATATAATCTACCAGTTAAACCTTTAGGTCGGAATGTTGCTGTTTGAACAAGAAAAAATTTCTGATTTTTTTTAACGATTTTGAATTCAAGCCAAGCTTCACCAGGTAATTTCATTTCTGCATAAAGCAATAATCTCCTATTAATTTTGTCTGCAACAAGAACTCTCCAAAAATCAAGTGATTCACCAGTATTAATTTCATTTTGATTTTTTCTACCTCTTCTTAAGCCAACTCCGCCGAAAATTTTATCAATAATTCCTCTAATTTCCCAAAGAAAATTTGCATAATACCATCCATTATCTCCACCGATTGACCACAATTTGTCAAAAACTTTTTGAATATCCCCTTTTATCTCTTTTTCTCTTATATCTGTATAACAACCATTTAAAGGTACATTTATGTTCTCAAGTAATGAGTTATCTATATTACTTGAGATAAGAGAGTCTTTCCAGCTTGATATTACATTATTCTGCTCAATTTTTTGAAATGCTAATTCAACAGAGTCTTTGTAAGAAATAGGATGTATATTAAGAATTTTTTCAAGTTCATTATCTTTAGCAACTATCGGAACTTTCATACTCTCGACTAAATTAACTGCTAAGCGGTAAGAAACTGAAGTTACAAAGTACAGCCAGTAAGCTGAAAGTCTTGGAGTCATAACAGGAACTGTTATTATAACTCTTTTAAGTTTTCTAACTTTTGCGAATTCTAATAACATATCTTTGTAAGTTAAAATCTCTGGACCACCAACATCAAAAGATTTATTAAATGTTTCTCTTCTTAAAATAACCCCAGTTAAATATTCTAAAACATTTCTTATCGCAATAGGTTGATGTTTAGTATTTAACCATTTAGGAGCAATCATAATAGGAAGTTTTTCAACTAAATCTCTAATTATCTCAAATGAGGCACTACCCGAACCTACTATAATTCCCGTTTTAATTGAAGTTAATGGAATTCTACTTTTTGATAAAATTTCTTCTACTCTTTTTCTAGACCTGAGGTGTTTGGAAAGATTTTCTTGATTTGTTATACCACCAAGATATATAATTTGTTTGGCTTTTAATTGTTCAGCTAAATTTACAAAATTTATCGCCGTTTTCTCTTCAAGCTCTCCGAAATTTTTTATTTTAGAACTCATTGAGTGAATTAAGAAATATGCGATATCTATGTTCTCTGGAAAATCACAAATATTTATTTTTTTAAGGAAATCTACTTCTATTATTTTGATTTTAGGATAATATGAATTTTCAAAGTTTAATCTTTTTTTATCTCTGATACAGCAATAAACTTCGTGTCCCTGATCAATTAGTACTGGAATAAGTCTTTTTCCAATATAACCAGTTGCACCTGTAAGCAATATTTTCATCTTAACTTTCTAATTTTTAAATCCGAACAAAATTGGTAAAAAGTTAATTCAATTTATATTATTATTTTTGGAATGGTATTTAATTAAAAATGGAATGTTATGACAAATAAAAAATATCAAAAAGAACTATCATTACTAAATGAGATTTATAATGATATGATTGAAGCTACTCATAATGAACCTGATTTAAATGATATTGAATCAATGAGAATTTATATTGAAAACACATATAGAATTTTTAATAGAACTATATTTAGAGTAAATGAAATCAAAAATTCATTAACAGATGAAATAAAATTAGATACCTCAACTTGGAATCCACCAGCGTAATAAAATAAAGCTTAATATAGTTTCTTTATAATTGTCTGATAATTTGATTAGTACAAAAAAAAAGCCAGTCATAAAACTTTGACTGGCTTAAAATTATAAATTTATACAATCTATTATTATTTGCTCAAAATCATTTTCTTAACTGAACTAAAGTTTGTCCCGTCGATTCCAGAAGCTTCCAATTTGTAGAAATAAACACCAGTATTGAGTCCATCAGCAGTAAAATTGACTAGATGATATCCTGATGGTAAAGTAGTGTTTAATAAAGTTTTAATTTCTTGTCCTAGAATATTGAACAATTTTAAACTAACTTTACTATCAACTGCTAAATTGAAACTAATTAATGTTGATGGATTAAACGGGTTGGGGAAGTTTTGATGTAAAGAAAATTCTTGTGGATTTGAAACTTCTACCTCAATTGTGTTGCTATAATCAAATGTACCATCTAAATCAATTTGTTTGAGTCTATAAGAATAAGTTCCTGCATTTAGTTTTTTATCAACAAAAGTATATGATTGAGGCTGAGTTGTTGTTCCATTTCCTCTAACAAAACCTATAGTAACAAAACCATTTCCATTGTTTCTTTGGACTTCAAATCCTTGATTATTTTTTTCAGTGGCAGTTGCCCAGTTAAGTATAACATCATTATTGCTAACCGAAGCTGTAAATGAGGTTAATTCAACAGGTATATATCCTACTCCCCTAACTTGAAGAAGATCAATACCTATATAATTTGAATAAGTTCCGTTCGGACCTCCATCAAAAATTTGATATTGAATTGCAAACCTTACAAATCCTGTAACAGTAAAAATAAATGTATATTGAGCCCAGCCATTTTCACTAACTAATAATCTTGGAGATGAAATTGTGAAATTCGCAATATTACTTCCACCAGTTGGGGATACTTTGACATATATTGAATCGTCCCATTGGTTATTGTCAGGAGCTCTATGATAAAAACTTAAAGTATCACCTGCAGTTACTCCAACAATAGGAGAGATTAACCAGTGATCGATATAAAAACCATTTGCGCCTTGAAAGTTAGAGGCAACATATCCTTGAGTTGGTCCTTCAAAAGCAGGGAAAGGAGGATTGGCAGATGGTGTAAACCAAGCTGGCTGTGAACCACCACCATCCTGATCAACAACAATCCAGCCGCGAGCTTGTAATCCTGCTACTGAATTATCCCCATTAAAATTGTCCTGAAATATCACATTCTCAATAGAAATGGTTGTATTAATTGGCTCATTTTTGAAACTTTCACCAGTTCCATTACGAACCATATTATTATCTTGTGCAATTAGTAAATTGACTGAAAATATTACGAGAAAAAGAATTGAAAATTTTTTCATAAGTACTCCGTTTTTGTTGGTTAATAAATAAATATTTTATTTTTTTAAATAAGTTATTTAACTCTCCTAAAATCTATAAATTCTTATTTAAAGTCAAGATTAAATTTAAAAAAAATATAATCAAATCTCCACTCACTTATATCAGTAAATTAAACTGCTCTACAAAATACTCTGATTTTAGTTCAAAATAAAAGAACAAACTAATTCTTATTTGATTAGCTAATAAAATATTACTCTGTTATTATTGACAAGATTTTATTAAATGTGGCTAAATCCCTTAATGTCATATTCTTTATAATAATAGATATTTAAATAAATTCAACAGCAATAGATATAAAACACATCTAATTAGATATTTTCATTTTTTGATAATGATTCATTTTTAATTTTAATCTTAAATGAAATTAATTTTTCTTCAAGTTCTTTATTATTAAGTGACAAAATTTCTACTGCTAACAAGCCAGCATTTTTTGCTCCATTTATAGCAACAGTGGCAACAGGAACTCCAGCAGGCATTTGAACTATGGATAAAAGAGAATCTAATCCATCTAATGATTTGGATTTAATAGGAACACCTATAACTGGGATTGTAGTGTATGCTGCTGTCATTCCAGGTAAATGTGCTGAACCACCAGCGCCAGCAATAATAACTTGAATTCCTCTACTTCGTGCAGTCTTGGCATATTCTGACATAAAGTCTGGAGTTCTATGCGCAGAAACAATTTTGATTTCGTAGGCTACATTAAATTCATCTAAAACTTGTGCAGATTCTTTCATTATTTCTAAATCAGAGTCACTTCCCATAATAATACCTACTTTAACATTTTCTTTACTCATTTTTAACCTCATTATAAAATAATATTTTTTTCGGCTCTTGTTGCCTTTTGTAAAATGTTTTTTAAGTTATCACCAATTATTGTTATATGCCCCATTTTTCTCCCAATTCGAGATTTACTTTTTCCATAAATATGAAGTTTTATTTCTCTATCGGAAACTGCAGATTGATAATTTTGCAACACACCAGAACCATTCCTTTTTCCCAAAAGGTTTATCATTACTGCAAAAGGTTTAATCATTTCAGTTGAGCCAAGTGGAAGGTTTAAGATTGCTCTGATATGATTTTCGAATTGAGATGTGTAACAAGCCTCTATTGAATAATGACCAGAGTTGTGTGGTCTTGGAGCGATTTCATTTATTAATACTTTATTTTCTTTGTCAAGAAACATTTCTATTCCAAAAATACCATACCCATTAATTACTTCAACAGATGAAATTCCAATTTGTTTTACCTTTTTTATAACAACATCATCAACTCTTGCTGGAGCAATTACAGTATGACAAATATGATTTTTTTGAATTGTTTCAACTATGGGATAAGTTTTTATTTCCTTTTTCGTTCGAACTACCATTATTGCAAGTTCTTTCTGAAAGTTTATGAACTCCTCAGCATACAACTCAGAGCATCTATCGCATAATTTTTGTAAAGCTTGACTAAATTCTATTTGATTTTTAACCGTAGCATTTCCATATCCATCGTAACCCATTTTTTTTGATTTAATAACAAACTTTTTCCCAAGAGCATTTTTTATTTGAGAATAATCAGAATTAGAATTAATTTCCAAAAATTCTGGAACTGGTAATCCTGCTTTTTTTAATACTGATTTTTGAATGAATTTATCTTGAATTAAAAATATTGTTTTAGAATAAGGGACTACTTTCTTTCCAGCATCTTCAATTTTTTTTAGGAAAGTATAATCTATAAATTCATTTTCAAAGGTAATAATGTCGCTTGCATTAATAAATTCATAGTAAACTTTCTCATCATCAACCCAACCAATGAATTCATTTTTAGTTAAAGAACCTGCAGGTGAGTTTTTTTCCTTATCAAGAATCGCAATATCAAATCCCATTCTAATAGCCTGTAACGCAGACATTTTAGCAAGTTGTCCCCCACCAATAATTCCAATTACTGTTTTTCTATTTTTTTTTAAAACGGACATACTAATAATTTCTCCAATCAATTATATCTATTTTATTACCATCAGATTGCAGTAAAATAGCACCGCTTGAATCTGTTCTTAAAATTTTTGAATTAAATTTTTTTAGTCTCTCCAAAACTATTTCTGAAGGATGACCAAATTTATTCTTTATCCCAGCACTAATCAAAGAAATTTGTGGAGTAACCAAACTTAAAAATTTCTCTGAAGTTGCTGTTTTACTGCCATGATGTGAAACTTTTAATACATCAGAGTCTAAAACTTTGTTGTATTTAATAGTATAAAAAATCTCACCTGGATATTCTAAATCACCGACAAATAAAAAACTGGTATTACCATAAACTATTTTTTTAATTCCGCTTCTATCATTAGATGATAGGTTATTGAAATAGCTACTGCTTGTATCATTTAAAATATAGACAGCTGTATTATCAAACATAATTTTATTTTTATGATAAATTTTATAAGGGACATTTTTTCTTTCTAAAAATGAAATAAATTTTTTTGATTTAGAAGATGAATCTGGTTCAGGAATAAATACCTCTTTAATTCTAAAATTTTCAATTAAAGATACAAATCCGCCGTAGTGGTCATTGTCAAAGTGACTAACAAATCCAATATCAATTTTGTTTATTCCAAGATAGTCAAGTAAAGGAATAATAACTTTTTCGCCTTTATCAATAAATGGATTTGCCATTCCTGCATCTATTAATGCTGTCTTTTGATTGGGAAATTTTATTAAAAAAGAATCTCCTTGGTCAACATCAATCATTAAAATATTTAGTTTACCTTTTTTTAAGAGTTCTTTGTCATCAATTTTTGAAAAGATAAATATATTTAATGTTATAAGTATTGTAAAAAGAATCTTTAATGCTCTATGTGTAAAACGATTAAAAGCATAAATAAAAATTGAAATAAAAAAGTAAAATATTATACCATCAAAAAGGGAATAGTTACTAATTCTTATATGAGAAAAATCAAGTTCTCCAGAATAGTTAACTACCTTAAAAACTATTTCAACAAATAAATTATTTGTTATGCCTAAAAATGAAGCTAAATATGTATTTATAGAACCTATAATTGTAGTCAAAATACCCAGAGCTACCACCAATGCTGTTAAAGGAATAACAACAAGATTTGATAGTAAAGCAATCATAGAAATTTTATTAAAGTAATAAATTGTAAAAGGCATCGTTCCAATTTGAGTGGAAAGAGAAACTCCTATGAATAATAATATTTTTTTGAGCGTCTCGTTATTGATTAAAAGATTTTCTATTTCATTTTTAATTAAAGGATATATTAAAGCAATTGATAAAACAGCCGCATATGAAAGTTGAAATCCTGGATTGAACAATTGAAGTGGCTCATACAATAGAATTATTACTGCTGAAAGAGAAATTGAATTTAATATATTCGTTGAGCGATTTGTTAAAATCGCTATAATAACTATTGTGGCCATTAATGTAGCTCTAAAAACTGAAGCAGGTACGCCAGTTATTAACATAAACAAAAAAAGTCCAAGAATTATTAAAAAAGAACGGACAAATAGATTAAACCTTCCAAACAATACGATAAAAAACAATAGAATATAACCCACATGTAAACCAGAGACTGCGAGGATATGAATTACTCCTGCATTTATGAAATTCAATTTTGTCTCTGAATCAATCTCGCTCCTATCAGCAAGTAAAAGTCCTCGAAGTAATCCTGCTGTTTTTTTACTATGAGTTTTATGAATAACTTCATCAATAAATTTTCTTATGCTAAAGATAGTGTTTTGAAAAGATGAAATATCATCTCTTATTAAAATATATGAACTATCTTCATACGAAGTAATAATAGCTGATATACCTTTAGATATTAGATATTTCCGATAATCAAACTCACCTGGATTACGAATAGTCTTAGCTTGAGCTAAAGTTCCTTTGAAATAGATGTAGTTGCCAGGTTTTAGATTTTCATAAAATTGAATTCGATCATTTTTACTACTTCTCAATCTACATAATAATTTTTCTTTGGTGATAATTTTATTGTCATTTATTATGATACTATCAGTCAATAATTCAAATGAGACTTCATAATCTTTCTTAAGAAAAATTGAATAAATTTTACCATAAGCAAATGCGTTCTTTTCTTTAATGAACTCTCCAAGATTAGTATTGATTTGATTGCTATTTAACTCGAATGTTATGATACCAAAAGAAGTATATAATATAAATTTTAATATTTGGTTAACTATTTGATTTACATTTAATTTATTTTTTTTAAGAATGATTAAAATGACTGACAAAATTACAGTTGCTATGATTATAAATATCAAATCGAAACGAAATACACTTTGAACTAAAATACCAGATACAATACCTATTGCAAGTTTAATTACTGGATAATCTTTCATAGACAATGATTGAATATTGCTGATTTAATTTGAGTTAAATCATCAACATCATTAAATATTTTATCAGAATTTCTTCCTGCTGATATAAATAATGCTGGGTTAGTAGTATGTCCTTTTACAGATAAATCTTCATAATTTCCGTGGTCTGAGCAAATAATCAAAGATGTATTTTTATAATCAAGCGAGACTAAAATCTCTGATAAAAATCTATCAAGGTTTTGATGAATATTTACAAATTCTTCTTTATGTCTACCGTGCCCTAAATGGTCAGTAAGAAAAAACTCAAATAATGTAAAATGATAATTAGATGATAATCTAAGAAGTCTTTTGGCACCCCCTTCAGGGCTTATAGTTCTCAAATTGTAGTTAAGTTTTTTGTTCCACCTTTCATTAGTTATTTCTGCTGTAAGAGCTTTAGCTCTTCTGACATCAGTTGAATTATTTAATCTTATTCCTGATAACAAACAGCTCGTTGATGTTACACTTAGTTTTGTTCTTCCTTTTTTTATATATTCAAAGAAAATTTTTGGATAAGCATTTGCAAAAAACACTTTTTTATTTCTCTTTATAAATTCAATAAAAATATTTTTTTCCTTTATGAGTTCTAAAGTTTTTGAATGAGGGAAAGGACCGAAATGAAATCCTAAATATTTTGCAGCATTTATACCACAAAAGATTGAAACCTGCCCTGTACCACTTTGAGGAAGTCCTTTGACATTAAGTGTAGCATCAATTCCCTTTAAATGTTTTTTCTTATTAGATAAATTTTGATTTTTAAGAGAAGGAATTAAACCAAAATGATCAGTAAAAGTTTTAAATCCTAATTGGAAAAACGGATTGTTATCATAGTCCTCTTTCCCAATACCGACCCCATCAATAAAAATCATCAGTACATTTTTCATAACTAATTATTTTTTGAATCAATAATAATTGTAACTGGACCATCATTGAAAATTTTTACCTTCATCATAGCACCGAAAATTCCTGTTTTTACTTTATTATTTCCAATTTGTTCTTTTACTCGATTTATAAACTTTTCATATAAAGGAATTGCTTCATCAGGTTTAGCTGCATCAGTAAAACTTGGACGATTTCCTTTTTGAGCATTACCATAAAGAGTAAATTGAGATATTATTAATACTTCACCATTAATGTCTTTCAGTGAAAGATTCATCTTTTCATTATCATCTTCGAATACACGAAGATTACAACATTTATCAGCCAAAAAAATTGCGTCATCTTCTTTATCACCTGATTTTATTCCCAAAAGAATTACAAGTCCTTTTCCAATTTCAGCGTTAAGATTTTGTGATTGAATATAAACACCTGCTTGAGAGACTCTTTGCACGACAACTCTCATCCTTTTTCTCCGTAAATAATTCGATAGTGATTGTTAAAATCTTTTTTCAAATTTATGTCAATGTAATTATAATCCTTCATCAAATCAGTTATAAGACTTGCCATTGAAGGATTTATTTCTAAAAACAATTTCCCATTTTTTTTTAATATGAAAAAAGAGTTTTTAATGATTGCCTTATAAAATTTTAATCCATCTTCATTATCGGTTAAAGCAACTTTAGGTTCATAGTTTTTTAACTCTGGCAGTAGATTCTCAAAATCATCCTTAGAAACATAAGGCGGATTAGAGACTATGAAATCAAATTCTCCCAGTGTTCTATAATTATTACAAAGTGCATTAAAATAAAGTAACTTGCAAGAATTTTCAAGATTATTCAACAAAAGGTTTTCTTTAGCAAGTTCAAGTGATTTTTCACTAATATCTATTGCTAAAGCTTCTGACCCCTTTAAATTTTTTAATAAGGAAATTGTAATGCATCCAGTTCCTGTCCCAATGTCCAAAAAACTAATGTCAGTTTTATCCTTGTAAAATTCTAATACCGTTTCTACTAATAATTCTGTTTCTGGTCTGGGAATTAATGCTCTTGAATCGGTTTTTATTCTAACATTATAAAACTCTGTATATCCAATAATGTATTGAAGTGGTTCTCTTTTACCACGGCGATAAATGTATTCTCTATAAATATTTAATTCACTTTCATTTAATGGCTTATCAAACATTAAGTAAAGATTGAGTCTTTTACAATTCAATATATGAGCTAATAATAGTTCAGCATTTAATCTTGCAGACTCTACTCCTTTTTTTTCTAAATATTGAGTTGATAAATTAATCGCCTCTAAAACTGTTATCATTATATTTGGGTATTTTTTATTTAAACGATTTTAGTTTTTCTTTTAACAAATTAAAAATGGATTTAATTTATATAGTAGCTAGTTCAATTTCAATTATAATTTTTCTTATTTCATTGGTAAATTTATTAACTACGCCAGAACTTAAAAAAGTATTTACTAAAAGTTCTGATTTGGTTTCTATTCTTATTCCCGCTCGAAATGAAGAGAAAAATATTGAAAATTGTATTAAAGACTGTTTAAACCAGACTTATCAAGAAATTGAAATTTTAGTATTAAATGATAATTCAACTGATTTAACTGAAAAAGTAATTAAGAAATTTTCTGATAAAGTTACATTACTTAGTGGAGAAGAAGTTTCATCTGGCTGGCTTGGAAAAAATTGGGCTTGTCATCAATTATCTCAAAAAGCAAATGGAAATCTTTTGTTGTTTATTGATGCTGATGTTCGTCTTAAACCTGAAGCAGTAGGTTATGCAGTAACCACAATGAAAATGTTTGATGTAAAGTTGCTAACAATTTTTCCAACTCAAATTATGAAGTCTTTTTCCGAATACCTTATTGTACCTTTAATGAATTGGTTGCTTCTATCTTTTCTTCCCTTGAAACTTGTTCATAAATCAAAAAAGAAATCATTCATTGCAGCTAATGGACAATTTATGTTATGGGATAAAGATTTTTATTTCTCTTTAGGGGGACATTTATCAGTAAAAAATAAATCAGTAGAAGATATGGAATTTGCAAGAATAGTTAAATTAAAAAAAGAAAAAATGATAACTCTATTGGGGGGAAATTTAGTTTTTTGTAGAATGTATTCAAACCTTAATGAAGCAATAAATGGATTTTCAAAAAACTTTTATCCTGGTTTTAGATTAAATCCGACTCTGTTTTTATCAATATTTTTAATAATTAGCATATCTCAGTTAATTCCTTTTTTTTATTGGAAAGATTTGACAATTAGTGTTTCACTTATCATTCTAAATTTAATGTCAAGAATTTTTATATCAATCAAGAGCAGGCAAAATATTTTTCTTAATCTTATTTTGCACATTTTTCAAATGATAATTGTTATGATTGAGGCAGTTATCTCAGTTTATAGATTTCATTTTGGTAAACTTTATTGGAAAGGCAGAAAAATTTGAATTTTAAGAAGGAAGAATTATTTATTTATCTAATTTATTTTGTGGGATTATTTGGTCATCTAAATTCATCAACAATTCATTTAATGAAAGTTTTAACTCCATTTACTCTTCTAGTTACCGGAGGATTAGTTCTCTACTTTACTAATGAAATATCCAATAAAAAATTTTTAATGTGGCTTACATTAACTTACTTGATAACATTTTCATTGGAGATATTAGGAACTCATACAGGGATTATTTTTGGAGAATATAAATATGGCGCAACTTTAGGAGTTAAATTATTTGAAGTTCCACTGATAATTGGTTTTAATTGGATTTTAATAATTTTAGGTGCAATAAAATTAACGAGTAAAATCAGTGAAAAAATATTTATAAATGCTTTAATTACAGGTTTATTTTGTGTGATATTTGATTTAGTGCTTGAACCAATAGCAATTAAATTGGATTATTGGAATTGGATGGAGCGAACAATCCCTTTGCAAAATTATTTAGCTTGGTTTTTAATTTCATTTGTGTTTTCGGTATTATTACAGAAGATGAAAATCGAAATTAAATCAAATCTCATTGAGAAATATGTTTTAACTCAGTTTATCTTTTTTCTAACTCTATTAATTTTTTTATGAGGTAGATATGGGAGTAATTATAGCTTTAGTTATAATTATAATTTGGGCATCACATCTAATTTACATTTTAACAAATATGAATGTAAATTTTAGCTCATTCTGGTTTTACTTTCATATTTTATTTCAAGGTTATCTCTATACAGGTTTATTTATAACTGCACACGATGCAATGCATAGAACTGTTTCACCAAATAGAACTGTAAACGATTTAATTGGAAAAATTGCTTCGTTTTTATTTGCAGGAATGTCATACAATAAACTTATAAAGAACCACTTCCTTCATCATAAATTTCCTGGCGAAGATAAAGATCCAGATTTTAATATTAACTCGCAGAACTTTTTTATATGGTGGTTCACATTTCTGAAAAGGTACACAACAATATCACAAATTATTATTATGGCTTTAACTTTTAATTTATTAAAAATCTGGATTAGTGAAATTAATCTCTGGTTTTTCTGGGTATTACCTGCATTTTTAGGAACATTCCAATTATTCTATTTTGGAACATATTTACCGCATAAATATCCTCACACTGATATTATGAGACCTCATAATGCAAGGTCATTAAAAAGAAATCATATTCTTGCAATGTTAAGTTGTTATTTTTTTGGCTACCACCACGAGCATCACGAATCTCCTTCAACACCTTGGTGGCAACTTTATAAGTTAAAAGAACAGTTAAAATGAAAAAATCATTTAATTTTCAGAGTTATGTTATAACATTGTTTAACTAAAAAGATTGATTCAAGCAAATTTAATTTTAGTGTTAATCTGTGTTATTCATAGTTAAATATTTTTTGTATTGCTGATAAAACTGTTTAATTGTAATGCTTATATTTCAGACAATGTAGAATTTATAATTCAGAATGTAAAATTTAATGTGAATCTAAGATTTTAAGTAGTTATCTCTTAAAAAGTTATTTTAAATCTATAATAAATCTGAGCTAAAATATTATTCTGATTTTTGGAATATACTTCATATTAAATTTATAGCGATCTGTTGAATAGCTACAAATTGTTCTTCTCGCCTACTATTTTGTTAAAATAATTCTATCTGTGATTGCTTTTTCGATAACTTATCTTTGCTTAAACTTCATTTTATCCTTCTCTGGTATCGAATT
>Ga0308389_1000279_pt1 | contig 39851 bp, 32 predicted proteins | sample Hotspr2Sample148_FD_202362 | JGI IMG/M metagenome (GOLD analysis project Ga0308389, IMG submission 202362) | Hot spring phototrophic mat microbial communities from Mushroom Spring, Yellowstone National Park, Wyoming, United States - 20040719_148 ... | reverse complement strand
TGTGCCGTTGCATTGATGCTGTACGCCAGTGACGGCGCCGGGAGCGGTGAATTCACCGTGGTCGAGGAGATTCGACACCGGCGTGATGACGGCGTGGAAGTGCGAGAGGTTCTCGTTCATATGGTTCGCCGTGACGGCGCCACCATGAGTCTGCGGAAGGAGCTGGGCGGAGAGGAGATTGGCAACCGGGTCGTGACCGATCCCTTGCGGAAGGCGCGGATCGTGATCGAACCCCGCGCGGAAGCCGTGACGACCTATCCGCTCACGGACTCGGAAATTCGGAAATTGCTGGAGGCGCCGCCGCGGTGTGGCGCGCCAGAGGGGGCGCCGGCGTCTTTCCGCCATGGATACCCGGTGTACAGGGTCGAACGGCGCCTGGATATGCAGGATGGAACAACGCTGCTGACAGAGAAGTGGCTGGCGCTGGAAGGAAAGGCCAAGCTGATCGGGAATGGCGTGGAGCTGGCCTCGAACAAGCGGACTGTCCTGAGTGTGGAAATCGGGAAAGTGGATTATGGCCTTTTCGAAATTCCCTCCCATTATCGGGAGATGAGCCCCGGCGAGGTGATGGCCGAGGTGGCGCGAAGAACAGGCCGGGAGTGCAGAGGCTGCCAGGAAGGCGCCGGCCGCCTGGATGAGGTCTACTGGTCCATTCACAAGCGCAAGCAGTGACCGAACCGTGAGGACTGGCGTGGCCGATCAAGCCGCGAACCTTCGAGGAGGGGTGGCACGGGCGCGCCGGTGACGGGATAATGCAGGCGTGACCCCTGCGATTCTGTTACTCGCCCTTGCGCTTCAGACGCCCGAGGACCTGCGGGCGCGCATGTTGCAGCTGATCGGCGGCTTGCCGCAGTTCCGCACGCCGCTGAATGCCCGCGTCACCGGCGTGGTGGAACGTCCCGGGTACCGGGTGGAGAAGCTCATCTTCGACTCGCTGCCCGGATTTCACGTTACCGCGAACCTGTACGTGCCGCTGGGCAAGCCGGGCCCGTTTCCGGCGGTGCTCGGGACGGCGGGGCATAGCCAGGCCGGCAAGGCCGGAGCGACCTACCAGCGGGCGTGGATCTCGCTCGTACGCCGCGGCTATGTGGTGCTCGCCTGGGATCCGCCGGGGCAGGGGGAGCGGATCGAGTATTTCGACCCGGAGATGCAACGCCCGCGGCTTCGCCCCGGCGGCGTGGACGAGCACATCATGGCCGGGCTGCAATGCCTGCTCGTCGGGCACTCGATTGCCCGCTATTTTGTATGGGACGGAATCCGCGCCTTCGACTATCTGGCGACGCGGCCAGAGGTGGACCCAGGACGCATTGGCGTCGCGGGCAACTCGGGCGGCGGGACGCAAGCAGCGTATCTGGCGGTGTTCGAGCCGCGGCTCGCGGCGGCTGTTTCAAGCTGCTACATCACGCGCTGGAAGGAGCTGTGGGACGGCCCGGGGCCGCAGGACGCCGAGCAGGTGTGGCCCGGTTTTCTCGCTGCGAAACTCGATTTTGTCGATTTCATCCGCGCATTTGCGCCAAAACCATTCCTGATTACGTCCGCAATTCGCGACTATTTCCCCATCGCCGGCGCGCGGGCGACCTATGAAATCGCTGCGGAATATTACCGGACGCTGGATGCGCCGGGGCGCGTGGAATTCTTCGAATACGATGACACGCACGGCTGGTCGAAGCCGCGCCGGGAGGCGATGGTCCGCTTCTTTGACAAGCACCTGAGGGGCGTCGAGGAGCCGTATCAGGAGCCTGACATCGACACCGAACCCGAGTCCCTCCTGTGGGTGACGCCCACCGGGTATCTGGCCAACTCGTTCGGCAGCGAGACGGTGTTTACCCTGAACCGCGCCGTGGCGGAGGAAATCTACCCGAAGCGGCGGGCGCTCTCCATCCGCCGGCCGGACGAACTGCGGGCGTTGGTCCGCGAACGGCTCCGGCTCGCCCCGGACACCGCGCCCGCCCCGGCGCGCGCGGCGGGCAGGACCGCGGCGGTCATTGTGGCGGGCGTGCCCAAACCGGATGCCGAACAGTTGCGGCAGGCCGGGTTCATCGTGGAGGAAGCGGACCTAGCCGCGCTGCCCGAAGGGCGCAGCGGATACTCGGCGGCCTATCAGGCGGCGGCGCGGGAATGGCTCTACGGCCGGAGCCTCGTGGCTCGCCACACGGAGCGGGTGCTCGAGGCGGTGCGGAAGGCGAGGTAGAAGGCGGAAGTGGACCCGGGGCGGGTCTGGTTGTGGGGCCGCGGCGCCGCCGGCGTCGCGGTGCTGATTGCCGCTGCGCTCGACGAACAGGTGGCGGGCGTGGCCGCGGAGCAGACGGTCACCGGCTGGTATGCGGTGACGCAGGCGAAGCTCCATGAGGGCGCGGCCGAGATCGTCGTGCCGGGCGTGCTGAATGACTTCGACCTGCCGGACCTCGTCAACCTGATCGCGCCCCGCCCGCTCTGGCTCGTGGATCCCCGCGCGCCCGGCGGCGGCCGCACCGGTGCGCCAGAGTATCCCCGCACATGGGTGCGCGTGGTGGAGCGCCCCGAGGATTGGCCGGTCATGAAATGGCTGGGGCCGCTGTTTGCGGGGCGGCAGGAGCCGCCAGAGGCAGTCCGGTAGGGGAACTGCCGCCTCCCGCGTTTCCGGCGCTTTCGGGTAACATGACCTCCAGCGTCAGCCTGACAGCGGCAAGCCCCGGCTTTGCGCCGAGCGCCGGGAGGGATGCACCGTCAGGGGCTCGAATTCGAGTTCCTCCCATCCCTGGAACTTTTGGCCCTCATGAGCCGGGGCGACGGCTTGTCCAGGCGGAGAAGGGTTCGCGGCCGCCGGGTCTCCCGCAGCGATCCCGGCCGGGGGCGCGAGGACGGCGCTCCTTTGGACTGGCGAACCCACAACCGCCTCGGCCGGCAGCACGGCCGCGGCTTGCGGCGGCGAGGGCGGGGCGGTTCCGGCCGGCCTGACAGGAACCGTTGCGGCGAGCAGCGGTCCGGCGAGGTGTTCGCTGTGCCCGGCAGAGACAACGGGGCTCGGAACCGAAGGGGTGAGGGCTGAGCCGGCTGGCTCGGGAACCATGCCGAAAACGGAAGCTGGCGGAGAAACCGGCCCGGCCATCGGCATGGGAGTGGCGGCAGGGGAGTGCTCAAGCAAAACGGGCGTGCCAGGGTCTGGCGCTTCGGTCCGCGCCGGAGCTGCGCGAACCGGCAGGTACGGTTGGAGGTCTTCAAGCACGCGGTAATTTGCAGCGAGCCTGTCGGCGTATGCCTCAGGAGAGACCGCCCAAACGTCGCAGGCGCGGCGGTAGCAGTCGGCGGCGTCCTCGTACCTGCCCGTGCGGACGTACATGGCCCCGAGCTTTTCCAGCGCATCGGCCAGGTTGGCGTCCTTCGACGGCCCAAGTTTTCCCACGGCCTGTTGCAGCAGCTCGAGCGCCGGCGCCAGCCGCCCAAGCAACGTGTACAGATCAGCCAGGGCCACCAGGAGCAAGGCGAGCTGCGAGGTATCGCCACCGACCTGGCGGTCCCGCACGCCGAGCGCTTTCTCCAGATACGCCACCGCCGATTGCAGGTCCTGCTGCTTCTGGCAAATCTGGCCGAGTTTCTCGTAATCTTCGGCCACTTCGCCCGACTGCTCGCCACAAGAGGCGCGGTGGATTTCCACGGCCCGCTCGCCCGCCTCGCGGGCTTCCTCGAAGTGTTCGCAGGCGGCCAGGCACTGGGCCCATTCGATCAGCGCATCGCCTTCTTCCTTCTGCCGCGGCAAACGTTCGCCAGCCAGCTGAACCGCCTCGCGCGCCTGCTTTTCCGCATCGGCGAAGCGCTCCATTTCCCGGAGCAACGCGGCGGTTTCCAGCCTTCGCCCGACCAGTTCGGCCGCCTTGAGCGGCTTTTGCTGCTCGCAGGCGAAAATCCCTTCGAGGAAGTGCCGCAGCGCCTCCTCCAGTTCCCCCAGCCCCCGCGCTGCCTGGCCCAGAATGCGGCAACAATCGGCATATTCGGGACTCGCCTTGTGGCGGCCGTCGCCGAGAAGGCTTCTGGCCTCGGAGGCGCTCTCGCGGGCGGCGTCGAACTTCTCCTGCCGGACTTGCGCCGAGGCCAGCGCCAGCAGGATGCGCGGCCTCTGCTTTCGCGCCAGAGCGGCGTACTGTGGTTCCCCGAGAACCCGGCGAAAGATCTCTTCGGCCTCGGCGGCGCGGCCCGCGCGCAGCATCTGTTCGGCATCGCGGCACACGGGGTTGGAGGCGTCGAACCAGCGGCAGGAATCTTCCGCTCCGGAAAGTCCAAAGGCCTGGACGATTTCGCGCAACCGTTCGAACGGGTTCATGAGCGCCTTGCCTGTTTCATCGGCGGAGCGGCCGTTTCTCATTATGGGGGCGGACACGGCCGCGCGCATTTCGTCCGGGAGCGTCCGCTTCGCCGCCAGGAATCACGCCCGCGGGCATCAAGGTTTTCCCCGAGCCTGCCGATAGGTGAGGCGAGAGGTTCTCGAAGGCTGGATGCATACCTGTGCATACTGCGGGCGGCGGCTGCCGTTGTTGCACCGCGTGGTGGGGGGCTACAGGTATTGCTCGAAGGAGCACGCGCAGCTTCACCGCAAGGAGGTGCAAGAGCGCCTCGCATCGGTTTTCCGGATGCCGCAACAGACTCCAGGGGCAGTTGAGACCGGCCCGGTTGCCGGGCCAGACTTCGAGCCGGAGACGGCGCCGGATTCCTCGCTCCTGCCGGTGGACTTTGACCCGGCCGCCGGGACGGAAACTTCCGAACTCGCCGGGGAAGCTCCCGGGCCGCCTGGGGCGGAGGTGCAGGACCCGTTCAAGGCCCTGCGGGAGGCGCTGCTGGCCGCCGCTTCAGCCGAGCCTCCGGTCGAGCCGAGCGAATGCGCGGGCAGCGCGCCAGTTGCCGGGGATCCGGACGAAGCCATTCCTCCACCGGACCGGGCATGGGGCGGGAGCCTCGACCTGTTCGAAGCTGCCGAAGACAATCATTCCGTCGCCCCGCCGGGTAGAGAGTTCGAGCCTTCCGCGGCGGCGTGGCTTTTGCCGTTGCCCGGCCCGGCGCCGGCGGCAAGCGTCCGCGCCTCCTGCCGCATGCTGCCCCCGCGGCCTCCGCGGCGAAGAATCATCGTGCCAACCCACCGGACGCCGAGGCCGCAGCGGCAGCTTCCTTGCGGCGGTTTGCTGCCGCTGCCGCCACGTCCGGCATTGCCAGCCGAATTGCCCTCGCCCGCCAGAACATGGGAAGCCGGCCGGGCGCCTGTCATGCTCGAGCCGGGCCGGGCAGTGCGAATCGGCATGCCGGGCGCGCCGGGTGTGGCGGCGCCTGCGCCCGTACAGCCTGAATTGCCTCTGGCCATTGAACCCGTATCATCGCCCGTGGCTCTCGTCGGCCCCGGAAAAGCCCCCGAGAGCCTTCCGGGTGGGCGCAAGGAGGCGCCGTTGCCGCGGCTGGCTTTGGCGGTTGCGGACCGGGCCGGACTCGCACCGGGCTGCGCCCGGAGCTTCCGGCCGCGCCCTGTCTCGCGGCTGCCTGAGCCTCCCGGCAGGAGGACGCCGCCCGCGAACCTGGCTGCGCTGATGAATGGCGCAATACAGCCGTTCCGGTTGCACCGTCTCCCGCCGAGGCCGTTTGCCTGGAGGCCGGAGCCTTGCCCGGAACGCAAGCTGCCGGCGAAGCTGGCTCCGGTCCCGCTGGCGGCGCCGTCAGGAGTGCTCTTCATTCCGCGGGCCGCAATGATGCCGGTTCGTCCCGCTTATCTCTTTGGACCCGCGCCCGGGCAAACGCCGGGCCTCGACCGTGGCCGGCTTCCCGGAGGTTGACTTGCCATGATGACCTTGCCCGCCGATCCGTGGCTCTGGATCCTGGATGACGAACTTGTGCGAAGCCTGCTGGCGGCCGTTCCCGGGCACGCCGGCCTGAAAGCGCGCGCTGCGGCGCACCCTGCGCTGGCCGAATCCATGCAGCACTGGCTGAAGGCCGAGCCGTCGGCGGCGCTGGCCGCCCTCGAGCCGGCGCTTGCCGCAGAAGACCCGGACGCGCTGCTGCTCGGGGCGCAAATCTGTTTTGAAAGCGGCGATGCGGACCGGGCCGCGGCGCTGTACCACCGTCTGGCCGCGGCGGCCCCGGACCACCCGTACGCGTCCTTCAATGAAGGGCTGTGCCGGGCGAAGCTGGGCAGTTGGCCCGAGGCGGTCCAGGCCTTGCAGCGGGCCGTGGTTCTCATGCCGTCCCACGCAGAGGCGTGGCACCTGCTGGGCGTGTCGCTGTTGCACGTGGACCGGCCCGCCGAGGCGGCCTCGGCCTTCGCCCAGTGCCTGAATCTGCGGCCCGGCTATGTGCCGGCGCTTTGCGGTCAGGCGGCTTCGTTGCAGCTGCTGAACAAGCCGGCCGAGGCGCTGGCCGTATACCTGCCGCTGCTGGAGTCGGCGCCGGGCCGCGAGGAGCTGCTGGCGAACGCTCTCCAGGCCGCCCTGGCGGCGGAGGACTGGCCGAGTGTGCGGCGGCTGGCCACCCGGATGGGCGTTGTCTCGCCCGGCTCGCCGGCGGCCAGAGAGGCCCTGGCGCGGGCTGACTTTCAGGAGCAGCGCTACGAGTCCGCGCTGGCGGCCTGGCAGGAACTGGCCGCGGCCGCGCCGGCGCTGCTCGAGCACTGGTATCACATCGGGCTGTGCCAGTATTACCTGGGCCGGTACCGGGAGGCGGCCGAGGCGTTTCAGGCGGCGTTGCAGATCGATCCGCGGCATGCGGAGGCGCGGCTCGCGCTGGCCGAGGCGCTGTTCATGGCCGGGGATCCGGAGCCGGCGCGGGCGGCCTTCGAAGCCTTGGGAGAGGCGGCCGGGACGCCGCCGCTCGCCTGGCTGCGGCTGGGAATGATTCATGTGGCGCAAGGCCGCACGGCCCAGGCGTTAGAGGCTCTGGAGAAAGCCAGGCAGCTCGGCGTCGCGCCGGATGATCCCGTTCTGGCGGAGCTGGAAGCCGGGATCGCGGTCCGGCTCCATGAGCAGGGCGACTACGGCCGGGCGGCGGACCTCTATGCCCTGGCGCTGGCTGTGAAGCCGGACGAGGCCCGCTGGCTGTTCAACTACGGCCATGCGCTGGCTTCGCTGGAACGGCTGGCCGAGGCGCAGCAGGCTTGGAAAGCCGCCCTGGCCCTGGAGCCGGAGCTGGCGCCGGAGCTGGTGGCTTCGCTCGAGCCGCGGCCCGTGCGCAGCCACGCCGCTCAGCCGGCGGGCTGAGCGGAAGCGTCCAGCCGCAGCCGCGCCACGCATTCGATGTGGCTGGTCTGCGGGAACAGGTCGATCATCGCCATGGAGCCGATGCGGTAGCCGCCGGCCGCAAGCGCCGCCAGGTCGCGCGCCAGCGTGGCCGGGTCGCAGCTCACCAGATGGAGCTGCGGCGGGCGCAGCCGCAGCAGGTGCTTCACCACGCGCTTGCCCAGTCCGGCGCGGGGCGGGTCGGCCAGAACAAAATCGGGCGTTTTTGTCAGCCCTTCGAGATACTGCTCCGCCTGCATCCGCCTGGCTTCGGCCGGGACGCCGGCCTCGGCGATGTTGAACTCGAGGTCGCGGGCGGCCGAGCCGTCGCTCTCGACGCCGACAGCGCGCCCCAGACGCCGCGCCAGCGGGATGGTGAACAGCCCGACGCCGGCGTAGAGGTCGAGCGCTTCGGCGCCCCCGGCGCCTTCCAGCGCCGCCTTGACGAGCGGCTCCAGCAGGAACCGGTTCACCTGGAAGAACGACCGGTGGCTGACGCGGAAGCGCTCGCCGCAGGCCTCGTAGAACAGCTCGCCGTCGGCGGCCCCGGGGATCCTTTCCGCAAGGCGCGCGAAGAAGCTGCGCGCCACGCCCCGCCCGCCCTCGGTGTCCAGAACGTTGACCAGCGTGCGCTCCCCGTTGCTGAAGAGTTCGATTTCGCGCAGGAACCTCGGGAAATGCCGCTCGCGGCGCGCGGCGCGGATCTGCCTGAGCGCCGCATTGATGGCCGGCGAGGAGATGGGGCACTCATCGACATCGACCACCCGGGCCGATCCCGCCATCTTGTAGCCGAGCGCGTGCTTGCCGAAGTGGAACTGGCTGCGGTTGCGGTAGCCCCACGGCTCGCCGGCGATGACGCGGATTTCGGCGGGCGGCTTCAGCTTGCCCACCCGCTCGAGCACCTCGCGCAGGATGGCGAGCTTGCCCTCGATCTGGAACTCGTAGGGCGCCATCTGGTAGTGGCAACCGCCGCACTTGCCGAAGAAAGGGCACCGGGGTTCGATGCGCGCCCCGTGCGGTTCAAGGATCTCCGCCGCGCGCGCCTCGATCATCCCGGCGCGGCGCCGCACCGCTTCCGCCTTCAACCGTTCGCCGGGCAGGACGAAGGGGATCAGCATCACCCCGCTCTCTGTCCGCGCCAGCCCCGCCCCGCCGTAGACCCACTTCTCGATTTTTACTTCGTCCATGCCCGTCCTTTACGATAAAAGGAGCCCTTCGCTTTTACTTCAGCATGAAACCGAGAGTCTTGTCCGGCATCCAGCCCACCGGAAACCTGCACATCGGCAACTACCTGGGCGCGCTGAAGAACTGGGTGCGCCTCCAGCACGACTACGAGTGCGTGTTCTGCATCGTGGATCTGCACGCCATCACCGTCTACCAGAACCCGGCCGAGCTGCGGGCCAAGATCGGCCAGACGGCCGCGCTGTTTCTGGCCGCGGGCATCGACCCGGCGGTGTCCTCGATCGTCGTGCAGTCGACCGTGCCTGCGCACGCCGAGCTTTGCTGGCTGCTGACGTGCGTGACGCCGCTCGGGTGGCTGGAGCGGATGACGCAGTTCAAGGACAAGGCCGCCAAACAGGAGTCGGTCGGCGACGGGTTGCTGCAATACCCGGTGCTGATGGCGGCCGACATTCTCCTTTACCAGGCCAACATCGTGCCGGTGGGCGAGGACCAGACGCAGCACCTCGAGCTGACGCGCGACATCGCGCAGCGGTTCAACGCGCTCTACGGCGAGACGTTCGTCATGCCGGAGACGTACCTGCCGGCCGTGGGCGCGCGCATCATGGGCCTCGACGACCCGACAAAGAAGATGAGCAAGTCCGAAACGGGCGCCTGGCACGCGGTGGGGCTGCTGGATGCGCCCGATCTGATCCGCAAGAAGATCATGCGCGCCACCACGGACTCGCTGCCCGGCGTGGACTTTGACAACCTCGGCCCCGGCGTGCAGAACCTGTTGACCATCTTCCAGGCCTTCGCCGGCTGGAGCGACGCGCAGATGCGCTCGCACTTCGCCGGGATGCGCTACGGCGAGCTGAAGAAGACCGTGGCGGACGCGGTGGTGGCGGGCATCGAGCCCATCCAGCGGCGCTACCGCGAGATCACGGAAGATCCGGGCTATCTGAAACGGGTCTTGCGCGAGTCGGCCGAGCGGGTGTCGCCGGTGGCGAACTCGACCGTCCGCCTTGTGAAAGAGCGCATGGGCATCTACACGGATTAGCCGCCCATGGAAGCCGCGGGCGCGCCGTCGTTCAGCTTCGCCGCCTACCTGCGCCTGCTCGGCGAAAACCGCGACTTCCGCCTGCTGTGGATCGCGCAGGTGGTGAGCGAGCTGGGCGACTGGCTTTACGCCGTGGCCGTCTACTCGCTGCTGCTGCAACTGACGGGCAAGGCCGAAAGCGTCGGCATCGCCGTGGTGCTGCAACTGCTGCCGCAGGTGCTGGCGGCGCCCACGGCCGGAGTGCTGAACGACCGCCTGAGGCGGCGCGCCATCATGATCACGGCCGACATCGCGCGCATCTTCATCGTGCTCGGCATGATGATGGTGACCTCGGCCGACAGGATCTGGCTGGTCTGGGTGCTGCTGTTTCTGGAAACGGTGATGTGGGCCCTGTTCGAGCCGGGCCGCACGGCGATCATCCCCGCGCTGGTCCGCTCGAAAGACCAGCTGCTGGTGGCGAACGCGTTGTCCTCGTCGACCTGGGCCATCAATCTTGCGCTGGGCAGCGGCCTCGGGGGGCTGGTGCTGTGGAAGTTCGGCAGGACGTCCGTCTTCCTCCTCAACGCGGCGAGCTTCGCCGCGTCGGCCCTGCTGCTGGCCGCCATGCGGGTGCGCGAGACGCACGCCGACAACCTTCCGCCCTTCCGCTTCCGGGATTTGTTCGATTACAAGCCGATCTGGGAGGGCATCCGGTATGTCCGCCGGCATTCGCAGCGGCTGTCCACGCTGCTTGTCAAGGCGGGCATGGGCCTGACCGGCGCCCACTGGGTGCTGCTTCCGGTGTTTGGCGAACGCATCTTTCCCGTCGAGGGAAGCGGCGCGCTCAGCATGAGCCTGCTGTTCAGCGCCCGCGGCGTGGGCGCCTTCATCGGGTCCTTCGCCAGCGGATACTGGGCGAAAAACGACGAGCGGAAGATGCGGTCCGGCATCTTCTTCGCGTTTCTGGTCACGGCCGCCGCGTATGCGGCGCTGGGCTTCGCCCCCACGCTCGCGCTGGCGTGCCTGTGCGTGGCGCTCGGCCACGCCGGCGGGTCGATGGCGTGGGTGTTCTCCACCACGCTGCTGCACAAAATCACGGATGACGAATTCCGCGGCCGCGTGTTTTCGGCCGATTTCGCCGGACTGTTCCTCACCATGAGCGCGGTGAGCTACGCGGCGGGAGAACTCATCGACCTGGGCATCCCGGTACGCACGCTGGCAGTGTGCTTGGGGCTGCTGGGGCTGGTTCCTGCCGCGCTGTGGGGGATTGCACAGAGAGGAAATCTGGCAGGAAAACCCGCCGGATGTGCCCAGCAGCCCCCGGATGGCCTTGCCTGAGCCCGGCGCGCTCACGGCTGTGGCGCCTGGTTCCGGTAGTAGCGCTTTTCGATTTCCTCAAGAGCGGCAGGGTTATAGCACGTCGGGCACTCCACGGCGCTCACGCCTGTGGCAGCCGCGATCCTCCGTAACGCCTCCGCCGGAGAAACCTCCTGGAGCCTGCCGAACCAGGCCTCATCGAACAATTCCGCTGGAGGATCGCCAGGATGGAACCAGGCGGTTGTGGATTCTGCGAAGAGCTCCCAGCGGCCATCCACGAGTTCCTCGATCCTGACCGCCAACGGAACACAGGCGTAGTCCAAAGCCCGCCAGAACGTTTCGCGCCGGTTTTTCATGGGTTCGTATTGCGAAACGCTGACGGCCACGCCGGCGACATTGGCCCGGCCAAGGTCTTTTTCGTGGGAAAAGCGGCACTCCTTGCCGGCATCCTCGGCGTAACTGCTTCCGGCTTCGAGCACTCTGGTGGGAATGTACTCCGTCATTTTCAGTGCGAACTTCTCAAAAGCAACCGTTGCTCTCCCGTCGCTTCTGACGATCCTGCGGACCGGACCCGATTCCGGGTGGCCGGGGAAAGTGCTGATCCACACTTCCGCGCCGTCCCGGTTGACTGCAACGGTCCTTTGCTCGGTTACTCTTGCCTTTCCGTCCTTCCCCTTGCCCACCGTGATCTGCATCATCGTGTAAGGCTTGCCCCGAATGACAGTCCGGGTGCGCGCCGTGACCGCCTGGCTGGCAATCCAGCGGCTCGCGAAAAACGCCCCCAGGCAGCAAATGGCGAGCAGGCTTATGCCGGTGAAAATCCGATTACTGCGGGTCATGTTGTTTCCCTCTCTTGTTGTTTCCCTCTCTTGCCTACGCAATTCTTCCTACGGGCACGAATAGCAGCCGTACACGGTGTAACAGCCGAAAAGCGCGCAACTTTGTCCCGGCTGAGGCACGCATCCGCGCTGCCCCTCCTCGGGGGTCACGTAACAGGATCCTACTGCGCACATCCACACCCAGGTACCATTGCAATCCACGCTCAGACAGCTGCTCATGCGGCCTCTGCTGACCATTGGAGTGCAAGGGTACCCGCCTCCTGATGCGATTCCCGCGCCAACCATTATTCCCATCATGCATACTATCCCGATTCGGGTGATGCGGTCCCGGATTTCGAAGAGTGAGGTGAGTGACTTCATGAGTTACTTTTACCCCCCCCCCCCGTGATTTTGTCAAGAAAAAAATTGTCCCTATCTGAATTTTTTTAGGGTTGTACTTCAAGGAATCCAGACAGACCAGGCGCCCAATTCCCGGTCGAGGCGGCGGGTATTACCGGCCGGCTGAATCCTTTCCGGTGAGCAGGGAGTTCGCTCCTCGCGTTCGGCACGACAGGAAGGGCCGCCCATGCACAGTCTTGCCATTATGCCATTTGCCGACACACGCGGAACAGAGCGCCGGGGTCACAGGCGGCGCGTGTGACAGCCCGGTTGGTTAATCACTGCGCACGCGACGAACCCTGGCAAACCCTTCCTCCTCGCGCGGCAGCTCGAGCCGCGCCGCCATGCGGTCCATCGCTTCTTCCGGCACCACGCGCTCGCGCAGCCGGTTGCGCCGCTTGCACTCCTCGAGCGGCACGTCCATGTACACCGCTTCAATTTCGCAGTCGAGCAGTTCCGCCAGCCGGATCCACGCGCGCCGCTCCCGCCGCGTGATCGAGGTGGCGTCGATCCAGGTCTCGGCGGCGCCCGCGGCGGCGCGCATCCGCACGATTTCGCGCAGCAGCCGGAACACGAGGCGGTTCACGTTCTGGTTGGCCTCGTCGCCGGTGATGAGCGCGCGCATGCAGTCGCTCGAAAGCGCGCGGATGCCCTGCTTTTCGAGCCACGTGGTCTTGCCCGAGCCCGGCAGACCCACCATCAGCACCAGCCTCATCCTGTGTTTCAGTATCCCTGCTTTGCCCGGACCCTGAAAGTGCGATAGATTCCTCGCATGACGGACTTCAGCCGCCGGACTTTCGTCGCCGCCCCGGCTGCCCTGTTGGCGCAGCCGCGCCCGGCGCCTCCCGAAAAGAGGCTGCTCCAGTCGCGCATCTCCGCCGGTCTGTTGCGGCGCGCGGTCCGCGCCCGCGCCGATTGGCGCCCGTGGCCGGCGGCGGATGACCGTGCCGCGTGGCAGGCGCTGCCGCCCGAGCTGAAGACTTCGGTCGTCACTGCTGCCGAGGAGAATCTCGGCCAGAGCTGGCCCTCGCTGCCCGCCAGCCTGTTTCTCGATTATGCCCGCAACGGCAACCGCTCGCGCTACGAGCAGGTGCGCCGCGCTCGCCGCGACCGGTTGACGCTGGCGGCGCTGGCCGAGTGCATCGACGGCCGCGGGCGGTTCCTCGATGACTTGCTCGACGGCGTCTGGCTCACGTGCGAGGAATCCTTCTGGGGCGTGCCCGCGCACATCGGGGCGCAGAAGGCGGGCAACACGCTGCCCGATGTCACGGAACCCATCGTCGATCTGTTCGCCGCCGAAACGTCGGCCACGCTCGCCTGGATCGACTACCTGCTGGGCCCGCAACTCGACCGGCTGTCGAAACTCGCGCGGCCGCGCATCCACATGGAAATCCGCCGCCGCATTCTCGACCCGCTGCTCGCGCGAAACGATTTCTGGTGGCTCGGCTTCAGCGGCGCGCGCGCGGTGAACAACTGGAACCCGTGGATCAACTCCAACTGGCTCAGCTCCGTGCTGCTGATCGAGACGGACGCGGAACGCCGCGCGGCCGCGCTGCACAAGATCGTGCGCTCGCTCGATGCGTTCCTCGACGTCTACCACGACGACGGCGGCTGCGACGAGGGACCCGGCTACTGGGGCCGCGCCGGCGCGTCGCTGTTCGATTGTCTGGAGCTGTTCCACTCGGCCTCGGCCGGCGCCATCGACGTCTACGACATGCCGCTGATCCGGGAAATGGGCGCCTATATTTACCGCGCGCACATCGCCGGCCCGTGGTATCTCAATTTCGCCGACGCTTCGGCGAAGGTGACCCCCGACGCCGTGCTCGTGTGGCGCTACGGGCAGCGCGTGCGCGACGGGAAGATGCAGGCCTTCGGCGCGTGGCTGGCGGGCCAGGAGAAGGACCCGCGGCGGCTTGCCGTGCACGAGTCCATGTTGCGATCGCTCCGGTCGCTGTTCCATTACGCCGACATCCGCGCGGCGTCGCAGCCGGCCCGGCCGCCGCTGGTGGCGGATGTCATCCTGCCGGGCACGCAGGTGTTCGCCGCGCGCCTGCAAGAGGGATCGGACCGCGGTTTCTATCTCGCCGCGCAGGGCGGCCACAACGCGGAGAGCCACAATCACAACGACGTGGGCAATTTCGTCGTCTTCCTGGACGGCGAGCCGGCGCTGGTGGACATCGGCGTGGAGACGTACACGGCCAGGACGTTCTCCTCGCACCGTTACGAGATCTGGACGATGCAATCGGCCTGGCACAACTGCCCGACGATCAACGGCGTGATGCAGGCGGCGGGCCGCCAGTATGAAGCGCGGAATTTCCGGGCCGAGCCCGGCCGCGTGTCGATGGAGATCCACGCGGCCTATCCGCAGGAGGCGGGCTGCCCGCGCTGGCTGCGCGAACTCGCGCTCGACCGCAGGTCCAACCGCGTCGTGCTGCGCGACGCGTTCGAGCTGGCCCGCCGGGAATCCGTCGAGTGGAACCTGATCACCCCGCGCAAGGTCGGCCTCGCCTCGCCCGGCCGGGCCGTGCTCGACGGCCGGATCGTCATCGAATACGAGCCTGGGCTGGAGGCGGCGGTGGATGAACACCCGGTGGAAGACGCGCGCTTGCGCCCGGTGTGGGGCGGCGCGATGCGGCGCCTGCGGCTGAGGCTTCCCGCGCCGCCCGCGCAGGGGGCATATACTTTTGTCATCCACGCGCAATGATCACCTCGGAGGCTGAACTCGAAAGCGTTCTGTCGGCGCCATCGGCCGCGGACATCGACGCGCTGCGCACCCTGGAAGGGCCGCTGCTGATTCTGGGCGCAGCCGGAAAGATGGGCCCGTCGCTCGCGCACCGCGCGCGGCGCGCTCTCGACGCCGCCGGAAACAGGGCGGCTGTCGTCGCCGTGAGCCGGTTTTCCAACCCGGCTGTGCGCGAGCAGCTCGGCCAGTGGGGCATTGAAACGGTGGAGTGCGACCTGCTGGAGCCGGGCGCGCTCGACCGGCTGCCGGATGCGCCCAACGTGATCTTCATGGCGGCGCGCAAGTTCGGCTCCACCGGCAACCCCTCGCTGACATGGGCGGTCAACACGTATCTGCCCGGGCTGGTGGCGCACCGCTGGCGCGAGTCGCGCATCGTGGCCTTTTCCTCGGGAAACGTGTACCCGCTGGTGCCGGTCTCCAGCGGCGGCGCCACCGAACAGACGCCGCCGGACCCGGTAGGCGAGTACGCGCAATCCGTGCTCGGCCGCGAGCGCCTGTTCGATTACGTCTCGCGGACCTACGGCACGCCGGTGGCGCTGCTGCGGCTGAACTACGCGGTGGAGCTGCGCTACGGGGTGCTGGTCGACATCGCTCTCAAAGTGCGCGACAGGCAGCCGGTGGACCTGAACATGGGCCACGTCAACGTGATCTGGCAGGGCGACGCCAACTCCGTGGCGCTGCGGTGCCTGGCGCGCGCCACCTCGCCGCCGTTCGTGCTGAACGTCACCGGGCCGGAAACGCTGCGCGTCCGCGACATCGCGCGAGAGTTCGGCAAGCGCTTCGGCGCCGAGCCGCACTTCACCGGCGCCGAGCACCCCACCGCGCTGCTCAACAACGCCGCGCTTTGCCACCGCCTGTTCGGCTTGCCGTCGCTGAAGGCGCAGGACCTCATCGACCTGACCGCGGCCTGGATCCTGCGCGGCGGCCCCGTTTACGGCAAGCCGACCCACTTTGAAATGCGCGAAGGAAAGTTCTGAACCATGTCCTGGCTCGACAGTTTGCGGCAGGGCCTCGTGATCCCTGCCCACCCGCTGTGCCTCACGCCCGGCCGCCGTTTTGACGAGGAACGACAGCGCGCGCTCACGCGCTATTACCTGGACTCGGGCGCCGGCGGCCTGGCCGTGGGCGTGCACACGACGCAGTTTGCGATCCGCGCGCCGGAGCACAACCTGCTGGCGCCGGTTTTGCGCGCCGCCGCCGAAGAGGCGCGCGGCCGCGATGTTGTGCTCGTGGCCGGCGTGTGCGGCCCGGCGGCGCAGGCGCTGCGGGAAGCGGAGCTGGCGCGCTCGTTCGGCTATCACTGCGGGCTGGTCTCGCTCGCGGCGCTGAAGGAGGCGAGCATCGACCAGCTGGTGGCGCACATCGCCGAAGTGGGGCGTGTGCTGCCCGTGTTCGGCTTCTACCTCCAGCCGGCGGTGGGCGGGCGCGTGCTGCCCTACGAGTTCTGGCGGCGCGCCGCGGAGCTGGACTGTCTCGTGGCAATCAAGATCGCGCCGTTCAACCGGTATCAGACGATCGATGTCGTCCGCGCAGTGGCCGCCAGCAGCCGCGCCCGCGAGATTGCGCTCTACACAGGCAACGACGACAACATCGTCGCCGACCTGCTGACGCCCTTCCACTTCGACGGCGTGACGCTGCGCATCCGCGGCGGGCTGCTGGGTCAGTGGGCGGTGGGCACGAAGAGCGCCGTGTCCCTGCTGCGCCGCATCCACGAGGGGCAGAACCCGGCGCTGCTGCTCTCGCTGGGGGCGCAGCTCACCGATCTGAACGCCGCGCTGTTCGACGCTGCCAACGGCTTCCGCGGCTGCATCGCCGGCATCCACGAGGTGCTGGTTCGGCAAGGGCGCATGGCGTCACGGGCGTGCCTAGACCCGCACGAAGACCTCTCGCCGGGCCAGATGGAAGAGATCGGCCGAGTGATGGCGGCCTATCCGCACCTGCTCGAGTGAGCCGCGGCGGACGGGCTGCCGGGCCAGGACCGCCCCTCGGGCGCCGTTGCTTCCGCTGCGCGCCGCAGGCGCCCGGTGATATCTTTGACACCAACGCGCATGCGCCGGCCTCGCAGAAGCGGCTTGTTCCCAGAGGACCCATCTTTGGGCATGTGGGATTATTTTCGGTTTGCTTGCCACGTGTTAAAGGCACTCAAGCTTGACGAGGAGCTGAATTTGGTATCAAATGATACCAGAGGGGGCGGGCAATGAGGCGCCCCCGGAGGAAGCATCCGGATGCCGCCGACCCTTCACGGGCGCTTGCCCATTTCAGGCAGGCGGCGGCGGAAGGCCGGGTTGTCTTCCATGAGCGCATTTACTACCGTCTTGGCGAGGTGGGCTTGGCCATGGAAGATCTTCCGGACATCCTGCCGAAGATCGCATCCGAAATTCAGGCGAAAGACTATCGGCCCATTGGCGAGCCATGGGATCCGCCAGGGCACGCCTTCGTCTTCTGGTCGCGGGAACTCGGGATGAAAGTCTATCTGAAGTTCAGGCTCGAAGGGGAGAAGCCTGTCGCCAAGCTGTATTCGCTACACCCGGCCGATTATTGAGAAAACCATGAAATGCTTCGATTGTGGGAACGGGCGGCTGGACCGCAAGCGCGTCAAGGTGCCGCACGAAATCCGAGGCTGCAAGTTCGATGTGGAAGACACGGTGCTCGTTTGCAACAAGTGCGGGGCTATCAGCATCCCTTGGGACCGGGTGAAGGAACACGGCCGCCTCGTCGATGAGACATACCGCCGGCTCGAGGGCATTCTTTCGGCCGAGGAGATCCGGGCCGCGCGCGAGCGGCTGAATATGAGCCAGCGCGAGTTTGCCGAATACCTGGGCGTTGGCGAAGCGAGCGTCAAGCGCTGGGAGAGAGGCGTGCTGCCGGACAAGAGCAGCAGCGACCTGATCCGGCTCAAAACAGACCCGGAAACCGCACATCAGAACTGGCTGCGGCTGAAGGCCCTTGCCGGAAAGCGCGCCGCGCGCGCCGCAACAGGCAAAAAGAAAGCGGTGCGCCGGGCCGCGCCGCCTGCCGCTTCCCGCAGCGGGCGCGCCGGCGCGGCGCGCGGCAAAGGCTGAGCTTGTGGCTTAAACCTCCGGCACGGGTTGGCTCATGAGCCACTCGTGGACGCCTTCGGCGGCCTTGCGGCCCTCGGCGATGGCCCACACCACCAGCGATTGGCCGCGGCGCATGTCCCCGGCGGCGAAGACGCCGGGAACCGACGTCATGTAGCGCTCGTCGGCCTTCACGTTGCCGCGCGCGTCCAGCTCGACGCCAAGCTGTTCCAGGAGCCCGTTTCTCACCGGGCCGGTGAAGCCCATCGCCAGCAGCACCAGTTCGGCTTCGTGAATTTCTTCCGTGCCCGGCAGCGGCTCGAACTTCGGCGGCGGACCCACGCGGGTGGTGCGCAGCGCGCGCACATGGCCGTTCTCATCGCCGAGAAACTCGAGCGTCGAAATGCTCCAGATGCGCTCGCCGCCCTCCTCGTGCGAGGTTTCACTGCGCAGCTGATAGGGCCACAGCGGCCACGGCGTTTGCGGGCTGCGCTCGGACGGGGGCATGGGCATGATTTCGAACTGCTTCACCGACTTTGCCCCGTGCCGGATGGAAGTGCCGAGGCAGTCGGCGCCGGTGTCGCCGCCGCCGATGATGATCACGTTCTTGCCCGCCGCGGAAATCCACTGCTCGTCGGGAATGCGGTCGCCGGCGTTGCGCTTGTTGTTCAGCGGCAGAAACTCCATGGCGAAGTAAATGCCTTTCAGCTCGCGCCCGGGCACGCGCAGGTCGCGCGGCTGCTCGGCGCCGCCGGCCAGCACGATGGCGTGGAATTGCCGCCGCAACTCGTCGACGGAGATGTCGACGCCCACGCAGCAACGGGTGCGGAAGCTCACGCCTTCGGCCTTCATCTGCTCAATGCGGCGGTCGATGTGGCGTTTTTCCATCTTGAAGTCCGGGATGCCGTAGCGCAGCAGGCCGCCGATGCGGTCGTTCTTCTCGAACACCGTCACTAGATGCCCCTTGCGGGCCAGCTGCTGCGCGGCCGCCAGGCCGGCGGGCCCGGAGCCGACCACCGCGACGCGTTTGCCGGTGCGCTCGGGCGGCATCTCCGGCTGGATCCAGCCTTCGGCCCAGGCGCGGTCGATGATGGCGCGCTCGATGGCCTTGATCGACACCGGCGGCTCGTTGATGCCGAGCACGCACGCCGCCTCGCACGGCGCGGGGCAGATGCGCGAGGTGAACTCGGGGAAGTTGTTGGTCGCGTGCAGCTCGCGGATGGCCTCGCGCCAGCGGCCCTTCCAGACCAGGTCGTTCCAGTCCGGGATCAGGTTGGTGAGCGGGCAGCCGGTGTGGCAGAAAGGCACGCCGCAGTCCATGCAGCGGCCTCCCTGCTTCTTCACGCGGTCTTCCGGCAGAGGCACGTAGACCTCGAACCAGTCCTTCACGCGCTCGGCCACCGGGCGGCGCCCGAACGTTTCACGCCGGAATTCCATGAAGCCCGTCGGCTTACCCATGGCAGACCTCCAGGAGATTCATGCGGAAACCCTCGCGGTTCATCGCAGCACCACCTCCGGCGGCGCCGCGGGCGGGCGCGTGAGCGTGATGCGCGTCGCCTCGGACGAGCGCGGCACGCCGAGCACGCGCTTGTACTCGTGCGGAAACACCTTCACGAAGTGCGGCAGCATGGCGTACCAGTTCTGGAGGATCCAGGAGGCGCGCGGGCTGCCGGTGGCCGCCAGGTGCTGCTCGATGAGCGACCGCACCAGGTCGACGTCCTTCGGGTCGACCATCGGGTCGAGATCGACGCTCGCGCGGTTGCACAGCACCTTGCGGAACTCGCCCGTCTCGTCGAGCACGTAGGCGATGCCGCCGCTCATGCCGGCGGCGAAGTTCTTGCCGGTCCGCCCGAGCACGACCACGAGGCCTTTGGTCATGTATTCGCAGCCGTGGTCGCCGACTCCTTCCACCACCGCCGTGGCGCCCGAGTTGCGCACCGCGAAACGTTCGCCCGCCATGCCGTTGATGAACAGGGTCCCGCTGGTGGCGCCGTAGAGCACCACGTTGCCCACGATGATGTTGTCCTCCGGGACGAACGTCGAGCCGCGCGGCGGGAAAATGGCGATCTTGCCGCCGGAAAGCCCCTTGCCGACGTAGTCGTTGGCGTCGCCCTCGAGGATCAGCGTCACGCCGCGGGCCAGGAACGCGCCAAAGGACTGGCCGGCGCTGCCCGAAAAGCGCAGCCGGATGGTGTCGTCGGGAAGGCCTTCCGAGCCGTAGCGGCGCGCGATTTCGCCCGACAGCATCGCGCCCACGGTCCGGTGCACGTTGCGGATGGGGAAGTGCAGCTCGACGGGGCGCCTGCTTTCGATCGCCTCGCGCACCCTGTCGAGGATCTTGTGGTCGAGCACCTGCTCGAGGCCGTGGTCCTGCGCCATGACGCAGCGGCGCGCGACGCGCGAAGGCGCAGGCGGGTTGTAGAGGATCTGCGAGAGGTCGACGCCGCGCGCCTTCCAGTGGTCGATGGCGGGCTTCATCTCCAGGCGGTCGACGCGGCCCACCATTTCATCCACCGTGCGGAAACCGAGCTTCGCCATGATCTGCCGCAGCTCTTCGGCAACGAAGAAGAAGTAGCGGATCACGTCTTCCGGCGTGCCGCGGAACTTCTTGCGCAGCTCGGGGTCCTGCGTGGCGATGCCCACCGGGCAGGTGTTCAGATGGCACTTGCGCATCATGATGCAGCCCATGGCGATGAGCGGCATGGTGGAAAAGCCGAACTCCTCGGCGCCGAGCAGCGCGGCGATGGCGACGTCGCGCCCGGTCTGGAGCTTGCCGTCGGTCTGGACGCGGATGCGCGAGCGCAGGTCGTTCATCACGAGCACCTGCTGCGTCTCGGCAAGCCCCAGCTCCCACGGCGTGCCCGCGTGCTTGATGGAGGTGAGCGGCGAGGCGCCCGTGCCGCCGGAGTCGCCCGAAATCAGCACCATGTCGGCGTGGGCCTTGGCGACGCCCGCCGCCACGGTGCCGACGCCCACCTCGCTGACCAGCTTCACCGAGATGCGCGCCTTCGGGTTGACGTTCTTCAGGTCGTAGATCAGCTGCGCCAGGTCCTCGATCGAGTAGATGTCGTGGTGCGGCGGGGGCGAGATCAGGCCGACGCCGGGGATCGAGTGGCGCACGCGCGCGATCACCTCGTCCACCTTGTGCCCCGGCAACTGCCCGCCCTCGCCGGGCTTGGCGCCCTGCGCGATCTTGATCTGGATCTCGTCGGCGTTCACCAAATAGGTGGTCGTCACGCCGAAGCGGCCGCTGGCCACCTGCTTGATGGCAGAGCGGAGGCTGTCGCCGTTCGGCAGCGGGATGTAGCGCGCCTCGTCCTCGCCGCCCTCGCCCGTGTTCGACTTCGCGCCGATGCGGTTCATGGCGATGGCCAGCGTTTCATGCGCCTCCTTCGAGATCGAGCCGAAGCTCATCGCGCCGGTGGCGAAGCGCTTGACGATCTCGCTGGCCGGCTCGACCTCGCTCAAATCAAGCGGCTTGTCGGCCCAGCGGAACTCCATCAGCCCGCGCAGCGTGCACAGGTGGCGGTTCTGGTTGTTGATGTGCTCGGCGAACTCCTGGTAGGTCTCCTGGCTGTTGAACCGGACCGCATGCTGGACCTTCGCGATGGTGTGCGGGTTGAGCAGGTGGTATTCGCCGCGGGCGCGGTAGTGGTACTGCCCGCCGACGTCGAGCTCGGTCTCCGATTCGGTGACGGGCGAGAACGCGAAGGCGTGCTTGCGCCGCACCTCTTCGGCGATCACGTCGAGGCCCACGCCCTGGATGCGGGAAGGTGTCCCGGTGAAGTACTTCTCCACCAGCTTGCTGTTCAGCCCGATGGCCTCGAAGATCTGCGCGCCGCGGTAGGATTGCAGCGTCGAGATGCCCATCTTCGAGAAGACCTTCAGCAGCCCCTTGCGGACAGCCTTCTTGTAATTGCGCAGAGCCTGCTCGAAGGTGAGCCCCTCGGGCAGCAGCCCGCGCGCGGCGAGGTTTTCCAGCGTCTCGATCGCCAGATACGGGTTGACGGCCGAAGCGCCGTAGCCGATGAGCAGGCAGAAGTGCATCACCTCGCGCGGCTCGCCGGACTCGATGATGAGGCAGACCTGCGTGCGCGTGCCCTCGCGCACCAGGTGGTTGTGCACGGCCGAGAGGGCGAGCAGCGAGGGGATCGGCGCCAGCTCCTCGTCGATGCCGCGGTCGGACAGGATCAGCACCGTGTAGCCCTGCTTGATGGCGAGCGAGGCGCGGCGGCACAGCCCGTCGAGCGAGCGCTCCAGCTCCTTCTCGCCGCCCTCGACGCGGTAAAGCATGTGCAGCGTGGTGGCGAGAAAATCGCCCATGGAGACGCGGCGCAGCTTTTCCAGATCCCGGTTGGTGAGGATCGGCTGCTCGAGCTTCAGCGTGTGCGCGTGCTGCGGCGTCTCGTCGAGAATGTTGCGCTCGGTGCCCAGGTAGGAGGTGAGCGACATCACCAGCTCTTCGCGGATCGGGTCGATCGGCGGGTTGGTCACCTGCGCAAAGAGCTGCTTGAAATAGTGGAACAGCGGCTGCGGGCGGTCCGACAGGCACGCCAGCGGCGTGTCCGTCCCCATCGAGCCGATGGGCTCCTCGCCTTTCTCGGCCATGGGGACGAGGATGCGCGACAGGTCCTCCTCCGTGTAGCCGAAGCAGCGCTGCCGCAGCAGCACCGTGTCGTGATCGGCCAGGTGCACGCGCGGGGGCTCGGGCAGATGCTCCAGCCGGATCTGCTGCTCCTGGATCCACTGGGCGTAGGGCCGGCGCGAGGCCAGCGCCGCCTTGATCTCCTCGTCCGGCACCAGGCGCCCCTGCTCGAGGTCGACCAGCAGCATTCGCCCGGGCTGAAGCCGGCCCTTGAAGGCGACCTGCTCGGGCGGGACCTGCAACACGCCGGTTTCGGAGGCCATGACCAGCAGGCCGTCTTTCGTCATCAGATAGCGGGCCGGGCGCAGGCCGTTGCGGTCCAGCGTGGCGCCGATGACCCGGCCGTCGCTGAAGGCCACCGCCGCCGGGCCGTCCCAGGGCTCCATCAGCGAGGCGTGGTATTCGTAGAAAGCGCGTTTTTCCGGACTCATCGTCGGGTCGGCGTCCCACGCCTCGGGAATCAGCATCGCCATGACGTGAGGCAGCGAGCGGCCGGCCAGAGTCAGCAGCTCGACGACGGCATCGAGCGTGGCCGAGTCCGACAGGCCCGGGCCGATGATCGGCAGCAGCTTCCTGATGTCGTCGCCGAACAGCGGCGAGGCGAGGATCGGCTGCCGGGCCGCCATCCAGGCGGCGTTGCCGCGCACGGTGTTGATCTCGCCGTTGTGGCAAAGATAGCGGAACGGGTGCGCCAGCTGCCAGGTCGGGAATGTGTTGGTCGAGAAGCGCTGGTGGACCATGCACAGCGCGCTGACGCAGTCGGGGTCGGCCAGGTCGCCGAAAAAGCGCGGGATCTGAGGCGCCAGCAGCAGCCCCTTGTAAACGATCGTCCGCGAAGAAAGCGAGGGGACGTAGAAGAAAGCCTTGTCGCGCGGGTCGAGGTCCGCCGAGGCGGCCACCTCGCGCTCCACCCGGCGGCGCACCACGTACAGCTTGCGCTCGAAGGCGTCCTGATCCATGCCCGCCGGGCGGCCGACGAAGATCTGCTCGATGTAGGGCTGCGAAGCCCGCGCCACGCGCCCGATCGCCTCGATGTCGACCGGCGTGTCGCGCCAGCCGAGCATCTGCAAGCCCTCCTCGGCGATGATCCGCTCGAAGATGCCCTCACAGATCAGCCGCGGGTGCGGTTCCACGGGCAGGAAGACGAGCCCGGCGGCGTACTCGCCACGGTTCGGCAGCGCGAAGCCCAGCCGGTCGCACTCCTTCTGGAAGAATTCGTGCGGGATCTGGATCATCACGCCCGCGCCGTCGCCCGTCTCCGGGTCGCAGCCGCAGGCGCCGCGATGGGTCAGATTCAGCAGAATCTGAATGCCCTTCAGAATGATGTCGTGCGAGCGCGCGCCGCTCGTGTTGACGACGAAGCCGATGCCGCAGGCGTCGCGCTCCTGGCGCGGGTCGTAAAGACCCTGCGCTTCCGGCAGTGCAGGTATAGTGCGAGAGTCAGGGTCCTGATACATGGGATGCGTTCAGACTCGATCGGGGAGTACCCCCAGTATAGACACGCTTCCGCGCATTAGTCAAGATGAAATTGCAATCTTGCTTTATCAGGCGAGCTGATGCTATAAAGACACAGGAATGGATCTCGACCAACTCCAGCTGTTCAGGGACATCGCCCAGGCGCGCAGCATCAGCCGCGGGGCGGCGATGAACGGGCTGACGCAGTCGGCCGCCAGCCAGGCGGTGCAGGAGCTGGAGCGGCGGCTCGGCGTGCAGCTGCTCGACCGCTCGCGGCGCCCGCTGGTGGTGTTGCCGGCGGGGCAGCTCCTGTATGATTTCGCGCGCGATGTGCTGCGGCGCCGGCAGGATTTTCTGGCGCAGCTCGAGGAGCTCAAGAAGGAGGGCAGCAGCGTGGTGCGGGTGGCGGCGATCTACAGCGTGGGGCTGAGCCAGATGAGCCGGCTGGAGGAGGCGTTCCGGCGCCGGATGCCCGGGGTGCGGATCGAAGTGAGTTATCTGCGGCCCGAGAAGGTGTACCAGGCGGTGGCGGAAGACCGCGTGGACCTTGGGCTGGTCAGCTACCCGGCCTCGACCCGCGAGGTCTCGGCCGTGCCGTGGAAGGAGGAGCCGATGGTGGTGGCCTGCAACCCGCACCATCGCCTGGCCGGGCGCAAGCGGCTGTCCGTGTCCGAGCTGGCCGGCGAGGCCTTCATCGGGTTCGACGAGGACCTGCCCATCAGCCGCGAGATCGAGCGGTTCCTGCGGGAGCACGGGGTGCGCGTGCAGGTGCCGTTGCGGTTCGACAACATCCAGAGCATGAAGGAGGCGCTGCGGCTGGAGAACGCGCTGTCCATTCTGCCGCTGCCGATGCTTGAAGAGGACGTGGCCGAAGGCAGGCTGGTGGCGGTGCCGCTGGAAGAGCGGCTGACGCGTCCTTTGGGGGTGATACAGAGGAGGAAGAAAGTGCTGACGCGCGCCGCGCGGACGTTTCTCGACGTGCTGCGGCAGGCCGCCTGAGGCCGGGGCGAAACAGAAAACGGGCCGCCCGAGGGCAGCCCGCCCGGGATCACGAAGAAAGGATGGCAGCGGGGATCAGGCGAGATGCGGCTCAAGCATCTTGACGAGGTCCGCCTTGCCGACCGCGCCCACTCTCTGGTCGACCACCTTGCCGCCGCGGAACAGCAGCAGCGTGGGGATGCCGCGAATCATGAAACGCGCGGCGGTCTCGTTGTTGTAGTCCACGTTGACCTTGCCCACTTTCAGCCGGCCGGCGAATTCGTCGGCGATGGCATCGATGGTCGGGGCGATCATGCGGCAGGGGGCGCACCACTCGGCCCAGAAGTCGACAAGCACGGGAACGTCGCTGTTCAGGACCTCCTGGTCGAAATTGGCGTCAGTGAACTCGTGAACGTTTTTTCCAGCCATGGTGTTTGAAATTCAGCTCCAAAGGGTTCGATGATTCGGCTTTGGCGCGGGATTCAGCCGCGCCCGGACAACTTCGAATACAGGGCGGAATACTGGCGCGCGGAGGCATCCCAGGAATAGTCCTTCGCCATGCCGCGCCGCATTCGCTCGGTCCAGGCTTCGCGGTTCTGCCAGGCGCCCACGGCCGTCCGCAACGTGTCATAAAGAGCGCTGACAGAGTACTCGTGAAACTTGAAGCCGGTGTCTTCCTGAATGGTATCATCCAGGCCGCCGACGGCGCGGACGACGGGCACGGTGCCGTACCGCAGGCTGTAGATCTGGTTCAGCCCGCACGGCTCGTAAAGGCTGGGCATGAGAAACATGTCGGCGCCGGCCTCGATGCGGTGCGCCAGCGGGTTGTTGTAGCCGACCCAGATGCCGATCTGGCGCGGCTTCCAGCGGTGCCACTCCTCGAACATGTGGACGTAGCGCCACTCGCCGCTGCCCAGAACGACCAGCTGCGCGCCGGTCTCGTCGAAAAAATGTCCGATGCCCGCGATCAGGTCGAAGCCCTTTTGCGGCGCGAAGCGCGACACGATGCCGATCAGCGGGCGCTCGGGATCGTGCGAATCGAGGCCGAATTCCTCAAGCAGCGCCTTCTTGCAGATCCGTTTCCCGGAGAGATCCTGCGCCGAATAACGGGCGGGAAGGAACGGGTCGGTTTCCGGGTTCCATTCCTCGTAATCGGCGCCGTTGAGAATGCCGGACAGCGCGGCCGAGCGCTGGCGGAGAATGCCATCGAGGCCGAAGCCCCCTTCCGGCGTCTGGATCTCGCGCGCATAGGTGGGGCTGACGGTGGTGATCCAGTCCGCCGTGGCGATGCCGCCTTTGAGGAAATTGACGTCGCCGTAGTATTCCAGCTTGTCAGGCGTGAACCAGCCCCAGTTCAGCCCGAGGTCGGGAAACTGCGAGCGGTGGAAGCGCCCCTGGTAGCCGAGGTTGTGGATGGTGAGGATGGTCCGGGTGTTGACGAGCAGCGGGTTGGAATGCTGCTGGTCCATCTTGTAGACCGGCACGAGCGCCGCCTGCCAGTCGTGGCAGTGCAGGATGTCGCAGGGAAAGACCGTCTGGGCCGCGCCGAGGGCGGCCAGCGCCAGCACGGCGAAGCGCTTGTGGTTGTCCGGGTAATCCGAGCCGTGGTAATTGTACAGGCCCTCGCGGTCGAAGAAGTATGGGGCCTCGACGAAGAAGAAACGCACGCCGCGGTGGACTTTGGTGCGCAGGTCGACGCGGTAGGGCGCCGGACCCGCATAGACCACCATGTTGTCGAAGGCGCTCTCCGTCTCATGCCAGGGGATGCAGCGGTAGCGCGGCATGATGACGGCCACTTCCTCGCCCTGCCGTTGCAGCGCCACGGGAAGCGAGCCGATGACATCGGCCAGCCCGCCCGACTTGGCGAAGGGCACGGCCTCGGAGGCCACCATGAGGATCCGGCTCATGGTCTCTATCATGTCATGCGGAGGCGCGCGCCCCCGCTTCAGCGCGGGGCCGCGGCCGTCCGCAGCACGCGCCGCCCTTCGATGCGGTAGCAGCCGCTCAGCACCAGCGCGATGGCCTCGCTGTAGATGCGGTGCTCCTCGGCGAGAATGCGCGCGGCCAGCGTTTCGGCCGTGTCGTCGTCGAGCACCGGCACGGCGGCCTGCGCGATGATCGGCCCGGTGTCCAGCCCTGCGTCGACGAAGTGCACCGTGCAGCCGGAGACTTTCACGCCGTAATCGATGGCCTGCTGCTGCACATTCAGCCCGGGAAAGGCGGGCAGCAGCGAGGGGTGGATGTTCAGGATGCGCATCGGGTAGGCCTCGAGCAGCGGCGCGCCGACGCGGCGCATGAATCCGGCCAGGCAGACGAGGTCGACGCGCAGCGGCGCCAGCGCGTCGCGCACCATGGCGGCGTAGGTGTCCGAATCGATGCCTTTCGAGGGCAGGCAGATGGCGCGGATGCCGTAGCTGCGGGCGATTTCCAGCGCGCGCGCCTCGGGGTTGTTCGCCACCAGCGCGGCGATCTCGGCGGCGAGCCTGCCGTCGCGGACATTGCGGGCGATGGCCTCGAAATTCGATCCGCGGCCGGAGGCGAGCACTGCAATGCGCTTCATCACGGGTTCGGCTCCTGTGCAGGGACGGGCGGGCTGCTCCGGCGCCCTCAGCGGTAGATGACGCGGCCCTTGCCGCGCGGCTGCCGGATCACCTCGCCAATCAGATAATACGGCTCCTTGAGCCGCTCGAGCAGCCGCGCCGCCCGCGCGAGCTTCTTCTGCGGCACGACGAGAATCATGCCGATGCCGAGGTTGAACGTGCGGCGGTAGTCGTCGTCGGGGATGGCGCCGATGCGCTTGAGAAACTCGAAGACCGGCGGCACCGGCCAGGAGCCCCAGTCGATGCGCGCCGCCAGCCCTTTGGGCAGGATGCGCGGCGTGTTGTCGGTGATGCCGCCGCCGGTGATGTGCGCCGCGGCGGCCAGCAGATTGTGCTTGTGCAGCCGCCGCAGCGGCTCCAGATAGCTGCGGTGCACCTTCAGCAGCTCCTCGCCGATCGAGCAGTCCAGCTCCGGCACGTAGCTCTTCGGCGTAAGCCCGGCCACTTCGAACACCAGCTTCCGGGCAAGCGAGTAGCCGTTGGTGTGGAGTCCGGTGGAGGGCAGCCCGACCAGCACGTCGCCGGCGGCGATCCGCTCGCCCGTAAGCAGGCGCGAGCGCTCGGCGCAGCCGACGATGAAGCCCGCCAGGTCGTACTCGCCAGGGGCGTAGAAGCCCGGCATTTCCGCCGTCTCGCCGCCGATCAGCGCGCAGCCGTTTTCCTCGCAGGCCTTGGCCAGGCCGCCCACCACCGCCGCGGCCACGCGCCAGTCCAGCTTTCCGGTGGCGAAATAGTCGAGGAAGAACAGCGGCTCGGCGCCCTGCACGGCGATGTCGTTGACGCAGTGGTTGACAAGGTCCTGCCCCACCGTGTCATGGCAGCCGGTCATGAAGGCGAGCTTCAGCTTCGTGCCCACGCCGTCTGCCGACGAGACCAGAACGGGCCGCCTGTAACCCGACAGGCGGTACATTGCGCCAAATGAACCGATGCCGGCAAGAACGCCGCGGGTGAATGTTTTCCTGACCGCGTTTTTGATAAAGTCGACAGCACGGCTTGCCTCGTCGATATCGACGCCGGCATCCGCGTAACGGATGGATTTTCGGGTTGGCATCTGGGCACCACCAGTTTAGGATATTGGGATTCGCCATGAAAAAGAAATTTCCCGCCACCATGTTGGCGGCGCTGGCGGCCGTTTTGCTCGCCTGGCTGCCGGCGCCTGCCGGAAGCGCCGCCTGGACGGCGATCCGCGACGCAAGAATCGTGCCGGTCAGCGGGCCCGTGATCGAGAAGGGCACGGTGCTTTTGCGCGACGGCGTTATCGCCGCCGTGGGCGCGCAAGTCGACGTGCCCGCATCGGCGTGGGTCATCGACGGCACGGGCCTCACCGTGTACCCTGGCCTGATCGATGCGATGAGCACGTGGGGCTTGCCGCAAGCCGCCGCGGCGGCCCAGCCGGCCGCCGCGCGGGCAGGCCAGCAGCCGCCTCAACAGCAGGCGCAGGCCCAGCAGCCGGCGCAGGCGCGCTCGCGCGGGCCGCTCGACCGCCCGGGCACGTTCAGCTGGGTGAAAGCGGCCGACCTCGTGCAGCCGGACGACGCGCGCCTCGGCCAGGCGCGCAGCTCGGGCTTCACCACGGCGGTGGCCTTCCCGCGGCAGGGCATCGTGGCCGGGCACGGCGCCGTGATCAATCTGGGCGGCAAGACGGCAGGGGAGATGGTGGTGGCGCCGGAGGCCGGCCTCTGGCTGGCGCTGCGCCCCTCCGGCTACCTCGGGTTCCCGTCGACGCCCATGGGCATCATGGCCTACTTCCGGCAGCTCTGGCTCGATGCCGAACACTACCGGCAGGCGCTCGCCTTGTACGCAGCTGACCCCGTCAACATCCCGCGGCCGCCGTACGACCGGGCGCTCGAGGCCATCCTCGGGGCGAAGCGCGTGCTGCTGCCCGCAGCCGACCCGGTGCAGATGGAGCGCATGCTGAAGCTGGCGGCCGACCTGAAGACGCCTGCCGTGCTGTACGGGGTGGTGCGCGGCTACGAGATGGCGGAGCGGCTGAAGCAGAGCGGCACGCCGGCGATCCTGAATGTGCGCTGGCCGTCGCGCGACCGCGACGCCGACCCCGAGCAGCCGGAAAGCTACCGCGAGCTGCGCATCCGCGACCTCGCGCCCACCTCGCCCGCGGCCCTCGCCGCCGCAGGCGTGAAATTCGCCGTCAGCTCGGACGGGCTCGAGACGCCGCGCGCCGTGCTGCGCGCGCTGAAGCAGTCCATCGACCGCGGGCTGAAGCCCGAGGACGCGCTGCGGGCGCTCACGCTGAGCGCGGCGGAGATCTTCGGCGTCGCGGACCGCCTCGGCTCGGTCGAGCGCGGCAAGATCGCGAATCTCGTCGTCGCCGACGGCGACCTGTTCGACGAGAAGACAAAGATCCGGATGGTATTCATCGACGGCGTCCGCTACCTGCCGGAACCGGAGTTGCCGCAGGCGCCGCCCGGCCCCGCCGGCCGCGGGCCGACATCCGGCGAATGGGAGGAGCAGTAAGCCATGCGACCGCTGATTCCTTTGCTGGTTTGTTCCGCCGCCGCCCTGCTTGCCGCCGACGTCACGGTCATCCAGAACGGCACCATCCACACGGTGACGAAGGGCACGTTCAAGGGCTCGATCGTGATTCGCGACGGCAAGATCGCCGAAGTGGGCGAGAAGGTGATGACGCCCGCGGGCGCGCGCGTTGTCGACGCCAGCGGCAAGCACGTCATTCCCGGCATCATCGACGCGCACACGCACATCGCTCTCGACTCGATCAACGAATCGAGCGTCAGCGTCAGCTCGATGGTCAGCGTCGGGGAGATGCTGAACCCGGAGTCCGTTTCGATCTACCGGGCGCTGGCCGGCGGCGTCACGGCGTGCAACTCGATGCATGGCAGCGCCAACGCCATCGGCGGGCAGAACGTGGTCTTCAAGATGCGCTGGGGCGCCGACGCGCGCGGGCTCGTCTTCGACAAGGCGAAACCCAGCATCAAAATGGCGCTGGGCGAGAACCCCAAGCGGCAGGGCTCGCCGCAGGGGCTCCAGATTCCGGGGCTGCAATCGCCGCAGAACCTGCGCTATCCCGGCACGCGGCTCGGCGTCGAGGACGTCATCCGCGACGCCTTCACGCGCGCCCGGGCCTACCAGCGCGAATGGAAAGACTACGAAGCGCGCAAGGCGCGCGGCGAAAAGGCGCTCCCGCCGCGGCGCGACCTCGAGCTGGAGCCGCTGGTCGAGGTGCTCGAAGGCAAGCGGCTGGTGCACGCGCACTGCTACCGCGCCGACGAAATCCTGATGCTGCTGCGCGTCTTCGACGACTTCAACATCCGGGGCGTCACCTTCCAGCACGTGCTGGAAGGCTACAAGGTGGCCCGGGAGATCGCCGAGCGGGGCCACGGCGCATCCACCTTCAGCGACTGGTGGAGCTACAAGGTGGAGGCCTATGACGCCATCCCCTACAATGCCGCCATCATGCACCGCAAGGGCGTGCTGGTGAGCCTGAATTCGGACGACGCCGGCGGCGCCGAGCTCATGCGCCGGCTCAACACCGAGGCCGCGAAGGTGATGAAGTACGGCGGCCTGAGCGAGGACGAGGCGCTGGCCATGGTGACCATCAATCCCGCCAAACAGCTTCAGATCGACCAGTGGGTCGGCTCCATCGAGGCCGGCAAGGACGCCGACCTGGTGATCTACGACAAGCACCCGCTGTCGATTTACGCCAAGGTCGAGAAGGTCTTCATCGACGGCAGGCAATACTTCGACCGGGACGAGGACATGAGCCGCCGCCCGAAGCTCGAGGCGGAAAAAGAGGGCTTGCGCCGCAAGCTCCAGGACCAGCAGAAACAGGCCATGCCGCAGAACAGGAGGCCGTCATGAGAACGATCCGCTGCCTTGCTTTCGCCGCCCTGTGCCTGGCTGCGCGCGGCGGCGAGAACAACTCCTTCCTGCTCCGCAACGCCACCGTGCATCCGGTGAGCGGCCCCGCCATCGAAAACGCTTCCGTGCTCGTGCTCGATGGCAGGATCGCCGAGGTGGGCCCGAAGGCGGCCCCGCGCGGCAAAGTCAAGATCATCGAGGCGCGCGGCCTGCACGTCTATCCCGGCATGATCGACTCCGGCTCGCCCATCGGGCTGGCGGAGATCGCCAGCGTCCGCGAGACCGTGGATACCGGCGAGCTCGGCGACTTCAACCCGCAATTGCGCGCGCTGATCGCCGTGAACCCGTCGAGCGAACACATCCCGGTGGTGCGCGCCAACGGCATCACCACCGTGCTGGTGACGCCCGGAACGACCGCCGGCGCGCGCGGCGCCGCCACCAGCGGCCTGATCGCCGGGCAGGCGTCGCTGGTCCATCTGGACGGCTGGACGTGGGAGGAAATGGAGATCCGCCGCAGCGCCGCCATGCAGATGACCTGGCCCGTCATCCAGAGCGGCCGCGGCGGCCCTCCCGATCTCGAATCGCTCCTGCCCGGGCTGGCCGCGCGCCGCACCACGTTTGCGGAGGCGCGCCGCAACCAGCAGATGCAGGTCCGGAAGATCCAGGATTTCTTCGATGCGGCGCGGCGCTATCAGAAGGCCAAAGCCGCGGGCGAGGCCATTCCGCCGGATCTGAGCTACGAGGCGATGATCCCGGTTCTCGAAGGCAAGGTGCCGCTGATGATCACCGCCTCGCGGGAGCGCGAGATCCGCGAGGCGCTCGAGTTCGCCGCGCGCGAAAAACTGCGGATCGTGCTCGCCGGCGTGCGGCAGCCGGGCAAGGCGCTCGACGAGATCGCCAGGCGCAACATCCCCGTCGTTCTCGGCACGACGTTCGTCACGCCGCTGGAAGAAGACGACCCCTACGACGAGCCGTTCACGCTGCCGGCGCAGCTCCACAAGGCCGGCGTGAAGTTCTGCTTCGCCAGCTTCGGCGTGCAGTTCGCGCGGAACCTGCCCTACCAGGCCGCGCAGGCGGTGCCCTTCGGGCTGCCTTATGACGAGGCGCTGAAGTCGGTGACGCTGAACGCCGCGCAGGTCTGGGGCATCGACAGCGAATACGGCTCGATCGAGAAGGGCAAGTTCGCCGACCTGATTGTGACCGACGGCGACCCGCTCGAGATCCGCACGCAGGTCAAAATGATGTTCATCAAGGGCGCGCCGGTGGATCTCGAATCGAAGCACACGCGCCTGTACAAGCGCTACATGGCGCGGCCGTAGCGCCGCACCGTCACACGGCGGAGGCCGCGGCCCCCATGGCGCGGGCGGCGGCGTCCTTGAGGAAAACGAGTCCCTCGCGCGCCAGCGTGGCGGCGTCCGGGGCCAGATCGCGCCAGATGCAGGCCGCGGCGGCGATTTCCGGGATGCGAGACCCGAAGCTCTCGATCACGCACCAGCCGTCGTAGCCGTTCTCGCGCAGCGCGCCGAAGACCTCGTCCCACGCCACGTGGCCGCTGCCCGGGGCGCCGCGGTCGTTCTCGCAGGCGTGCACGTGCGCCAGCCGGGGGCCGAGCGCGCGCACCGCAGCGCCGAAACATTTCTCCTCGATATTGGCGTGGAAGGTGTCAAACAGCGCGCCTACGTAAGGGTCGTGCACTTCGTCGCAAAAGCGGCGCAGGTCTCCGGCCGTGTTCAGGATGAAGGTTTCGAACCGGTTGAGCGGCTCGAGCGCCAGCGTGACGCCGTGCTCGCGCAAGACGGGAACCAGCCCCGCGATGCCCTCGACGCCGCGCTTCCACTCATCCTCCGTGGGGCGCCGCCCGGCCAGATAGCCCACGGGCGAGACATAGGGCCCCGCCAGCACCGGGCTGCCCAGCTCGGCGGCCGTTTCAACGGCCCGCCGGATGAAATCGCGGGCCGCACGGCGGACGGAGGCGTCTTCGCTGATCAGGCTCAGCCCCCCGGTGAGGGCGGAGCAGAACGTGGCCTCCAGGCCTGCGTTCCGGACGGCCTCGCGCAGCACCCGCGCGGGGAACCCCTGGAAATCGAAGCGGGCGATCTCCACCCCGTCGAACCCCCATTGCCGGAACTGCTCCAGCAGCGGGATGTCGTCGAGCGAAAAGGCGGAAGTCCACAGCAGCGTGTTGATGCCGAATTTCATCGGGCGGCTTCTCCGGACCGGAAAGTCACGTCGAGCTTATCACTTTCCTGCGCCGGAATCGAGGCCTTTGCCGCCACGTCCATTGAAGCGGCGCGCCGGCTCGCACGCACACTCACTCCCCCGACGCCACCCTGCCAAATCCGCCGCGGGTATTTGCCGGCAGATACGGAAACGCGGCGCAGTCATTCGGCTGACTGCGCCGCCCCGAGAAACTGCCTGTGCCTGCGCGCCCGGGAGTCCCTGCCTGATGCTCGCCTACTCGAGCAACCGGACGCCCACGTACAGCCCGCCGAACACGAGCACCGCGACAACGCCAGCCAGAACCCACTTGAGCAGTCGCTCGCGGGGCGTGGTGGCTTCCATCTCGTCGTGCTTCATCTGGTCGTCGAGAGACTCGAACATTTTGGACCTCCCGGATCAAAGGATTGTACGATGACCCTGCATAGGAATCCAAGCAGCCTTATTCTAGCTCCGGCGGTTTTCGGTGGGAAGCCCTATTTTTCGCCCCCGCGCACTTTTTCCTCCCGTTGGAGGCCCGTCCGGCGGAGGAGGCGAACAGCAGGCGGCGCGGCCGGCCCGGGCGCTGGCCCGGACGCCCCCGCCCGGGGAAACGTCTCCGCCGCCTTGGCTAAGATGGCCGTATGGCGTGGCGCAGGGTGATGGATGCCGACCAGTTGCCGGAAGGGGGTCTCGCGGCCGTCAGCCTCGGGCCGGCGCGGCTCGTCCTCTGCCGGCACGAAGGCCGCGTCCATGCCTGGGAAGACAGTTGCCCCCATGCCGGCGGGCCGCTGTCCGGCGGCAATTTCACCGGCGGCCGGCTGATCTGCCCGTGGCACGCCTGGGAGTTCGATTGCGCCACCGGCGCCTGGGACGCCAACCCGGCCGTCGCCCTGCGGCGGTTCCCCGTAAAGACAGAAGCAGGCGGGATCTGGGTGGATGCCTGAACTGCCGGAAGTGGAATGCATCGTGCGCTCTTTGCGCCCGCATGTGGAGGGCCGCCGCCTTTCGGGCGTCGACATCCGCTCGCCGCGGGTGGCGGCCCCGGGGGCGGCGGCCTGGCTCGGCCGCCTCGCCGGCTCCGCCGTCCTGCGAATCGAGCGCCGGGGCAAGTTCATTCTCTTGCAGTTCGATTCGGGCATCTGCGCCATCCACCTGCGCATGACCGGCAGGCTGCTGTGGAACGCAGTTCCGGGCGCCTGGACGCGCGCCGTGTTTGCCTTCGGCCAGGACCGGCTGTTGCTGGACGACATCCGGCAGTTCGCGCGGATTCATGCGGGGCCGCAGCTCCCGGACGAGGTCGCCCGGCTCGGCCCGGAGCCGTTTGCGCTGACCTCTGCCGGGTTCCGTGCGCGCCTTCAGGGGCGCCGCGGCAGGATCAAGCCGCTGCTGCTCGACCAGTCCTTTCTGGCAGGCCTCGGCAACATTTACGTGGATGAAAGCCTGCACCGCGCCCGCATCCACCCGCTGGCGCAGGCCGGACGGCTCAGCCGCCCGCGGGCCGAAGCCCTGCACCGGGCGATCCTTGCGGTGTTGGAAGAGGCCATCGCCGCCGGGGGCTCCTCCATCTCGGATTATGTCGACGGCGCCGGCCGCAAAGGCGGCTTCCAGCGGCTGCACCGCGTTTATGGCCGCCACGGACACCCATGCCCGGACTGCGGCGCCCCCGTGCGGCGGATCGTGGTGGCGCAGCGCGGCACATGGTTTTGCCCGCGTTGCCAACCCCGCCGGTAGCGGGCGGTGGCGCCAAGGGTATCGCGGGCTGCCGGCGGCAGGAACGGCGTCAAGCCGGAAACTTCCGCATTGGACACGAAAAAGTCATGTCCTGCCGCCTGGCCGCCTCTGCTTTGCGGCCATCGGCCAAAGAGGGAATAGCAGGATTTCAACCGCGGGAATTCACAGACCCGAAGCGGCTGCCGACACGGCCGGCAGGTTCAGCCATGCTCTGGCCCGCGCAAGCAGCCGGAACCATCCCGACCAGGCCTGCTCGCCGGGCGTCTCGCCGCTGCCCCTGCTGCGGAGCTGCTCGATGATCGGGGCGACGCGCTCCCGGATGCCCGCATCGTCGGTCTGTTCGAACCGGTTCCGGCCCTGAAGGCCGTAGCTCCACTCGCTGCCGTCCTGGAACCGCACATACACCACGCCGAGGATGACTTCGCCCTCCGGCAGCCGGAAATGGTTCAGGGTCCTGTACACGTCGGTGAGCGTCACCCCTTGGCGGCCCAGCGTGGTCCACTCACCGGGGGCGAGATTCAGGTCCGCCGGCAGGCCGAGAAACGCCGCGGGCGCGGGGCTCTGGCCCCGGGCGCCGACCGTCCAGCCCAGCTGAAGCCGGACGATCGTCTTGTTGCTCAGATTCACGACATGAACCTGCTCCGCCAGGTCGTAAATCGAGGAGCGCATTCCGAGAATCTGGAGCGGAGAATCCTTCTGGACGAACGGAAAGTCCGCCCGCACCGATTTCACGATTCCTGCCGGCGCGGCCTGGAAGGCAAACGCCGGCGCCACCAAGGCTGCGAAAATCGCAAGCCACGGCAAACTTTTGCGGGGCATGGCCTTATCCTCCGTCTACCAATTTAGCCCCCCGAATTCTTTGTCAATGGGGAAAATATCGCCGCGCCACAATCGGAAATCCGCCATAACGGACGCGGCAGGGGGGCCGGGCGAGGAAGCCCCGCTGAGGCTCTATATCCATGACGCCGCCGCGCGGCGAAGGCGAGCACCTTGAGCGCGGGGAGACAGGCGTCCCGGCGCCGCGACGGCCTTGTCGGAGAGCTGCGTTGCGATGACGGCAACATCAGCCCGCCGCCCGCGCAAAGCGCCACGCACGGCGCCCGACGTTGCCGGCTGTCTCAGTAGCGGCCGGTGATGTAGTTGGTCAGGTGGGTGATCGTCTCCTCCTGTTCGGAGATGATCGCCTTCACCAGGTCGCCGATGGAGACGACGCCGACGACGCGGCCCTCGCTGACCAGCGGCAGGTGGCGGATGCGGTGGTCGGTCATCAGCCGCATCCCTTCCGCCACCGTGATCTCCGGCGAGGCGGTGACGACCTCGCGCGTCATGATCTCTTCGACCAGCGCCTCGCGCGAGGAGCGGCCCTTGAGGATCACCTTGCGCGTGTAGTCGCGCTCGCTCACGATCCCGGCCAGCTTTTCGCCCTCCATGACCAGCAAGGCGCCGACGCCCTTGTCGGCCATCATGGCGATCGCCTCGTAAACCGTGGCCTTGGGGCTGATCGCATACACCTCGCTGCCCTTCTCTTCGAGGATGGCGCGGATCCTGGTGGTCGGCTTCATGGCTTAGCGGAACTCCTCGTTGATCTGTTCGAGCACTTCGCGGGACGGCCGGACGCGCTCTTCGGGCAGCAGCGCCAGCGGCTCGTCGCACAGGTTCAGGATCTCGGTGAACGTCGGGCGCGCCGTGTCCAGGTAGATGATGCCGGTCAGCACCTCGCCGCGGCGCGCGGCCTCATGGAGCACTTCCAGCGCATGGATGCGGTTCGACGGGTCGTAGTCGCGCTCCAGCTTGTGCAGCAGCAGCTTCGAGCCGTCGTGCAGCTCGACCATGCGGGACTCCCCTTCGTTGTATTCGACCTCGATGTCGGCGAAATACGGGATGAAATCCACCTCGTGCAGCGGCTCGTCGTGATCTTTCATGTAGGCGTAGGACTTGGTGGAGCCCTCGTGGTCGTTGAACGTCACGCACGGGCTGATGACGTCGATCACCGCCAGGCCGTTGTGCGAGATGGCCGCTTTCAGGATCGCCAAAAGCTGGCGCTTGTCGCCGGAAAACGACCGCGCCACGAACGTCGCCCCCAGCTCGATGCCGAGCAGGCAAAGATCGATGGGGTAGAGCGGGTTCACGGCGCCCGTCTTGAGCTTCGCGCCCAGGTCCGCCGTGGCGGAAAACTGGCCCTTGGTGAGCCCGTAGACGCCGTTGTTCTCGACGATGTAAACGAGCGGCACGTTGCGCCGCAGCATGTGGACGAAGTGCCCGATGCCAATCGACGCCGTGTCGCCGTCGCCGCTCACGACCACCGCGCGCAGCTTGTGGTTGGCCAGCAGCGTGCCCGTGGCCGTGGTCGGCGCGCGCCCGTGCACGCCGTTGAAGCCGTGCGCCTGTTGCAGGAAGTAGGCCGGCGTCTTCGACGAGCAGCCGATGCCGCTGAGCTTGGCCACGCTCCACGGCTCGATGCCCAGCTCCCAGTAGGCCTCGATCAGGCGCTCCGTGATCGCGTTGTGCCCGCAGCCGGCGCACAGCGTCGTCTTGCTGCCCTTGTAGGGAAACACGTCAAGCCCGATGCGGTTCACCCTGGGTGGCGTGGCGGGTGTCGAACTCATGCCTGTTGCGCCTCCTGCGCCAGAATCTGTTCCGTCACCGTGCGGGCGTCCAGCGGCAGCCCGCCGTAGTAGCGCACGCTGCGCAGTTTTTCGAGCAAGTGCGCGGGAAGATCCAGCCGCATCAGCCCGGCGAGTTGCGCGTCGCGGTTCTGGTCGATCACGTACACGCGCTCGTGCTGCTCGATGAACGCTTCCAGCTCCGGCGGGAACGGATACGCCGTCAGCCGCATCCAGCTCGCTGGCAGGCCCGCCTCGCGGCTCAGCTGGTCGCGGCTTTCCTCCATCGCGTAGCGCGACGTGCCGGCGCTGACGATGCCGATGCGCGCGCCCGGCGCCAGCGATTGCACGGGCGGCGGCAGGTGCGCGCGCAGCGTCTGGAACTTGCGCGCGATGCGGTCGATGTTGCGGATCCAGTCTTCCGGCTTTTCGCTGTAGGTGGCGTTCTCCGTGTGCCCGGTGCCGCGGGTGAAGTAGGCCGCCTTCGGGTGCGGCGTGCCAGGCAGCGTGCGCCAGCCGACGCCGTCGCCGTCAACGTCCTTGTAGCGGGCGAAGCCGCCGAGCCGATCCAGGTCTTCCGCCGTGAGCACCTTGCCCCGGTTCATCGGCTTTTCCGGATACGGCAGCGGGTCCGACATCCAGAGGTTCATGCCGAGGTCGAGATCCATGTTGACGAACACCGGCGTCTGAAACTGTTCGGCCAGGTCGAAAGCGTCAATCGCCATTGTGAAGCACTCTTCGGGCGACGACGGGAACAGAATGGGGTGCCGCGTGTCGCCGTGGCTGAGCACGGCGTTTTTCAGCGTGTCGCCCTGCATGGTGCGCGTGGGCAGCCCCGTCGATGGCCCCACGCGCTGAACATCGATGATCACGACGGGAATCTCGGCGAAGTAAGCCAACCCGACGAACTCCGACATCAGCGAGATGCCCGGCCCCGACGTGCAGGTCATCGCGCGAGCGCCCGCCCAGCCTGCGCCAATGGCCATGCCGATGCTGGCCAGCTCGTCCTCGGCCTGGACGATCGCGTAGGTCGCCTTGCCGGTTTCGGGGTCGCGCCGGAAGCGTTCCATAAACGTGATGAGCGCCTCGGCAAGGCTCGACGACGGCGTGATGGGATACCAGGTGCAGACGGTGACCCCGGCAAACATGCAGCCCAGCGCGGCGGCGGTGTTGCCCTCGATGACCAGCTTGCCGGCGGTGCGGTCCATCGGCTCGATGAAGTACGGATCCTGCTTCGCGAGATTCGCGCGCGCATAGTCGAGGCCCGCCTGCACGGCGCCCCAGTTCAGGTCGGCCGCTTTCTTCTTCCGCTCGCCGAACTGCTTGTACAAAGCCTTGCGGATTTGTTCCGGATCGATGCCGAGCAGCTCGGCCAGAATGCCGACGTAGATCATGTTGCGGACGAGCTTGCGCAGCTTCGCCTCGGGGCACACCGGCGCCACCAGCTTGTCGAACGGCGCCGAGTAAAAGTGCAGGTCGGACCGCAGCGAAGAAAGCTTCAGCGGCTCGTCATACAGCACCGCCGCGCCGGGCGGCAGGCTCATCACGTCTTCGTGCGCCGACTCGGGGTTCATGGCGACGAGGAAGTCGATCTCCTTCTTGCGCGCGATGTAGCCGTCGCGGCTGGCGCGGATGGTGAACCAGGTCGGCAGCCCCTGGATGTTGGACGGGAACAGGTTCTTGCCCGAGACGGGCACGCCCATCTGGAAGATGGAGCGCATCAGCACGAGGTTCGCCGTCTGGCTGCCGCTGCCGTTGACCGTGGCGACTTGAATGCTGAAATCGTTGACGATCCTCTCCCGCGGAGAGATCTTTTGCGGCTGCTCCGCCGGCGCGGGCGGCATTTGCTGGCTCGAGTGCATCCCCGGCCTGCCTCCTGACGTAGAGTTGACGTCATTATACGTCGAACCGGCGCCGGGCGCCACTCGAAGCGCTTCCGTATGTCGCTAGTATGTGATCTGTCCGGTCCAATTCACACATGATCTGTCCGCTCGAGCCGAGCGGCGGGTGACGCTGGAGGGGTGAAGACCACGCAGCGATACCCGGCCGCGGAAGTGGAGCGGATGAT
>Ga0308389_1000275_pt1 | contig 40057 bp, 36 predicted proteins | sample Hotspr2Sample148_FD_202362 | JGI IMG/M metagenome (GOLD analysis project Ga0308389, IMG submission 202362) | Hot spring phototrophic mat microbial communities from Mushroom Spring, Yellowstone National Park, Wyoming, United States - 20040719_148 ... | reverse complement strand
GCGCTGAGTCCGACGATCGAGGTGCGGAAGCCGCGGCTCGGACGACTCGTTCAGGAAGCAGAAGAGGAGATCGTTCAACTCACCGAGCGACAATTCGCCGTGCTCCGCTTGCTGGAGCGGCACCGCCGAGCGCGGATCGTCGGGCCGGCAGGATCAGGAAAGACGATGCTGGCGATCGAGAAGGCTCGCCAGCTCGCGCTGCAGGGCAACCGAGTCCTGCTGACCTGCTTCAACCGCAATCTGAGCAGGTGGATGCGGCGCACCTTGCAGGATGCTCTGGGGACAACCGAGCTGTTCGAGGGCGACCGACCGCTTCTCGTCGTGACTCACTTCCATGGGTTAGTGCGGGACTTTTGCGAGCGAACGGGCAGACCGTTCCAACCGCCAGCAGGTGATCGACGAGAGGAGGAGCGATTCTGGAAAGAGCAGGCGCCACAGATCTTGATCGACTCGGTGGAGCAGTTGCCCGACCTCCGCTTCGACGCCATCATCGTCGACGAGGGGCAAGATTTTCTGACCGACTGGTGGATCGCGCTGCTCGAGGTGCTGGGTGATCAGGAGCGGGGCTTCCTCTACATTTTCTACGACGATAACCAAACCCTCTACACGGACTCCCGGCAGCTCGAGTTTCCCATCGTCGACGAACCGTACATGCTTGCAGAGGTATTCCGCAATACGAGGCCGATTTTCGAGCGCTTTCGCCCCTTTTACCGTGGAAGCATCGAGCCGCTCTTCCGCGGTCCCGATGGACCTGAGGTCGAAGAAGTACCGGTCACCGGGCAGGGCGTGCTGCAGGCGCTCGCGAGCCGGCTGCGGCGACTATTCGAGGAAGAAGGAATCGAGCCCCGCGATGTCGTGATCCTGACACCGCGGAGCCGAGAGCGCAGCGCTCTCCGGGACAAGACATGGATCGCTGCGCGCTGGCAACTGACCTGGGAGCCCGTCGATCGGGAGGAGGCGAACCATCGCGTGCGCGTCTCGAGTATCCACGCGTTCAAGGGCTTGGAATCGCCGGTCGTGATTCTGGCCGAGCTGGACGACCTGGCACATCCGCGGGTCGACGAACTCTGGTATGTCGCGCTTTCCCGCGCCCGCTCGCACCTGATCGTCCTCGGGAAGCTACCGGTCGATCTGCTCTCCCTGTGACGGGTTGACCAGGGCTCGCTCCCACCTGATCGTTCCCGGGAAGCTACCGCGTACCCCGGCCCTGATCACCAGCGTCAACTACCCTGAACAGGAATCGGGTAGTCTACCGCGTACGCTCGTGGCTCGTCGCTGTCAGCCGCACCGAGGCCAGGTGCTGCGCGTTGCGCAGAGTGGTTCCCGCGAGAGACAAAAGCGAGTCGTTCGAGCGGCATGCTCGACGGGGCTGGCTTGTGGGGGGCTTTGGTCCTCAGCCTGTTCCCGGACAACTCGTTCCGTTCGATCGCTGGTGGCGTCCGAGGAGTACCGGGTCGCCAAGATCGACGACTCAGGGTGAAGAGAGACAGTCACCACGGACGATCCTGTTCTTGCCTGGCTGCGGGACAGCGTGGCTCGCTCGCGCCGGATCGAGCACGCGCCGATCCAGCGCGGCATCTCGAGACCGGAGAGGCGCGCCTGCCTCTCGAGTGCGGCCGGGGTGCCATCCGGGGACCACGAAGGAGAAAAGGAACCTGCCAGCTGGCGCTCGGTCACCGCCATTACGCGAGGAGCCGACGATCCTCCTGACGGCCGACCGGCGTCCGTGCGGATACCGGTTTCACTCCAGCTGGTTCACGCCAGCATCGCCCGACCATCTCCAGCCAGTCACCGTGCGATGGGTATCCGACCATGAGCGACAGGATCCAGTACACTTGTTAACCGATTGTGCGACGCTGGTTTTGCCCGGCACGAGGGAGGACACCCGCCCGATGGCCATCGACCACCTGCTCGAGCAGCTGCTCGACCGCATCCGCCACGACCCCGACCTGCGCCGCCAGCTGGCCCAGCTCCTCTTCGGCCGCGAACTCGCCCAGCTGGCCGACCAACTGGCCCAGCTGGCCAGCCTCGTCCGCTCCCTGGCCGAGTCGACCCAGCAGGGCTTCCAGCTCCTCGCTGAGCACTCCTCCCTGGTGGAGCGCGAACTGGCTACCCTCCGCCGCGTGGTCGGGGAACTGGCTGAGCAGCAACGCGCGACCACGGCGCAGATCGCTGCCCTGACCGAGCGCATGGAGCGGGTGGAGGGCCAGATCGCGCAGATGACCGCTGCGGTTGCACTCCTGGCATTGAGTGTGCAGCGACTTGACGATCACGTAGCTCGAGCGCGCAGCTGGTACCTCGAGGTACGCATGCGCGATCGTGCCCCGGCGATCTTCGGCAGCTGGATGGATGCCAGGCGGGTCGTCCCACCGATGGAGGTACGGAGGCTCGTCCGCGAGAGCCTGACACGCAGCCAGCTGTAGCGGTTGCTGGATACCGACATCATCGTGACCGGCGAGTTGGACGAGCACCCAGCGACGCCTACGGTCTGGTTGGTGATCGACGTCTCGACGACGGTCGATGCGAGCGACGTGGAGCGGGCGCTGGCACGTGCGGACCTGCTCCGTCGTGACGTCCCGAACGTCATTCCCGTCGTCGCCGGTGACCAGCTCGTGGACCAGGCGCGGAAGAGAGCGGAAGCGGAACGGGTCGTCCTCGTTCGTGACGGGTCGCTCACTGGTTGGGACGAAGCGATCGAGCAGTGGGTGGTGGCAGCCTGAGCGGGCATACCGCTGCAAGCTCGAACGGCTCGATCGCAGATCAGGACGCGATCGGCCGCAAGTAAAAGACGATAGCTGTCCGGGGACGGTTGTTGCGGTCGGGGACACCAGGGCAGAGTTCGTAGCCAGCGTACTCCATCTGTCCGACGTACCGGTACACGCCAGGTCGTACCAGCTCGAAGAGATGAAGCTCCCGGCCCTTCTCGCGGTGTTCCAAGATCGCACGGTTGCCTCGCGTGAAGGTCATATCGCCGTGCTGCCCCTCACCGCTGTACCGATAGAACCGGCCGTCTTCGCTCCACCCATCCCGGTAGCCATAGTCGCCCCGCGAGGCGACGAGAAGAGCAAGACGACACGGCTCCCGCGCGGGGTGACAATGCCGGATTGACGCTGGCCGCCGACAAGCCGGTGGATATCCTCGCGCCGGTACTCGCGTCCGGGGACGAACATCGCCGCCACCTCGTCGAACTCACGATGAGAAAACGCCGTCCTGCACTGGATTGTACGCGAAGGCGTCACCGGTAGGGACAATGGTAGCAAGGGCTCTGAACGACCTGCCGTTCGGCAACTCCTGACAGAGTCTGCTGCCGAAGGCTGCGCTCACTGTGCTCCCAAAACGTGCACTGGGTAAGCGATCCAGACTTCCGCACGCGAGCAGTGCGGCTAAGATACCACCGTGAGGGCGGGTTGGCACGCATGGCCCGTCGGGTCCTCGTCTCGGTGCACGATGTCGCACCAGCCTGGGTCGAGGAAGTCCGCTGGCTGCTGCAGGAGTTGGACGCGATCGGGGCGCGTCCGCGCAGTTTGCTGGTGATTCCGTTTCACCACGGGCGTGACGACCTCAGGCGCTGTCCGGAACTCGTAGAACTCCTCCGGGAGGAAGTCGCCAGAGGTTCGGAGATCGTGCTCCACGGCTACACGCATGCGCGAGCCTGGCGCTGGCGGGGCGACCCGCTCACTGTGGCGCGCGCGGCGCTTTTCGCGCGAGAGGTCGCCGAATTCGTCAGCCTGGAATGGCAAGAGCAACGAGCTCGGCTGATCGCTGGGCGCGAAATCCTGGCTGCGTGTGGGTTGGAGACAACTGGCTTCTGTCCACCGGGGTGGCTCCATACCGCGCAACCCCCGGATCTCCTCCGCGAACTCGGCTTTACCTACCTGGTGGAGATGCTGTTCCTGCTCGATGTTCAGTTGTGACGGCGCCTCGTCGCCCCGTGGATGGGATTCATGGGGACGAGCCGATTCCATAAGGAACTCGCCCAGCTGGGGGCGCACCTGCTGGCACCCCGGCGAACGAGAGCGCGGCTGGTGTCGGTCTTCTTGCATCCCCAAGGTGCGCCACGCTCTCTGGTTTGCCAGCGAGTGCGGGTGGCGATCGAGAGCGTTCGCGCGGCGCTCGAGTGCGCCACGCTCTCTGGTTTGCCAGCGAGTCCTGCGGAAACTGGCGCAGGAATTCGAGAGAGGAGGAGTTCCCCTGACCTATGAAGAGGCGATCCGTTCGTCCTGACGCGACGATCGTCATCCCGGCTCGGAACGAGGCGAAGACGATCGGGGAGGCCCTCGCCTCGGTCGCTGAGCAAGCCTGGCCATTGGAACGACTGGAAGTGGTCGTCGTCGACAACGGTTCGACCGACGGGACACCCGCAGCGGTACGGGAGTTCCAGCGAACGTTTCCCTGGCTCCGCGTCCGGCTTTTCAGTGAGCCACAGCCCGGCGTGAGCCGAGCCCGCAACCGGGGAGCAGAAGCTGCTCACGGACACGTCCTCCTGTTTTTGGATGCCGACTCGCGCCTCGCACCGACCATGATCCCAGCCGTACTCGGGCATCTGCACCGCGGCGAGGCCTCGGTAAGCCTGCGGGTGGTTGCGGACTCCAACGACCCGCTCGACCGAGCATTCTTCTTCCTGGCAACCTGGGCAAAAGAGCGACTGCGCGTGCCGACGCAGCTGTGCGCTGTCCGCCGGGACGTGTTCTGGGCAGTGGGTGGCTTCGACGAGCGGCTGCGCATCGCCGAGGATTACGATCTCTGGCGGCGGATCCGAGCGGCCGGCTGGCGAGTCGGCTTCGTGACTGAGAGCAGCGTGCTGACATCGCCGCGACGACTCCACCGCTGGCCGCTGCGCCTGGGACTTCTAGTGACCGCGCTGCAATGGTTGGTGGCGCTCGCCGGTATCGGCCGAGATTGGCCCTATTGAGGTGGTGCGGAACGTGGCCGGGACGATCGACATTTCAGTGATCATCCCGGCCCGCAACGAAGAAGCGTTCGTCGCTCGTGCTCTGCGCTCTATCGCCCGGCAGGCCTGGCCACTGGAACGGCTCGAGGCGATCGTCCTCGATAACGCCATGAGCGACGGAACCGCAGCGGTCGTCATCCAGGTAGCGCGAGAACTCGCGCCCCTCCGCATCGTGCTGGTCGAGGAACGCACGCCCGGACGCAGTCGAGCGAAGAACCGCGGGGCCGCTGTAGCCCAGGGGACGCTCCTGCTCTTTTTGGACGCCGACTCGGTGATGGCAGCGACACTCGCCAGCGAGCTCGTCGCGCACTGGCATACCGGCTTTCCGGCAGGAAGCATCCGCGTCATCGCGGAGACGACGGATCGGCTCGATCGCTGGTTCTTCGATCTCATGGAACTCGGCAAGACGCTCTTCCGTATCCGGGCACAGATGTTGTACTGTAGCCGGGCGTGGTTCGAGTGGGCGGGTGGGTTCGACGGACGGTTCGAAATCGCCGAGGACCGGGAGTTCCTGCAGCGACTTCAGCGAATGGGAGTTCCGGTTTGCCACCTGACGACGAGTTGGATCGCCACATCACCGCGTCGCCTACGCCGACTGCCGCTCCGCCTGGGCCTGGTGATCACCTTTCTCCGCTGGCTCCTCGCCGAACTCGGCGTCGGTCGGCACTGGCGCTATTGAAAGAACTGCCCTGGTGGCTGATCCGTCTGGGACGCGCAGGAGGCGGGCGAGCGATCGGCCTCCTGGCGGTCTGGCTGGGCTGGGAGCGGTTGACGGAACTGGTGTGGCGACCACAGCCGGTCCGGCCAGGAGGGTTCTTTCGCTACCGGATCGTGCGCTACCGCGGCCCGACGATGATCCTGGCCGACGGGACACGGATCGAGCCGGGTGATACGATCGTCGAGCTCCACTTCGACAATCGGCGGTTGCTCCAGCTGTGGCTGGCCGGTGCATCGCTTCCCTGGGAACTCTTGCGCCTGGCACGCGAGGACTTGGCGGAACTCGCCTGTCGGATCGCACGGGGCGAACTGGGCGAGGTACGCGCGCTCACTGGGGTGAAGCTGTTCGCGCGGGCTGGGCCCCGCTTGGGCTTTCAGGTCGAGCCGGCGCCACCGACCTGGTACACACGCTTGCAGCGTTTCTTCTTCGTCGGCCTGATCGCCATCTACCACCCGCTTGGCTGGCGAATGGCCGAACGCTACCGGGAACGGGCCTGGCCCGGTCGAGCCTGGATGAGCCGAGCGAGCTTACTGGCACGCTACGGCGCAGGTTGCTGGCGCCGCTGGCGAGGCGGAGCGGGTGCGGAGACCAGCGCGGAGGTCTCACCGCGCAGCAGTTGGCGCAGTCCCCATCCTTCGACGAGGAGCAGCAGCGTGACGATGACCGCGCTCGCAACGCACCACTGGCAGATGGCATGGATGACGAAGAGTTCGAGGTAGGTGAGATACCCGGAAAAGAGCGTTCCGGCGAGCGCGATGCTGGTGTTGGCGCTGGTGAGGAGTTCGGTCTGGTGAACGAGGCGCCAGCGCACGACGCCCAGCCCGAGCAGCACGAGGTACATGAGCAGCCCCAAGAGGGCGATCGGAATACCGCCCAGCTTGGCATAGGGACTGTTCTGCACGGTCGCACAGTCGCCGAGGCCACAGACGAGGAGCGACTCATCGTAGGCCACGAGCGTGAGATACCCGGCCACACCAGCTCCAGCCAGAGCGAGAGCAAGCGAGACTAGCTGCCAGCGAGGACGACCGCTCACTTCAATGCCTCCTCGATGCGCTGGGTGAGATCACTCAGACTGCGGATGGTGAAGGGCGCGCTCCCGTTCACGCTGAAGGACGGCGTCGCACGGACACCGAGCGACTGGGCTTCGCGCACCATCTGCTGGACCTCGTCGGCGTGCTTACCCTGGCGGAGACAGGAGCGGAAGGCATCGACATCCAGACCGGCGACGCGCGCGATCTCCTCCAGACGCCGATCGGTGAAGGCCCCGACGTTCTCACCGGTCTGGTTCGCGTAGAGGGCAGCGTGAAACTCCAAGAATTTCCCTTGATCGAGTGCACAGGCCGCTGCTTCGGCTGCCCGGACCGACTCCTTGCCGATGAAGGCGAAATCACGGAACTCCCAGCGCACTTTGCCGGTCACGATGTATTGCTCGAGAATGGTGGGGAAGAAACGCTGCTCGAAGCTCTTGCAGGCCGGGCACTGGTAGTCAGCCCACTCGATGACGTACACGGGAGCGTTGGGGTCGCCGAGGACACGGCCGCTCTGCGGGACACTGGTGTACTTGGAGACATCGGGCATTTGGATAGCGGCCACCTCGCGAGCGCTGCGCTGGCTCCACCAGATCCCGACCCCCACCGCGACCAGGGCGATGACGACGGGAACAGTGATGAACAGCACGCGACGCTGGCGAGCCCGCCGCTCGGCTTCCAGCTTGCGCTGCGCCCGGCGCGGCACGCGCTCAGCTTGGGACGCTGCAGGCGGCAGGTTCTCGCGAGACGACGACATGATGCAGACTCCTCTCCGCAGGTAGCGCATCGACTTTCCTGGCCGGAATCGTACCAAACACCAGCCTCTGACCTGGATCGCTGGATCGGAAGGGACAGGTGGCAAGCCGGCAACGAGTACACTCAGGCTGTGCGGGAGACGCAGACCAACATGCCAAAGGAAAACGCGCCGACGCTGACTGCCTGCGAACAGAAGATGCTCGAGCCCAGCTGGACGGCAGCCCTTGCCACAGCGAGCGGTCGCCGCTGGCTCCGGCGGGCCGTCCTGCCCGTCCTCGAAGGAAGCCGCGCGACAGCGCTAGCCAATCTGCTCCTGGGCTTTCGCGATGACTTCCGATGCCAGCAGCGCGACTTCTCGACACGAGCCGTCGTTGAGCGAGCGGACCAGACAACGCTCGCTGCGAATCTGGAATGGCTCGCCGGGAGCAATGCCGCGCTGGCGCTGTGGGAACGCTTGGCCGAAGAAGGGATCACTCGCCTCGTCTCAGCTGCCCTGCGCGCGCTCCGCCGGGGCGACACCCGAGCGCGGGAACTCGTGCTGACCGTGCTCGTCGCCGATCCAGCGCGGGAGATCGTTCTGCCGCCCTGGGCCGAGCGAGCGCTGCTCGTCATTGCGCTGACGGACCGCGACGAGGTGGTCCGAGGTGTGGCCGTCGAGACAGCGGTGGGACGGTGGCCCGAATTGCTCTTGCCCAATTGGCAGCACTGGACGCGCGACGGGAGCGGTCGAGCTCGCCGGGCGACCTGGCGCCTGGCGTTGCGCGTCGACGCACGCGCTCGGATGCAGGCAGCAGCCCTCACGTTCGCCGAGGAGGAACCCGCAGACGTGCGCGCTGACGCGCTCTGGGCGCTCGGTCAGGTCCTCGCTACTGCGGAGATCGCGCCGATCCTGGCCAGAGTGGTCCAGCATCCGCGACCAGAACTGGCCGAGGCAGCCGCAGAGCTCCTGTGGGCGCGACACCGGCATCCGGAACCGGCCCGAGCAGCCCTCGCCAGTCCACACCCGAGAGTGCGCGAGATGGGGAAGCGACTACTGGATCCCCGGCACGGATCTCCTGCTGCAGGCGGGTCCCGGCCAGGAATGCCCTTTCCCTGGTGGTAGCTGGGCGAACCGGACGCTGTCTCTCCACCGGGCGATTCCGCCCCTCCTCGCCGCGCCGAGGCCGCAAAGCGCTCGCTTTCTCAGCAACACTGTCTCCTGTGCGACCGTGCGGAGGAGAGCGCGAGCGGACAAGGCACCGTCGGCAGCAGCTGAGATCCTGATCACAGTCGTCGTTTGAACGAGGGTCGTTCCGCCCGGGTCGGTACGGCCCCGCAGTATCGGGCGATGTGGCGCCTCGTGCTCAAAGAGCTACGCGCTGGAGCTGCAACCGTTCCGGCAAGATCTGCGCAGGCTTAGGAGTTTCCCCGACGGGAGCGCGCTTCGCCGCGCACGACGATGACGCGTGGCTGCGAGGCCCACTCATCCCGATCATCGCCACGAGGGCGCACTGTCAGCGGGGACACTTCGGGCTCGGCAGGACGGCTGGTGAGCGACCCGCTGGCTCGCGGCACGACACCAGTAGCCGAGCGAAGATGCGACGAGCACGGACTGGCCACGGTGCCTTCCTCGCCGGTGACAGCCGTGCGCTCGACCAGCGTCCACGCCCCGGACAAGGACGCTGGCGCAGCGAGCAGGAATCGTGGCCGGTTGCGAGTAGGATGGATGCTCAGCTGGCACTGTTTCCGCCCTCCCACTCGGCGAAGGTGACGATGTGGATCTCGATTGGTCGATCGAGCAGGGTCGCGAGCACCTCGCGGACAGGCGCGAGCCAACGCCGCTCGAGGTGGCGCCGGACCGTCGCGCTGGGAACACCGAGCACGACCGGTCCGGCGTCGGATGCAGCCAGCAGTCGAGCGGGTCGGATGCATTCGGCGATGGCCGAAGCTGGTAGACGCTCGCTCAGATGCTCCTGAGCCAACGACCAGAGCGGGGCGAGTCCGGCGGACTGCTCGCTGTTCGATCGCTCCAGCAAGCTGGGAGAGTTGCTCAGAGGGACCGCTCGCGAGGAACCACCCGGTTGGGAAGGAGAAGATTGCGAGCGAGTCAGCCGTGCGGCGAGCGCTTCCTCGAGTAAGGTGACGAGTCGATCGAGCGTCTCCGGCGCGAGGAGCCCGTCCACGTGAAGACCCGGAACGGCGGAACTGGCGAGAGAGGACGCTGGCTGAGAGCTTACCGCTCGTGTGGTCGCAGTGCTCGACCGAACGGCGTGACGCGTCCAGCGAGCGAGGATTTCGCGGATGCGCTTCGGGGCGACGTAGCGCGAGCCGGACGCGACGGCTTCGCGGATCGCGGCGACGAGGAGTTCAGCTGAGCTTTCACCGCGTGCGCTGGCCAAGGGGAGGAACTCCCGCTCGAGTTCGGCCAGGAGCGTCCGCTCCAGCGGTGATGCGGGGCGTGCGTTCGCCGCTTCGTAGCAGGCGATGACGTGCGGCGACGGTTCGAGCAACGGACCGGCACCGCCGGCTGGCGGCTCAGCCACTTCCTGAGGATCGCGGTCAGTCGTCGTAGTCGTTGGCTCACCTTGGTGATACATCGTGTCGTCAGGAGCAACACTGCTTGCCTCCTCTCTGTTGGCCGGGCCAACACTGCTTCGGCTCTCGCTGGGGAAACCATCGTCGCTGGGTGCAACAACGGTCGGTGAACCACTGTTGCTCAGCGCAACATCGGCGAGCTGAGCAGTGTCGCTCTGGGCAACAGTGGTGCTGATCGATGCGGCTTGCTCGTCGCTGGCTGCTGTGCGCTTGCGCCGCGCGTGACCGGCGCGCGTACGAGCCGAGGCGCGGGCATCCTCAGCGGCTGCTCGGGCGGCCAGCTTTTGCCAGAGGGGGTGCTGGCGCACGACCGGAAGGATCTGGTGCCAAACGTTGTCGCGATCGATCGGGGTGAAGCGAGGGGAAAAGACGTGTCGGATGTAGCGGTAGACGGCGTCGTCACGGGCGGCCAGGTCGACGACGCGCAGCACTGCCTCCGGGGTGAGGACGAAGCCGTCGGGGCGATCTTTGACGCGGTAGAAGTTGTGGGGGACTCGCCATCGACGACCGGCCTCGTCGGTTCGCGTGACCATTTCCTTGCGGATCTCGATCAGATCGAGCGCGACCAGGATCTTGTTGATGGTGATCAGTTCGGCACGATCCTCCCCGTAAAACGCTGCTTCGGCCTGCTGGGACGGGAATGCGTACCCACGATAGGGTGAATGCTCCCGACGGTCGGTCCAGACGGTATAGGAATTGAGCAAACCGACCCCCTTGAGACCGATCAAGGGCGCAAACTGCGTGATGATGGTGTTCCAGTGCCAGAACCAACCACGCCGACGAACGTCGTCGCCGCTGCGCTCGGGCTGCTCACCAGCCGTCAGCGGTGGATCGGGCATCGGGCGCTCCCCTCTGCTGCGCCACCCAGGCGTCATGATAGCGCCACGCAGTACTGGATTCAAGTCACAGGCTGTTTTTTTCCATTTCCTCCGCAATGTGCGTGGCTTATCGATGATGATCCACGCGTCTCCGGTGATGTCCGGACGAGCGATCCCTGCCGCTCGTGGTGCCACGCGAACGGTGCGCAGTTGGCCGAAGTGCTTTTCTACCGCTCGGTAGGTGCGGTGATCAACTGCATGCCGGCGAGCGGTGCGGGCACCGATTCCTGGTCCACTGGGCACACCGGCGCGCCCGCGGGGCGTCAGGTGGCCGGCACGTCGGGTGGGACGCTGCGTCGCTATCGAGGCCTGACCGGTGCGGGCGCGCCGGTGCGTTGTCGGGCTTTGCTGGCCGAGCCCGATTCGACGCCGAACGATCAGGCGGAAGGCAGGAACCGACTCCTCCGGCGCGCGGTGCCTGGATGCGGACGAGGAGGAAGGATTCGGTCAGCTGGCGCAGGCTGGTCGCGCCGGTGACGGTGCGGCTGCTCGCCGATCGGCTGTCCGTTGGCCCGCGCCCGGCTCGCGATCGCTGCCAGCGCAGTCGCACGGGGGAGGCGGTTGGGAGCTGGTCCACCGCGCCCGGGCGCGCCGAGACGCACGACCGCGCGCGAGAGGCGGCTGGTCAACTCGTGTCCAGCGAACCGGCGTCGTACGGCTACTGAACAGCGCGCGCGTCACGAATGCGTTTTCCGATCCGGCTGCTGCCCTAGCGGAGCAGGCTGGGCTGGTCGCGCAATGATCCGCCCTCACTCAAGGACACAGCACGAAGGGTCGGAAAGCGGACAGGCAGGATCGAGGCGCCGACACAACGCGAGTGGGCGAGACGGGAGACCCAGTCGGAGAGTGAACAGGCGGGATGGAGATTGGCTCACTGGGTGTCGAGCCCGGGCTGCTCGATCGGGCGCTGTGGGGACGCTCGACGGACGAACGGCGTCCGGGCGAGCGGGTAGGGGTGGCACGGTGCCGGAGGCCCAGTCGAGCGCGCTGTGCCGGTCGTGCGCGACGTTCGGCCCTGGCCGCGGAGGGGACCCGCGGCGATCTCGCTCTCGGCCTCGCTCTGCGTCAGGAGAGTGGCGGGATCACGCGGACGAGTCGGCGCACTGGCAGGGAGAAGCTCAGCGCATCGGGTGCACCGACTGGGTCATCGCAGCTGAGCCGTTTCCCGGCCCGGGCTGCGCTGGCTGGCTCAGTCGAGGCGCGAGGGCGGACAGCGCGGCTCGACAGGGATTGGTACCGCTCGTTCTCGGTCGGGCGGAACCAGCTTCCGCCGCGCGATCGGACGGTGGGGGGCGATCGCAGCGGCCGAGGCCGGGAGGGAGCGAGCGTGGCGAAGGGACAGAACAGTCGGGTGGTGGTCGCAGAGCAGGTGGAGACAGCGTCGGAGCTACTCTTCGGGTACGAGTTCCGCTCTGGGTGGGGGGATCGGGCGTTCGTGACGTTCGCCGGCATCAACGTCGTGGGGCTGATCATTTGGGCGATCATCGCCGTCAACTCGCCGACGATTCATCCATGGCCATGAGGCCCGGCTGACGAGGCTACTGTCGCACGAGCCTGGCACCGGCTGCTGCCGAGGGCCGACTGGTCCGTGAGGTGCTCTGGCATGCGGTGATGAGCAGCCTGAGGAGGGCTCCCGTGTGCGCGGAGAGGGACACGAACACGGGGGGCGCTGTCGCGCCGGAGAGAAGTGACCGTTCGGTGAACCGGCCGGTGCGAGCGCGGAGGTGCTCGATCGCGGATGGCGGAGACTCGTCGAGGGAGCGCTGGTCGGGCCGCTGCTTCCTGCCATGAGGAGCCGTCGGGTGTGTCGGTACGCCAGCCATGGTGCTTCAGCGGTGCGCGCGCGGGTCGCGCCTGACCAGCGGCCAGTGGCGCCTCCCGGCCCGTGACGCGGAGCGACGACGCAGCGAGCGAGCCGCGTGAGGGTCGGAGAGGCCTCCCGCGGGTGACCGGGGGGTGCGATATGGGCAACGCGCGAACTCGCTCGACTCATGAACGGCCTTACCAGGGGAGCCAGAGCGGCACGTCGTCAGCCACCAGCCGCGGCCTGAACACTGATGGAGCGACGCCGAACGGAGCATGCTGCGTCGATAACGCCGGCGGTCGCTGGAGTCATCGCTGCTCCGCCGTTGCACTGCTGCGTCGGGGAGGTATCCGGTCCCCCAGCGCAGAGCGGAACCCCTCCCGGCACGACCATTCGAGCCGCGTCGTCAGCTCCAGCGATCAGCCCTCGTTCAGTCTCGTCCTCACCAGACTCGAGCCGACTGGCGCGCGTGCTCTGGGGACTCAGCCGGTACGATCGCCCGCCAGACTGGCTGCGTGCCGACTGCTCGTCACGCGCTTTGCTGCGTGACGAGTCGCTGGACTTTCTTCGAGCGATTCGTCACGCGTGCCGTTCACGCGCTTCCCCATCATCGTCGCGTGCTGCCTCCCGTGCGATGTGCGCACTCCCGTACCGGACCGAGGCTGAGCGGGAGACGACTCGCACGGTGATCGGGTGCGTGGAGAAGCGTCATACGCGAGGTGTCGTTGCGGTCAGCGCGTCCCACTGCTGCTGCAGTGGCGTGGCCGAGCGCTGGGGAAAGGCGTGATGAAGAGCGTAGAGAGTCGCGTCCACAATTTGCTTGACTGATCCAGTTGCCGGTGCTAGAATGGTTGCGTGACGATCGTGCTGGAGGGTTAGCGATGGCGATCTTGCTTCCGTACCGGACCGATCCACGCTTGCTGTTCCAAGTCATGGAATACGCCAAGGGAAGAGGCATTGACCGGAGTCTGCTGGAAGCTCGCTTGGGCGGTGGAGAGCCGTTGCGGGAGACCCTGAACGCGCTGGAGCAGTTGGGATTGATCGAGCGCGATGCGAGCGAAATTCGGCTGACGGAGGCTGGGCGACGACTGGCTTATGCCACCGATGCGCTCGAACGACAGCGCGACTTGGCACGGGTGGTCTTGAGCTACCCGCCGTACGGTGGGGTCATCGAGCGAGCGCTGCGCGAGGGACTGAGTGTGATCGATGGTCCTTGGGTGGAGCGGGTTTGGCAAGTGGAGATGCGGCTGGGCCAGCCCCGCAACAGGGTCGAGGAAGCGCGCACCTTCTTCTTCAAGTTGGCGGAGGAGGCGGGGTTGGGGATCTTTCGGCGCGGGGTACGCAGCCAGCCCTCGCGACTCGTGTTAGCGCCGGACCTCGAGGAGCGGCTGCGAGTGCTGCGGCCGCTCCTCAGTGGCGGTGGGGCCGAGCCGGAGCCAGCACCACGCGAACCCGCCGCGGTGTCGGGTGTGACGACGGTATCGTCCGAGTTGGCTTCGGCGCCAGTGCCGGAGCGAACGATAGCCGCACCGGCTGGTGCCGCGGTGACGATCACGGTGTCGGTCGACCTCACGGCCTGGGAACTGGAGAAGATCGAGGCGTTCCTGCGCCTCCTCGGCGTGGTACCGACTTGTAGGGAGCGAATGGCCTGAGCAGGCTGCGGGGTGTTCGGGTGCGCTGCCTGGCTCGACGCGGTGGAGTAGCGATTCGACAGAGGCAACGAGGATGGTCACGTTGGCGACCGGCGAGCGGGTTCGACTGGAGGCGGTCAGCCCGGCTAGCTCGAGAGCGCGGCGCGATGCACTGGTCGAGCTGGTCAGGGCAAGGCCTGATCCTGGAGTCGACCCTGGCCGGGGAGGAGAAGCCTGCTCGGTTCTCGACCAGCATGATGAGCGAGCAAGTTACCCGGCTGCGAGGTAGGGACGAGGCAGGCGACTGACTCTGCTCGTCGCTGCGCCAGGTGAGCGAGGGGCCCGGCAGGGGCGTACTGTTACGGCAGGAGGGTTTCCGCTGCGCCGGGGAGTCCGTCTCGAGCATAGCCCCTGGATGGAGACCGTGCGGCGTCGATCTGTTTCTGGAGGCCATGAGCGTTGTTGGCGGGGGAGAGTCGGCCTCGGACCGGCTGGTCAGCTTCGCCGCCAGGAGGAAAAGTCGCGCGGAAGGATGGCTGTCCCCTACCGCTGCCGACCATCCGGGTCGAGGGGTCTGAATCGGCGAGGGGCTGAATCAGGTGGCGGCAGCGTCGGTCATCGGGAGAGCACCGGTATTTTCTGCCGAGGGACGGGAGCTGAGCACGCACACGGGATCACCCGGCGGTCCAGGCCACGCTACTGCGGATTGGCACCACGAGCAGCTTCGGTAGACGGGCCAGTGAACGCACTGCGCAGCGGGTTGCGATTCGCCCGCGGTCGCTCGTCGGACCGCCGAAGCCGCGAGTCCCACCGGATTACCGGCGCATGGGGCCGTACCCAGAGCCCGGCAGACCGTGCACGAGCCTCGCCGGATGAGCTGTCGACAGGGCCTCCGAGACTCCCGGTCAGGGGACATACCCTCTACCCGGACCGTGCTCGCCGCGGCCTCGAGCCGCTCTGGGTCGGAGAGACGAGCAGCAAGTCTCGTCGCCGACAGGGATCGGCGCCGGGGACGATCCACGCGAATGGCACTGCTGTCGTAAGCGTCAAACCGCACGCCAACGACTCCACCGGTTCCTCCAGCATCCAGAACTTGGCACAGTGGAAAAACACGCGTACTGGTCGATCTGCGCGCGAATGCGGGCCGGGTACTCCGACTGCCCTTTCGGCCACTCCGCTGCTGCGAGATGGCACCGGGTTGCCGACGGCTTCCCACGGCGGGTCGTTCTGGACGCTCGGGTTCTGAAAAGCTGGCGCGTTGGGCGAATAGGAAGAGTCTCTGGGCGTTGACCAGGTTCACCACCCGATTGCCTTCGCCGTGGGCGAGGTCCCGATTTCGGCTGGAAGCGACGACCGTGGGCAGGGTAGCGGTGGTTCGTTCCCCTACAGCGTGCGCGTCGCAGAGCATCTGCTCGCCTGGTTGAGGATGGGGAGAGGGATGTCAGGGGAGTCCTGTGGTCATGCTGTGTGTGACTTCTGCGCGAGCCGATCGTGCTCCACAAACTCGTGTAGGATCCCGGTCTCAGGGCGGCTCTTTCGGCTACGTCTCGCCGGCGAGGGGAAGTGCCTGCACTGTGCTGCCCGAAAGGACCGCCACGTGGGCCGCAGTGCTGACGGTGACTTCGATGCAAGTCGGCAGTCAGTTTTCTGGTGCGCATCCCCAACGAATGCCTGCTCGCGGGTCGGCGTTTGCTCCCGTGCCTGGCTCGGCCTTCGGGAGGGGATTGCGAACCTGATCGATGGGACGAGCCCTCGGGAAGCCGGGTGCGAGAAGCGAGCGGCGTTCTCTGGAGAACAGTGCGATCGTGAGAGGAAGCAGTCTTGCGTCCTCGTCGCTCTCGAGGACGAACGGCGGCGAGGGGCGAGCTGGCGGTCACTTCCAGCATGCCCGGAGCTCTGGATGCGGCGGAGCTGCTGCTGCGCGGGTGCAAGACAGCCTGGTTTTGGTCAGCGCAGACCAGCGCGCTACCGCGCGCAACGACATCGGCAGATGGCTCGGCACGGATGGTGCCCGGGTGGAAGGAGGAGCGCAGCGCCTGTGGATGGGCCGAACGGTGAGACAGCCGGAGGCGAGAGCGGAGTCCTCCCTAGCCGGGGTCATCCGGCGCAGCTCCTCAGCGGGTGCGCGTGGTCCCACGGCGGCCGAGTTGCAGGCCGATCGCTGCATTGACGAGCCCGAGTATCAGCCAGAACAGCGCAGGTCGTGAAACCTGCGGGCGTCCGGTCGCCGGCAGCAGCTGATAGCCGGACACGGCAGGCTCGGACTCTCGGCCGGAGCGACTAGACTCGGCGTCGGTGGTCGTTGGCGGAGACACCGGGACGATGGCTTGCCGGGCTGGCGAGCCAGCCTGGTCTGGTGGTGGTCCTGGGTTTGGTGGGCTCTGGCCGTGCCGGTCGGCACGAGTGCTGCCGCTGGACCCGGCGCCGTCCGCGCCGGTGTCGTCGCCGAGTGTGCCATGGTCGCCGCCGGCGCCCGCGCTTCCGCCTCCGGAACCGCCACCCGGTTGGCTCAGAGCACGGTTCGTGATGCCGAGAGCGCACGTCAGAGTCAGGTGGTCACCCTCGGGAACGATTCGGCAGCTGTCGCCACCAAATATCGAGCCGAAATCCTCGAACACGTCGGTCACGAAGCCATCGCTGGGTGCCCACCCGCTCGGAGTCTGCTGCTCCCTGATGCTGATCGCTCGTAACGCCAAGCTGCCCAGCACCGTCGTCGGGTCGATCGTCGGCTGGCAGGTGACGAGGAACTGCGTGGCCGGACAGGTGAGCTCGACGGTCGCGGTGTGCTCCTGACCAGTAGCCGTATCGACCCCACGGAAGGTCACCTCGATAATGGCCGGCTCATCCGGCAGCAGGGATCCAGCCCAGGCCTTGGTGATAGCCAGACGGAGGGGTAGATTTCCGAGGCCGGAGTGGTCGGTGAGCGCGACCAGGACGAGCAACTCGTTGTTGGGGGAGCCTATCCAAGAGGGCGGCGGCGGTGACGATGGGCACGAAGGGTCGGGGTCGCTCCAGCACGGATTCGTCCACGTGCCTGGACCAAACATCACCTGCCAGCCGTGCGGTAACGCGTCCTCGCTCAGGCTGATCGGGCCGTGGTTCGTGTGCCAGTCGTGGAGCGTTATTTGGGCAGGCTGGCAGCCGACCATTACGCCGAACCGGTTCGGTGGCGGGCAGTCCAGCGCAGCCGATCTGCCGGGGTAGGTCAGGGTGAAGCGCGCTCCACTCGATGGGGGCTGGATCCCGGTCGAAAACGCGTGTACCCGAATCTGGAACGAGCTTGGCACGTTCACCACCGTGACAGCGCAGGATGATGGCTGGCATGCTGGGCTGGTGAGATCGACTGGGCCGATACCGCTGATCGGCGTCCAGCCAGGGGGCGGAGCTGGCTCGCCGATGATGACCGAGCGCGGTCGCTCGGGGAAGGTCAAGCTACCGCAATCGGTGGTCGCGTTCGGCCCAGCGGGACAAAGAACAGTTTGCGTGACCCCATCGACGATGACATCGAGCATGGCCGGCCAGGCGAACGTCATGCCCATGAACGGTACCTGGCGGTAAAGCTTGCGGAGATGAAGCGTAAAGGGGAAGGGACGAGCCAGGTTGTCGACCAGCAGCTGGCAGATGATCCGCGGACCGGTAGCGGCTTGCTCGAGGTGACAGGCGGGAGGTTGCGCGAGGTCACTGCAGCTGCCGGGGAGACAGCCGAGCCAGGCGGCGATGGGGCTGGGCCCGCCGAAGCCGCTCCCCGGTATCCAGCCATCCGGAGGGTTTGGTTCGGAGATGGTTAGCCACGTCTGGTCGAGCGGTAAGTCAGGGTAGGTATCGAGCAGGTGCGTCCCGCACTCCTCACGTGCGTGCAAGCCGGGACAGTTGAAGGTCAACGTGCGCAGCGGTTGGCCGGAGGAGTCGGGGACGTCGACCGTGACGGTCGTCGCGGAGCCTGGAGTGCCCGATCGAGCCAACGCGTGATAACCATGAGGTAGACGGGATACTGGCTCGGTTCGTCGCTGGGGCGATCGCTCACCTGTATCGTCAAGTGGTTCCCGCCGGAGAGGACCCATCCTGGTCCCTCGATGAGGGGGTGTTCGCGGTCTTGGTGAACGACCGTGCTGGAGTCCCACGAGCCGGTTCCGGCGAAGGTCTGCCAGCGGGACGGGATCAGATCTTCTTGGAGGGTGATTGGTCCGCGAGTGTCGAGCCAGTCGATCAAGGTGATCGGCGACGGCGTGCAATCGACGAGCGATTGGCCGGGAGGCGGTGGCGGGCAGTTGATGGTCAAGGAGCCCTGGGGTGCAGAGAGTGTCAGTGTTGCACTCATGGGCGGTCGAGCGCCGGTGCTGGACAACCAGAGCTTCTTCTGGATCGTCACGTGCAGGTCACGGGCTCGATTGACGACCGTGTGTTGGCAGGAGGGCCAGCACGTCGCGCTTGACAGATCGCCGAGGCCAGCGATCGGTGTCCACCCGGGCGGCGAGTTTGGCTCAGTGATTCCCAAGGTGGTCGGTGAACTGGGCAGGGGGAGCGGTTGACAGCGAACCGGCGACTGCCCGGTGGGACAAGCGACGGGGTAGTCGATCCCATCGGCACTGACGACGAGCGTCGTGGACGGTCCGGCGGTGTCGAGACCCAGGACGTCCAGCCAGCGCTTGGTCAACGTCAGGAGTGCCGCGGGGCGGAACTCGTTATCGATCGTCAGGAGGCAGGTGCGCCGAGCCGGTGAGACAGTCGTATCGTCGGTGCAGAAGAAGTCGCTTCGGTCGCTCCCCACCGTGAAGGGGCTTCCCAGGTTGATCGGCTGCCAATGGAGGGGCGGAGACTCGTGGACGGTCAGCTGGTCGGCGACCCGCAGCTGGCCGCGCACGACACCACAGGTTACCAGCTGGCCAGGCGGGGCGGGCGGGCAGGTGAGGCGCCAGGTGGCACCGGTTGTCTGGTTGGTGATGGTCACGTGCGCCTCGTGCGGCGGCAGCTGACTCATCGTCAACGGATCGCGCCACACCTTGCGGACCACCAGCTGGAATCCAGCTGCCCAAGGCGCTTTCCGGATGCTGTGGGAGAGGACTATGCGATCGCCCGGTCAAGAGACACACGTATGGGAGGGAATCTGGCGGACCGACTCGTCTCGACGCAGTGGGCGGCCGACCGGCGGTGAGCCAGGCGCGGGCGACGAATGGGCTGGGTCGGCCTTCCGGACGGGAAGCCGTACCGAGTCGACTCCGGCTGCCGATTTGCGCTGCGGGCACGTCATCGTTGCGCAGTGAGCGTACTGGTCCGAACTGAGTACGGAGCGAGGGCGACGACGTTCTGCCTGCTCGGCGCGCAGAAGCGTTCTGGCAGGCGAGTTCCTGGCCGTGGTCCTGGCGCGTTCGTGATCGCCCGGTGCGGTGGAGCAGCCGGGCGGTGACTGACCTGTCTTGGGAGGCGCTAGCGAGGAGGACCGCCAGGCGGGTGAGCGAGACAGCCGACCGACGCGAGCGCACGCGCCATTATGGTGCCACCAGGTCGCGGCTGCTCGCCCGTGATGACGAGGGATCGGGAGCGGACGAGCACGCTTGCGTAACCGATGGCAGGGTGTCGCGAGCGAGGCGGACCTCCGGTCTCCCGAGCGCCGTGTGCGAGCCGGGGAACGCTGCCGACTGCTCCGACGACAGGAGCGGAGAAGAGCAGCGTACGAGCCGGCACTGCGGCGAGCGAGCAGCTTACCTGCTGACAGCACCGGTCGTCGTTCGGGCTCATGCTCTCCCTGAGACAGGTTCCGGTCTCCCGCACGCCATACCCTGCGCGTAATCGCAGTCCCAGTGGCGGAGCTGCTCGAGCAGGTGAGCGTGCTCGACTCCTTCCGCCACGACGGGGATGCCACGATGATGGCAGGACTCGATGACCGATGCCAGAACGACTTGAAAAGGCTCGTGCGTGGCTGCCAGGACGACTGACTGGTCGACTTTCAGGAGGTCGAGGGGGAGTTCGGCCAAGGAGAGCAGGCTTTGCGGCCCGCTGCCGAAGTCATCGAGCGCGACAGCGAACCCACGCATCCGGAGGTCTTCGAGGAGCCGCGCGAGCAAACGCAGATCGGCTAGGGCCTGCTCGTCGGTGATCTCGAGTGTGACGCGACCAGCGAGATCCCCGTGCACAGCGGCTAACTGGCGAGCGAAAAGCTCCGAGCGCGTGAGGAGCGTAGGAGGCAGGTTGACGTGGACCACGACACCGCGCTCCGCGACGACGCGGGCGCTGTCTAGCGCCGCCGAAAGGAGCTGTTGGTGCCGGTCGAGCTGTTCAACGGTCGACAAGAACAGACGGGGTCGGAGCAAGCGCTGACCGGCGCGGAGTCGTGCCAGGAGTTCCACCCGAGGTGCAAGGGAGTCCCGCAAGGGAACGATCGGTTGGGCGACGAACGCGAACTGACCAGCGATGACCGCTGACGCGATCTCCGTAGGCGAGGGAGGATTTGGCCACGCCTCGCTCGGATCGAGCACCGTGACCGTCTCCTCGGTGCTGAGTGCGATGTCGCGCAGACGGTGGAGCAGGTCCGCAAAGGCTGCAGCGGTGGATGGGAGAGGATCCAGTCCGACGAGCGCGAAGTCCACGCGCGTACCGAACGGCCAGGCCGAGAGGAATGGGTACGAGCGGTGGACGCGACGGGCAGCGTCCTCGAGTGCGGAAGCCACCGTGTCTTCCGGTCGTGCTGAGGTGACGATGAGCAGGGCCTGTGGACTGATCCACGACAGGTGATCCGGCTCGAGTGCATCCTGGATAGTCTTGGTGAGGGAGGCGCGGATGGCCGCGACTGCTGTCTCCTGATGCGATCCCTGAGTGAGGAGCGGGAACCGGAGGACGCCGATGCTGAGGAGAATCGGTCGGCGGCGTGCAAGACAGTGGAGGAGCCGAACGAGTGCTTGCAGGGGAGACTCCAACGCGGGTGACTCGGGTGGGGAAGCCAGGAACGGGCACGGCGGTGGTAAGACGTGACGGAGAAGTTCTGGGAAGAGATGGAGGAGCACGATTGACGGATCCGGTTGCCCAGGGAGGGGGATGCGGACAGCCCGAGCTGCGAAGCGTTGGAGCTGGCAGTTGACGACGAGCGCGAGTGGAACGTCCTCCACTGCTGAGTCTTCTGCCAGTTGCCGCCGCAGGCTGTCCCAGTTCGGGAAGGCAGGCAGGAGGTCATCGAGTGGACGAGCAGCGACGTCGGTCCGGCTGACCAACTGGAGGAATGCCGGGTTCGCAGCGAGGATTCGCCACTGGCCATCGAGAAGACACGATGGGATCGGCGCCGTGCGCCAGACCTCATCGACCAGCATGGAGAGGGGGACGTTGTCCAGCGCGGCTTCGAGCACCGCGCGGAGTTCGGTGAGTCGCTCGAGGTCCGCTGTTCTCCCGATCGGGGCTGGGAGGTCGCACCACAGGATCCCGGCTGGCTCGCTATCGTTCCAGCGGAGCGGTAGTGCGACTCCCGGGGAGCGGAAGAGCGGTGGAAGCCGATTCGCGTCGTCGCCGAGCTCGTCGAGCGGCAGCACGGCGACCTCCGGTGTCGGGCAGAGCGCTGTGGCCGCCTCACCGGAGAGTTGGAGCGGGATGCGGGTGCCCAGTTCGTTGCGGGCTGCGACGAGGACGTAAGTGCCCGTGGAGGGGTCGCGCAGCCACAGTGCGACGGCCGAGACCGGTAAGCCAGCCAACGCCTGTGCTAGGCTCTCGGGAGCGATCAGCCGACTCGGCGTGTTTTCCACCATCCTGGTAACGCCTTCCACGAGGAGAGACTCGCCGAGGATAGTCTATCGGAGTGGCGGACAACAGGCAAGCGTGTTGACAGGTAAGGAGAAGCTGTTCCGAGGTGATCGCCGACTCTCGAGACGCCGGTCACCGCACACTTGTCCAAGAGTTGCAAAGCTTCTCAAATCTTTCGGGCAATGATTGGTAAGAAGTGGCCTGCTCGCCGTGTTATCGAGAGAGAGACAACACGGAGAGACGGTCTGGTATGCCATTTCGGCAAGATCCGCACCGTTTTCGTGTATGCCGGTTACCGATCTGTCCGACGGTACGATGTGGTGCGAGGGTTTCAGCTGGAACAGGCAACCGGAGCGCTGCCGGTCCGCCCTCATCGCCGGATCGGTCGCCGCGACAGGATCAGGGTGCAGGCCACCTAGTGTCGTGCATGCTCGGCTGGGGGCCGGGGCAGGCGGTGCACGGTCAGGATTGGTGGCTGGCGCGATCGGCTGCGCGATGTCGGTCGAGCGCGACGGCTGGAGCCCGATCGTTCGCTCGGAGCGAGCGATGCCGGATCGCCAACAGCACGGTCGGGAACAGGAACGGACGAGGGGGCGCTGTCACAGCGCCCCCTCGTCCCGCAGCTCGCCGTCATCACCGTCGCTGACGGAGGCGGCTGGGTCGGAGAGCGAGACCGGCAGCGACTGCCAAAGAAGCCGCGAGGAGAGCGATCCACCAGGCGGGAGACCACTGGCGTCCGGTCCGGGGCAAAACTTGTGGGACCGACTGGTTCGACGCGCGGGTGTCGGTCAGGCGCTCCTGCCCAGTCGTCTGGTCCGCGTACTCCAGGTTCTGCGCGGCCGGGTCGTGGGCCTGCGTTCCGTCACTGCTCGTGCCACCACCTCTACCGCTGCTGCTGCCGCCTCCTCCGCCCCTACCGCTGCTGCTCCCGCTGCCCCCACCACCGCCGCTGCCGCCGCTGGCCCCACCGCTGCTGCCGCCTCCTCCGCCGCTCGCGTTCAGCGTGTTGGTCAGGTCGATCGTGCAAATCGGCGGTCCTTCAGGGTCCTTGGGTGACAATCGACACGCTGGAGGCAATTCGCCGCAGGCGAAGCCGTCGCAGCCGAGGAGCTCGAACAAGCCTAGAAAATCGTAGGACCCGAAGGCACCGCCAGGCGTCCAGCCGGGTGGCCCACCAACTTCGGTTATGGACATGACGAAGTCGGCGAGATCGTTGTCCGCGAGCGGACGCGGAAAATTCATCTGGAAGCAAACCTCGCTCGGTGCCGAACCGGGGCAGGGGAAGGTACGGGTCTGGTGGAGCCAGTGGCCCTCCGGCCAGAAGGTGACCTGGATCGTGGCACCGCTGGTCGGCCGCGACGGGCCGATCCAGGCTTTGCGGAACTCGAGCACGAAAAACTCATTTGCTGCTGCTGGTGGTTGCGGGTCGCGGGTGTTCAGGTTGACCGTCCGGATATAGAGGGCGTTACCGCAAAGGATCCAGCGGTCGTCGGGACCGAAATTATAGTAGCAATAGCCCCCCGCTCCTGGCGGCTCGCTGCCGTCCCAGGAACCGAGGCCGTACTCCTCGACCGCGACCCAGTCAGCGGGGAGGGTCACTTCGTTCAAGGTGATCCACCGATCGGCTGGAGCGAGGTCGATCCAGTCTTCGAGGACCAACGGGTAGGGTAAACATTCTTCGCCGGGAGCGTTCGCTGGGCAGGTAAGGGTGAAGGTCCCCATGCCGGTCTCGAGCGTGTAGGTCGCGCCGGTGGTCGGCGGTTCTGGACCATACCAGAATTTTTGGAGATAAATCGCGAGGTCCTCGAGCTGCAGGATGATCGGGATCTGGCACGGGTTACCACATGCCGCGAGGTCGCTGGCATCGTAGAACCCTGGCCCGCTGATGACTCTCCAGCTATCGGTGAGCAAGCCGGGCGGATCGATCGTGACCGTGCGGGGAAGGCCGGAAAACGGGCCGATCCAACCGCACCACCCAGGAGCAGGCCCATAGTTGCACCATGTGGTGACGGTCGTCGGCGACACCCCGTCGTCGATCGTCACCTGGACCGGATATCGACCGCCACTAGGGGCGTCGGACGATGGAGCGATCCAAGAAGGGTTACCGAAGACGTCACGCGGCTCGAGGTAGAGGAGCAGGTCCCACCTGCTGAGGGGTCCCGGTGGCGTGTCGCGCGAGCCCTTGGGCGAACCGTTCGGGTCGGACTGGTCCTTGCACTCGGTGCCCTTGCAGTCCGGGCCTATATCGGTCTCGTGCTTCTCGGCCTTTTTCTCTGGGGGTGGAAAGCCGGGGCCGACTCCCTCCTCTGCCGCGGTCGGCAGGAGCGGCACGAAGGCAGCCAGCACGAGTGCCGCGATGATCGACAGGTGAGCGAGCGAAGACTACCGCCTGGACCGCTGCATGAGAAACCTCCTAGTCAGGCAGCTATACCCTTTTTTAGTATGCAGGTAGGGTCGTCGCTTGTCAAGGGCTCAGTCGGTGCGCGTGGTCGGGAAACGCTCGTCATCGTCCGGACCGACTGCTTCGGGGGAGTGCCACCCTGCTGGCGGTAGAATCGAGGTGGAGGCGAGGTCTGCGCGCGGGAAGGAGTGCCGCGATGGTAAGCCGCAGGTCGTGGAGCAAGCGCCTAGCGTGGGCGAATGCCGTGGCGATGGGACTGGTGCTCCTTTTGGGGGCAACGGTCACCGCGACCGGATCGGGTTTCGGCTGTGGGGAGTCGTGGCCGCTCTGCCATGGCCGGTTGCTTCCGCCGCTCACGGCGGAGGGGATCATCGAGTACAGTCACCGGCTGGCCACGCTGGTGAGTGGGCTGGTTCTGGTGGCGTTGCTCGCGCTGACGATCGTGGAGCGGCGAGAACTCTTCGCCCAGTGGGAAACGCGGATCGTCGCGGGGCTGCTGGTCGGGACGCTGCTCCTGCAATCGGCGCTCGGGGCAGCGGCAGTGCTGGCGCCGCGGCATCCGCTGGTCATGGCGGTGCACTTCGGTGTCTCGCTCACTGTCTTCGCCAGCGCGCTCCTCTTGGCGCTCGTCCTGACGCGGGGCGAGTCGTTGCGGGCACGCCGCCGATTCCACGTGCCGGCTGGGGTTGTCCGGGCCAGCTGGGGGCTCCTGATCGGGACGTACGCCGTGGTGTACCTCGGCGCGTACGTGCGGCACACGCACGCCAGTCTGGCTTGCCTGGATTGGCCGCTCTGCCAGGGCCGGCTAATCCCGGATCTGGTGGGACCGACGGGGATCGTCTTCCTGCACCGGCTGAGCGCGCTCGTGTTGACGCTGGGCCTGGTCGGCCTGGTGGTGCGACTGTGGCGAGACCGGGTGCTACGGCGCGAGCGTCCAGACCTGGTGTGGAGTGGGTTGGTCGCGCTGGGTTTGCTGCTCGCCCAGTCGGTGACGGGTGCCTGGGTGGTCTGGAGCCGGCTCAGCCTGGCCAGCGTGCTGGGGCATGCGGCCGTGGTGACGCTCCTGTTCGGTACGTTAGCGGTATTGGCGTACCAGTCGCTGCCGGAGCGGGCACTGATGGAGCGGGCTGCCCGCGCTCCCGTTGCTGGTGTTTCGGTCTCACAGTGAGTGGAGGGGTCGAGGACGAGGGGGAACGGTGACGGAGGACGCAGACCATTCTGGTGACGCGTGGCCAGCGAACATCGTGATCCGGGTGCGGGGACCATACTACGACGTGCTGACGCCGGAGGGGGTTCTCCGCTGCGTCGTACGTGGCGCACTCAAGAAGGAGCGCCGGCGGGAAGACCTGGTCGTGGTCGGTGACCGGGTCGTGGTGCGCGTCGTCGCCCCGGGAGAGGGAGTGATCGAAGCGGTCGCGCCGCGGCGACGCGCGCTGGTACGGCGAGCCCGCGATCGGGAGGCAGCGCAGGTCATCGTGGCGAACCTGGACCAGCTGGTGGTGGTCATGGCGGCTGCCCAGCCGGAACTGAGCTTGGGGATGCTCGATCGCTTCCTGGCGGTGGCGGAGTCGCAGGATCTGCCGACGGTTCTCTGCCTGAACAAGATCGATCTCGACCCGGCTGGACGAGCACGAGCGGTGCTCGCGCCATACCGAGCGATCGGTTATCCGGTCGTCGAAACGAGCGTAGCCAGTGGAGCAGGCCTGCACGAGCTCTGGCAGACGATCGAGGGGAAACTCTCCGCGCTCGCGGGACCCTCGGGGGTTGGGAAGACGAGCCTCGTGAAAGCGTTCCGGCCGGACCTGGAACTCCGGATCGGTGCGGTGAGCGAGGCGACGGGGCGTGGCCGGCACACCACGACCGCGAGCGAACTCATCCAGCTCGACGAGCGGACGTTCCTGGTCGATACGCCGGGAATCGGGGTGCTGCACCTTTGGGCGATTCTGCCGGAGGAACTCGACCGCTGCTTCCGGGAATTTCGGCCGTATCTGGATGCCTGCCCGTACCGGGATTGCCGGCACCTCGATGAGCCGGGCTGTGCGGTGCGCGCAGCGGTCGAAGCGGGTGTCATCGACGCGGGGCGCTACGAGCGGTACCGTGCGCTCTACCAGGATCTTGCGGAGGAGACGGAACGATACGGACGGTGGGAGATCGAGCGGCTGTGGCGCGGAAGGAGAGCGAGGTGAGCGACGAGCTGGTCTCGACGGTGCGGGCAGCGGTGGAATCGACGTTGCGCGAGCAGCATCAGGTCCTGCGGGAACTCGTCCAGGGGCTCAGCCCAGCGGTCCTCAACTGGTCACCGGGACCGGAGATGAACACGATCGCCGTCCTGGTCGCGCATCTCCTGAATGCCGAGCGCTCTCTCGTGGCGGCAGCGCTGGGCGAGGTGGTCGAGCGTGACCGCGAGCGCTGGTTCCGGTACGAGGCGCCGAGCGCGCTCGCGCTCCTCGAGCTGATCGACCAGACCGAACAGGAAACGAGCAAGCGACTCACCCGGCTCACCGGCGACGCACTGGCCCGCGAGTGGTCACCGCCTATTGACCGCCTGGGACGTCGCTTCAGCGGGATGCGCTGGCTGCTCCATGCCATCCAGCACAATCGGGAGCACATCGGGCAAGCGTTGCTCACGCGACAGCTCGCTGCCCAGCGAGGGATCGGCTGAGCGGGGAGGCATCGGCGATGCCGCCATGGCTGGTGCGCGTCCTCGGTATCGTGGTCGCGCTGCTGCTGGTGAGCGGGCTTTTCCTCTTGGCCTTCGCCAAGTCCGGGCTCTGGTGAGGGGGGGACGGGGAAGCGCGAGCCTCACCCCGGACACAATCCGAGCGTCTGACCAGGCGCGCTGTCCGGCACAGTCTCGCTCCTGTCCAGTGATGGCGCTGGAAAAAAGAGCGGGACGGAATACCTGTCCCGCCCTCGTGGACTCGCTCAAGCAGCAGCGTGGCGACCGTCGCTGCCCGTCGTGACCGGTTCCCCCGCCGCTGGGGCGATTCCGGCGCGGAGAGCGCTGGCCACATGCTGGGCGTGCCGGTGCATCGCTTGGCGAGCGCCGAGTGGATCACCGGCGGCGATCGCCTCATAGATCGCCTCGTGGTCTTGCTGGAAGCGGGTGAGCTCCTCCGGTGCCCGTGTGGCCCACAGCCAGTTGGCGAACAGCACCTCGCTGAGCGGTCGCTGCGCATCGCGGAGGAGGCGGTTTCCGGCACTCTCAGCGATCGTCGCATGGAAAAGCGCATCCAGATCGAGGTAGGCTGCCGGATCACCGACCACCTTGCGCATCCGCTCGACCAGGTCGCGCAACCGAGACAGCTGCTCGGGGGTACGACGGGTAGCGGCCCGCTCGGCGGCACCGACGTCGAGGATCTCGCAGAGCTCGAGGAGTTCACTGAGCCAGCTCGCGTCCGGGCTCGAGCGGACTTCCTCGAGGAGGACCATCGGGTCGAGATGGTTCCACTGCTCGATCGACTGGACCCACATCCCGCTGCCATGTCGGACCGTGATCAGGCCCTTCTCGACGAGGATACGGATCGCCTCCCGAATGACGATGCGACTCACCCCGAATTGCCGGGCCAGTTCCGGCTCGGACGGCAGCGTGGTGCCGGGCGGCAATGCACCACTGACGATTTGCCGCAGAAGTTCCTCGACGACTCGCTGGTGGAGTCGCGCCTGGGTGATGGGCTTCGCAGTGACCGGTATCGCTCTCGTCATGATCCTCTCCTTCAAGTGTTTCTCCGACGCAATATGTTCGCTTCTAAAGTTTACCCGTTGCGCTTCGACGAACGCGGCGGTGATGCCCGCCACTCAGATAAGTGTGCCAATTCTGCCTTGGGCAGTGTGCCAGGGTTTTCTCGACTCCGCTGGTGCGGCAACACAGCGAACCGAAGGTGCCGGAATGGCGAGCCGACGTTCGATCCCGCCGCGCCGGTACGGTCGGGTGTGATCGGCTGTGGCAGCAGTGCGCGCGAGAGCGGGGGTGTGGCCAGCTAGCGCTCCTGGCCCGGCTCGAGCAGCGCGGGAACAGCCGCTGGCTCTCGCTGTTCTCCGTTCCTCGGGAACACCTCTCCTCGGCGGTGCAGCTCGGGGGCGCGACAGCATCAGGGCCGGAGGCGGATGCCGAGCGCGTGCGCGAGTGCGACGGCCAGCGCGGACCAGCTCAGGACGAGCGCGGCGTCCGGCACGACCGCTGGAAGAACAGACGCGATCAGGAGCAGAGCGATCGCGATCGCGGCCCAGTGCCAGCGGCGACCGAGCAGGCGACCGGCGGCCAGCGCAGCAGCGACGAGCATGCTGGCCGCGATGACCGGCTCGCTCGTCGCGGAGACCGCTGGCTGGAGCGCGATGCCGAGTCGTCCCGGCGAGAGTGGCCCGGTCAGCGCGCTGGCCAGTGCGCTGGCGCTGGCACCGAAAGTCGGAAGCCACACCCAGGCACCGGTCGGATGATCGAGCCGGGGGACGATGTACCGGGTCACGACGAGGGTACCCAGTGCCAGGCCGCTCAGTGCCGCGATCTCCACCAGGCCAGTGAGTCGCAGCGCCAGGAGTGCGGCGAGCGCGAGCACGCCGCTGCCGAGCCAGCCAGTGACGAACCACCAGCGAGGAGCGAGGAAAGGACCGGTCATTGTCGCTGTGCCGAGGACCAGGACGAGGAGGCTCCAGCGCTGCCAGTCGGGAGAGCGGAGGACAGCGAGGAGCGCCGCGCCGCATCCGCCGGCGAAGAGCGCGAGCGCGAGCCACGTCGACCAGGTGCACCGGGAGGGCAGCGTCGCGAGCACGAGTCCCAGCGTGCACCAGACGAGCGGGGCGAGCACCGGATCTGGGTGTCGGGCAGCAGCGAGGGCGAGCGAGAGGCCAGCGAACGCGGCGGGCACAACTACGGGGGCGGTGCTGGCACCGGCCCGTTGCCCGCTCCACCAGAGGAGGAGCGCCAGTGCGCTCGCCAGCACGGCGAGCACGGCGAGCGCAGCAGCTTGCTCGCTGTGGGCAGCCGTGCGGAAAAGCCAGCCGACCGTGCCGAGGGCGAGCGCTCCGTGGAGTGCGAGGAGCGCTCGCAGCACCGGTCGTTGCGCCTTCCCGGCTGCGACGAGCGGCGGGAAGGCAGCGATCCACGGGGCAGCGAGGAGAAGCGCTGGCCGACCGCCGCTTTCCAGCCAGACCAGGAGGAGCGGGATGCCGAGCGCGAGCAACGCCAGCGGCAGCCACTCCCAGGCGACCGGATCGCTCGGCCGGTGGAGGCTCGACCAGGCGAGACCGCTCGCCAGGGCGACGGTTCCGGTGACCCACAACGGGGCGAGTGCACCGGGGACGATCGCGAGTAAGTATGGCAGGAGCGTGATCAGTGCCAGGGAGAGTGCGGCTGCCAGAAGGAAGCGGCGCTGCCAGGAGAGTGCCAGCGCGGCGAGCGCGAGGCTGCTCGTCCCGGCGAGCGCAGCCGCCTGGAGCGCGACCGGCGCCGATCGTGCGGTGAGGAGGCTCCAGGCCATCGCTGCGGTGAGCGCGACGAGCAGCACGATTTGGCCCTCGCTCCGGCGCTGCGGAGTGAGCGCGACGAGCGCGATGAGAGCCAGGCTCGCGAGTTGACCGGCTCCCAGGGAGATCCAGCGCGCGAGGATCGGCGAGGGAAAGAGCAAGAGGGCGCTGGCGAGCGCGACGAGTTCGCCGACGACGAGGATACCCAGGAGAAGGCTGTTCGCCAGCTGCGTGAGCGCGACGGGCAATGGTTGTGGGGAAACGGATCGGGGGGTCGGCATGGTATCCGCCGCTCGCGCGGTGCCAATGCGGGGCTGCCACGCCGGGTGCCGGGACACTGATGCGACCGGCGGAGAGGGAGCGATCGGCTGGTCGGCTGGCGGAGCGCTCGTGACCGGTTCTGCTGGAGCGTGGGATGGTGGCAGTGGCTCGCGAACGCCGAGTTGGGCGAGCTGGGCTTCCAGCCAGGCGAGACGCTGCTCGAGCTGTGCGACCCGATCAGCAGTATCCTGGCCTGGAGGTGGGGGAGACTGCCCTGCTCGCACCGCCCCATTGGGCGGGATAGCGTCGTTGGCGGCTGCGCGGATGGCAGCGAAGAGTTCCTCTGGCCGGCTGCTCTTCACCACGTAGGCGATTGCGCCGGCAGCGCGTGCTGCCTCGCCAGAGGTCGTTGGCTCGTACATGGTCAGCATGACGACGCGGAGAGTGGGAAAGCGCTGGCGGAGCGCAGCAGCGATGCCGTCGAGTCCCGGCATCGCGATATCCATGAGCACGACATCGGGAGCGAGCTGGGGTACCAGCTCGAACGCTTCGCTCGCTGATCCCGCTTCCCCGACGACGACGATATCGGGAGTGGTGGCGAGCAACTGGCGGAGACCCTGCCGGAAGAGGGCATGGTCATCGACGAGCAGGATGCGGATCGCTCGCTCGGGCATCGCCAGCTTTCTCCTCCCTGGCGGTGCAGGCTGGCACCGCGGCAGGGTCGGGTTCCGCATTGTCGAGTCGATGCTACCGCGCTGGCATTCCGTCGCGCCACACGAGACCGAAGGCGTCCGCGAGGCCGACGATTTCTCCGCCGCGCTGGTACAGGCGCGGAATCCTGGTCGCCAGACTGGTGAGGATCTCGTAGGCGATGGTGCCGCTGAGCGTCGCAGCGTCCCACGCGGTCATCGCGCCGTCCTCGCCGGTACCGAGCACGATGACCGGAGTACCGATTTCCGCCTGAGGGACCGCCTCGAGCGAGATCGTCGTCTGATCCATGCAGACCCGTCCGAGGATCGGGCAGCGCTGTCCCTGGACGAGGAACCAGCCCTGGTTGGAGAGCGCCCGCGGAAGACCATCCGCATAGCCGATGGGGACGAGGCCACAGTGGGTGAGCGCTTTGGTGACATAGGTATGTCCGTAGGAGATCCCTTCGCCCGGGCGGACAGCGAAGCAGCGGGCGAGCCGGGCCTGGAGCGTGAGCGCTGGTCGAATGCCGGGTGGAAGCAGCAACGCTGGGTCGGGGGTGAGACCATAGAAGAGGATACCGACCCGAACCACGCGCCGGCCGGGGAGATCGGGGTCGCCGAGCGCGCCGCGCAGCGTGGCAGCACTGTTCGCCTGGTGGACGACTGGCGGGTGGATGCCTTCGGCCAGCAACCGCTCGCGGACGGCGCGGAAGCGCTCCATCTGGCGACGGAGCGTCCGGCAATCCGGGGCATCGGCGGTCGCGAAATGGGTGTAGATCCCTTCGAAGGAGAGAAGCGGGTCGGATGCCAACCGGCGGGCCAGCGCGACTGCTTCGTCAGGCATGGCACCGAACCGGTGCATGCCGGTATCGACCTCGAGGTGGACGCGGGCTGGGCGACCGAGCGCGCTGGCGGCCGAGCGGACTGCCTCGACGTCGGCCAGAGAGCCGACCGCCAGGGTTATGTCAGCTGCGACCGCTGCGCGCAGGCGTGCATGGTTGGGGGGACCCAGCACGATGACGGGTGCAGTGAGACGGGCCTGCCGGAGCAGTAGACCTTCCTCGATGCGCGCGACGCCGAGCCAGCGTGCGCCTCCCGCCAGCGCAGCGAGCGCGCTGGGGACGAGTCCGTGGCCGTAGGCATTCGCCTTGAGGACGGCGAGGAGCTCGACATTGGGCGGGAGAAAGCCGACCAGCGTCCGGGCACTCGTCGCCAGCTGGTCCAGGTCGATGATCGCATGGAGCCCGGCTCGTGCACAGGCCAGTCGCGTGGGCCAGTCGACCTGCTCGGTCGCCGCGGGGAGAGCGGAGGCATCATGCTGATTGGGATCCCCGAGACCGGGGTCGCGTTGCGTTCCCATCCCTTCCCCCGGAGTGGCCGTCGACTAGTATGCCCCAGCAGCAGCGGGTGGGGAGAGACGAGAGCGCTCGTCTTTTCCGAACGTCGGGGAGGGTGACTCGCTCGTGCTGCCCCGCGTGGTGCGCGCGTTCCCTGGGACGAGAGCGAGTGGCGAGCACTGCGGTGCTGACCGCTGGTGTCGATGATCCTGGTATCACGGTCATCATCGCGCGGCGAGCTCTGCTGGCCCGGCCGGGCCAGCGGGTCAGGCACCGCCTGACCCCTACAACATGGGGGATCACCCACCACCCCCTGGCCTACCGATCCCACCGCCAGCATGCTGCCCCACCTGTGTTGGGGCGAGGCGCTGCCTCGCCCGCCGCGCCTCTGGCGCGGCAACATCCGTGCCGGCAACCATCCCGGTGGGGATTGCGCACGCCACCGTGGGCACCCGTTCGCGCCGCCGGTTCCGCCCCAGCCGGGCCGGCGGGTCAGGCGTCGCCGCCGGGAAAATCCGCCCACCTTGGAGGGGCGAGGCGCCGCGTCGCGTGCCGCACCTCGGTGGCGCGGCAAATGGGACGGCACATATCGGACGACGCGGATCAGTGCGCCGCGCAGCCGCCGCATCATCGTCTTCCCGGCCGCGTTCTCGGGGTCCCCACGGGGTCGGTGACCGTGCGGGGCGAAAACTACCGGGGTCATTCCCCGAGCCGGCTTCAGCCGGCTGCCGGACGGCGCCTCTCGGCGGCGAATCTGCTTCGGCCCGCTGCGCGGGGTGACGCCCCCTCGCAGCCCCCTTCAGGGGGCTTGCGGATTCAGCCCGGGGCTTCAGCCCCGAGCGCACTCCGGTGACGGTGGTGATTGCCGGCCCTACCGGGCCAGCGGGTCAGGCACCGCCTGACTCCTACAAGACGCGGATCGGTTGCCGCCCATCCGTGCAGGCATAGGCCACACCGGGGATGCACTGACCGCCTCGTCGGGGCGAGGCGCTGCCTCGCCCGCCGCGCCACCGGCGCGGCAAACCCGGTGGCATGCATCGACCACCTCGCCGACCGACTCACCACCATGCCCATCGCCCCACCCGGGGTTCCCGGCCCTACGGGCCGGACGGGTCAGGCACCGCCTGACCCCTACACATGACGCGTGGCACCGACCCATGGCCGGTATCGGTCGCACCGCCGATGCGGCGTCTCACCCTGTCGGGGCGAGGCGCTGCCTCGCCCGCCGCGCCGTGGGCGCGGCAACCCCCGTGGCAACACCCATCCCCTCGGCCATTGCGCACGCCACCGTGGACATCCGGCCGCACCGCCAGTTCTGGCCCTGCGAGCCGGCGGGCCAGGTAGCGCCTGACCCCTACAACGTGGGGTGTGTGCTGCCCCTCGCGTGTCGATCCCACCAGGCGCACGCACGCGGGCTGGCCATCGGACTCAAGAACGACGCCGAGCAGGCAGCGGAACTCGTCGGCGATTTCGACTGGATCCTCGTCGAAAGCTGTCTCGCCGAAGGCTGGTGCGGACTCACCGCTCCGTTCCGGCGAGCGGGTAAGCCGGTCTTCGCCATCGAGTATGTCGAGCGAGGAATGACCGAAGCCCGGGTGTGTCGGGAGGCCCCGCGCTTCGGCCTGAGCGCGCAACTGAAGCGGCGCGAGCTCGATGCCTGGTCGCGACCCTGCTGGCGAGTGCGCGCTCAGACGATCGGTCGATAGGCGTCCGGATCGAGCGGTACCTCGATGACGAACGGCAACCCGCCCTCGTTGGCGGCGAGCGCCTGGCGGGCGGCCACGGCCAGTTCGTCGGGAGTCCGGGCCACCGTGCCAGCGCAGCCGCAGGCCTGCGCGACGAGCACGCTGTCGATCGGCTCGAAGTCGACGCCGTAGCGTGGCAGACCGCGGTTTTCCTGGCCGATGCGGATCAGCGAGTAGGAGCGATCGGCGATGACCAGGACGATCACGGGTGCACCGATGCGCCGGGCGGTCTCCAGTTCCTGGCAGACCATGGAGAATCCGCCGTTACCGAGTACCGCCAGCACCGGCGCAGCCGGCCGCGCCAGCTTGGCCCCGATCGCCGCAGCGAGTCCGTACCCCATGCCGGACAAGCCGTTCGACATCCAGAACGTCTCCGGGTGACGGCTCGGCCAGAACTGCCCGAAGAGATACTTGTGCGACCCCACGTCAGTCGTCACGATCGTCTCGGCCGGGAGGACTGCGGCCAGCGCCTCGACGATGCGCACTGGGGCGAGTCCCTGGGTTGGTGCGCAGCTTTTACCGGCGGCGATGGCGGCCCGCTCCGCCTGGACCTCCTGAAACGGGCGCTCCCACCGGTGCGGCGGGGCCAGTTCGCCGAGCGCGGCGAGGAGCGCATGGTGGTCGACCAGGAGGAGGTCGCGTCGCGGGAGCAGGCCTGTCGCCTGGGCCGATTCCAGGACCCAGAACACCGGACGGTGAGCGTGCCAGGTCTTGTCCACTTCCACTGGATCGAAGCCGAACCCGACGAGGAGGTCGGCCTGCTGGACGGCTTCGACCATGAGGTCGTCGATCGCCATCCCACCGATGACGCCGACGAAATCGATGGCCGGGTCGCGTTCGTCCACCAGCCCCTTCGCCTTGGGCGTCACGGCGACCGGGAGATGCCACGCGGCCAGCCAGCGCCGCAGGCCGGGCGCGTTTTCCGGCCGCACGCCCAGACCGATCACGACGAGTGGTCGCTCGGCCTCGGCCAGGCGACGCGCCAATTCCTCGCCAGCGACCTGGGCGTCCTGCGCTGTCGCCGCCGGTCGGAGGGCGAGCGACTCCTCGTGCAGGATGCAGGCTGGTCGCACGGCATCCTCGGCGGAAAGAGTGAGGTAACTCGGCCCCAGTGGCTCGCGCGTACAGGCGATGAGGGCACGCCGGACCGGGCGGTGCGGGTCGAGCGGCGTGACCGCCTCCACATGCTTGGTGACAGGACGGTAGATGTCGTGAAGGGGGAGTCGCTGGTGGGTGTGACTGGGTGGCCAGCTGGCGGGCAGGTCGGCGGTGATGGCGAGGAGCGGTTCGCGGTCGAGCCAGGCATTGCTGACGGCGAGCAGGAGGTTGGCCGCGCCGGGTCCCAGGGTGGCGACCGCGACGCCAACGGTGCGGCGGAGCTTGCCGTAGACGCCGGCGGCGATGCCGGCCACGGCCTCATGCCGGCAGAGGGTGAAGGCGATCCCCGCTCGCCGCAGCGCGTCGATGAGCGCCAGCACCTCCCCACCGGGAAGCCCGAAGGCGCGGTCCACCCCAGCTGTTCGCAGTTCCTGGGCGATGACTTCGGCGACAGTCGCCATCGCGCTGCTCCTTCCCGCGGTCCGGTCGGCGGCAGTGTAGGGGATGGGGATGCCGGAGAGCAAGCGATGGGACGGGATCCGGGCTACCTCGCTCGTCACCGCGCAGTGGGGTGGCTCGACCGGCCGGTTCGGCCATCGGCGGCGCGCCCGGTGCAGGCGGTGGTCAGGGGCTGTCCAGCTCGCTCGCGGTGGTCGGGCCGCTGAGCGTCACCGTGGCGCCGAGGCGTAGACCGCGGGCTGCGCCATCGGCGAAGCGTGCGCTGCGCACGACGATGTTCCAGTGGTTGGGAGCATGGACGCCATCGAACCCGACCACCTCGCCGATCTCCTCCCCGGCTACGAAGCAGCGCGCACCCACGGCGACGATGCCCCCGATCGGGAAGCGAACGAAGCCGAGATAGGCGGCCCGGGCGACCCGCTGCCCCGGTCGAGCGTCCGGTTGGTCGGTCACGCAGAGTTCGGCGATGGCACCATCGGGGAAGGCTCGCGTGCCGAACGGTTGCAGTTCTAGGTTGCGGTCGGGGAAGCTGACGGCCAAGACGGCGACCAATTCGCCGACCAACGGTCGGACCGCGGCGAACGGTCGCTCCGGAACGATACCCCGGGCATACGGCTCCTGATCGTGCGTCATCCTGCTCACCTCCTGCTCGTCGCTGGCGACTCGCCGGACGTATGATGGCGCAGGTGCAGCGCGCACGGCGCACGAGGATACACGAGAATAGAGGAGAGGACGAGGAAGCAGCGAGATGTTCGGGCAGGCGCGCCATGTCCTCCAGGTTTGGGATTACCACCACGGCCAGTCGACGCGCATCGTCGTCGCGGGTTGTCCACCGCTCCGCGGCCGGACCATCCGGGAGAAACAGGCGGACCTGGCGACCCGCTACGATCACTTGCGTGCCCTGATCGTGCGGGAGCCGCGCGGTCACCGTAACCTGTTGGGCGCCTTTCTCACCGAGCCGGAGCGACCGGAGAGTCAGGCTGGCGTCATCTTCGTCCATCCCGATGGGTACTTCGATGCCTGCGGCGACTCGACGTTCAGTGTGGCGGTCGCGTTGGTGGAGAGCGGGCTGGTGCCGCGGACGACCGACGACGGTGAGCAGGAACTGGTGCTCGATACCGTGCTCGGCCCGGTCCCGGTGCGCGTCACGCTGCGCGGTGGACGAGTGGTGGCGGCGACTATGGCGAGTGGCCCCTCCTACGCGCTCGGGTCAGCGCGCCTGGAGACCGAGCTGGGCACCGTGCCAGTGACGCTCGCTTGGGGCGGCCTGCTGTACGCGTTCGCCGATGCGACGGCGCTCGGTCTGCAACTAGGTGCCGAGCAGGCGCTCGCGCGTCGCGAGCGGCTGCTCGACGTGGGGACGATGCTCTGGCAGGCGGCGCGGGCACAGCTGCGTGCTGACGTGCCCGGCCTGGCGCAGGGGCGAGCGGTGGATCTGGTCACGCTGGTGCAGGAGCTGGATGAGGACGGTCGACCGCTTCCGGCCGGTTCGACGGCGCAACCGGCGGGAGCGCGCGTCGCCAACTTCTACGCGCCGCGCACCATGGGACGCACCCCCTCGGGCACGGGAACGGCGGCACGCGTGGCAGCGCTGGTCGCGAGTGGGCGATTGCCGCTCGGTGCGTCCTACTTCCACGAGAGCCCGGTGGGGTTGCGCTTTACCGCGCGACCGGTGCGGCGCGAGGGGGAGGCGGTCCACAGCGAGATCAGCACGATGTCCTACTGCATGGGGATCGCGACGCTCGTCCTGCGCGACGACGACCCCTTCCCGACCGGCTTCCTGCTGTAGCACGGGCAACTGGCTGTCGCTGTCCCGGCACGCTGACCGGGTGAACTGCCCTGCCGGTGTGCGGTGGACCGGGCCAGCCGGCGCCCTCCCCACGAATCATCCACCGCTCGGCTGCGCGGCGGTCGGCTCTGCCTTCTAGGCGGGTGTCGCGGAAGAGAGGGTGCGTTGCCGGGTGCGTCCCGCAAGGAGGGCAACGAGCCAGGTCACTCGCAGCCCGAACCGGTGCGTCGCTGTTTCCTCTCCGACGGCCAGTGGGCCACGCTCCGTCGTGCCGGGAGGCGCGCGACCCGCGAGCTCCTCGGGTAGCGGTGTCGGCGTGCTGAGCCGGCGTGCGTGGGCCGCGGAGGGCGAGCGGTAGCCGACACGTGGTACTGGACAAGAGCGCCGGACTGGTGTAGGCTCCAAGACGACAACGGAGCGCCGCAAAGGCGGCGAAGAGGAGAGTACCCAGCGGGAGCGGTCCAGCGAGCCGCGGGTGGTGGAAAGGCGGCCCGTTACTGCTGGGGAAGAAGGCCTCGGAGCTGCGTCCCGAGCCGCGCGACTCAGCGCGGGGTAGGCGACGACGGTGGCCCCCGTTACCGGGCCGCACTCGGTGCGTACCGAGTGCGTGAGGCCGCGACCCGCGAGGGCGCGGCGAAGCGGGGTGGTACCGCGAGACGGCACCGCTCGCCCCCGCCAGGGCGAGCGGTTTTCGTTTGCGAGGAGCGATCTCGTCGATGGAGCGAGTGGTCGAGCACCAGGATCGAACCCAGGGAGAACGCCGGGGTGACCGGGCGATCGGTCGGGTCGCGTCCGCGCCTGCCTGCTCGGCCAACTCGCTGCCCCTCTTTCCGGTGCGTCATTCCCCTGCTGAGCGAGGAACCAGCGCGCTCGTCCGCCAGGCACGCTGCCTCGCGACCCACGGTGCCCAGCCGGACAAACGCGGGACGAAACGCTCGGCCTGAGCGCGTTCTGGTCCCATCGGTGTCCGGTCGGTTGCAGTGGTGTCGGAGGTCAGTCGTGGAGCGCGTGCGTGTTGGACTCGTCTATGGACTTTTGCGAGCGGAAGAGCGGCTTTTGATCGCAGCGCTGGAGCAGCGCGGGGCGGTGGTCGAGCGGATCGTCGACCGGCAGCTGCGGTTCGAGCTGACCAGCCCGCCGCCGCGCTACGACGTAGTGGTGGAACGCTCGGTCAGCCAGCAGCGGGGGCTCCACGTGGCCAGCATCTTCGCGGCGTGGGGGATCCCGGTCGTCAACCCACCGCACCTTCTGGAAGTGTGCAACGACAAGCTGCGCACGACGGCGCTGCTCGCTGCGGCTGGGGTCCCGCAGCCGCGGGTGACGGTGGCCTTCAGCCCAGAAGAAGCGCTGGCGGCAGCCGAGGAACTGGGGTACCCGGTGGTGATCAAGCCGCCGTTGGGATCCTGGGGGCGGCTCCTGGCGCGCGTGCACAGTCGGCGAGCGGCCGCGGAACTGCTGCGGCACAAGCGGATGCTCGGCGGTTTTCATCACGGGACGCTCTACGTCCAGGAGTGGGTCCCCAAGCCGGGACGGGACATCCGCGCCTTCGTCGTCGGCGAGGAGACGATCTGCGCCATCTACCGTACCTCCGACCACTGGGTCACCAACACGGCGCGTGGCGGTCGTGCCTCCAACTGCCCGGTGACACCGGAACTGACTGACCTGTGCGGGCGGGTCGCGCGGGCGCTGGGTGGCGGCGTCCTGGCCGTCGACGTGCTGGAGCATCCCGAGCGCGGCCTCTTGGTCAACGAGGTCAACGCGACGATGGAGTTCCGCAACTCGATCGCGCCGACCGGGGTCGATATTCCTGGCCGGGTTGCCGATTACGTGCTGGCGATAGCGCGAGCCGAGCAGTCGCTCTCGCTGGCGGCGGCATCCTGAGCGGTCGCGCCACCCACCAGTACGCCCTCCCTCAGCGGTGAGCCTCTGGTCGGCCGGAGCGGCCGTCACACGGTACCCAGTCTCCTGGCGAGCGTCGAGCTGGCTTTCGCCTTGCCTCGGTCGATCGAACTGCCTGTCTCGTTCACCCTGTCTCCGTACGGCGGAACGGATACTCTGCCGAACGAACGGTTGCGGGCGCGATCGGATCGTACTATGCTCGCATCGCAATCGCGTGGTGGAAGCGAGGGGGTAGGGCGATGGACGAGCCGATGCAACCGCCAGCGATCGGCCCGGCGCGTCAGGTGGACATCGAGACAGCGGGCTGGATCGCGCTGGCGCTGGAAGCGATCTTCGGCTACTTCGGCATCCTCGGTGTCGGTCACGCCTATGCCGGTCGGTTTGGGCGAGCGATCGGGCTCCTGGTCGGCTGGTTGGTGGTGTTGGTGCTGCTCGTAGCGCTGACCGGTCTCACTTTCGGTGTGGCCGCCTGCCTCGTCCTGCCGATCGCGGTAGCGGTTCCGGCCATCTCCGGTCTCCTGGCGCGACGGACGGTGCTGGCCGAAGGGCGCACCGGGAGCTGGACTGCGGTCTTCGGCTTGGCTGGGGTGGGCTGCCTCGGTGTCCTCACGCTGCTCTGTCTCGGGTTGGTGCTCCTCGGCGGGCTCGGCGCGCTGAGCAGCGCGCTGAGCGGGTGACCGGCTGGCGCCTGGCGACCGGCGTGCACGGCGCGGATCGATTGCCACACCGTTAGCGCGGCGGGCGAGGCAGCGCCTCGCCCCTACAGGGTGGGACGTCGCATTGGCGGTGTGACCGATACCGGCCATGGGTCGGTGCCACGCGTCATGTGTAGGGGTCAGGCGGTGCCTGACCCG
>Ga0308389_1000271_pt1 | contig 40457 bp, 25 predicted proteins | sample Hotspr2Sample148_FD_202362 | JGI IMG/M metagenome (GOLD analysis project Ga0308389, IMG submission 202362) | Hot spring phototrophic mat microbial communities from Mushroom Spring, Yellowstone National Park, Wyoming, United States - 20040719_148 ... | reverse complement strand
CTTCGCTGCCGGCGTCCAGCTTGGCCCAAATCTCGCCGTTGTTTTGGTCCAGAATGGCCAGCCCCTCTTGGACATAAGGCTGGTCCAGCAGGCTGGCATTGGTAATCAGCACCAATTTGAGATCCTCCAGCCGATGGCGGCGGCGGGCCTGGGCACAGCAGGCCACGATCTCCGGAAAATTGCGATAGAGCGTCGGTTCGCCGTCGCCGCTGAGGGCAATGTCGTTCAGCCGACGAAGTTCCTGCGGCAGATCGGAAAACGGACGGATGGTAAACAATTGTCCGGATGACCATGTCCGTAAACCTGCTTCCAATTCGGCGGCCAGGCGCTCCAAGTCGATAAATCGGTCTCGTCCCACCCCCGTTCCAGGCCGATCTTCACCCGCCAAACACTCCGGAGGACCAGAATCGGCCGCCCGACCGGCCGGTGCGCTGGGCACCGCCAAGTCCCACCGGTCCACCTGACAATAAATACACCGGAAATTGCACCGCTTATCTAGATTCACGTTGACCCCAAGGGAAATACCGCCAGCCCGTCGGCTCACCACCGGATACACATACCGGAAATCCGCAAACGAGCGTGGATGGGCCGTAAAATACATCGCTGCATTCCCAGCCGGAAGGTTCTCCAAAGCCATACCACATTCCTTCCTCGGATCAGAGAGCCGCCCTTCCTCTCGGACAACAGGCATCCGGATTCTTTAAAAACCCCCCGGAATTTTATTTTATCCGGCCCGAGCAACCGACCGGCAGCCCAGACTCCTCAAACTGCCAACAAACGGCATGTTGGAAATTCAGAACGGTTGGAAAAAACCATCGCCACCGCACCGGGAGGCCCACTCGGATACCTAAAAGAAGCACTGTTTTCCCGGCTGAATATTTACTGGCGGAATAACTCCAAGCGGGATTTCTCAAAGGCGGTGCCGAAATTCCGTTTCAAGCCGGATGTCCCACCCACCGGCGGTCTCCAGAGCGGCAGAAACCTCATAAAACGGATGTTTTGGTAAACCGAAAGGGTGGGGAAACGGTGTGCGATTGCCGCCTATCGATCTTCGCCAATTCGAGAGACACTCAATTCCCGAGTTTTCAGTCCCGTTTGTGTCCCCTGGTTTTGCGGAGATGAAGAGATACCCATTTCGGGAGAGCCTCTCAAAACATCCTTCCCGGGATGATACAAAATAGTACACCACCCTACCAAAATGGGACTTGGGGCACGTAGCCCTTTTGGAAAAGCCGGTTCCAGGTGCTGGGGGGCAGGGAACTCCAGGCAGACCGTTAGTTACCGGAGATCGATGCGGGTGGCTGGGGCGGCATCGGTTTGGCGGGGGGCACCGAGGAGGAATCGTTGGGGATCGCATAATACAGGTGAATGACTTTGAGCAAGGGGCCGACCGGAACTTCCTGGTATTCTTGGAGTTCGCCTTTGTGGGTAGGTCCGCCGGCGGTGCCTCCCGGCTGGATGCCACCGCCACGGGTTCCAGAAGAAACAGCATAGAAGGCGGCGGTGATCATGCCTATTTGTTCCGTGTACGCCTGTTGAGCGGCCCAGCTTTGGGGAGGATCAACCACTTTGAAGGTTTCCCATTCATAAAGCGCTTTGCCTGGGGAAGTGCTTTCCAGGCGGCGGTAGAAGCCGTCAATGCTGTAGCGTTTGGGCGGTCCGTTTGGCTCTCTCCCTTCCAGGCGCCAGGCGCGGGCCTTCTCCAAGTGGACCCGGCGGGCTGGCAGATACACAGAGCCACCTTGCGCCGATCCCGGAGAGGCTCTTGGCACCGGCTCCGGGAGAGTGTTCAGGCCATCCACTAACAGCCGTAAATAGACCGGCTCCGGGAGATAATTTTCCACTATAATTTTATATATTTTGCCCCGGGGGAGGAACACGTATTCTTTCTGCCCGATCAGTTGGGAGGGCTTGGGCTGCCCATCCACATAAATCATCACCCGGAAGGGAACCTGAGCATCCGGGTAGGGATGCTGCTGAGTATGCTGACCGATGGAACCCGGTTGCGAGATCGGACCGGGTCCGGGCGCCAGGGGCTGCTGCCATGCCACTGGGCTGTCCAGCGATACCCCTAACATAGCCAGTTCTTCGTCGGTCAACACGGCTGCCAATTGGAATTGGGCCAATGGGCGGCCTGTGGACAAATGTTGAAGTCGGCATTCCAAGCTGAGCCGACGGCCGGTGCGGATCAAGAAATTGCCCAACACCACGGCCTCCAGCGTGCGGATCTGGCCGCTCAGGCCTCGTGTTCCGCCACCCTGGAGCACCGAAGGGCTAAGCTGACTGCGGGTGAGGACAGCATGGAAGTCGGCATAGGGAACCACCTGAAGACCCGCCAGGGAAAGTTCCTTTTGGAGGGCTTGTCGGAGGGCATTTTCCAGTTGCTCAGCGCACCATCGGCCGAGGATGCCTGGTCCACCGTCTAAAAGGGTGCTCAGGGAGGACTTAGGGGAGGAGTCGAGCAGCAGAGGCCGGAATTCTGCCACGGCAATTCGGGCCACCTGATGCTTGGCCGCCTGCTGGACGATCTGCTCGGCAAACTTTTCCAATACGCTGGCCAAAGAGACTTTGGAGACCGATGCCACCGTCTGGGGGAGCTGTTCCGCAGGTGGCTTGTACAAATAGACACTTTGGTTTCGCTTGGCCTCCTCTTGGGCCGTTCGGCCCACGTTCTCGGATAGAAAATCGGCCAGTTCTTCCAGGCTCAAGCGGGTATCTTCGTTTCGGTCGGCATGACCGGCAAAAGCCTGACAGAGCCAAAATCCGAAGATCGATTGTTCCACGGCCGGCCATAGCAGAGAGGGTTCTTCTGCCCGGCTACTGGTCAGCAGAGCCAGCCTTGGCAAGCCGTGCAGGGCTTGGGCGATCTGCTCGCCGTTGGCCCGGGGGAGAGGGGCGGTTTTGTCCTGCCCAGATGGGGTGTCGAGGATCATCAGTTTCCACTGCGCCCGGCAGGTTTCCAGCAGCTTTTTCAACCATGCTGTGGAAATGCCGGTTTCCGCCGGTTGGGCGGGGTCCCAATCTGCTGCTGCCAACCACAACTGCTCCCCGTCGGCCGAGCGATAGGCTTGACCTGTCCAATAGATCAGCAGACCATCCTGCGGGTTCAACCGGGCTAACAGATCGGCAATCTGTGTTTGCAGGTGTTTGCGGAGGGGATGGAAGTTGGGTTTCTCGGCCCGGGGCGACATCAGGAGGATGTGCTCCGGGCCGTAACCTGCCTGGGCGAGTTGTTCGGCAAGTTGGTGAGCGTCCTTGGTCCTACAGAGGCCTTCGAGCCTGGCCGATTCTCCGGCGTCCGGAGCCGTGGGCACCGCCACCACTAAGGCACAGTGCTTTGCCGGGGCAGGCACCGGCACCAAGGCCCGGGAAGATTGTTCTGCTGGGGCTGATTGCCCAACCACTCCCCAAAGCCCTAGCACTGCCCAAACCAGCTTCCCGGTGGAAATACCATTCCGGTGGGAAAAAGATTTTCTACGTTTCATACCGGCGCTCCTTTTGTGGCGTTGGTGGTTTCTCCGAGGCTGTGCCGAAATTGGCAGCCGGGCGGCAGCCCCTAAGGTTTTTGCTAACCGTTTTGACTTTCCGTAACACTTTAGCCGAATGGCAGGGCATACTTGTCCTCTCTCCCTTGGCGGGAGAGGGTTAGGGTGAGGTACTGTGTTGGGAGTCAAAGGAGTTTTTTAGGGACAATGGAGTTTCGGGTTGTGCATGGGGAAGCTCCGAAGGAATGAGGGGGCAGCGTGTCATTCCTGCGCAAGCAGGAATCCAGAAAAAATAACTGGATTCCCGCTTTCGCGGGAATGACCTACAAAGGGGAAATCTGGAAAGACGAATTGGGGTACGCCTGGAATATGTAGCCGAATACAGGGGGGGGTTATGTGTCCCCGCTGCGTAAGCGGGAATCCAGGCCGCTTTGTGCCTGGTCCTGTGTTCCTGCTGGATAAGAGGGAACTCTGGCATACTTTCTGGACTGCCGGTGTCGCGGCAGTGGCACCCCCCACCCGGCTTCGCTTCGCTCAGCCGGCCTCTCTCGCCAGGGGAGAGGCGAATTGTTTGATTCGGCTCAAATGGTACCATTTTCCGAACAATCTGGTGATTTACATAGATAGAGATTCATATTTTAACATCTGTTAGGGTGGGCCGATCAGGATCAACGGCGCCCAGTAGTAGGGGGTGTGCCACTGGCGATGGCTCCGGAGCCAACGTTTGGCTTCGTGCAGGGCGGCGGCATAGTTAGGGGGGGTGGCCTGGACTGGGGCGGAGGAAGCGGGCTCTGTTGCCGAGGTGGCTTGTTGGGCCTGGGCCAAGGCCGCCTCCTGAGAGGCCAAGGCAGCACAAAAATGCCGCACCGTGTGGGCCGCTGCCTGGTCATCCAGGAGCCAATTGCCCGCTACGACCCGCCGGGCCCCTGCCACTAAAAATCCCCGGGCCAATGACCAAACCCCTTCCCCTGGTTGCGGTTGTCCCCGGTTCGTCTCGCAGGCGGAGAGGATGGCCAGCTCACAGCCTGCCAAGTTCAACCGGCAACTTTCCTGTACGGTCAGCACCCCGTCATCGCCGGGGTCCTGGGGATGGGGGCCGGGCGTAAGGGCCAAAAACGCCCCAAAAAGGTGCCCCCATGCCGGGTCCACACGTCCATGACAACTGAGATGCAAAATACGTCGTCCTCCCGACTGCTGCCGGAGATTGGCTTCGGTGGCTTCCTCTTGAAGCAAGGTCCGCACGGAAACCCCCTGTTTGCCAAAGACCTCCGCTACCGCTTGAACCTCTTCCCTGCTGTGTTTCAAAGCCGGATAACCGTATGCCAGCGGAGTTTGTTCCTCTGTTTCCGGAGCAAAAGGAATGTGGTTGCCAATCCCTGGGCCAAAAGCCGTCTCCCCACACCGCCCTCCCTCAGCGCGTAGTCCCCCCGCCCTCTCTGCTTTCGGAGACATACTAGAAATGCACCGAGTTTCGCGAAACCGTTCCGTATGACGCTCATGATGTACAAATGGTCTTAGTTCCTGAATGAGCTCTCGCTCAGCCAACCGGCGATGAACCAGGCAGTAGGAAATACCTCTCGAGGCTCAAAGGAGGGGTGGCGGTGGCAACCCCATCCGCACCGGCAAAGGAGCATTGCCCACCGCTTGTTTTCTGGGTATATGTTCGGAGCGTTTTCTCGGTAGCTCTATGTTCGTCGGCGGGCGGCACTACACGCGGAGGCGGCGCCGGGGGGGCCACCGGCAATTTTTCCAGATTGGGCCGGTCCGGCGGAGGGGAAACATCCTTCGGAGGCGATTGATTCAAAGGACCGGTCGGCAAAGGAGGCGGAGGAGCCGGGGGCATTTCCCGGCTGGGCGGGGCAACGGCGGCCGCTCCTGCCCGGGTGGAAAGTTTTCGTTCTGTAGAGCTCCAGAGTTGCGGCTGTTGGTGGATTTGGATTTGAAGGTGGGCCACGGCTTCCGCATCCAGGTAGGTAAATAGATGTTCTGTTAACGAGGCCACACCCAATTCCGTCGGCTTCAGCTTCTCCGTGCTCACCCACGCCCAGACCACCACCTCCCCATACGGCTCCGAAGCCCGCAGCTCGTAGCTCCCACCGGCATCCGGAATCGTTACCGCCTGATCCTTGCCGATCCGGTTGTCCGGCTGAAAGACGTTGGGAAATAGGCAAACGATTTGCCCATCGGGTTGGCGGGCTAGCACATAGAGATATCCTTCCCGCCCGCTGGTAATGGTCAATTGGATTTTTTCCCCTCGGCCGTCCGGGCCAGCCGGTGGACCATAATAGACGGCTTCTGGCCGATCGAGCTCTATCCGCACGATGGGTTCTGGCTTGGGCACGGTGGTGCCACTGGAAGCAGAAGACTGCGACGCTTGCTTTTCCGCACCGGACGATTGGGAGGCAGATGTACCGGATGGGCCGCCAGAACCGGAGGAGGCATCTTTCGGGCGGTTCGACAAAGCGGCGGAAGAAACGGTAGGCCCGGTTTGGGGACTCTCGGAGGGCGTCGGCTGGGTAGAACTCGACTGCGAAAAGGTCCTGGCCTCCGGAGCGACTTCTCCGGAGGGATGGACCGATGCGAAGCGGGTTTTGATCTGGTGCCAGGCGGCTGGCCCCCAGAGAATACCTATACATAAAATCAGTATCGCCGCAGCGATCCCCAAAAGTTCCCATACCCACCCAGAGGAGCCGGAAGAAATCATCTCCGCCGGCTTTCCCCACCCGGAATCATAGGCACGGTGGCCAGAAGGGGGCAGGCGAGCAGGAACCGGCGGTTCCTCGAACAGCAGCGGCAGATTGGCCCCTTGGCAGAAGGGTTTTAGGGCCTCGGCCACTTCCCCGGGAGTGGCAAAACGGTCCTCCGGACGTTTGGCCAGCATGCGATGGACGATCTCGGCTAACTTGGGAGGAAGTTCTGGCCGAAGTTGTTGAATGCCCGGGAGGGGTCGCCGCCGATGGGCTTCCACTTTATCCCAAAGGGTTCGATATTCGGGCAGTTCAAACGGTGCCTGTCCGGTCAACAGTTTATACAAGGTACAGCCCAAACTGTAGATATCCGCCCGGATATCGACCTCTCGACAATCGGCGATTTGTTCGGGGGCGATGTAATCGGCAGTGCCCACAGCGGTACCGGCTTGGGTCATGTCCGGTTCGCTTTGGGCCGGATGGTGGCGGAATCGGCCTAAACCCAAATCCAGGATTTTTACCTGGCCTTGTCGGGAAAGGAAGAGATTGGCGGGCTTGATGTCCCGATGGACCAACCCGTTTTCGTATATATACTGTAGCCCCAGGGCCGCCTGGCGAGCAATTTCGCAGGCGTCCGATATCCGGAAACACTGATGGCGGGCCAGCAGCTTGGCCACATCGGAGCCTTCTACAAATTCCATGATCAGAAAGCGTCGGCCATCTTCCAGACACCTGGCCCCTAACGCCCGCACAATGTTCGGATGATTTAACCGGCCGATCAATTCCATTTCCCGGTCGAACCGCCGAACCATCTGGGGGTTGGTCAACAACTGGGCAGGCAGCATTTTGATTACGTCGATCCGCTTCAAAATCGTATGAAACGCTTTATATACCTCCCCTTGTCCCCCTCCTCCCAACCGTTCCAAAAGAATATATTCCCCCAATTCCCCCAAGGAAGGCAAAGAAGGAGCCACCGGCCGGGACCGGCTGTCTGGGTGCGAATCGCCCCCATTGCCTCCGGCAGAAAGCTTTTCCAGCAGTCGGGCTACTGCCCGCTCGCATTCCGGCTCCTCTAGATACGGCGAAAGGACCTTCTCCCGGATCGAATCCAACAGGGGATCCCGGCAAGAGGAAGAAGATTCATACTGATCCGCTTTGCTCTGACAGCGGGGGCATTGTTTCAAATGGTCGGCCACTTTCGAGGCCTCTTCCTCTTCCAATGTCCCCAACAGATATCCGGCGATTTGATCATCCGGAGGGCAGAGAAGATGCACCATGGAACGGTCTCCTTCGCCGGGATGCACGTGGCTCCCCTTATAAAAAACGAAACCTCGTGATTCCACCGGCCAAAGTGGGGGCTGATTGCCCTCTCTTCAGAGACCTTCAGAGGCCCCAAGAAGAAGGGTCCTCCGGCCCGCCCTCCGGCCTTCCCGGCACCGTTTCCTGGGAAAAGGAGGAACAGTAAAAGGAAAACAGTAATATTTGAGTCGAATGCAGGGGTCTAGGTGTCATTCTTGCGGAAGCCACAATCCAGGCTCCCTATGCCGCCGAAATCCCCCTTCATCCCACGGAGCTTCCCCATGCACAACCCGAAACTCCATTTTGCCTAAAAAATCCCTTGACTCCCAACACAGTATCTCCCCCAGCGGTGCCTTTGGCCCCGCCGGCCTCTGCCGCCAGGGGAGAGTTGCTTCGTTCCGCTAATTTATTACAAAAAAAACAAAGGTCCTCCCTTTGGGCGAAATCGGCCCCTCCTTTTGGCATATGCCTCGGAGGTTGCCATTTTCTCTAGTTTCTGTGCGGGTGGGGAGTCTGGGTCAGGGAGTACGGGCTCCCGTGCTTATCCCATTTCCTTTACTTCTTCCAGGATTTGGCGAATCCGACGAAGGATACGATATCGGGCTGCTCGGACGGCTTCGGGCGTCATCCCCACCTCTTTGGCTACTTCCCTCGAAGAAAGTCCATCCACAGCGGTCCGCCAAAAGGCCTGAAAGGTCCGCTCTTCAAATTCCTTCCGGAGGATCTCAAGGATTTGCCGGAGAAGGAGCTTTTTTTCGGTCAGTTCCGCTTCGGGGGTTTGGAGAAAAGAGAGGAACTCTGTAGGATCCCACGCTGGAGGAGGACCGAAAACGGAGGCAGGCTCTCTCTCCCCCAAAGCACCGGAAGAACCCTCCGGAGCCGGGAGGGAAGAAAACCAACTTTCTGTGCCCCCCTTGGCCACGGGAACTCGATTTTTGCTCCGGAAATGGTCCGCAATGCAATTTCCTATAATCTGATAGAGCCAAGCCCGGAACTTCCCCCGCTGAAACTGCCCGATGGCTTGGGAAATTTTCAGAAACACGGTCTGAAGCAGGTCTTCAGCATCATGAGAAGAGATTCCGGCCCCCCGGAGATGGTGATATACCACCGGTCCCCAAATCCGATACAGCCGGTCCCAAGCCGCTGGCTCTTGCCGTTGCACCCCCAAAAGCAACGTGGAAGAAATAGAAACTTCCCCCTTCTGGTCGGTCCAATGGTTGCAAGAGCCCATAGCCCTATCCCCCGGGATTTGTAATTCCTATTCAACCTATCTACCCGAACACGGCTTGTCAACACCCCCGTTTGGGGGACTTAAGAGACATCCCCCGACTTCAGAGGGGATACCCCTGGTTTTCCCCGGGGCTGCCACCGTAACAAGATTAGGCAGACATTCTTCCGGCTTTTGAGCTCGACTGTTCCCATTTTTCATACCCTGTTTGGCATGGGAAACTTATCAATCGGAGTCCAGGTATTCATATATTTATTTTTCTAACTCCAAGATTCACAAAGAGTTAAGACATTACCTCAATGGCAGGTGGCCCAAATTGGCAAAAGGATACCGCTTTAGCCGAATGAAGCCACTCACCTCTCCCCTGCTGGGAGAAGCCGGCCTGGCCTTGGGCCAGACCGGGTGGGGGATTTCCGTGGTAAAATCCGCCTGGATTCCTGCTTCCGCAGGAATGACACCTTGGCTCCTTTCCTTCGGCTAAAGTGCTACGCAAAAGGCAATTTCAGGGAAGGTGCTCCGGGCCAGATTCACCTTTTCGGGTGGTAAAAATCACCCGAAAGCCTCCCTTTTAGCCTTCTCAGGCTGCCAATTAGCCTTCTCAAGCTGCCCAATTTTTCTTCCCTTCGCATAACAGCCTCTCGTTCTACTTTATAGAGAAAAATTCCAAACCAGACCGGCCTTCGAAGCCGGAAACCGGCAACAGCGGACCTGGAGCCTAAAAACTGAGTAAAAACTGATTTAAAAGGAGCCGGAGGATGAAAAAAACAATGCAGCGGGGATTGATGGTGGTGGTTTGGGCGGTAGTGATGCTTTCTGGCCATGGAATTCTTCTGGTCAGCCTTCCGCGGGACTCGTGGGGGTATCGCTTTGTATATGAGCGGGGGCCGGTGCAATGGGCCATTTTTGGAGTAGCCGTCTGGGCGGCCATGAGCCTGTACGCCCGGTGGCGGCGGTATGGCCAGCAGGTGGCACGATGCCGAGGATTTTTGCACCACGACGCGCCTCCGCCGGACGCCCTGGCCGAAGTCTTCCGCCGCGCAAGCCGCTTCTGGCAAGAGGCAGGCCCCAAAGCCGTCCGAACCTATCTGGATCGCCTCCGGACGGAGCAGCACGAGGCCCTGGACAAATACTACGAGTTGGTTCGGTATCTGATCGGGACGCTGCCGTTTTTAGGGCTATTCGGCACGGTGGTCGGTTTGACGATGGCGTTGGAGCAGGCCTTTTCCCAAGGGGCTGGTAATGGGGCGGTGGAAAAGTTTGTGGCCGGTTTGGCCGTGGCTCTGGATACCACCGTGTTGGGCATGGCCTGTGCGGCCCCGTTGTTTATTTGCTTCCAATGGCTCCTGAGCAGACACCATGGATTGATCGACCAGATTATCCACGCCGTGGAAGTCCGGTTCCGCTTGGCAGAACTGCCAGAGCAAGATGAAGCGGTCGCCGTGCTGCACGAAGAACTCACCCGGGTGAGCAAACAAATCGCCGAACAAGCAAAAAGCTTCTATGCGGAACTGGCCAAACAGACCAAAGCCACCTTCACCGAACTGGCCACCGAAAACCTCCAAACCCTCCGCAGTCTCTTAGAGCAAGGCGTTCGCCAGCATCTGGCCGAACATCATCAATCCCAACAGGCCGTCCTGGAAGCCCTCGGCACCCAGACCATGGAGGTGTTCCGGGAAGGCTTTCGGCAAGTGTCGGAATGGTTGGCGGATCGGCTGGAGAGGGTTTTGCAAGAGCATCGCCAAGGGATTCACCAACAAAGCCAAGCCCTTCAAGCGGAGCAACAGCGGTTCCATCAGCAGCAGGCGGAACTCCTCCAGCAGCACTGGGAAACGATGGCGGGCCGGTTCGATGAGGTTGCCGCCCGAATGGCCGAGGACCTGGCCAACGCCTTGGCCCCCAGCTTCTCGGCACTCCAACAGAGCCTGCAAAGCTGGCAAGAGCAGTGGCCGAGCCATTTGCAAGAAACAGTCCAGGCCTTCGTGGGTGCTTTGCAACCGGTCCTGTCCGATCTGGTCCAGCAGACCACCCAAACTGCCTCTCAATTCCATACCAGCCTCTCCAACCGCCTGATCGAGCAGATGAAGCGATTGGAACGCGTTTTCCATAACCGTACCCCGGAGGAGATCGTCATTCGGTATCGGGATGGCCAATCTGTTTCTGGCCGATATCTTTCTCAGGAGTCGGACCGATGCGCCCAAGCCATTCTCGTCTGATGGTCATGGGCATCGTGTGTGTGGTGCCGGTGTTGATCTGCATGATGGGGGCAGGGGTTCTATTGTACATTGTAGCCCAGAACTCGTCGGCGGAAGTGGCCCAACTTACCCAACGCCAACACACCGCCACCCAATGGCAGGAAAAAATCCAGTCCCTCCGCCAGCGCATCGCCCAGATGGAAGAACAACTCCGAGAGGTGGACCGGCGCCTGGCCGAAGCCCAAAAAGCCCAATCCCTCCAGCAGCAGATCGCTCAGCTCCAGCAAGAAAAACAGCGCCTCCAGCAAGAGCGCGAACGGTTACGCAACCAATGCGAGGCCTTACAAAGCCAAGCGGCGGCGAAAGCGCACGAGTTAGAAAAGCTCCAGCAAGAAGTGGCCCAAGCACAAGCCCGACTGGCCCACCTTCTCCAAAAAATCCGAGAAATGCAGCCCGGCCCCTCCGATCCCCATACCCCCGATCCCGGAGCGACATTAGCCGAGCTCCGGTCCGCTTCCCAATCCCTCCAAGAGAAACTGGAACGCCAAAAACGCATGAACGAACAAAAACAGGCGGAACTGGATCGCCTTCAGGAAGAGTTAACCTCCAATCGTCCCCGATTCAAAATCCAGACGATCCGCGGTTCCGAACAGTGGCAGGTGCCACCCAATCCGCTTTATGTCGAATGCGATGGCCAAGGGATTGTCCTCCAGCCGGAAAACCAACGCCTTCCTTCCCATCCCAATACCGAGCAGGAAGACCACTTCCTTCGGGTAGTTCGAGAAAGAAAATATGTCCTGTTTCTCATTCGCCCGAATGGATTTCAAAGCTTCAGGAAGTATCGTGGGCTTTTGGAAGAAAAAGCGGAAGAGATTGACTACGGATACGAGCCGATCCCTCAAGATGCCGTGGTCGATTATAGAAAGGAATAAGCGATGACTCTCTGGAACCGACGATCCTTAGTTTCTCAAAAGGGGAGTGCTTCCTTTCTTACGCCTATCCTGGACATTTGTCTGTCGATGACCATCATCACCCTCAGTCCGAGTGTCTTAACGTATCTGGAATACGTGGACCGGGCAAATGAAAATCTTCCCACCTCCCTGCCCAGTCCGGACCAGATCGATTCCCTTCGAGCCATCTATGAAGAACTTTGGCGTCGGTACCTGGAGCTTGCGGCTCAGCTCCGGCAGAAACCTTCCGGTGATCAACTGCCACAGGTAGATATGGAACGCCTCCGAAAGATCTGGGAAGAATTGATGCGCGTCATCGAGGCGCTTCGCCAAGAGATCGGCCGCCTCCAAAACCAACAAGAATCCCACCACCAACAAGATGCGCAAACCCAAAAACGCCTCCAAGAACTCCGTACCCTCCTGGAAGAATTGCAGAAAAAAATTGCCGAAGCAGAAAAACAGCTCCAGCACCTCCGTTATACCCGGGAACAGCTCGAACTGATCAAAAAGCTGAAAGAGCAGATCGAAAGCCTCAAACGGGAGTTAGAAAAGGAGCGACAACGGGAAAAAGATCTGAACGAGAAAATTGCCAAAGCCTTAAGAAAGTTAAACCAATTCACGGTGGCCATTAGTGCCCACCCCCGTGTCAAACGTCCAGAAGACCTCCGTCCTAAATATGTAATCATTTCCAAAGCCCGGATCACTCCTATCGAGGAGCCCTATTACGTGGAAGAATACGATACCATTTCCTTGGGCGATCTGGTACTCAAGCGGCTCAAACTACGTTTTGTTCGGGAGGGGCCCCCGGCCAGTGAGACCTTGGAACCCGGCTCGGAGTTCGGGCGATGGCTCGAGGGAATCGATCCCCACAAGCATTATGTACTTATGTTTGTAACTGCCGATTCTTTTGAAACCTTCCGTCTGGTACGGGACCAGCTCCGTAAGCGCGGGATCCTCTGTGGTTGGCAGCCCGACCCGGTAGGCAATGAGGACATCTATCCCCGCCCAGGGGGGCCTCAGCAACCAAGGGTGATCCAATGAATCCACTAGAGACCCCCTAGCCCAAAAGTCCATTCCGTCCGAAAACCTTCCCAAGAGAAAAAGGCCCTTTGGATATCTCCCAAGATCTATCCTAGCCACCAGGAAAAAGAGCCGATATCCGGTCCAATTCCAATCCACGGATGAAGGAAGCATATCCCAGGCAGAAGATCCAAGGCGAAGGTAAAGGGTTTTCCCATCCCCCATTTTTTAGGAGACAGTACCATGAAAACCATTTGGTGGTGTGAACGTGTTTGTTCCAAGGTTTCCTCTCGGAAGAGAGGCTTTTGGGGGACCCATGAACCACAGATGGACAAAAAATCATCTAAAAGGTCTTCTCTTTCGGGGATTCCCCTTGGTTGGGGAACCTGGGGGACAATGGTGAGACTAGGGGTGGTAGTCGGTCTCTGCTGGGTTGGTTTGGCCGTCTATGCCGAACCGCCTTCCGAAGGGGAAAAAGTCGCATCGGGCCAGGTGTCAGCGGAGCGGCTGCCTCCTTTGGACGAGGTGGAAAAAGCGGTTCTTCAGGCAGACACGGGCGTCGGTACCCTTCGAGAAAACTGGGAACCCGTAGTACGGTTGTTGAAGCCCGTGACGGTCCAAACTCCGGATGCGGTCTATCGACTGATCAAGGCCCATGCTTGTCTGGCCGTCAACGAAAACAACGAAGCCGTCTGCCTTTTCCTAACGGCGCAGATTCCGGAGGCAAAAAAGCAATGGTGGGAATGGGCCGAGAAATTCTATCGTCAGCATCCCGATTCCCCCATCGCCCATTATTATCTTGCCGACGCCAAAGCCCGCCTGGCGAAATGGGAAGAAGCCCGAGATTGGGTTTCTCAAGCGATTTCTTTCTATGAGGCGAATTCTCCAGATTCCTTGCCTTCCAAGAGAAAAACAAGCGTGTCTGCCGCACTAGCCTACAATGCTCGCGGAGTGATAAAGGTCTATTTAAATGAGATCAAGGAGGCCCAAAAGGATTTTGACACGGCCCGCTCAGTTGTGCCAACTTTTGCCGATGGTTACTTCCATTACGCCACCTTATGTGTACAAAACCAAGATGGTGCCGGAGGGGCCTTTAGAAACTTCGACCAAGCACTTGCTCATTCTAACAATTTCGCCCTCGCCCTCGCTGGACGTGCAGCGATGCGTATTACTTTAAAGATTCCCAAGGATCGATATCTCGAATTGGCCAAGGAAGAATTTAAATCGGCTCTTCGGGAAAGCAGCTGTTTTCGCCACTGGATCGAAGAGACTCTCGACCAAGTGACAGCTCAAAATCCAGAATGTCAATCCGAACAGTGGCTACAAGAGCTTAGGGCCATGGGGTTGGTGGGTACCAGCCTAATGAAAGACCTAGAAAATGCCTACAAAACATTTCAAGAGGCCCCGAGCCCTTCAGCAGCCCGAACATACATCGAGCTTCTCCAGCGAGTGAAAGAAGTAGATGTAAATGTTTATTATAAACATATAACAATGGCAAACGTAAATCCACGTTTCAATATCTACCACGTCACTGCCCTGGAACAGCTTGGTAAGAATATTAGCAACCAGCGAAATAGGGTATATGAAACTCCGCAAGAGCTACAGATAGGAGGAGGGATTCAAGCGGGAGTCGGGAGACTGGGTATTGGTAGTGCTAATGCAGGGATAAATTTGGAGTATGGGAGAACGCTACACAACAGCTATTATGAGACGAAGAAGCAAAACTTGGACACCAGATTGGCCACGATAGAAAGCCTCCTGCGTAACATCAATAGGCGTCTGGACCATGCTTATAATCCTCTTCCTGGAGGTCCTCCTGTGCGGCCGGTGGAAGAGAGGTTGGGGGGAGTGGCCGCTACATTTAAGCATATGAGCAAAGTTTCGTGGTTAGTAAAGCCGGTTTATTCTTTGCAATATGGTGAGATCAAGGGTACTTCGGAATAAGGAACCGACATCTTAAGGGGGCTGATAAATTAAGAGGACTTATACATGTTCCTTCTACCAAAACTATCCTGGAAGGTAGTCAGACAGTTTGGGTTTATAGGATTCTTTTTACTCTCCGCGGCGGGGATATCGGCTTCTGCCGAATTGCGCGCCTTTTCTTTAAAAAGCGCAGAGCAAGCCCTTCGCGGAGGATATGTTTCCGAAGAGATTAAATATTTAGGATACATTTGCTGTCCTATCGCAGTAATCTTTCAAACTCCTGATAATGATGTGATATTCCTAGGCCTCCGGGATGATTCCCAGGTTCCGCTGACCACCGACGACCTTGCGACGGCTCTACGCGTTGCCTTTCTTTCCTCAGAGGAGGCTGGCGTCAGCATCGATCCGTTGCCCGATTCCCAAACAACAAAAAAACAAAGGGTAAGGTATTACGCTAATATTGAGAACACTAGTATAGGTAAGGCTTTCTTCGATGCAGATGTTGTGCTAAAGAAACTAGCCTTAGGACAGCTCGCGGCAAATCACCTTGGCGTGAAATCTTATTTTGATCTCGTTGTTGAAGAAGCACGTACCAAGGGAACAGCCGATGTGATTACTAATTCCCCATGGGTACGATTTTGGTGGTATCCTCGGGACCCTCGCTATGAGCCAAAACCGGGAATCATTAAAGTGCAGGTAGATGTAGGAGTGTTGGTTTCCCAACAGATTCCTCATTTGAATATACCTCCGCCTTCTTCCTTTTTAAAAAGCCCCCAAGCCGACGAAACTTTCCCTCAAATGCTTATGTCTCATGTTGAGGAACTCGCACAAGAATTTCCTGAAATACAACGTTTGAAACCGCTTTTCTCTCTGTTAGCACTTTGTAAACTCCTCCGAACCACCGGAGAAAGTTCCTTTGAGTTTTGGCTTCGGGAATATCAATTGAAAAATATTTCTACCCCCGAAGAATACCCTCTCCTGGCTAGAGGAGGTTCTATCGATACCGCGAATGTATTTAGACTTTATGGAGGGGTGGACACATCTTCTTTACAAACATTGTCGCTCGACATCCAAGATGGAAAGCTAACCGCTCTTCGAGAAATAACTTTAAAATCCAGACCTGCTCCATCTGCTATTTCCTGGACAGTCCCAGTGCTCAATTGGGATCCTGAGCAATGGAATTCAGGTATATTATTTCAGCAGCCGCAATTGGATCCGAAATGGGTAGAACAACTAGAACAAAACGGCTGTACTCTATGTAAGGAACTTTCCCAAAGTCCGCTTGTTTTCCCCCAGATGTTGGCGATGGCAAGACTGGCAGAGGCCTTCCCTAAATGGATGCCCCGGCTTCAGGAAGGATCTCGATCTCTTTGTGCCGATCGGTTGGGTGGGGTGATGTTGTCGGGCATGGCGGAGGTGCAAGGGGTCGAAAACCCGGAGGTCCAGTGGGCAAGGGGCCAGTTTGCCTTGGTGGTGGAGGGGCAGAATGCGAGGATCCATCCCCGGCTGTTCCGAAAGTTTGTGACGGCCTTGTGGTGCGTGTATTATTCCGATCAAGATCCCGGGATTTCCATTGATCCGATCGGCCCGAAGGTAGATAAACATCTGGTCCGCTATATTGGCCGGGTGGTCAATACGGATTTGGGCCGGGTAATGCGGGAGGCCGACTACACCATGAAAAAATGGGCCGTGGGCACCGAACGGCCCGATTATCCCGGTTTCCAGCCGGTCGATGGCTGGATGCGCCATTATGGGCCGGTGGCCATCGGCATCAGCCGACGCTTCTGGTTCGTACCCGAAAACATCCGATTTCGGCGGGGCGGGGACCTTTTGCTGTTCGACAGCGGCCGGATGCGGCTTTTGACCGAATACAACGCAGATGGGCTGCGGGGGCAGGCCAGCCCGGCCGATCAACGCTTTGCCGACTTCTTCACCCAGCATTACCAGGCCCTTGCCGAGAAATATCCCATCTATAAGGAACTTTTTGAATACGCCCAATTGGTGGCGTTAGCAAAGTACTTGAAGCAAAACGGAGTCCCCTTGCACTGGTTCCTGATGGCGCATAAGGACCTGGTCTTGACGGAGGATTCACCCGGCACGGTGGATCAATTGGCCAAGGCCTCCGACTACTTCGAAGGTCTGCAGATCCAAGGCGGCGTGAATCTGGCAGTGGAGGCCCAGTATGTGATGGATGCCGAGGCGGTAGCTGCTTTGCAGAAGGCTTGGGCGGCGCAAGGTGGCAGCAGCTCGGAAGGCGGTTCCGGGGGCCAGAGGACGACCGGTACCTCCACCGCCGATACGGGCAGCGCCCGGCCCGCCTTTGCCCCCTCGCGGCCGGTCTCGTTTGCCCTGCATGGCCGGGACTATACCATTCTTCCTCAGGGCACCAGTAGCACCGGCAAAGACCATCGGGGCCTCCGCTATCAAACCGATTTGGCTCTCCGGCGGCTGGGAAAGCCCGCCCTGGAATTGGTTCGGTATTACAACCCCCGGCGTCAGGGCCCTGGGCTGTTCGGCCAGGGATGGGATCTATTGATTCCGTATCGGGTGGCCCCGGCCAACGAGAAACGCCGTCCGTTCCTCAACGCCATTATCCCGGAGCAGATGGTGGTGGAAAATCTTCTGAGCGGCCAGAAAGAGGTCCTCACCTTCAGTACCGATCGGTATAGCATTGCCGGCTATGTGCCGGAAAAGATTTCCGAGAGCCAGGTGGTGGGCTTGTTTTTGCTGTCGGACGGTTCTTTTCGGCTGGCCGATAAACTGGGCAATCAGTTCCATTTTGATCCGGCGGGCCGACTGACCGGCATGTACTTTTCCCCGAAGCCGGAAGATCGGATCGAGTTGGAATATGTGAATCAGTTCACGGGTTCTTTTGTGCGTGTTCCCTATCGGGTTCGGCCCGCCGATGAGGAAATGGTGGACTTCTTGAACGCTCGGCTTCCCAAACGGGTCCGGATTACTGACCAAATCCACCAGACCAGCGAAGTGTTGGTGTTCGAACCGGAGGCCAGTCCGGCGGGCTATGTGCCGGAAAAGAAAGCAGAGAGTCGATATCGGCTCCTGGCTCTCCGGAGCGATGGGAGCTTGCACCTGGTGGATCGGCACGGCAATCAGGTGCGGTTTTGCCGATCGTGGGACTTTGAATCGTTTTTGCCGTCGCCGGATCGGCCAGTGGTCCGTTCGGTCCAGATGGCCGGGCACAAGGTCGAGTTTGCCTACACGCTCCATCCGGATGGGCAGATGGTAATTGCCTTAGCCAAGCTCAGCCAGATCGGCCCTCAGCAGAGCGAAACCCCTATCGCCACCATCCGATATGAATATGACCCGGAGGGGCGACTTTGTGGCCTGGTTCGCCGGAGCGTGGCTGGTTCGACCCACACCCGGCAAGCCGGTCGATTGCCCCCACCGGCGGACGCCGCCTCTGTTTCGGCCCCCGATGCTTCCGCCCCCGCTTTCTAAAAACGTCATATGGGAGCCGAATGAAGAGGCCCCTGAGGGACCTGCTTCTGAAGTGGGATGATTGCCTCTCCCCAGGTTGTCGAGAGGCCGGCCAGGCGTCAGCCTGGCCTCGTGAGGAAGCCGTAATCGGGCCTGCCAAACACACCCCTCCATTCGCCTAAAATGTTATCTAAACCCTTCGCACTCCTTCTTCTCCTCGGCGGAAAAGAACTCCCCATGTTGTAGGCCCCTAGGTCTGGGCACTACAATAAAAAGAATTCAGAAAACACCTTAGAGGCTATCCCGAAATTCCGTTTTAGCCGGGAGAGAAGGTCCTCCTTCTACCTGCACCCTTCCGAAAAACCGCACAAAAACGGGACTTTGGTAAGTGGGAATGGAGGGGAAGGATCGGCCGATGGCCTCCGGAAGACAATTTCGGGACAGCCTCTTAGCCGAATGGAGAACCCGGCTGGGTGACTGCCACGGAAGCGACAATTCAGACAGTAGCGGGAATCCAGACCGTAGGAAAAGAAAGTCCCTATTGGCTGGAGTCCCGCTTGTGCGGGAATAAACCTGGATTTCTGCTTACGGAGCAGTGACACACTGGCTTTCGCCCCGGGGGGAGAGCCGAATTGTTTCGTTCGGCTAATTCGTTCGGCTAAACTGTGAGGAACTCGGTTTGTCCCCGGTTGAGTTGGGCAGAAGGAGGCTGAAGATGCTACGTTCCTATCTGGGTCGTGTAGGCAAAGTTCGGGTAGGGATGGTGGGGGTTTTGGGGTTCCTGGGAGTTTTGGGGGGAGGGATCGGTGAGGGAAAAGTGGTCCAAGGGATTTCCGGCCAGGTTGCGGCAACAGAAGCAGCGCCGGTTTCTCTAGAGGCTCCCCCTCAGGCGGGCCAAACAGGGTCCTGGGATGCCGCGAAAGTCGATTCTTGGGCTTCTGGGCAAATCGGTACCCCGGTTTCGACCCCACCCGGTTCTCCGGCCCCGGATAGGGGCGCAGATCCGCCTGCTCACCGACGTGCTTCTGACCCGCCGGAGGTTTCTGGAGTCCAAGAGGTGGTTGGCAAATGGTACACTTCTGAGCACCCGGAGGCTTCCGGGGAGCAAGAGGCCGTGGCTGCGCTTCGGGCTCTGGGCGCCTCAGTGAAAACCGATGCCCAAGGGCGGGTGGTGCTGGTGGATTTAGGCAGCGGGAAAGCCACCGATCAAGCGGCCAAGCACCTGGTCCGGTTGTCCCAGTTGCGGAGCCTCCGCTGGACCGGGCCGGAGGTTACCGATGCCGTGGTGGATGCCTTGGTGGGCCTGCCGAACTTAAAAGTGCTGAAACTGGACGAGACTCGATTGACGGATGCGGGCCTAGCCCGTCTGAAAAACCTCTCCCCATTGGAAGAACTTTATCTGGCCCGCACCCTGATTACCGACACGGGCTTAGCCCATGTGGGCCAGATGGGGGGGCTGCGTCGGCTTCGGCTGAGCGAGACGAAGATCACCGGCGCAGGGCTTGCCCAACTGGCCGGTCTCCGGGAACTGGTCGAATTGGATATCAGTCGCACTGCGGTGGATGATGCCTCCTTGGCCGTTTTAACGAAGCTGCCGAAATTGACCAGGTTAAATCTATACACTACACCGATTACCGACGCCGGCCTGGAACACCTGGCGCAGATGACGGAGCTTAGCTGGCTCAACCTGGATAATACCCAGGTTACTGATGCCGGGGTGCCCAAACTCCGGAGCTTGAAAAAATTGGAATTCTTGCACCTGGGCCGCACCCACATCACCGACGCCGGGCTGGCACCACTGGCAGAACTGAAATCGCTGAAAACCCTCCACTTGACCAACACCGCAGTCACCGCGGAAGCGGCCGCCCGGCTCCAAAAGCTTTTGCCGGAATGCAAAATCCTGGCCGGAGCTACCGGCGAGTCGAAACCGGCCGAGCCGACCAAGCCGGTTCCTCCTTCTGCCGGTCCGACCAAACCGATTCTCCCATCAGCCGGGCAGTCGAAACCTTCGGAGCAGAGCAACTCACCGGCTTCTGAGGAAGGCCACTCGGCACAAGCGGCCCCACCAGTCGCACCGGCCAAACATCATCCTGCTTCGCCGCTCAAGCCTTCTGGCCCGTGGTGGGGTCCGGTCGGCCAATCCTCCAAACCGACCGGTTCGTCGGGAGGACAACTGCGCGGAGTGCAAGTACGCCTGGCATGTACGGTTCGGGAGTACGACCCGGCCAAGCCAGAAGGCCTCCTCATCGGTGTGGTGGAAAATCTTTCGGCTCAACCGGTGGAAATACCGTCCGGGTATGAAAGCCAGCGCCTGCTGCTCTGGGCCAAGGCGGACCAACATCCTATGCCCAGCGCCTATTGGGACCGAAGCCGACAGAAACCTCCTATCCCCCTAGTTCGCCTGGCCCCGGGTCAAAAACAGGAAGTGTTTCGTTGGCCGCTGGCCGAGGTGCTGGCCGATCGACATCAAACCTGGCGAACCGACTTTCAGGCCGGTAAACGCCTGCTGGTTTGGGACTGGGAGCATCATGCCCATCCGCCCTACTCTCCGATCTATCGGGTCAATAGCACCCAGTGCGTGCCCAAGACGTACTTTTGGCTGGAACTGAAACTGGACGGTCAAACCCTCCGCTCAGAACACGTGTGCCTGGAAGTCCATCCCTCTGCCGACCGCAGTGCCGCCAGAACGAAAGACCCAAACGTCCCAAAAAATGGGACCTGACGGTCAACCCCTTTTGGGCCGTACCATGTTAGACGAATGATGGGGAGCGAAGTGTCATTCCTGCGGAAAGAGCAATCCATGCCCCGCCTCTCCGCCGGCGGGAGAGGCCGGCCTGGGCCGGAGGCAACGCCGAAGGCCAGGCCGGGTGAGGGGGAAAACCCGCCTCTCCCCTGGCGGGAGAGGCCGGCTGAGGCGAAGCCGAAGCCGGGTGAGGGGGCGAAGTGTCATTCCCGCGCAACCGGGAACCCAGTCCGCCTCTCCCCTGGCGAGAGAGGCCGGCGATGCCAAAGGCACCGCCGGGTGAGAGGGTAAAGTGTCATTCCTGCGGAAGCAGGAATCCAGGCTGCTTTGTGCCTGCTACGGTGGAGCTATGGAGGAAGCTGGGCCTGGACCATAGGGAATCCGCCTCCGTTCTGGACTGCCGCTTTCGCGGCAGGGACACATGGGCTTTAACCCGCCAGCCCAGAGGCGAGTTGCATCATTCGGCGAAAGTGCTCCTCGGAGCCGACATCCAGGCCCCCAAGACACTGCCAATCGGATAAAATACCCAGAAAGTAATCCGAAGTGGTTTTGGGAGTAAAAAGTGTTCCTGTAGGAGAGGGGTTTGGACGATGGCAAAACTGGGAGTCAACGTGGATCATGTGGCCACCGTGCGGCAGGCCCGACGCACCAATGAGCCGGATCCGGTTTGGGCGGCGGCTCTGGCCCAGTTGGGCGGCGCCGACGGCATTACCATTCATTTGCGCGAAGATCGTCGGCACATCCAGGACCGGGACCTACGCCTGCTCCGAGAGACAGTCACCGTGAAGCTCAATCTGGAGATGGCCTGTAGCGAGGAGATCATCCAAATTGCCTGCCAGACCCGGCCGGATCAGGCCACCCTGGTTCCGGAACGGCGGGAGGAGATCACCACGGAGGGCGGATTGGATGTGGTAGGGCAGCAGGGCCGGGTGGCCGAGGTGGTCCGGCGCCTGCACGATGCGGGCATTGTGGTTAGCTTGTTTTTGGACCCGGACATTCGGCAGATCGAGGCGGCCAAGGCGGTGGGAGCGGATGCGGTGGAGTTGCACACGGGCCGATATGCGTTGGCGTCGCCGGGGCCGAGACGGCAGGAGGAGCTTCGGGTGTTGGAGGAGGCGGCGTGGCGGGTGCGGGAGTTGGGGCTGGTGCTTCATGCGGGGCATGGGTTAACATATACAAATGTTCAACCAATCGCCCGCATCGAAGGCATGGAAGAACTCAACATCGGCCATAGCATCGTCGCCCGGGCTATCATGGTCGGCTTCCTGCAGGCCGTACGCGAAATGAAAGCCCTGATCAGCTAACCCAGCAGCCGGAATCTTCCTCCTTCTCCGCCCAGCCGAATAGGTAGGGGAAGAGAAGCCGGCATATCCTCGTTTTGCCCGGTTCGCCGGTTGTTTTCTTTGTCGAACTCCCAAAGGATCCGGAATGGAAAAACGCAGTTCGGGGAAAAGGCCGTCCTTTCATGAGCCGGCTGTGTCTGGGCAGGACCGGCCGGGCAACCCAGGCAAAAAAGGATCGGCTGCCGGCTCAGAATCGGCCCAAACCGCCGACAGCGGCATTCGGTTGCAGAAGGTGCTGGCCGCCGCCGGCCTGGGAAGCCGTCGAAAATGCGAAGAACTCATCTTGGCCGGCCGAGTCGAAGTGGATGGGCAAGTGGTTACCGAACTAGGCACCCGCGTCGATCCCCATCGGCAGGAGATTCGGGTGGACGGCGAGCGGATTCGCCTTCAACCGCTGGTCTATTATGCCGTCCATAAACCCCCCGGTGTGGTCTGCACCCATCACGACCCCTCGGGCCGAACCCGCCTGATCGATCTGGTCCCGGCCAGCCGTAGGCTACGATTGTTCCCCGTGGGCCGATTGGATCTGCATAGCCAGGGCCTGATCCTGGTTACCAACGACGGCCAGTTGGCCAATCGGCTGACCCATCCCCGATATGGAGTGGAAAAAACCTATCGGGTGCAAGTGGCCGGTCTGCCCTCGCCCGAAATCCTCGAAAAACTCCAACAAGGCGTCTGGACCTCCGAAGGAAAACTCAAAGCCGAGCGGATCAAAGTCCTCGGCACCCATAAAAAAAGCACCTTTCTGGAAATGGTCTTGGCCGAGGGCCGAAACCGCCAAATCCGCCGCATGCTTGCCCGGGTGGGGCACAAGGTGATGCAACTGACCCGGCTGGCCGTGGGCCCGATCCGCCTGGGAAAATTAAAACCCGGGGCCTGTCGCCCACTCCGCCAGGACGAAATCGATGCGCTTTACCAAGCCGCCGGCCTAAAACCTCCCCTTGGCACCCAGAAAAAATCCGGCAAGAAAAAAAGCGGTGCAGGGTAATACCCCCACCGAAAGACCCACGCGGTCGCTCGCAGGCCTAGAGAAAGCAAGATGGTTTCCCTGCTCGAAAATATTCCCCCTTGGTGCATCTATTGGCAAAAGGGCCCGCCCCATGGCCATTTTGGTGCTGAATGCCGGTTCTAGTACAGTGAAGTTTGCCCTGTTCGATTTCGACACGTTAGAGGTCCTGCTCCGGGGGGTATTGGATTGGGCGGGCAAGACGGGGCAGGCAACGGTTCGGCTGGAAATGCCCGGCCAACCGCCGTGGTCCCAAGACCTAGAAGTCCCTTCGTATCGAGAGGCGGTCTTTGCGGCCCTAAACCTGCTCCAACAGCGTCTGGGCATCCTGGAAGCCGGCAGCCAGGGAACCGAAAAAGCCCCACCCGGCCTATCCACAGGCGTGGAAGGGATCGGGCTGGGCGGCCAGGCACACGGAGCTTCCCAGCCGCTTTGCTCAGGCCAGCGTGTGCCCCAGAGCGATTCGCTCTTGCCGGGCTTGGCACAGCGAAAGATTCGGGTGATCGGCCATCGGCTCATCCACGGCGGCGAAGAAATCCGCACGCCCGTCTGGATCGACGCCCCGATGAAACAGACCATTGCCCGGTATCGGCATCTGGCACCGCTGCACATCCCGGCCGGTTTGGAGGCCATTGCCGCCGCGGAAGAGGCCTTGCCGGGGGTGCCGCAGATCGGCCTGTTTGATACGGCGTTTTTTGCGGATATTCCGCCGGCCGCCTATCTGTATCCCGTACCTTACGAGTGGTACACCCAGTGGGGGATCCGGCGGTACGGTTTTCACGGCACAAGCCACGCCTACTGCACGGAGCGAGCCGCCGAAATGCTCGGTCGGCCTGTGGAAGAGCTGAACATGATCATCTGTCATCTTGGCCAGGGCGGCTCCGCCACCGCCGTCCAGGCCGGCAAAGCTATCACCAATACCATGGGCTTTACCCCGCTGGAAGGCTTTATGATGGGCACCCGGTCCGGCACGGTCGATCCGGGCATTTTGCTCTATGTCATGCGGGAGCACGGCCTCAGCGTCGAACAGCTCGATTACATCCTTCATCACCGTTCGGGCTTGCTGGGCCTGTCGGGCGTGTCGTCCGATTTTCGGCAGGTCGAATTGGCCGCCGCCCAGGGGAACCCACGCGCCCAACTGGCCCTGGATGTCTATGCCTACCGTGTCCGGGCCATGGTGGGGGCGTTGGCGGTTACCTTGGGCCGAGTGGATGTCTTGGTATTTACCGGCGGGATCGGCGAAAACTCGGCCTGGCTGCGAAAAGAAGTGTGCCGGGGCTTGGAATGTATCGGCGTTCATCTGGACCCAGAGAAAAACCAATCTCTGCGCCCGGATGCCGACATCGCCCAGCCGGCCAGCCCCGCCCGAGTGCTCCTGATCCATACTCGGGAAGACTACATGATCGCCCGACAAGCCCGCCAAATGCTGCTGGAGCGCATGGCGGCGGAACGTCGGTAAGAGCCAGTGGCCAAGGCCTGGTGGGTAAAGGCTGGTCGGGGGGCCGCTTATGGAGGCGATCTCGGAAAGGCCCTTCTCCTTCCCGAAGAAGCTGTCCCGAAATTCCGTTTTAGCCGGGAGAAAAGCCCCTCCTTCTACCTGTACCCTTCCGAAAAACCGCACAAAAACGGGACTTTGGGTAACTGGGGAGACAGTGGAAGGATTGGCCGATGGCCTCCGGAAGACACTTTCGGGACAGCCCCGAAGAAGGCGTACCCCAAAAAGCAAAGGGGTACGGCATGGGCCGTACCCCTCGACGCTTCCCCCCTTTTCGCATTAGCCCCCCGACGGTTTTCACCACCCCCTGGGACACAGGCGGAAGAATCGGTCTTTGCGATGGGGCCTGTTTCCAGTGGGAATTAGTACCGGTAGTTGAAGAAGACTTGTACTTCGGCGTCAAAAGATCGGTCGGGCCGATCGTCCAGCGGCACCACGCCGCCAACACCCAGTGTGCAGCCGGGACCAAACTCGGCATGCAAGCCAATCGTCAGGTTGACCACATCCATGCGGTTCCATACATTGCCGACGCCCAGGGTGCGTGTGCCCACCGTGCCGCTGAACACATCAGCATCTTGCAACGGGGTGGTATAGTGGACTTCGACCACCCCGGCCAAGCCGGTCAGCCACTTGGCGCACGGATTCTGATACACCCAGTAGCCAAGGGCCGCATCGATGTAGAGTAACGTTTGTTCCGTTAGTTCGCCGATGGGCGTATTGTCCAGGACCACCCGGTTGCCGTTCAGGGGCACATCGATCTGGAGGAATGCCTGCCCGAAAAGCCGCTCCGTAGGCCGAATCGCTGCCGCCCCGAAAGGCAGCAGGTGCACGGCGTCGTTGTCGATGGCAAAGGGTGTGCCATCCAAAAAGCCCTGGGCGTCGCTGCCGATGGGGATGTCCACGCCCATGCCGCCGCCCAAGGCCCACCATCGACCCGCCCATAGACGGCGTTTGACAATGACGGCCAAATTGCCGTAGTGGCTAGTGCTCAGGCCTAAAGCAGGAACCTGGGCGGTGGAGGTAGTGTCCGCTCGGTACGCCCCCGTAAAAGGCATCCGGATTTCACAGGACCACCGGCCATCTAAAAACGTCTTCTCGATGCCCAGGGTGTATTGATCCAGAGAGCCGACGCCCTCGCCCGCCACCGGATCAAACTCCTGGAAGGCATTGTGGAAATGGTTGTATTGGAAATAGACCCGATCGGTGGGCATCAGGCGGTTATTTTCAGCGATTTTGACCCGTCGGGCGCCGCCGGCCAGGGGAAGATCCACATAAGGCGTGGCTCCAGGCACAAAAGCCGTCCCCGCAAACACCTGCCCCGGCACCGTCAGATGATCGCCGAACATAAACGGTACATCCTCCGGACATAGGCAGGAAGCAGTCCGTCCGGTTGCCGAAGCTGGGCAAAACGGGCCGGCATCCGCCGGGGGAACATCCAGAATCGACAAAGCGGATCCGCCTTGTTTGGGAGACACCGGGGCGGCTTTGCCCGGAGACGGCGTGGGATTAGACCCAGCCGACGGCGTCTGAGCCGGAGCTGCTGATGAAGTGCCGGGTTTTGCCGTCGGCCCGGTGGCCGGCCCTCCGGGCAGAGGCGTGGGGGCTTCGGGAGGCGTCTTTCGTTGGGGGCCGACGTTGGTATCCTGTTTTTCAGTTGGGCTGGCCGTGGAGGGCGCCGGTTTGGGGGCAGGCAGTGCCGTAGCATCCGGCAACGGCGGAAGCGCAGGCGGTGCACTGGGATCGGCCGCCACTGCATGCCCGCTCGACCGCCAGCCGGTTTGCTGGCCCATCCCCTCCGACGTATAGAAAACTCCAACCATCACCAAGAACATACCTCCAAGTGTCGTCCAAACCCTTCGTGCCATTTTCAGAACCCTTTAAAAACAAGACCGTTTTATCACCCGTCCTTGGAACAGTCCCCTTGGAACAACCCCCGTTCGTCTGGGGCCGCTGGGGAAACCTGCCAGCATACCATAGAGGCTGTCCTGAAATGGGCACCCCGGCAACGGCTCCAGAGCCTTTTCCAAACCGTTCTGAATAACCAAAATGCTAGTTTCTATGGGTGGGGCAGTCTGAGTACTGCCCGTTGGTCGTACATCCTGGCTAAAAGTCGTACATCCTGGGTAATTTGGGGTAGCCCCCTACGACTGGGAGGAGGCGCAAATCGGTTGCCCCCCACAGATAGGGGGAGCTGATCCGAACTCAGACAGTCAACTTAAAAAGGGCTTTTCAGAAGAGCGTCTCGTCCACGTTGGCCGCCTCCGGGAGGAGGAGGCTGCTGGGAAAGCCCCGAAGCAGCCCAAGCCCTCCTTGCCTGCCCTTTCTGGAGCTGGAAGCCCGGAAAACCGCCACTCCGCCTGCCTATGAACCAGACTCTATCGGTTGTATCGGTTTTTCGGATTCAGTTCGATAATTCCTTTTAAGAAAATTTTGAGGAAAAGGTAAAATAATTCGACTGGGTAAACAGGGTGGGTGGCAAAAGGAAGCAACTCACCACACTGGGGCCTAACCATCGCCTCCCCATAGAAAAAACTCAGAGGCTGTCCCGAAATTGGCCCCTTGGCGGCCCTGACCGTTTGGGAATCCTTCCGATTTACCAAAATGCCCGTTTTATGGGGGTTTTGGCAGTTTGGAGGCCGCCTGTGGCTGGTAAGCTCCGGCTAAAACGGAATTTTGGGATAGCTTCTCAGAACCGCCCCTTTTGGGGAGACGCTTTCCTAACTCCAAGATCCCCAAAGAGGGAGGGCATCCTCTCATTGGCGGGTAGCGCAAAATGGCAAAAAGCGGGCTGGGGAACTCGAGCCGATTTTTAGCCCCGGAACACGTTAGCCGAATGAAGCAACTTGCCTCTCCCCGGGCCGTCCAGAGGCCTGCGATGCCCCAAGGCACCGCCGGGTGAGGCGGAGTGGGGTGGCACAAGGCACCCGGACTGCTGCTTACGCAGGAATGAGACATCCCTGCCCTTCATTCGGCTAACCTGACTGTATCCACCGGGAACAACGAGCACGATCTGTGGTGTTCGATCCGATTTTTAGCCCTCCACATCTGGTAGGGGGGTGGGCGGGTAGATACAATCAAACTAACCTGGTACGAGATTCCCATTTTAAGAAAGGACAAACCATGCGAAGCAACCGAATGGCAGTTCCGATAGTAACGAGGCGCCGGTTTTTGCAGGTTTCTGGGGCGGCGGCAGCCGGAACGGTGGCCCTTGGGGCGGCCAGCAGTGGTTGGGCGGACCCGTTGGCCCGATCGGCCCATGCCGCCGAAGACCATACGCTGAAGATTTGTTTGGTGGGCTGTGGGGGCCGGGGCACCGGGGCCGCTGCTCAGGCCCTTTCCACGGCCGGGCCCATACGCCTGGTCGCCATGGCCGATTTCTTTGCCGATCGGCTCCAAGGCAGCCTCAAACAGCTCCAGGGCAATGCCGCTCTGGCCTCAAAGATCGATGTGCCGCCGGAACGGCAGTTTGTGGGGTTGGAGGGCTATCGGTCGGCCATTGATGCGGTAGCGCCGGGTGGGCTGGTGCTTTTGGCCACCCCACCAGCATTCCGGCCCATCCATCTGGAATATGCCGTGGAAAAAGGATGCCATGTGTTCATGGAGAAGTCGTTTGCCGTCGATGCCCCGGGTGTGCGCCGGGTGTTGGCGGCCGGAAAAAAAGCAGCCGAAAAGAACCTAAAAATCGCCGGCGGCCTGATGTCCCGCCATTATCAACCGCTGGAAGAGGCCATCGCCCGCATCCACGAAGGGGCCATCGGCGAGGTGATCACCTGCTGGGCCTATCGGATGCATGGGCCGGTCGGGTTTTCCCCACGCCAGCCCGGCATGAGCGAACTGGCCCATCAAATCCGCAATTACTCCTGTTTTACCTGGCTGAACGGAAGTTTCCTTTTGGATTGGCTGATCCACAATCTGGATGTGGCCTGTTGGGCGAAGGGTGCTTGGCCGATTTCCGCCCAGGGGCAAGGCGGACGCCAACTCCGTGATCAGCCCGACCAACTGTTCGACCATTACGCCGTGGAATACACCTTCCCGGATGGCACCCGCATGTTCGCCCAAGGCCGACACATGCACAACTGCTGGGGCTATTGGGGCTGTGTGATCCACGGCCAAAAAGGCTCTGCCGAAATCGGCGAAGGCAAACCCCAGCCGAAACTCTTCAAAGGCTTTCAGCTCACCTCCGACAACGTCCTCTGGCAGTATCAGGGACCGCCCTGCACCCCCTATCAGCGGGAACTAGACCTGTTGGTCGAGGCGATTCGACAGGATAAACCCTACAACGAGACGGAACGCTGCGCCTATGCTTGCATGACGGGTATCCTGGGCCGGATGGCGGTCGAAAGCGGCCAGCAGATCACCTGGGAGCAGGCCCTGGCCTCCAACGTGGAATTGGCCCCTGGACTGGACAAACTGACCATGGATAGCCCGGCCCCGGTGATGCCTGATAAAGACGGCAAATACCCGATCGCCATGCCCGGCTTTACCAAAGTCCTCTAAGAGCCTGTCCCGAAATTGCCTTCCGGAGACCCTCACCGGGTATTTCCCAATCGCTTTGCCTTGCCAAACTCCCATTTGGGGGGTTCCCCAGGGGGAGATCGCAGGATGGCCGTGTATCCCGCCTAAAAACGGAATTACCGGCCAGCCTTTAAGCCTTCCCGAATCGGTACTCGGTTCCCCGAGGGAAGCCAGTTGCCTCGCCGGACCGCGGGAGAGGCTGGGCTGAGCCCTCCCCCACCTCCAACCGACCGCATCCAGGCCAAGGGAGGAGGTGTAAAATGTCTCTCCTCTGGCCCTAGGGGTGGGTCTGCGCCGCTGGCCGGCTAAGGTGCCTGTTCGGCCTCCCCGCCTGGAAGAGGCTAGTTGAAGAGGCTAGTTGCTTCCCACGGTTTGTTTCTCTCAAGAGGACTCCGGGGAATCATAGCGGATCTGGAGGATCTCAAATCGCAGCAGGCCGGCGGGAACCTGAATCTCAGCGATCTGGCCGACCCGTTTGCCCACCAGCCCCTGGGCCAACGGACAGGTTACCACAATACGGTTGGCATTGGGATCATCTTCCCCAGCCCCGACCAGGGTGAATTCTTCCTCTTCGCCTGTATCCAGGTCTTTGACCCGGACGGTAGCGCCCAGAGCCACCTGGTCCCGGGGCATCTCCGCCGGATCGACCAGATACGCTCGGGCCAATCGGTCCCGATAGTCCCGGATCCGGGCTTCGAGAAGCAATCGGGCCTCCTGGCTGAATTGATATTCGGCATTTTCGCTCAAATCCCCCTCTTCACGGGCCTTCGCCAGGCGATCTAAGACCTTCGGCAATTCGACGGTTTCCAGGTGGCGGAGCTCGGCTTTGAGTTTTTCATAGCCGGCTCGGGTCATCGGAATCTGATCCATTCGGCTGGCTCCTTTCCGGGGCTTTCCAATTTTCCCGCTTTGTGATAGTTTAAGTATTTTATATCGGTTCGGATAGGGCCGTTATAGAGGTTCGTCGTTTGGGTTGACACCGTCCCTCCTTTGGGCTTCGCAAAACCAAGGAACACCGACATAGCCAAAAAACCAGGAAATTTCGTGTCTCTACGATTTGCGAAGCTCAATAAGTTATAAGTTGACTGGATCTACCCGCCCGGCCACCTACCAGATGGAGGGGCTAAAAATCGGGTCGAACACCACATATTGTGGGGATTCTTCCTGGTGGATACAGTCAGGATAAGTTGCTAGGCGGTCGGAGGGAATCGGCACTACCTCAAGGTTGGTGCTTTGGCCCCAATCATACCCTATCCGAAAGGTGGCCAATCCCCCTTTTGGTGGGTTTTTCGCCCGTAGAACAGAAACTGTCTTACCTAAAAAGAAAGTCCTGCTGGGGAAAATCCTCCATTTTTCCTAGCCAGAGAACCTACCCAAGCTACGATAGCGTAGAAAAAAGTTATGGTTTCTTGAGCATTCCCGAGCAGGGGCTTTTCCTGCCCGGTGGGTAGGGAAAGGTCCTGCCGCTTTCAACCATCAGGTGTCCTGACCATGTCCCCTCAAGAATACACCCGAAGGATGGAGACCATGGCAAGCACGTTAGAGTCTTTTGTGGAACGATTGAAAGCCGACGGAGTGGAGGCGGGGCGTCAGGCGGCAGAGGCCATCCGCCGACAAGCCGAGCAACAAGCCGCCCAACGCCTTCAGGAAGCCGAGGCGGAAGCGCAGCGGATTATCGCGGCCGCCCAGGCAGAACGGGAAAAGCTCCTGGCCCGCACCCAAACGGAACTCCGCTTGGCAGCCCGGGATACCCTACATCGGCTTCGAGAAGCCCTGGAGAAGGCCCTCCAGCAGGTACTTCTCCGAGCGATGGAAACCCACCTGGAGAATGAATCCTTTTTGCGGGATTTGATCCGGGAGGTGGTCTGCCAATATGCCAAAGCCGACGCAGAGGAAAAGGATCTGATTAGCATCAACCTCTCGGAGTCGATGCGTCGGCGACTGAGCGATTGGGCTATTGGGGCCTTCCATAACCCGGATTGCCCGCAGGAACTGACGGTGGAACTCCGGGGGGCCTTAACCGGAGCAGGATTTGAATATCGGATTTCCGAAGGAACCGTCGAGGTGACCCCGGAATCCTTGGTGGATGTGCTCTTGGAGATGGTCTCCCCGGAAGTGCAGAAGTTGCTTCAGGAGGTGGTCAACGAATCGGCCAAAACAAGCTCCAAAGAGCCGGCTCCGGTAGGGTAATCCGGTAGGTTAAAAAGAGCGGCAGAATTTTGCCGCCTGGCAGGAGGACCTTTCTTCCGGAAATGGACCGTCCGGCTGAGCCTCAGGCAGGAAATGTTTTCTCCCTTGGCAGGAGGAGCTTTCCTGCTGGCCCTTTACACCGGTAAGGGGGGAACCGCTTTTTGGGAGAGAAGGAGCGGTAATTCATGGGAGGAAATTTGTATTATTTGCTGGCCTCGTTGCCCAGTTTGGGGGGGCTTGGGACCGCTCCGCCGATGGGATTTGCGGAGTTGTTGGATTGGCTTGGTCCTTCTAGCCGGTATGGCCGCCTGGTTAGCCTGATCTTTCTGTCGGACGATTTATTGCAACGGGAGGCATTTTTGGCTGGGCAACTGGAGGAACCGGCGCCGGCGGTGTTGACGATGGGACAGATTCGGAACGAGTCCCCCCTGCCGGAGTTTTTGGTTCCCCCGGAAGAGGCAGAAGAAGGAGGTTCCCGGGCGTTGGAGACCGATCGGGTTTGGGCTGCCTATTTTCGCCATGTTATCCAAATTGCCCAAACGGAAAATTCCCCGTTTCTGGAACGATGGGCCCGCATGGAAATTTCCCTTCGGAATGCCTTGGCCCAGGAACGGGCCAAACGCCTCGGCCTGGAACCGTCCGACTACCTGGTGGCCCAGGAATTGGCCGATCCCGAAGCCGATTTTTCCGAAATGCTTCGGGAGTGGGCCTCCGCCCCGACGCCGCTGGCCGGCTGGCGGGTGGTCCTCCGGGAACGATGGAACTGGTGTCGGGCCAACGAAGCCTGGTTCCAGTTTACCGAGGATGAACTGCTGGTGTATGCCGTGCGGCTTCTGCTGCTTACTCAATGGCGCCGCAGCAGTGAGGAAGAAGCCGCCCTATCAGCAAAAACCTAACCCAGAAACCACGATGTTCGTGGGGACCCCCTCTGGGAATGTAACAGAGGAGCCAAATGGACCAACGGACATCTCCCCTGGTGGGAGAGGCCGGCCAGAGCCGTGACCGCTAGGGAGCGGCACCCTGGCCGGGTGGGCCGAGTGAGAGGGTCCCGTGTCATTCCCGCGCAAGCGGCAATCCAGAAGGAGGAGAAGTATATTTTGACTGTATCCACCGGAAGTAATTACCACAATCTGTGGGGGCCGGGCCAATTTGTACCCCTACAAGTTGAGGGGCCTGGCCGGGCGGATACACTCAAAATATTGCCTTCTGCCCGGTTGCTCCCCAGCAGCACCGTAGCAGGCACCACGCAGCCTGGACTGCTACTTCCGCAGGAATGACACATCCCTGCCTTCCTTCGGCGAATGGGAGTGAAAGACCCGAAATCCAACCTTGTTTTTTACAGAAGCCGCAAAACCTATGGCTACCCAACTCGAACAAGCCGGTGTCAAAACAACCAATGCCAAAATCTTGGCCGTCTATGGAAACCTGGTCATTGTGGAAGCCGAGGGCCGAGTGGTCCAAAACTCGGTGGGCTACTGCATCCGTTCGGATGGGGTTCGGCTTCTCAGTGAGGTGATCCGGGTTCGGGGCCAAGTGGCCGATTTGCAGGTCTTCGAGGAAACCCGGGGCCTGAAAGTGGGCGATCCGGTGGAGTTGACCGACCAGATGCTTTCGGTGGATTTGGGGCCGGGGCTTTTGGGCCAGATTTACGACGGCCTGCAAAATCCGTTGCCGGAGGTGGCCAAACGGGTCGGCTATTTCCTAAGGCCGGGCATGTATCTGCCGGCCCTTTCGCTAGAAAAGCGTTGGGAGTTTACGCCGAAGGTGTCGGTGGGTCAACGGGTGCAGGCAGCCGATACCCTGGGTACCGTACCCGAAGGCATCTTCCAGCATTGTATTATGGTGCCGTTCGGTTGGCGGGGCGAATATGTCGTCGAGCATATTGCTCCGCCGGGCAGTTACACGGTCGATCAAGAGATTGCGGTGCTGCGGGATCGGTATGGGCAACGGCATTCGGTCTCCATGCAGCAGCGCTGGCCGGTGAAACGCCCATTGATGGTCTGCCGACGGCGGCTGATGCCGGAAGAGCCGCTGGTAACCCGGGTGCGGATCATCGACTCGATGTTTCCGGTGGTTCGGGGCGGCACGTATTGCATTCCGGGGCCGTTCGGAGCGGGCAAAACCGTCCTACAGCAGATCACCTCCCGTCATGCGGAGATCGACATTGTGATCATAGCGGCCTGCGGGGAACGGGCCGGGGAAGTGGTGGAAACCCTCCGGGATTTCCCCAAACTGACCGACCCCCGAACCGGCCGAACCCTGATGGAGCGGACGGTGATCATTGTCAATACGTCGGCCATGCCGGTGGCCGCCCGGGAGGCCTCCGTTTATACGGCCGCCACCATTGGGGAATACTATCGGCAGATGGGCCTGCATGTGTTGCTCCTGGCCGATTCCACTTCCCGATGGGCGCAGGCCATGCGGGAGCTATCGGGCCGATTGGAGGAAATCCCCGGCGAAGAGGCTTTCCCCGCCTATCTGGAGAGCCGAATTGCTGCCTTCTACGAACGGGCCGGGGCCATCGAACTGAACGACGGCCGGGTCGGTTCACTCACCATTGGGGGTACGGTCAGCCCGGCGGGGGGCAACTTCGAAGAACCGGTTACCCAAGGTACCCTAAAAGTCGTCGGCGCCTTCCATGGGCTTTCCCGCGCTCGAAGCGACGCCCGACGCTACCCGGCCATCGACCCCCTGGAATCCTGGAGCAAATATCCGGGCATTATTCCGCAGGCGGATATGCAGAAGATGCGTCGGCTTCTGCAACAGGGCAACGAAATCCGCCAGATGATGACCGTGGTCGGCGAAGAGGGCACTTCCCTGGAAGATTTTATCATCGCTCTGAAAGCGGACTTTTTCGACAATTGCTATCTCCAGCAGAATGCGTTTGACCCGGTGGACGGGGCCACCCCCGCCCATCGGCAGAAGTTTGCCTTCCGTAAAGCCATGGAAGTGGCTGACATGGAACTGGACGCCCATGACAAGGCGGAAGCCCGACGCATGATGTTCCAGATTTCGGACCTCTTCCGGAACTGGAACTATGCGGCAGAGGGAACAGAAGAATACAATCGCTGGTTAAAGGCCATTGATGAGTTTATTGCCTCCCGAGGACGGATAGGCCATGCGTAAGTACTTCGATGCGATTCGACGGATTGCCGGCAATGTGGTCACGGTGCAGGCTACCGGCGTGGGCTACGACGAGTTGGCTGTCATCGAGTCGGCCCACGGCGACTCCTTGGCGCAGGTGATCCGACTGGAAGGCCAGTATGTAAGCCTGCAGATTTTTTCCGGTTCCCAAGGAGTGTCCAATAACGACCGGGTCCGTTTTCTCCGGCGGCCGATGGAGGTGATCTTTTCGGAGGATCTGTTCGGCCGGGTGTTTGACGGATCGGGTCGGCCCCGAGACGATCGGCCGATGCCTACCGGTCGGCGCATCCCCATCGGCACGCCGCCGGTCAACCCGGTCATGCGCCACATGCCGGACAAGATGATCCATACCGGCATCCCCATGATCGACGTATTCAACTCATTGGTGGAATCGCAGAAGATACCGATCTTTTCCGTGGCCGGCGAACCGTACAACGAGCTGCTGGCCCGGATCGGCATGCAAGCCAACGCCGACATCATCATTCTGGGCGGCATGGGACTTCGCCACGACGACTACCTGAAGTTCTGGCGGACCTTTGAAGAAGGCGGGGTGCTGGGCCGGACTATCATGTTCATCCACACCGCCGCCGACCCGGTGGTCGAATGTCTGATGGTGCCGGACCTTTGCCTGGCCGTCGGCGAACAATTCGCCCTGCAAGGTCGGCGGGTCCTGGTGCTGCTGACGGATATGACCGCCTTTGCCGACGCCCTAAAAGAAATCTCCATCATCATGGAGCAGATTCCATCCAACCGAGGCTATCCGGGCGATCTTTACACGCAGATGGCCCGCCGGTATGAAAAGGCCGTGGACCTGGAAGGCGCCGGTTCCATGACCATCTTGGCCTGTGTCACCATGCCCGGCGATGATGTCACCCACCCGGTGCCCGACAACACCGGCTATATCACCGAAGGACAGTTTTACCTCCGGAACGGCCGGATTGAACCGTTCGGCTCGCTATCCCGGCTCAAACAGCAGGTCAACGGCAAAACCCGAAACGACCACCGAGCCATTATGGACGCCTGTATCCAACTATACGCTCTGTGCCGGGAAAGCCGAGAAAAACGTGACATGGGCTTCGAAATGTCCGAATGGGATAAAAAGCTCCTCAAATACGGGGAACTTTTTGAAGAGCGGATCATGGACCTGGCCGTCAATATCCCGCTATTCGAGGCCTTGGATCGGTGCTGGGCCATCTTGGCGGAATGTTTTGAGCCGGAAGAAACCGGCATCCGTCGGGCCTTGATCGACGAACATTGGCCCAAACCCCGCATTTCCACCCAAACGGCAGGCAAAGAAAAAGAAAAACCCTCGGAAAAACCCGCCGCCAAACAACTGGTCTCCGTCTGATGTCGTCCTACGGATCACCCTAGGAGGGCGGTGCTAGGAGCCAAATAGGGACGATGGCGTGTTCAGGGTGAATAGGGAGAATATGTTGCTAGGGGGTAAACAGGGGGATGTTGGGGTTCAGGGCAAACAGGTGTGATGTGCTGCTAAGGGGCAACCAGCGGCGATGGGATGTTCGAGGTTACCAGCGGGGATGTGTTCCTAGGGGTCAACGGGGAATGCGGTGTTCGGGGTAAGATGTGTTCGAGGTTACCAGCGGGGATGTGTTCCTAAAGGGTAAAGAGGTCGGCCATGCCTCAGAAGAAGATCAAACTCACCCGACCGGAACTGAAACGATACCGGGACGCCCTGGCCCGGTACGAACGCTATCTTCCCACCCTGAAACTCAAACAACAACAATTGCAACTGATGGTGCGTTCGGTCATGCAGCAACGCCGGGAAGCCGAACAGGCACGGAATGAAATGGATGCGGTGATTCGGCGGTATGATCGGCTGCTGGCCGACTGGGCCGGCATCCCCCTGCACCAGTGGGCCCAACCGGCCCAAATCCGCACCAGCCAGGCCAATGTGGCCGGGGTGCGCATCCCGGTGTTGGAGGAGGTGATTTTTCCGCCGGTTCAATATAGTTTATTCGCCACCCCGGCCTGGGTGGATCAGGTCCTGGCGGATTTGCGGGAGCGCAGCCGCCGACAGGTAAAAGTCGATATCTTCCTGGAGCAAGAGCGTCTGATCCAACGAGAACTGACCAAAATCATCCAACGGGTCAATCTTTTTGAAAAAGTCATGATCCCGTTTGCCAAAGAAGCCATTCGTCGCATCCGGATCAAATTGGGCGACGAGATGACCGATGCGGTAGGCCGGGCGAAGATGGCCAAGAAGAAACTCTCGGCCACCTACGCCACCGCGCCGGGGGAAACCGAGACGCTTCAGCCCTTGGCCCCGTCGCCGGAAGATTCCGAACCGATCGACTCTGCCATGAGGGAACCGGAACCACCCGAGGACTCCTTCGATCAGGAGGCCGGGCCATGATTGTACCGATGCAAAAGGTCCACCTCGTTGCCCGCTCCGCGGATCGGCAGCAGCTTCTGGACACCCTCCGGGAACTGGGCGTGGTGCATATCATGCCGGCCGATCCGGCCAAAGCCACTCTGGACGAAGCCACCCAGCGCCGGCTTCAGATTCTGCGTCAAGCAGTGCAGATTTTAAGCAGCATGGAGCCGAGCGGCCCGGTGCCCACCGTTCCGCCAGAACAGGCCGCCCAGGAAGTGCTGGACATCCAACGGCGTTCGGCGGAAGCGCGAAGCCGATTGGCCGCCCTCTACCACCAACTCGAACAGATTATCCTTTGGGGGGATGTTCGGCTTTCGGAGTTGGCAGCCCTCCAGGAGGCAGGCCTCCAGGTGCAGGTCTATGCGATGCCTGCCCGGCTGGCCTCGGAAGTGCGGGCCGAGTGCGTCGAAGTGGTTGCCCAATTGCCAGGCCGACGGGTCTGGGTGGCCGTGGCCGGTCACGGCGATCCGGAACACCTCCCGCCGGAAGCGGAGCTGGTGCCCTGGCCGAGCCGGGACGCTCCCAGCATTCGGGCCGAAGCCGCCCAAATCGATGCCGCTCTGCACCAAGATATGGACCGGCTGCATCAGTTGGCCCATCTTATGCCGCAAATGCAGAAGGCCTTGGCCGAGCTGGAGCTGGAGGCCGAGTACAGCCTGGCCCAGCGGAGTGCGTGGGAAGATGAACATTTGTTTGCACTTTGGGGTTGGCTTCCGGCGGAACAGGCACCCCAGTTGGCCGAGCAGTTGGCCCGCCGAGGCATCCTCGCTGCCGTCCAACTCCAGGAACCCGCCCCGGACGAAGAGCCGCCCACCCTGGTCCGGCCGCCCGCCTGGGCCCGGCCCATCGAAGGACTGTTCCGCATCCTCGGCGTGGTTCCCGGGTATCGGGAATACGATGTTTCCATTCCATTCCTGATCGCTTTGCCGCTGTTTACCGCTATGCTCATCGGCGACGGCGGCTACGGAGCGGTCCTGCTAGCGGCCATGCTGCTGGGCTACCGCAAACTGGCCCGGATGCTGGGAGAACGTTTCGTCCAACTGTTGACGATCGTGGGCGTGGTGTCGGTGATTTGGGGCCTGATAACCGCCTCGTTTTTCGGCCTGAGTCCGTATGATCCGCTCATCAGAGTCGATCTGAGCGAAGAGTCCCGCCGGTTTATGATGAGCCTGAGTTTTACCCTCGGAGCGGTGCATCTGTCGCTAGCCCAGTGGTGGCAGGCTGTCCGACTGTATCCCAATCTGGAATCCCTCAATAAACTCGGATGGGGAACTTTCCTGTGGGGCATGTACGGCGTGGTCCGGATGTTTGTCCTGGGGGAACCGATCACCTGGAGTACGCCTTGGCCCTACCTGCTGCTGGTCGGCGCCGCTCTGGCCATCCTGTTTGCCAGCCCAAGCCGAAACGTGCTCAAAATGCTCCTCGTGGGCCTGGCCCAGTTCCCACTCTCCATGCTCTCGACTTTTTCGGATGTGATCAGCTATGTGCGTCTGATGGCCGTCGGGTTGGCCAGCGGCGTGTTGGCCGTCAGCTTCAATGCGATGGCCATGCAGATCGGTTTCTGGCCGATCAGTGTGGTCATCTTGATTTTCGGCCATGCCCTGAATCTAGGTTTAGCGCTGATCGCCATGTTCGCCCATGGCGTCCGTTTGAATATGCTAGAGTTCTGTAACAATCTGGGGATGCAATGGACCGGATATAAATACCGACCTTTCTCGTACCGTGTTTCTGAGGAGTATTCAGAATGAACTACGAAACCGTGTGGACTGGTTTGAGTGCGATTCCGATAGTGTTGGCCGAACAGACTGCCTCCCAACCTCAGCCCAATGCCGTGTGGCTGTTTTTTGCCGGATTGGGGGCGGTGATCTGCCTGGGCATGGGTGCCTTCGGCAGTTCGATGGGGATCGGCGTAGCCGGTCAGGCCGCCGCCGGCGCATGGGCCAAAGAAGCCCGCGCCGGACGAAACTTGAGCTTCACCTACATCATCCTCGTGGGGATGCCCATCAGCCAAACCCTCTACGCTATGATTGTGATGAACAACATGGGCAGCGTGTTGGCCAATGAAACCCTGGCCGTCGCCAATGCCGGCCGACTTTTGGGCATCGGGATTGCCACCGGATTGGGCGAAATGCTCTCCGCCTGGCTCCAAGGCGTTATCGGCGCAGCCGGCATCCGCGCCCTGTGCGAAGGCGAAGGCAAAGGTTTGGCCTTCATCATCATCGCCATGGGTATTGTAGAAACCGTCGGTATCTTCACCATGGTCTTCATGCTGGGCATGATCCCCGCCGCCGGTTAAAACCTCCCAGAAAAAAGCCCATCCCAGGCGAAGGCAGGCGGTGCGGCCTATTTGCCGATGCAAAATCGGCTGAAAATACGTTCCAGAAGGTCTTCTGTATAGATAGCTCCGGAGACCTTGCCGATTTCGTCCAACGCCAGGCGCAGTTCGGCAGCCACGAGTTCTTCCGGGCACCCTCGGCCGGTCAGTTCCAGGGCCCGGTCGATTGCCTCCCGGGCCAGCCGAATCGACTCCGCCGACCGCAGTACGGTGGCCCAAACCGCATGACCGCCGGTACGGACCAGGCTTTCCAGCGCCTCCCGCATCCGCCGGCGAAGTTCTTGCAGGCCCTGGCCGGTTCGGCTACTGGTCAGGATCGGCCGGTCCCCACACCAAGTGGTCCCTTGGGCTAAGTCGATCCGGATGGGCAGGTCGGCTTTGGTCAGCACCACCAATCGGGCCTGCCGGCTCCACCTGAGCAATTCTGTCCACTCCTGAGCATCCATCGGCTGGCTGGCATCCACACACCACAGCAATAGATCGGCCTGCTGAATCTGCCGGGCGGTCATTTGCTGGGCGGCTGCTTCTATCGAGATCGGCCGCTGGAGGATTCCGGACGTGGTTTCGGCATCCCCAGGACCGATCCTGTTTGCCGCCGATTGCCCGGGCGTCAAGGCCGCCGACACCGAACCGCCCAAACCATCTGCCGCCCGGCCGCCTGCTGCTTCCAACTTCTCGCTGGGCGTTGCCGAGACCTCCACCCAATCCAATCCAGCCGTGTCCACCAGTCGGCATCGGAATCCCTCCAGATCCAATTGGCCCTCCAGGTAATCCCGTGTGGTGCCCGGCCAGGGCGAAACCATCGCCTGCTCCTGACCCAGCAAGGCATTAAACAGGCTGCTTTTGCCCGCATTCGGCCGACCTACTAAGACCACGGTCATGGCTTCCGTGCCGATCCGGCGGGTTTGCAGTTGCTCAGCAACCCGACGGAGTTGCCCCTGAATTTGTCGAAGCTGATCGGCCAGATGCTGCCGGGGTAAAAACGGCAGATCTTCCTCCGGGAAATCCAGGCCGGCTTCCAGATGCACTAAAAATTCAAAAAGCTGGTTTCGGAGCTCCTGAAGCGGAC
>Ga0308389_1000268_pt1 | contig 40590 bp, 26 predicted proteins | sample Hotspr2Sample148_FD_202362 | JGI IMG/M metagenome (GOLD analysis project Ga0308389, IMG submission 202362) | Hot spring phototrophic mat microbial communities from Mushroom Spring, Yellowstone National Park, Wyoming, United States - 20040719_148 ... | reverse complement strand
TAAATGATATTGGTCAATCTCAAAGGAATATTGTTTTAATTCCATCCTCAGCACATGGTACTAATCCAGCAAGTGCCGTAATGGCAGGAATGAAAGTAGTAATTGTTAATTGTGACAATAAAGGCAACATTGATATTATTGATTTGAATAAGAAAATTCAACAATATAAAGAACTGATATCTGCTTTAATGGTAACTTATCCATCTACAAACGGAGTTTTTGAAGATAATATCAAAGAAATTTGTCAGATGATTCACGATGCTGGTGGACAAGTTTATATGGATGGTGCTAATTTAAATGCTCAAATTGGATTAACTTCTCCTGCATTAATAGGTGCTGATGTTTGTCATATAAATCTTCATAAAACATTTTGTATACCACACGGTGGAGGGGGACCTGGAATGGGTCCTATTGCGGTTGCAGAACATCTAATTAAGTATCTGCCTGGTCATCCAGTTATTAATATAAATAAAGAAAAATCAATTACTGCAGTTTCCTCTGCACCTTGGGGGAGTGCATTAATATTACTTATTTCTCACAGTTATATAAAAATGATGGGAAGCGAGGGACTTACTAATGCTACCAAAGCAGCTATTGTTAACGCTAATTACATCAAAAGTAAACTTAGAGATTATTATAAACCTTTATATGTTGGTTCAAATAATACCGTTGCACACGAATTAATTTTCGATATGAGAATGTTTAAAAACACTGCAAATATTGATGTTGAAGATATTGCTAAAAGATTGATGGATTACGGTTACCATGCCCCCACAGTTTCTTTTCCTGTTCCGGGAACTTTAATGGTTGAACCTACTGAAAGTGAATCTAAAGCTGAACTTGATAAGTTTTGTGAAGTAATGATTTCAATAAGAAAAGAAATTGAGGAAATTGAATTAGGTATTTATGATAAAACTGATAATGTTTTGAAGAATGCACCTCATACATTGAATAAACTAATGGCAAACGAATGGAATCACTTATACAGTAGAGAAAAGGCAGCTTTTCCATTAGAGTTCTGTCGAGAAAACAAGTTCTGGGCTTCAGTTGGTAGAGTTGATAATGCTTATGGAGATCGTAATTTAGTTTGTAGCTGCTTACCTATCGAAAGTTATCAGTAAATATTGGGGTGAATTATATCCAAAAAATATTTAATTGCGTTAGTTTTAAGCTTATCTATTAGATTATTACCACAAAGCCATCAACTCGAAATAAATAAAGATATTTTTCGTGTTGATTCAATTCTTATATCAGGAAATAACTCAACTAAAGAATTTGTAATTCTTAATGAACTTACTTTCAAACAAGGCAATTTCATATCAAATTATGATTTAGAATTTAATAAAGAACGGATTTATAGTCTTGGATTATTTAATAAAGTTAATCTTGATAAAATTGAAAAACAGCAAAAAGTTTTTGTTGAAATTAAAGTTGAGGAAAGTTGGTATATCTTTCCTATTCCTTTTGCAAGATTAAATGAAAGAGATTTCAAAAAGTTATCCTATGGTTTAAATTTAATCTATAAAAACTTTCGCGGCAGAAATGAGACAATATTAGGAACAATTTCATTTGGATATAATCCAGCTTATGGTTTTTCATATATAAATCCTAATTTAACTTCTGGAGGCGATTATTTTCTTAAATTTTCTGCTTATTCTTCAATTACAAATAATCAAAGCTTAATTGCTGAATTAAAAAACGAGTCTCAATTTGATTATAAAAAAATTTTTTCATCAATGTTAATTGGTAAAAGATTAAATCAATTTAATAAAATTTATCTTACTTTTTCTTATCATTATATAGAAACAAAGGACTTGAAAATTCCATTTACAATCAGTAGTGATAGAATCGATCGCTTTCCAACAATTGAATTAGGTTATGAGTTCGATAGCAGAGATTTGATACAGTTTCCAAAAAATGGAAATTATTTTTTTCTATTAGGAAGTGCAAAAGGTCTTAATTTGAATAATCAAATTAATTATCAAACTTTAAAAACTGATATTAGATTTTATTCAAAGTTGTTTGATGAATTGTTTTTCAAAACACGAAATTTTACAAGATTTACAATTGGCAAAAAAATCCCAATTTATGATTATTCTATTATAGGAACTGAAGAGAAAATTAGAGGGAGTTTTTTTAAAAAAATTGAAGATAGAAATCTTTTTTTATTAAGTTCTGAGTTCTTTATTCCCTTATTGAGAGAATTATATCTCAATTTGGATTTTATTCCCATCATTCCAGAAAGACTTCTTAATTATCGTATTGAAATCTATGCTCACACTTTTTTTGATTATGGTCTGGTATTTAAAAAACAAATTAAGAGTAAAAATGAATTGAATGGATTTGGTATTGGATTAAGTTTTTTAATTTTGCCATTTAATGTCATCCGCTTCGAAATAGGATATAATAAGTTTTCAAAACCAGAATTTATAATAGACCTTGGAAAATTTTTCTAACATAGAAGTATTCTATTCCAATCAAATTCAAGGAGATAAAATCATATTAAAAAATGATGAATTTCATCATTGTGTGAATGTGTTTCGCAAACGAATAAAAGACATTATTTACATCACTGACGGAATGGGAAACTTGTATAGTTGCGAAATTGTTGAAATCTTTAGAAGTGATTTAGTAGCTGAAATTTTTGAAAAAAGATTTTTTCAAGAACAATTTGGAAATTTTGTTATTTGTATTCCATTATTAAAAAATAAAGATAGGTTTAGATTTGCAATTGAAAAATCTGTAGAAATGGGAATCACTAAATTTATATTTTTTAAGTCTGAAAGAACAATAACAAATAAATTCGATAAGGAAAAAATATTAAGAATTATGATAGAGTCAATAAAACAATCCATAAGAACTTACATCCCTGAAATTAAATTCTATAAAACTTTTATTGAATTAATTATGTTTGCAAGAAAATCAGGTGCGATTTTTCTATTTGATTCAGAATCAAAAAATTCATTTAACAATAAAATAATTTTTGAAAACAAAAAAAATTATTTTATATTTGGACCTGAAGGTGGATTTACTGATAAAGAATTAAAAAGTGTGTTAAATATTGAGAAATTTAGGATTTCCGACGCTCGATTAAGAAGCGAAACAGCAATTTTAAAAGTAGTTGCATTAATCACTTAATAATTATTTTTTATTATTTTTTTTTGGAAAATTTATTTTCAAAACATATTTTTCTAACATAAATTTCGAAATCATCATAAATAAACTAAACAGAGGTATATATGAAAAAAATTCTTTCACTTTTAGTTTTGGGGATTTTGTTATTCTCCGCTAGCTTGTTTTCACAAACAACAAAGTATGGCTCTTTAGCTAAGGATGCTTGGGTATTTGGGTTCGGTGCTTCTTACCCCCGTATGATTAGTACTGAATCTCTTATAGAGCCAATTGATTATAATTATGGTGGTTTTTTATCCATACAAAAGAATTTTTCTGAACATGTTGGAATACGATTTAAGGGCGGCTATTATCATATGAGAGCTCATGATTATGCTTTTAATCCCCCGAGAAAAAGTATAAAGTTAAATAATATTGTCGGAGATTTTGACTTACTTTATTATCTCGTTCCATGCGAGCCAGTATCGCCATTCTTTTCAGTCGGTTTGGGTATAGAGAATTTCTCCCTAGAAGGAGCTAGAACAGTTGGTCTTAATAATAAAGATTTTTTAGATTATATTTTTAATATAGGGTTTGGAGCTGAATGGAAATTAGGTGAAGATTGGAAATTAAAAACTGAACTCAATTATACAACTGCACCAAATAGCAAGATTGATGGTGTATATGATCCAGGAAATGGTCTTTTGGGTGGTAATAATGATACTTGGATGAGATTCGATCTCGGTCTTTTATATTACTTTGATAAAGGTGAGCCATCAAATTACTGTCAGTTATATGAAGGTGTAAATGCAACAATTGACTATGATAGAATTGAGGAAATTGTTAGAAGATATAGAACTGAGCCAACAGTTGTTGACTACGGTAGAATTGAAGAACTCATAAAGAAACATAGTAGACAAGCTATGGTATCAGACAAATGGGTTTTGTTAGGTGTTAATTTTGATTTCAATAAAGCAACTTTAAGACCTGAAGCTTATCCAATTTTAAGCAATGCTGCTGAAATTCTTTTAAATAACCCAGATGTTAAAGTTGAAATTCAAGGTCATACAGACCAAATTGGTTCTGATAAATATAACGACCAATTATCCCTTAGAAGAGCTGAAGCAGTTAAGAAATTCTTAGTTGCAAAAGGAGTTGATCCTTCAAGATTAACCACTGTTGGAATGGGTAAGAGAAATCTGCTGTTTAAGGAAATGGATGAACAATCCAGATTCTATAATAGAAGAATTGAATTTCATATTAAATAATCTCTTTTTATTAAAAGGGAACTGAAAAGTTCCCTTTTTTATTAACCTTTAAATCCATTCGGTGAGATGGGAAAGGACTTTCTTGAAAAAAATATTATTAACAAATTAGATAAGGAACCTCAAAAGAGTCCAATCTTTTGGGGTTATTTTTTATGAGAATAAAAAGCAAATTAGTTGATAAAGATGGACTTGATAGAATTCTAACTCGAATAGCTCACGAGATTTTAGAAAAGAATAAGGGCTCTAATAATCTTGTGCTAATAGGAATGCGAACTCGAGGTGAATTTCTTGCAAAAAGAATAAAAGAAAAAATCAATTTAATAGAAGGAACAAATTTGCCATTAGGAGTTTTAGATGTTACTCTTTATAGGGATGATTTTAGAACAAGAATAAAACAACCTCAAGTATCAGTATCTGATATTACTTTTGATATAAATGATAAAGATATAATTTTAATTGATGATGTTCTTTTTACTGGTAGGACTGTCCGCTCGGCGTTAAACGCTCTTATGGATTTTGGTAGGCCTAAAACGATTCAACTTTGTATATTAGTTGATAGAGGTCATAGAGAACTTCCCATTCGTGCTGATTATGTTGGTAAAAACATTCCAACCTCTCAAAATGAAGAGATAAAACTTAAAGTTGAAGAAATTGATGGAGAAGACGCAATTTATATCTTAGAAAAATAACTAATTTGGAGATTTATGCCTTTATCTAGCAGACACCTATTAGGAATGCAAAATGTACCTAAGGAGGATATTCAACTAATTCTTGATACAGCTAATACTTTCAAGGAAATTCTTGAACGTCCAATCAAAAGAGTTCCCACTCTTCAAGGGAAAACAATAGTAAACCTTTTTTATGAGAATTCCACTAGAACAAAAATTTCTTTCGAACTTGCTGAAAAAAGGCTTTCGGCAGACGCAATAAATTTTTCTGTATCAACAAGTAGTGTTAGCAAAGGAGAGTCATTAAAAGATACGGTCAAAAATATTGAAGCAATGAAAGTGGATATGATTGTTATAAGACATTCAGTTGCTGGTACTCCTTTAATGCTGACAAAACTCTGTGACTCAAACATCATTAATGCAGGAGACGGTATTCATGAACATCCTACTCAAGCATTACTTGATTTATATACTATCAGGCAAAAATTAGGTAAATTAGAAAACTTAAAAGTTTGTATTGTTGGTGATATAGCGCATAGTAGAGTTGCTTTATCTAACATATATGCGCTTAAAACTATGGGCGCAAAAGTTTCAGTTTGTGGACCTTCTACTATGATTCCTAAAAACATTGAAGAACTGGGAGTTGATGTTATATTTAATATTGATGAGGCTATTCAAGAAAATGATGTATTGAATGTTTTAAGAATTCAATTAGAAAGAAAAGCAAGAGAATATTTTCCCTCTATTAGAGAGTACATCAAATATTTTGGTATAAACTCTGAAAGATTAGAAAAAAATAAAAAGGATATTTTAATACTTCATCCTGGACCGATAAACCGTGGAGTTGAATTATCAGCAGATGTTGCTGATGGTCCATATCAGGTCATTCTTCAGCAAGTGACTAATGGTGTTGCAATCAGAATGGCGGTATTATATTTATTAGGAACATTAAACTAATTGATTATGAGATATCTATTAAAAAATTTAACTATTATACATCCAGAACAAAAAATCAATGAAAAAAATATTGATTTATTAATAGTTGATGGTAAAATTGTAGAACTAAAGAAAAATATTGAGATAGATGATAATTCAATTAGAGTTATTGATTTATCAGATAAAATAATAGCACCAGGTTTTATTGATATGCATGTTCATCTACGGGAACCAGGTAGAGAAGATGAAGAGACTATTGAAACAGGATGTAGAGCAGCTGCAGCAGGTGGTTTTACAGCAGTTGCATGTATGCCAAATACAGAACCAACTGTTGATTCTGAAGAAATTGTCGAATTTATAATTAATAAATCGAAAAATTTTATTGTTGATGTTTATCCAATAGCAGCTGCAACGCTTGGTAGAAAAGGTGAAATATTGTCTCCAATGTGTGAACTAAAGGAATCAGGAGCAGTAGCCTTTTCTGACGATGGTGTAGCTATTAAAACTGCTTCAATTCTTAGGCGGGTTATGGATTATTCAAAAATGCTTAATTTACCAGTTATTGAGCATTGTGAAGATGAATCTCTTTCAAATGGCTCAATGAATGAAGGGCTTAATTCAACATTATTTGGACTTGCTCCGTTACCTTCTGTATCTGAAGATATTATAGTTATGAGAGATATCTTAATGGCTGAATATACAGGTGCTCACATTCATATTGCACATATCAGTTCAGGGAATGCAGTCAAACTTGTTCGTGAGGCAAAAAGCAAAAATATTCGAGTTACTGCAGAAGTTACTCCACATCATTTTACTTTGACAGATGATTTATTAAAAAGTTACGATACTAACTTAAAAATGAATCCACCTCTTAGAACTCAAAAGGACATTGAAGAAATTTCACTTGCACTTAAAGATGGGACTATTGATTGCATTGCTTCAGATCATGCACCACATTCTTTAGAAGAAAAAGAATTAGAATTTGATTACGCTCCTAATGGCATAGTTGGTTTAGAAACATCAGTGGGCTTATCTCTATCTGAACTTTACCACAAAAAAATACTGACACTTGATGATTTGATAATGAAATATTCAATTAATCCTCGGAAAATTTTGAATCTCAAAGTTCCTTTGTTTAAAGTTGATACCGAAGCTGAATTTACTATTTTAGATTTAAATGAAGTATGGACAGTTGATAAAGATAAGTTTTTCTCTAAATCTAAAAATACACCATTTGATAAACGACTTCTAACTGGGAGAGCAATAGGAATTTTTAATAAAGGAAAACTTTTTCTTAATGGGGAAATTATAAAAAATTAAAAATAATAATCAATACTGTTCACACTATTGAACACTCAAATAAATTTATTTTAATTTACTTAAAATTTACAAATATTTTTCTCGGCACTGCATTTGCACTTTACCTCAAAAAATGAGGTGCGTAATGAAAAACTTAAGATATTTATTTCTAATTTTAACCTTACAAGCAATAATCACTTCTTGTTTTATGAACTTACCAGTAGAAGATTTAACACCTCCAGCCCCACCTAAAAACATTTCAGTAATTAATGCAGATAAGAGAGTAGAGATTTATTGGAAGAAAAATTCGGAAAGTGATGTTGCTGGATATAATATTTACTACAGTTATTCATATAATGGGAAATACACATTATTAGGATCATCAAAAACAAATTATTTCATTGATACTGGGTTAAGAAATGGTATAAAGTATTATTATGCTGTCACTGCTTACGATTATAATAACAATCAAAGTGAGTTAAGTTTTGATGTAGCTTATGGAGTTCCAAGACCTGAGGGTTTTAATCAAAGTATTTTTGATTGTAGAAGATTTCCTAATAATTCAGGATATTGCTTTTCAAAATTCTCTGTTGTTCCTTACAATAGTCAAGATGCAGATTTTTATTTTGAAAATTATCAGGGTAATTATTACTTGGTAGTTCATGATGATTCGGATATTAAAGATATGGGTCTAACACAAGACATATATGATATTACTTTTGCTCCTAATTCAGGATGGTCACCTACTAAAGATGAAATTGCAAAAGTTGGACATACTTATGTGATTTGGACATGGGATAATCATTTCGCAAAAATTAGAGTTAAAAACATAACTCCTGATAGGATAGTTTTCGATTGGGCTTATCAGACAGTTAAAGGAGAGCCAATGTTAAAACCAATCAAAGATCCTAATAGAATAATTTCAGAGACTCAAAGAAAAATTATTAAAGATTGAATTATTATTGTTTGAACATTTATTTTTATAGTATAATTATTTGATTTATCAAATGACTAAGATTTTTTTAAGTTTTATTCTATCAATTTTAATTTTCACTTTTAGTAATAATGCTCAAAATGAAAGTTTTCAATCAAATTTAAAGCCCAAATCTATTGATGAAAAAAATTTAAATATAATTTTAGAGATTGAACAATCGATTAAAAACTCTGATGTATTAAAATTAGTTAGATTTATAAATGCTCAAACATATTTTAGTATGATGGGCAATATTAACGGTTATTATACAACAAATCAAGCTTATTATATGCTTGAAGATTTTTTCAAGATTAATAAAGTTCAATTCTTTAAGTTTACTCAAATAAGTTCTGATACGAACAATCCCTATGCAACTGGTGTGTTACAGTATGAAAATAAGGGTAGGAGAAGTAAAGCTCAAGTCTATATATCTTTAAGAAAGATTGGTGATAATTGGATAATAAGTCAGCTTTCAATAAATTGAAAAATAATTATTTCTTAAAATATTTAACAGGCGATGGTAAGATATTTTCCATCGTCTTTTTTGTTTTGATTGTTTTGATATTGTCTGGAATTATAGCTAACTATTATATAGATTATGTTAAAGTCAATTGGGAACAATTTCTCGTCAAAGAAATTGAAAAAAAACAAATTGATATAATAAATGAGTTTAAAGCAAAAGAAAGAAATCTTCTTGTAAATTTAGATAAACTAAAAAAAAATCTTAAAATAGGATTAAATAATACTGAAGAGGTTTTTAAGCATTTTATAAAACAAATTAACTTGTCAGATTATGACCAATTTTCAATTGAAATTTTTGCCCCTAATGGTAAAATAGTTGGTTGGAACGAAAATTCAATTGTTGAATTAGAGAATATTTTTCCATTACCTTCAAATATTGGCGAAACATTTTTTTATGAAAAAAACCTGATTTATTATCTCTCTATTATAGACACTTTTCATTTTCAAAATGATGATTTTTATATTTTCTTTTCCTTACCTATCGAAAAAAAATATAAGTTAAATAATAAATTTTATAATCAAATAAGTTTAACAAACTCTTTTGCTGATTTATTAAAATCTGATGTAAAAATAGAATTTAATCCTTATTCTTCCCCAACTTCAAATGGTAGAAAACATTCTGTTGAATTATTGAACAATAAAAATAAAAAAATTGGATTAGTAACTTTTGACAAACCAACATTAAAAAATGAAATAAATAATCTTAGCAATATCTTTTCTTCTTTTCAATCGTTATTAGTTTTATTAGGGGTTGTTCTTTTTGCTTATACTCTCAGAAGTGATTATAAAAAACTTAATTCTTATTTAGCGAAATTCTTTTTTATTTTAATTTATTTTTTAATTATTAGATTCTTATTGTTTGCTTTTTCTATTCCTTCAAAATTTTTCTCTGGACTAATAACCGATTCAGCAAATTTTTCTTCTACATTTGGGTATGGCATAGTAAAGTCACCTTTAGAGCTTTTAGTTACAAATATATTTGTTCTGATAATCTGTTTTCAATTTTTTAGATTTACATTTAATTATTCCATAAGTTCAATAAGTAATAAGTCTAAAATCTTTACAATCATCTCTGTTATATTGATATTCATTCTTTATCCAATTATACTTAGATCTTTTGCAGCTTCAATGCGTTCAGTTGTTTTTGATTCAAAGTTAAATTACTTCAAGGATTTTGATATTCTACCTGAAGTAACTATTCTTGTGATGAATGTAAATATTTTGATAATCGGATTTTCTTTCCTTACTTTGCTTGTTGGGTTTATGCTAATATTAAAAAAATCTTTATTCCCATCATCTAATAATTTCTCAATTAAAGAATTTTTGATTGTTGTTCTTATTTTTTTATCAACAATTTTTCTGTTTTACTTTTTAGTACCAAATTCACTTTTTAATTTATCAAATCTAATATTAGTTAACATATCGGTTTTTTTTCTTTACTTTCTTATTGAAAAACATTTTTATAGATACCCTACTTATGTAATCATAATTGCATTTTTAGGATCTTTTAATTCGGTTTTTTTATTGAATTACTTTGATACCGAAAAAGAAAAAGATTCTATGCGAAACATTGCTTTTGAAATTAATAGAATAAATGAGCAGTTAATTAAATTTTATTTAAAAGATAACATTAATAAAATTTATTCGTATCATACTGAAAAGAATTTGTTGTTGAGGAAAGATGTCAATTTTAATTCTTTAGCGTTTATCACTTGGGCAAGTAGTAGTTTACATCAAGAAGAATTAAATTCATTTATAGGAATTTATGATAGATATGGGAAAAAAGTTGGTGGTTTTAATATCGGATATGACTCACCAGAAAGCATAAAAAATATATCGGGGAAATTCAATGATTTTACAATCATTGATGAAAGTAAAAATGAGGAAACAAGTATTCGCATAAGTGCCTTTTCTAAGTATTTTATTCAGGCAGTTCCTCAACTAATTATTGGAGCTGGAATAGATTTCGAACTAAAAAAATTAGGTGGAGCAGGTTTTCCTGAATTTTTAAAATCAGAACTAAATATTTTAAATCAATCAATTAGCCTTGAGAAAGTAAAAATATTTCAATTCTTAAATAATCAATTAGTTCAAGTCTATGGTGATATTTATCCAAATCGTGAGCAAATAAAACATATATTCAGAGTAAAATTGGATTCAGTTTTTTTAGATGCATGGACTAAAATTCGATTTGGTGATGAAATTTATGAAACTTACATTTTTAAATCTTACAAAAACGATAATGAAATATTAAATGTAGTGCTGGTAGCGGAAAATAAATTCAGTTGGAATTTGTTTAACTTTTTTAAGGTCTTTGTTATTCACTCTCTATTAATTTTGATTTTAGTAATTCTAAATCTTTCAACAAGGTTTAAACATATAGTTTTAACTTTTAAAGCTAAATTGTTATTGTTATTCCTAGTAATATCTATTTTTCCATTAACATTCTTAGGATTGTATAATAGAAATGTTTTGAAGGAAAATTATCAATTTGATATTAAAAGAGAATTAAAACAAAAGTTAATACTGGTTGAAAAAAGTTTTTCAAAGTTGACTAACATCAAAACTAACCCTCAGGACTATTTCAGAAGTGTTTATAACTCTTTGGGAATCTCTTTCAATATTTTTTTTAATAATGATTTAATTTTTAGCACTGACCAACAATACTATAATAATGGTTTATTGAATAAAAAGCTTAATAGCACAGTTTATTACAATATTTTTTATGATAAATTCAAAGAATTCTATAACATTGAGAAAATTGAAAAATACAACTATGTATCATTTTACAAAGTAGTTAGGTTAGATGATAAGGAATATATCTTAAATGTAAATCAAGCTTTTAATAAATCCACTGGAGAAATCTTTATTTCTGAATTTGATATTGTACTGTTTGGAATATATTCTCTAACAATAGTGATAATAATTTTTTCAAGTACTTTTTTGGCGAATCAAATCTCAGCACCGATACAAATACTTAAAAAAGCAGCAGAAGCAATTGGAAAAGGTGATTTAAATGTTAAGATTGAACATAAAGAAAAAGGTGAAATCAGAGAACTTATAGAGGGATTTAACAAAATGACAGAAGAACTTAAAAATTATCAGAAAGAACTTGCTGAATATGAACGGGAATCTGCATGGAAGGAAATGGCTAAACAAGTTGCACACGAAATCAAAAATCCTTTAACACCAATGAAGTTGACATTACAGCAACTTATATTTATTTTCAAAGAGAAAAGAGATGAATTCGACAAACTTTTTGATAAAGTTTCTGAAACTATTCTCGATCAAATAGAAAATCTTAATCAGATTGTATCTGAGTTTTCACGATTTGCTAAAATGCCGCCATCAAAATTTGAAAAGTTTGATATATTTTCTCTTCTAAATGAATTATCAAATATTTACTTGAATGAAAAAATTAAAATAGTTGTCTCATCTGATATGGAAAGCTATATAATTGAAAATGATAGAAATCAATTAAATAGAATTTTTATTAATCTAATTAGAAATTCTATCCAAGCCAATGCAACTCTTATTAAAGTTGATTTTAGAAAATCAGCTTCTTCTTTAGAAATTTATTTTGAAGATAATGGAAAAGGTATTGCAGAAGAATTTAAGAATAAAATATTTGATGAAAATTTCTCAACAAAAAAGCATGGAATGGGATTGGGACTAAAAATTGCAAAAAAATATCTTAATAGTATCAATGGTGATATAGTTTTGTTAAACTCATCTGAAAAAGGGACAATATTCAAAATTGTTTTGCCAGATGAAAAACAATAAACAAAGATTCACGCCTCATCAGAAAAAAGTAATTCAAACTAACAACCACATTGCATTAACTGCTAATGCAGGTTCAGGCAAAACATTTGTATTGAAGTATAAATATCTTTTAGCTGCAAAAGAACTTAAAGGTGACCTTTCTAAAATAGTTGCAATTACTTTTACAAATAAAGCATCCTCAGAACTTTATAAAAAAATTTCTGAATTAATTGATGAAGAAATCAGGGACACAAAAAAAATCGAAGATTTAAAGTTACTTTATAACATAAGACGAAATTTAATTTCTGCTCATATTTCTACTATTCATTCCTTTTGTGTAGAACTTTTGAGAAACTATCCAATTGAAGCTGGAATTGATGCTAATTTTATTCCAATAGATAAAAATCTATCTGATGAATTATTAAATTTATCCATCCAAGAAACTATTGATAAATTATTTAATGATGAAAGTAGTTCAATCTTGATAAAAGAACTCATAAGATATTTTGGCTCATATTGGAAACTTCAATCTGAAATAAGAAAATTATTCGATAAAAGAAAAAATTTAGAAATTCTAATTGAAAAGATTTACAACAAGAATGAAAGTGAAATTGAAAAATTTTTTGATGAAAAATGCAGATATTTAGACAATCAGCTGGTAAATATTTATGCTGATGAATTCATTCATAAATTAAAAAATATTAATGATTTGGTTAAATCTGAAGATAATGAAAACCAAATTGCTTCAAGTGTAACAGATATAATAGATCAATTCCATCAAGATAAAAACTTCATAAAATTTTTAAAGAATATTAGTATAATTTTTACTAATGAATATTTTATTCGTCAGAAAGGTTATCTTAAAAGTAACTTAAGAAATAATATTCTAGAGGAAGTTTTAAGGGTCGAAGAGCTTTATTCACAATTTGAGTCGCTAATAAATATTAAAAATCTTCCATATCTTCACAAAAGTCTTTCATCATTAGGTAAAAAAATCCTTTTTGTCTTTACTGAAACTCAAAGTGTTTATGAAAAGAAAAAAAGAATAAATTCATATATTGATTTTGATGATATACTAATAAAAACAAGATCTTTATTAAGAAATCCATTGGTTAAGAATGAACTCTCTTCTAAGTTTAATTATATTTTGGTTGATGAGTATCAGGATACTGATGAAGTACAATATGAAATAATAATTCCACTTCTTAATGAATTAGAAACCGGAAATTTATTTATTGTAGGTGATGAAAAGCAAAGTATCTACAAATTTAGAGATGCAGATTTGAATGTATTTAATAAAACTAAACAAATAATTTTAACTAAAAATGAAAATAATGGTTTACAAGTTTTGCCAGATAGTTTTCGTATGGTAAAAGAGATTTGTGTATTTACTAATTATGTGTTTGATAGACTATTTAACAAAGAAATTAAGTTATTTGATGAGGTAAAAAATATTCCTATTATTTGTGCTAATGATTCACAAGAAAAGGGTGAAGTAGAAATTTTAATCTCTCAAAACAATCAAAACTTGGATTATTTGCCAGATATGGTTGCAAATAAGATTATTGAGCTTGTTAATTCGAATAAATGTACATTCAATCAAATAGCAATTCTTACAAGGAAAAGAAATTATTTTGACGAACTGGAAAATGTATTTTCAATTAAAAAAATACCATATAAAATTTTCGGTGGAAAGGGGTTTTTCCAAAAACAAATAATAAATGATATAAAAAATTATCTGTCATTCCTTTCTAATCCTAATGATGATCAGGCTTTGGTTTCCATTTTACGCTCACCGTTTTTTTTAATGTCCGATTCAGTACTCTTAAAAATAAACTTACAAAACGGATTTACCTTTTTCGATAAACTTAAAAATTATGCTTTATTTAATAAAAATTATAAAGATGTAGTTGACCTTCTTCAAGCAGATATTAATGTTTGCTCATCATTACCGATTCATAAACTTATTAAAAGAATTTTATCAGAAACAGATTTTTTGAATGTAATTAAAAATAGGCATAACGGCGAACAGGAATTATCAAATGTTGAAAAGCTTCTATATATAGCACGAGAGTTTGATGAAAATGGATTTAGAAACTTGTATGATTTTGTAAATTACTTAAATGAGTCATATCAAAATAATGAAGATGAAGAACAATCAGAAGGTGAATTATCTGAAACAGGTGTTCAGATTATGACAATTCATCAATCAAAAGGATTAGAATTTCAAAATGTATTTTTATATCGTTGTGAAGACAGTCCGCCATCCTCGATTGTTAAGTCTAAAGAATTATTTGTAGCCAAGGAATTTGGCTTATTATTTAAAGTTCCAAATATAGATGAACCACTGGATGATTATATCTCGCCGCCAATTTTATCATTTTGCAATTTTATCGAATTAGCTAAAAACAAAGCTGAGGTTAAAAGACTTCTTTATGTTGGAATTACAAGAGCTATAAAAAGATTATTTTTAACGATTCATAAAACCCAAAATAGTTTTAATCATATGTCATTTGCCTATTACTTAGATGGTATTATTGATTTTTCAAAGGACATAAATACAATCGAAGATAATCTGACTCTTTTGAAAAAAAATCAAAATGATTTTTACTACGAAAAACAAAATGTTAAACTCAATATAAAGATTAGCACTTTTGTCGATGACTCTGAAAGAAAATCTGTTGAAACTGACTTGTCAAAATCAAAAAGAGCTTTTGTAATCCAATCAAAAAAGACACAAAGTGAAGCTGAACCTCAAATTATATCTGCTACAAAGCTTCATATATTTCAGAAATGTCCTCTGAAGTATCATTTAACTTATAATGTGGGTTTAGCAAAACTACTAAAAACATATCCTTTGCTTAGAAATAATTTAACTGAAGAAAAACTTCGTCATAATAATTTATTATTCAATGATGAAAATCTTGAAGAAGATTCATTAGTAAATAGGGGTAAAAGTAATTTCATATTTCATTTTGATAAATTAGGTCAGATTATACATCGAATATTAGAAAGAGAAATTAATTCTCAAGACCTAACAGAATTCTTTGAGAAACAAAATATAATTGATTATAATTATTTGAAGAACTCCGAAATAAAAAATGAAATTATCGAAATTGTAAAAAATTTTGAGAACTCATTAGTGTTCAAAGAATTAAAAAATTATAAAAATTATAAAAATGAATTTACTATTGTCATCAAAGATGAAAATATTATTCTAAAAGGAGTAATTGATAAAATTATTTTTTCAGATAATGATATTAAAGTTATTGATTATAAAACTGATGTGATAGAGGACAAATCTGCTGAAGAACACTTTAGAGAGTACGAAATCCAATTGAAATTTTATTTGTATATTTCAATGAGATATTTTGAAAAGATTGATAATTTTATAGCGAAATTAATTTTTCTAAGAAATCCTGAGTTAAGTTTTGAACTTAATTACAACAGGGAGAAATTGACTATTCTGAAAACTGAAATTTATGATTTAATAGAAGGAATTATCGAAAAAAGGAATTCAAAAAATCTGGAACATTGTAATAGGTGTATATATCAGTTTTCAAATAAAAATTGTATAAAAAATTAGTGTGAAATTTTATGAGGAAAAACTTTTTAGTTATAAGAGACATTGGTGAAATTGAAAAGGAATTAAATGAGGCTATTGCAGGGGTTTTAACACTTCGATTGAAGGGTGGTGGTAATTATCAGATAGCTACAAATTTTGTCTACCTTGATAAGAATATTTTTGTTGCATTAAATAAAGAGGATGAAAAGTTTGAGAATATAAAACTAAATCATTATGGTCAATTTCTAATTTATAATGCAACTATTACTAATAATTCAGAATTTAATTATCGTGTTAAATATATTTCAATTATCGGAGAATTCAGAGAGATCGATGATCAAAAACTCATTGAATCAGTAAAAGAAAAATTTGCTGAAAAATTTTTGAATAATAATTCGGCAGATTATGTAATTCCCTCTAATCTCATTTTATGCATTTTAGACTCCAAAGAAATCCAATTTATAATTGAAGAAGGTAAATAATTCTTTAGCTTGAGAGGTATCTTTGTTAAATTATGTCTGGTTAGGATTAATTATACTTGGTTTTATTTCAGCACTATATATTGATACTTCTGACAAAATAACTAACCGATTTAAAAATGATGTTCCACTCTCCTGTAATATTCGATTCAATAATTCCAACGAAAAAACAAATAAAATAAAAGTTATAGTTTCATCTGAAAATTTTTCAAAATTTTATTCAACTTCAGTATCTAACGATATTATTGTTGAGGGGAAGTTAAATGCTAAATTATCTGAGAATGAATATCTAATTTCAATTCCAAGCACTCAAAATCTTCCTAAAATATGGAAAGAAATGGTTTCATCATTAGGGAAAGAAAATGCTTTAACTGCAAGATTAAAAATTATTTCTAATGTAGAGGAGGATAATTATTTAGCAAAGTTAACCATCAGTAATGTAGAATTTATAACATTAAAGAAAATAACAAATGAATCTATTAAAATAGCTGGTGTAGCAGTAGAAATAGCGATAGGACTTATTGGTATAATGGCAATGTGGCTCGGCGTAATGAAAATTGCAGAAGAGGCTGGATTAATTAAAAATATTGCAAAATTTATTAGACCATTAACTAAGAAAATTTTTCCTGAAGTTCCTCCTAACCATCCTGCCATTGGCTCTATGGTTATGAACATATCTGCAAATATGCTCGGGCTTGGTAATGCTGCTACTCCTTTTGGCTTAAAAGCGATGGAAGAACTGGATTCATTAAATCCTAATAAAGGTACTGCAACTAACTCGATGATAACATTTTTAGCAATCAATACTGCTGGACTGACTTTAATTCCAGCTACTGCTATAGCTATAAGAGCTGCCTCGGGCAGCACTAATCCAACTATTATTATTGGAACTACTATTTTTGCAGCCTTTTGTGCAACTTTAACTGGTTTGTTAACCGCTAATTTATTTCACATAATTTTCGACAAGAAAAAAAAGTTTAATTCCATAATCAAAGAACACTTAAGAGGAATTTTAATTTCTATCTTCCTCTTAATTAGTATTGTTTTATTTTTTATATTATTTCCAGCATCTTTTTTAGATGCACTTGTTAAAAATGGTATCTTTAATATTTTCAAAAAAATAGTTGAAATGATTTCAATCATCGCAATTCCTTCCTTAATTGTAATATTTGTCGGTTATGGTGCTTTAAAAAAAATTAAAGTTTATGAACAGTTTGTTGAGGGTGCAAAAGAAGGGTTTAATATTGCTATTAGAATAATTCCCTATCTTGTTGCTATGTTAGTTGCTATAGCAATATTTAGAGCAGGCGGAGCAATGGATAATTGGCTTATACCAGTATTAAGAATTTTTACTGATTTGATTGGAATGCCTGCAGAAGCACTTCCAATGGCTTTAATGAGACCTCTTTCTGGTAGCGGCTCATTGGGGATAATGGCTGAAATTATGTCAGTTTATGGACCTGATTCTTTTATTGGTATTTTAGTTTCAACTTTTTATGGAAGTACAGAAACTACTTTTTATGTATTATCTGTTTATTTTGGTGCAGTAAATATAAAAAATACTCGTTATGCTCTTCCAGTTGGATTACTAGCAGATATAGCAGGAATTTTAGCAGCTCTATTTATAGTTAGTTTGCTTTATGGTTAATAACAAAATTTTTATAACCAGTGATATTCCTGAAATAGGTATCAACCTTCTTAAAAATAAAGGCTATAAAATACAAATACATAACTCCACCAATTCAATTACTAAAGAAAAGTTAGTTAAATCTGCTAAAGATTCAGCTGCGTTGATTACTTTATTGTCAGATAAAATTGATAAAGAAATAATTGATAAATTACCAAATTTAAAGATTATTGCTAATTACGCCGCAGGCTTTAATAATATCGACATTAAATATGCTAAAGAAAAAGGAATAATTGTTACAAATACTCCAGATGTTCTAACTGACTCTACTGCCGATTTAACTGTGAGTTTGATCTTAGCCTGTGCAAGAAGAATATTGGAAGGAGTTGAATTAGTTAATAAAAATAAATTCAAAGGTTGGCAGCCAAAACTCTTATTGGGTTTTGAGTTAAGAGATAAAATTGTTGGTATTATTGGAATGGGAAGAATTGGCTTTGCTGTTGCATATAGATTAAAATCTTTTGGTTGTAAAATAATCTATTATTCTAAAAGTATAAATAGAATAGCAGAGAAATCCATAAATGCAAAGAGAGTTTCATTAAACGAATTGATGAAGAAATCAGATATAATATCATTACATATACCTCTCAATGAAAAGACTAAAAATTTAATAAATAAAGAAAAACTTGAACTTATGAAGAAAGAGGCAATTCTGATTAACACTGCTCGTGGTGAAGTATTAGATGAGAATCATTTAATTCAAATGCTTAAAGTTAATAGGATCTTTGCTGCAGGTTTTGATGTATATCATAATGAACCAAAAATTAATCAAGAGCTATTAAAATTAAATAATGTTGTACTACTACCACACATTGGAAGTGCTACAATTGAAGCTCGCAATAGAATGTCAATTCTCGTTGCTAAAAATGTTATTGCTGTTCTCTCTGGTAAAAAGCCATTAACACAAGTAAATTAAAATAATAGTTATATTTGAGTAATAAAAATGGAATAACTATGAGATATGGAATACCCAAAGAAACTTTATTTGAGGAGAAACGAGTTGGTTTAACTCCCGCAGGAGTTGACGCACTTGTAAGGGCTGGTCACACTGTTTATGTTGAAACCACAGCCGGTGAGGGAAGTCATTTTACTGACGAAGAATATAGAAAGTTTGGAGCTCAAATAGTTTATTCTACTGAAGAAGCCTATAAACGTTCTGAAGTAATAGTTAAAGTGGCTCCTCTTTCGGAAGCAGAATGTGATATGTTACAGGAAGCTCAAATTGTTTTTTCATTTTTACATCTTGCCGTTGGTAAAAGAAAAGTGCTTGATACACTTCTTCAAAAAAAAATTACAGCAATTGGATATGAATTAATTGAACAAGATGGAAAACTACCAGTTTTGCATTCAATGAGTGAGATTGCAGGTCAGCTTGCTATTCAAGTTGCAGAAAGACAATTAGAAACTTTCTCAAAAGGGGGGCGCGGAATTCTTTTAGGTGGAATTACTGGAGTTGCACCAGCCGCAGTTGTTATTTTAGGTGCGGGAGTTGTGGGTGTCTCTGCTGCTTTAGCTGCATTAGGTCGTGGTGCTCAAGTTATTTTGCTCGATAAAGATGTAAATCGTTTAAGACAAATTGAACTGGAATTTAGAAAACGAATTACTACAGTTGTTGCTAATCCTTATACAATTTCAAGAGGTGCTAAATTTGCTGATGTTTTAATTGGTGCTGTTCTAATCAAAGGTGAGAAAGCACCACATTTAGTTACTGAAGAAATGGTAAAACAAATGAAAAAAGGTGCAGTTATCGTTGATGTTTCAATCGATCAAGGTGGATGTGTTGAAACAAGCCATGTTACAACTCTTTCAGACCCTGTTTATCTTATGCACGATGTTATTCATTATTGTGTCCCTAATATGCCAGCATTAGTATCACGAACTGCAAGTTACGGACTTAATAATGCTGCATTAAATTATTTGCTTGCAATAGGTGAAGATGGACTTACGTCTGCTCTAATGGCTGATCAAGGTCTTGCTAAGGGTGTCTGTACTCATAATGGATATTGTTCAAATGAATCCGTTGCACATAACTTTAATATAGAATATAGAAGATTACATTTGTTCTCTACTAATTGATAAAACAATGAGTTAAAAATGATAACACAAAATGAAATTACCTCAAAACATTCAATACCAACTAATATTTTAAGAATATTTAATAGTAAGTTGGTTTCAGCTGATGAAGCAGTAAAATCTATAAAATCCGGCGATAATATTGTTGTCCAACCAGGATGTGCTTGCCCAATGGAGATTGTCAGAGCAATGGTTAGAAGAAAAGACGAACTTGAAAATGTTACTATTTTTCATATTCTGATAGTTGGTGATTTGCCTTATTTACATCCCGGAATGGAAAAACATTTCAAACACAAAGCGTTCTTTATTGGTTCGAATTCAAGGCAAGCTGTAAATGATGGTAAAGCTGAATTCATACCAATATTTCTTTCTGAAGTTCCATTATTATTCAAAAAGAACTTGATAAAATCAGATGTTGCTTTAATCCATGTTTCGCCTCCAGATGAACACGGATTCTGTAGCTATGGCGTTGATGTAGGAACAATTAAAACTCCAGCTGAACGCTCAAAAATCATAATTGCTCAAGTAAATAAAAATATGCCAAGAACATTGGGAGATAGCTTTATTCATATAAATAAAATAACTTACATAGTTGAACATGATGAACCTATTTATGAACTTCCGCAAGTTGATCCAAATACTTCGAAAGAAGAACTGGAAGTGTTTGATAAAATCGGTAAATATGTCTCAAGTCTTATTGAAGATGGCTCTACCTTACAGATGGGTATTGGTGCTATTCCAGATTCAGTTATGAGATATCTTCGTGATAAAAAAGATCTCGGTATTCATACAGAAATGTTTTCCGATGGAATTATTGAATTGGTTGAAAATGGTATTATAAATGGTGAAAAAAAAACTTTACATCCAGGAAAGATTATAGCAGGATTTGTATTAGGAACAAAGAAAGTTTATAATTTCATAAACAATAATCCAATATTTGAATTTCATCCACAAGAATATGTAAATGATCCTTTTGTCATTGCAAAAAACAATAAGATGGTTGCAATAAATTCAGCCATTGAAGTAGATTTAACTGGGCAGGTATGTGCAGATTCAATAGGGACAAAATTTTATAGTGGTATTGGTGGGCAGGTAGATTTTATCAGAGGTGCTGCTCGCTCAGAAGGCGGAAAGCCAATAATTGCTTTGCCCTCATCAACAAAGAATAATACCATATCTCGAATAGTTCCGACTTTAAAAACAGGCGCTGGTGTTGTAACATCAAGGGGAGATGTTCATTATGTTGTAACTGAATATGGAATTGCTAACCTTTATGGTAAATCGATTCAAGAAAGAGCAAGGGCATTGATAAATATTGCTCATCCTAATTTTAGAGGTGAGTTAGAGAGATACGCTAAAGAGACTTTTCATATATAGTTATGGTTGCCGTTATTGGCGATATTCACGGTTGTTTCCACACACTTGTAAAACTTGTCGAACAATTAGAAAGATATTATCCTAATGTTCCTATTTATTCTGTTGGAGATTTGGTAGATAGGGGGAATTTTAGTTTTGAAGTAGTAGATTTCTTCATTAAGAAAAAAATCTTTTTTACCCCTGGCAATCATGATATGATGTTTTATGACCATTTCTTAAATCCGCACTCAATAAATGCACTCTCATGGTTTAGTAATGGGGCTGGCTCTACACTTAAATCTTATCAGAATAGGTTGAATAAATTAGATGAACACTTAAATTATATAAATTCAATGCCACTTTTTTTTAATAATGAAGACTGTTTTATTTCTCACGCTGGTGTCTCTTACCGTTATGCCAATTTAATTGATGATTCTATTATTAATGATGATGTTAAACTTTTTGAAATTCTATCAAAAAATCTTGAAGATGAATTCGGAATTTTATGGTGTAGAGAAAACTTAATGAATTTGGGTAAGTTACAGGTTTTAGGACATACTCGTATGATAGAACCTAAATATGATTCGATATCAAATTCAATTTATATTGATTGTGGTGCAGTAAGTGGTAATAAATTAGTTGCTGTAATTGTAGAAAAAAGTAAAGTTATTGAATATTTGTGGACAAGAACAGAATTGATTGATATATTGTAAAATCTAATCAAATTGATAGATATTTTTTATATCATCATAACTTATTGTGGTCAATTCAGTATCTGATACATTTGAAAGCTTACTTAATCTATCTTCTTGTTGTTTGATTGCTTTAAATAGCAATTCAAATATTGCTTTGGTGTTAAGAAAATTTACATCACGTTTTTCATAAACATTAGAAAATATCTCTAAAAGTAGTTGCCAAGCACCTTCATCTAATTTATAACCATATTGTTGAGTGAATCCAAAAGCAATTTCCAGCATTTCTCTTGGTGTGTAATCATCAAATATAAACTCATTAGAAAATAAAATTCTTAATTCATTATGTTTATCTAATGTCAGGTTAATCCCTACTTTTGTATCAGAAAGAACTAACACAAACTTATCTTTATTTTCTTTTAGAATAGAGAAAATTCTTGAAATAGTTTCTCTTATTATTATATCCTCAGAATAAACTAAAGATGATGAATTTTCAATGAATAATAATTTACCTTCAAAAATTTGAATTAAGTTTTTTTCATTAGTAAACGATGAAATAGATATACTATCAATCTCTATTACCTCAGCATAATTAAGAATTCTAAGCTCTTTTAAAATTCCTGCATAGATTTTTGCAATAGTTGTTTTTCCAGTGTAATGATTTCCGATGAATAATCCATGATATGATTTTGGAATGACACTAAGCCCTCTTTCTCTTCGAATGGACGCTAATTTTTCACTGTTGATAATGTTTTGAATTTTTCCTTTAATTTTTGTTAAACCTACTAATTTGTTAAGATCATCCAAGTATTTTTTTATTGAAGTAGATTGATCATCTTCTATGGTATCCTGATAAATTATTTGAGATTCAATAATTTCTTTTACTACATTCTCAGTTATGGTTGATACGACATCAGGTGTTCTTTTTTCTTTTGGGATTTCTGAAATTTTAAGTAAGTGCTTTCGTTGAAGTGAGTCTGTTATATATTTTACTAAATGTAAGTTTTGTGGAAATTGATTTTTAAGCTTGCAAGCGTTTTCAATGTAATTGATAATTATATTAATCGATTCATTATTCAAAGTAAGGTTTTTCTTTTCCAAAGATAATTTAATCAGCTCCAACAACTCATTTGTTGAATAATCATCGAACTCAATTGTTTTATTGAATACAGACTTTAATATTGAAAATTCTTTTGGATAGTGGAAAAGAAATTCATTACTAATATCTGCTATGATGACAAGCTTTTCATTTTTATTTAGTAATTTTTTGTAAAAATTTTCAACAAATTCATTTGATAAATCTGTTCGGTAATGAATAGTATCAAAGAGAATATCAAAACCAGAGATGAACAATACTCCCCCTGATGCTCTATCAAAAACTTTTGACATTTTTTCAAGTGATTGTTCAAGGGTATTTCCTATTAATGAATGATGTTCAACATCAGTAAAACGATTTTTATTTATAGAACCTAAATTGAATAATAAGTCAGTTAAAGATTTAGCAGCGGTTTTTTTTCCCGTACCAGATTGTCCAGCAAATAAAAAATTATAGTTAAATTTATCGGAGATATCTTCCCCTTCTTCAATATAATATTTAGCTAGTTTAACAATTTCATCAGCTTCTCGTTTGAAATTAGAAAGTCCAATTAATTTTTCAATTTCACTTAGAGATTTATTTAAATTTTCAATTTCTATACTTTTTTTATTTTTGTCAATTAGAGTAATACCAAAAGCATTTTTAATATCATCTAAAGTAATAACATTTAAAGAAAAATTTTCTTTATCTGATTCTGTCGCATTTTGAAACCTTTTGCCAATCTGAATTTTAGTTTCGCTGAAGATTTTTCGAGCTAATCTTGCATTACCAAAAGTTTCATCTCGGTTTTCGAATATTTCTATAAACTTTTTTAGTAAAAATTTTTCAGCGTCATCGGATAAAAAGTACTCTTCTCTTTTAGCAAAAAATTTGAAAATTTCTAATAATTCATCGGGTTGATAATCTTCAAAGATAAAAGTATGTGTAAATCTTGATTGCAAACCCGGATTGGAATCAACAAAATCTTTCATTGGTCCTGGGTATCCTGCAGCAATAACAACAAATTTCCCTCTCAAATCCTCCATCCTCTTAAGTAGAATGTCAATTGCTTCCTGACCGAAATCAGATGAAATACCAGGTTTTTTTAGAGTATAGGCTTCATCAATAAATAAAATTCCTCCTAAAGCATCAGTAATTATTTTATCAGTCTTGACAGCAGTCTCACCAATATATTGTCCAACTAAACCTGACCTATCTACCTCTACAACGTGTCCATTTTCCAGAATTCCCATTGCTTTGAAAATTTTGCCAAGCAATCTCGCAATAGTAGTTTTTCCTGTCCCTGGATTTCCTAGAAAAATGCAATGTAATTCTAATTGCTCTTCAGTTTTAATTCCTTTTTTCTTTCTTTCATTTATGAAATTGATATAAGTAATGAAATCAATAAGAGATTGTTTTAATGAGGCTAAACCGATATAACTATGTAACTCATCTAGTAAATCTTTTAATGTTTCTTCTGATTTTCCTTTTTGCTGATAAGCTTCAACTTGCGTAGGTTGTTGGGTTTGTTGTTTATTAAAAGTGTAATTATCAGAAGTTTTAGGAATTTCTTCGGTATTTACAATTTCATTTTCACTGATTAAAAAACTTTTTGAAAATAAAACATTCCCATCAATAAATGTATCTAATCTTCCATTGCCTTGTTTCCAGAATTTGAATTTTTCACTTCCCCAACTTTGAACAATTTCAATCATATCCCATCTTTTATCTAATTCAATTTCAAACTTATTCCTACCACACTCTGTATCATTTAGATACCAGATACACAAGCCGCTAACCTTTTTATTTTCTATCTTATAAAATGGGTTTTTAATTATTATCTCAACAGCAACATAATCAAGATTACTCTCATCAAATTGTGTTAAATACTTTCTTTTACCTGAGTTGATATTTTCACTAAGGTTAAAAAATCGAGCTGAAATTAATTTTATAGGAGGTTCAATGATTTCTTTATCATCAGAAATATACGCATTGTCGGTTTTGGAGTATTCTTCTTTGTGGGTTATTATAGTATTTAGTTTTTTCAGAGCTATTTCGAATTGATCATAATTTTTAACTACTTCATCTAAATTATCAAGCTTTTTTTGAGCTTCCAATATTCTGAATGAGTCTACAAGAGATATGAATTCTAAAAGTTTGATTCTGTTTTTTAACTGCTGATTGTTAATCTTGTTTAATAAGTTGTTCGATATCCATATAGGGAGCCAAAAAATATCATTTTGGGGGAATGATTCAGATATATCAAGTAGCTTCTCAATTTCATCAGTGTAAGCTTTATTTCGTTTTTTAATTTTAATACAAAAATTTAGAACATTTTTTAATTTTGAAGTCAGATCATTATTAGTTTTAATTTTTTCTAATTCTTCTTTAGCCTTTTCAAAATTTTCTAATGCGGCTAATATTTTAACTTTCAATAAATTAGAATCACTTTCATTTGAATACTTAGAATAATTCTCAATATCATATAAAGCTCCTTGAAATATACTTGTTCGATAGAGAATCTCAGCACGATTTAAATAGACGATAGGGTTCTTTTTAAAGTTATCGACCGCTTCGTTTGCTATTTGAATGGCTAAAAACGGATTATTATTTTCAATTAAGGCCTTTGAATAAAAAATTAATGAGTTAACATTGTCAGGCTCTTCTTCATAATATTTTTTGGACAATATTAAAGCCAGTTTAATACGATTGAACTTAAAATGTTCTCTAATTTCTGAAAGATAGTCCATTATTAAGAAATAATTTATAATTCAATTAAAAATAAAAAAACTTCCATTTAAAAATAAAAAGGCGGAGTAATGTAAAACTCCGCCTTATATTTAACCAATAAAGGAGCATCAATAGTCCATTCCGCCCATACCACCGTGTGGCATAGCAGGAGCTGGCTCTTTCTCTTTCTTTTCGAATACTACTGCTTCGGTAGTTATCAATAATGATGAAACTGATGCTGCATTTTCCAATGCTGTTCTAGTCACTTTTGTTGGGTCAATAACACCAGATTTAATCAAGTTTTCGTATTTTTCAGTTGCAGCGTTAAATCCAAAATCATCTTTTCCTTCTTTGACTTTTTGAAGTACTACTGACCCTTCTAATCCAGCATTATTAACTATTTGTCTTAACGGTTCTTCTAATGCTTTCTGGACAATTCTGATTCCGGTGGTTTGATCAGGATTCTCACCTTCTAATTTTTCTAATACTGAAATTGCTCTAACTAAAGCAACGCCACCACCAGCGACAATACCTTCTTCTACTGCAGCTCTGGTAGCATGAAGCGCATCTTCTACTCTAGCTTTCTTTTCTTTCATTTCTACTTCAGTAGAAGCACCAATTTTCAATACAGCAACACCGCCAGAAAGTTTAGCTAATCTTTCTTGAAGTTTTTCTTTATCGTAATCAGATGTAGTTTTTTCGATTTGTGCTTTAATTTCATTAATTCTCTTTTTAATTTCTTCTTGCTTACCTGAGCCTTCAACTATAGTAGTATTATCTTTATCAACTACAACTTTCTTAGCAGTTCCGAGATAAGAGATGGTTGCATTCTCTAACTTGAAGCCTCTTTCTTCAGATATGACCGTACCATTAGTTAAAACAGCAATATCTTCTAACATTGCTTTTCTTCTATCACCGAATCCAGGTGCTTTGACAGCACAAACTTTTAATGTTCCTCTTAATTTGTTTACAACTAGTGTAGCTAAAGCCTCTCCTTCGACTTCTTCTGCAATGATTAATAATGACCTACCTTGTTGAGCAACTTTTTCTAATATAGGTAGAAGGTCTTTCATTGCAGATATTTTCTTATCATGAATTAATATAAAAGGATCTTCTAAAACTGCTTCCATTGTTTCAGCATCAGTAACGAAATAAGGAGACAAATAACCTCTATCGAATTGCATACCTTCAACAACATCTAAGGAAGTTTCTGTTCCTTTAGCTTCTTCAACTGTGATAACGCCATCTTTACCAACTTTTTCCATTGCGTCTGCAATTAGATCACCAATGGATTTATCATTATTAGCAGAAATTGCACCCACTTGAGCAATTTCGTTTCTACCTTCAATTTCTTTACTAATGGATTTAAGGTATTCAACTACTTTTCCAACTGCAAAGTCAATACCTCTTTTCAAATCCATTGGGTTAGCACCAGCAGTGACATTTTTCAAACCTTCTCTAAAGATTGCCTGAGCGAGAACAGTGGCTGTGGTTGTTCCATCACCAGCAACATCAGAAGTTTTGCTAGCAACTTCACGAACCATTTGTGCTCCCATATTTTCAATAGGGTCTTCTAATTCGATTTCTTTTGCTACAGTAACACCGTCTTTTGTGACGGTTGGAGCACCAAATTTCTTTTCAAGAATTACATTTCGACCCTTAGGTCCTAAAGTAACCTTAACAGCTTCAGCAAGTTTATCAACACCTGCTTTTAATGCTGAACGAGCTTCTGCACTATATTCAATTAATTTTGTTGCCATATTTTACCTCTCTAATTATTTGTTAACAATTCCAAAAATGTCGCTTTCGCGCATTATTAAATACTCCTCACCGTCAATGGTAACTTCAGTTCCACTATATTTACCATAAAGAACTCTATCACCTACTTTGACTTCAGGTTTAATGATTTTTCCATCATCACCAGTTTTACCGGGACCAACAGCAACAACTGTACCCTCAATGGGCTTTTCTTTTGCGGTATCTGGTAGAATTATTCCACCAGCTGTTTTCTCCTCAGCTTCTGCTGGTTTTACGATTACTCTGTCTGCTAATGGTTTTATTTTGAATTCTGCCATTTTACTCTCCTAATTTTGTTGTTATTAGCACTCTTAAATTGCGAGTGCTAAAATATAAATAATTATTTTCTTTGTCAAGATAATTTTTTTTGATATTTGTTTTTTATAACCTATTTAATTTTTTGCTGTTTAGAATAAATTCAGGACAGTACCAAATTATTTAACAAGAATAGTGTTCTTTTTTGATAAATTGTTTTGTTTAAATTTAATTGAAATTCGTATTGGAGAAAGCAAGATTAAAGCTTAAATTTTTTTGCTTTTTTCAAATTCCATTAAAAGAAAAGTTTTTTGAAAGTGTTCATAAAAACTAAGAATTTGATATCTTCAAATGTCATTATTATTCGAGAATAATAATTTAACTTTGAAAATATTATTAAATTTAAGGAATACAATTATAAAATTTGCAAAACTGATTCAGAAATCGGAACAAGTTATATTTTGATAATTAAAACATATATTGTTGAAAAAATTAAAGGAAATTAACTATGAGATTAGCAATAAATGTTGATCATATTGCTACATTAAGAAATGCCAGGAAAGAATTTTTACCCGACCCAGTTGCAGCAGCCCTAGCTGCTGAGATGGCAGGTGCTGATGGTATTGTTGTTCATTTAAGAGAGGATAGAAGACATATTAATGAAAGAGATGTAAAAATTTTGAGACAGGTAATTAGCACAAAATTAGATTTAGAAATGGCGGCAACGGAAGAGATTATCAAAATTGCCTGTCAAGTTGTTCCTGACCTTGCAACTATTGTTCCTGAGAAAAGATTGGAACTAACAACCGAAGGTGGTATAAATGTAATTGATAACATTTCAATTTTGCGCGAAACTATTGATGAGCTACATAAGCATAATATTGAAGTATCACTATTTATTGAACCTGAAACTAATCAAATTGATGCCTCAGCAGAAATAGGAGCAGATTATGTTGAATTACATACGGGAATTTTTGCAAACTCTTCATCAGAAGAAGAACAATTTGATGAGCTTGAAAGATTAAGAACTGCCGCTAAGCACGCGAAAAAATTAGGATTAGGAGTAAATGCTGGTCACGGTCTAAATTATCAAAACATAAAAGTTTTTAGAGAAATTAAGGATATTGATGAAGTAAGTATTGGATATGCGATTATTGCTAAAGCCGTTATGGTTGGAATGCATCAAGCTGTAAAGGAAATGAGAGATTTAATCAGGTTTGGTTAAACAATCTGAAGAGAATGCTTGAATTCAAACTAATTTCATAAAAATAACATTAGTGATACTTCGTGTTTTCATTGGGTAAAACAACTTTAAGAATTAAATTTGTGAACAAGATTTTTAGAAGTTTTGCTTAAACTCAATATTATTGCTGAAGATAAATATTCCAAGGCAAGGACAGGGTTCTTTGAAACAGATAGAGGCAAAGTAGAAACCCCGATTTTTATGCCCGTTGGGACTCAAGGTACTGTAAAAGCTGTCAATAACTATTATTTAGAAAAAGAAATAAAAGCTCAAATTGTTCTTTCAAATACTTATCATCTTTATTTAAGACCAGGGGTTGAAATACTTGAATCTGCTGGTGGCTTACATAGATTTATGAATTGGAATAAGCCTATACTTACTGATAGTGGTGGTTATCAAATTTTTAGTTTGACTGAATTAAGAAAACTAAATGATAATGGAGTAGAATTTCGTTCTCATCTTGATGGGTCCAAACATTTTTTTACTCCTGAAAAAGTAATACAAATTCAGAGAAGTATTGGTTCGGATATTATGATGGTTTTAGATGAATGTGCTCCTTATCCTTGTGACTATAAATATGCCTCAGATTCTGTTCGTTTGACAAATAATTGGGCTTTATTAAATAAGAAAGCCTTTATTGATTCTAAACCTAAATATGGTTTTAAACAGTTTCTTTTTGGCATTGTTCAAGGTAGTGTTTTTAAGGATTTAAGAAAAATTTCTGTTGAAAAACTAATGGAAATAAGTTTTGATAGCTATGCTATTGGTGGGTTAGCAGTCGGCGAGCCAATAGAACAAATGTATGAAATTATAGATTATACAACTGATTTTTTACCTATTGATAGACCAAGGTATTTAATGGGGGTTGGAAGACCAGAGAACATTCTTAAGGCAATTTCTTTAGGTATTGATATGTTTGATTGTGTTATGCCTACACGCAATGCTCGTAACGCTTATATTTTCACCTGGAATGGTACTTTATCAATGCGAAATGCAAAATATAAAAGCGACTTTAAACCATTAGATGAGAGTTGCAGTTGTTATACTTGTATGAATTACTCAAGAGCATATTTAAGACATTTATTTGTTGCTGAAGAAATTCTTGCCCTTGAACTTGCCTCTATTCATAACTTATATTTCTATTTAGATTTAGTTTCAAAAGTAAGAGAGCAATTAAAATTAGGAACTTTTAATAACTGGAGTAAAAAAATAATAAATCAATTAACATTAAAAAATTAAGGAAGATTTATGATTAAATATTTAATAGCAATGCAGCCAGCCAATGACCAAGCTGGAGGAGGTCAATTAATTAGTACTCTAATAATGTTTGGTGCAATATTTCTAATTTTTTATTTTATGATAATTAGACCACAACAAAAACGAGCTAAAGAAAGAGAGAAAATACTTAATTCTTTGGAAAAAGGTGATAAAGTAATTACATCGGGAGGTATTTATGGTACTATAGCTGGTATAGACGAAAAAACAGTTTTATTACAAATTGCAGATAATGTTAAAATTAAATTAGAAAAATCAGCAATCAATATAGTTGAAAAAAAATCTTAATATGAATCCTTTTTGCTCAGTAAAAGAAGCCATTGAGGAAATAAGAAATGGTAAAATAGTCATCGTTGTAGATGATGAAGATAGGGAAAACGAGGGTGATTTCATCTGTGCAGCTGAATATGTAACTCCAGACATTGTAAATTTTATGGTTACTCACGGCAGAGGGATGTTATGCGTTGCATTAAACAAAAAAAGACTTGACGAATTAAATATTCCATTAATGGTTGATACAAATTCAGCGCTACACGGTACTCAGTTTACTATAACGGTCGATGCCATTGAAGGGACTACAACAGGTATATCTGCTGCTGATAGAGCTTTAACTATAAAAAAACTTGTAGATGATAAATCAAGACCACAGGATTTTGCCAGACCTGGACACATATTTCCTTTGAGGGCTTTTGATGAAGGAGTTTTACGAAGAGCAGGTCACACAGAAGCGGCAGTTGATTTATGTAAATTAGCAAATTTAAAGCCTGCAGGTGTGCTTTGTGAAATTCTTAAAGAAAATGGTGATATGGCTCGACTTCCAGATTTGATTGAAATAGCTAAAAGATTCAGTTTGAAAATTCTTACAGTTCAAGATTTGATTCAATATAGAGTTAAAAATGAACGTTTAATAGAAAAAATAACTGATATACATTTTCCAACCGCTCACGGAATTTTCAGATTACACCTCTTTAAAAGTTTGCTCGATAAAAGAAAACAAATTGCTTTAGTAAAAGGAATTCCAAATCCAGATGAGCCATTTTTGGTAAGAGTTCACTCCGAATGCCTAACAGGTGATGTATTTCATTCTCTTCGTTGTGATTGTCATGACCAACTTAATTACGCTTTAGATTTGATTGAAAAAAATGGTTCAGGAGTATTAGTTTATATGAGACAAGAGGGGCGAGGTATTGGACTTGAAAATAAAATTAAAGCTTATAAACTACAAGATGCTGGATTCGATACTGTTGAAGCAAATGAAGAATTAGGATTTAAACCTGATCTGAGGGATTATGGTATAGGCGCACAAATTCTTTTAGATTTAGGAATTCGTAAAATTAAATTAATTACTAACAATCCTAAAAAAATAATCGGATTGAAAGGTTATGGGCTTGAAATAATAGAAAGAGTCCCTATTGAAATAAAACCGAATCCTACGAATATTAATTATTTACAAACAAAGAGAGATAAGCTTGGCCATTTAATTTTGCAGAAGTAAATTTTATTTTAATTAACAAAAAAATTCTTTTAAGAATATTTTATTTCTCTGAAGTTCTATCTATCTTTGAAAAAATTTTAACAAAGATTATAATTATGGATAAACTTATGAAAAATGTTTTTATTCAAATCGCTATTCTAATAATTTTACTTTCGTCAAATTTATTTGGACAATCTAATCCACCAAAGAGAGAATTTAGAGCAGCGTGGGTCGCTACTGTAACAAATTTAGATTGGCCAAGTTCACCTTCTATATCAACTGCACAAAAAAAGCAAGAAGCAATAAACTTACTGAATGAACTCAAAGCTTCTGGAATTAATACTGTAATATTTCAAATACGAACAGAATGTGATGCATTATATCAATCTAATTTTGATCCTTGGTCTTATTGGTTAACAGGTCAGCAAGGTGTTGCGCCAAACCCTTATTTTGATCCACTACAATTTTGGATTGAAGAAGCACACAAACGAGGAATGGAACTTCACGCATGGTTTAATCCATATCGAGCAGAAAGATCTGTTGGTTCATACACATTATCACCACAACATGTAGTCAATCAAAATCCCAATTGGGTAATTACAATTTCTAACTTTAGATTTTTGGATCCAGGTTTACCACAAGTGATGAATTATATTACTTCAGTTGTTTACGATGTTGTTAGTAGATATGATGTAGACGGGGTGCATTTTGATGATTATTTTTATCCTTATCCCCCAAACCAGATTACCAATCAAGATTTTCAAACTTTTCAACAATATCCAAGAGGTTTTACCAACATAGGGGATTGGAGAAGAAACAATGTTAATATGATGGTCAAAATGGTTAATGATACGATTAAATCTATAAAACCATGGGTAAAATTCGGAATTAGTCCATTTGGAATATGGCGTCCTGGTTTCCCTCCTGGTATTAATGGTTTGGATGCATATGCAACAATTTATTGTGATGCATTAGCTTGGTTAAGAGCAAAATCTATCGATTATCTTACCCCACAATTATATTGGCCTTTTGGTGGTGGACAGGATTATGGAAAACTTCAACCTTGGTGGGCTGACTCTGTGGCAGTATATGGTTTACATTATTATCCAGGTCATGCATTTTATAGAGTTTCTGCTTGGACTAATCCAAGTGAATTACCTAATCAAATACGTTTCGATAGAGCGAATCCAAAAGTGCATGGTGGTGTATTTTTTAGAGCTTGGAACTTTATTGAAAATCCGAGAGGTGTTACTGATACTCTAAAGAATGACCTATATCGTTTCAAGGCATTACATCCTGTTATGGCCTTTAAAGATACGATTAAACCAAATCCACCAAGAAACCTTAGGTATGAAAGAATCAATGGAGTTTTTGGATTAAAGTGGGATCGTCCTCTAACTGCAAGTGATGGTGATACTGCCAAAAGATATGTTGTTTATAGGTTCTCAAGTCCAAATATTCAAACATCTGACTTAGAAAATCCTCAAAGAATAGCAGACATTGTTGGCTCAAGGGAATTTATTCCCCTAAATCAAGGTCAAACAGGTAGTTCTTACTATGTAGTTACATCATTGGATAGAAATTACAATGAAAGTATAATGAGTAATGTTGTATCTGTTACTGCGCCAGCTGCACCTTCTTTAGTTCAGCCAGCAAACGGTGCTTTAAATCAGCGTGATACTATCGTTTTAAGATGGAATTTACCAACTGGAGCTGCATCTTATAGAGTTCAAATCTCGAATAATTCATCTTTCAGTGCACCGCTTGTTTTAGATCAGAGTAATGTTCTGGATACTTTTTTAGTAGTTACTGGGTTAGAAGGTCAAACTCAATATTATTGGAGGGTTAACTCTTCAAATTCTGCAGGTATAAGTGCGTTTTCAAATATTTTTACTTTTACAACTGGTTTTCCAAAAGCACCAAATTTAGTTTATCCGCCAAATAATACTGGTAATATTCCAGTCGATACAATATTTTATTGGAATCCTTCACAATCAGCTCAATCGTATAGGTTAGTTTTGGCTCGTTCAGCTGATTTTACTCCTTCATCGATTGTTCTTGATGTTAGTGGCATAACTGATACAATTTATCCAGTTAGTGGTCTGTTACTTAATACTTTTTATTTCTGGAGATTAAAAGCTTCCAATCAATTTGGAACAAGTAATTGGTCAACAGCTTTTAGATTCAAAACTATAAATCCAACTGGAATTGAAGAAGAGCAAATCAATCCAGAAGATTTTTATTTAGAACAAAATTATCCCAATCCATTTAATCCTTCAACTACAATTAGATTTAATCTACCACAGGCAACTTATGTCAGTTTGAAAATATATGATTCATTAGGTTCTGAAATTCAAACTTTGATTGATAATGAATACAAGCCCGCTGGTTCTTATCAAATTGATTTCGAATCTCAGGGTTTATCAAGTGGAGTATACTTTTACAAATTGATTACGCCTGAATTTATTGCAACTAAAAAGATGATTTTAATTAGATAATTTTCACATCGAAGTTGACCAGAGTGCTTTCGATTTTTTGGTCAATTTAATTTGATAATATTTTAGTTCATCGAAAGAAAACCATCTTGAAAGTTCTGTTAGAATTTTTTTTCATACTAAATTTTATTTTTCTTTCTTGTGCTTCTGTAAAAGAAGTTGACACAGAATATTCAGATAAAAAAATCAACGAGTTCAGCGATTATTTTCAAACTATCAGGGAAAATTACGGTTTTCACGAGTCTGTAAAACTTGAGAAAATTTTAATTTCTGAAAGAAATAAAACAATAAAGTTCTTCTTTAATAAAAATCTTGGTTACATTCCATTCCGTGATGATAATGTTGAAAAACTAAAAGATGATTTTAAAAAATTTTATCAAAACGAATATCCAGATTATAAGATTTTAGTGTTTGCAGGTAAATATGAAATAGAATTTTTGATACCAAATTTTTATAGAATTGATAAAAATAAAATTGACCACAATAGAATTTTTAATCGAACATCCTCATTAGAACCTATCAAAATTGATTCAGACAGAAAATATTATTTCAGTAATGGATTAAGTGGTAAAAATATTTTACTATGGCCCTCACATGGCTGGTATTATAACAATCAAGAAAAACGATGGATGTGGCAGCGTCCAAGATTATTTCAATCAGTTGAAGATCTTGGAACTGCTTCTTATACCGAAACTTTTTTAATCCCTATGCTTGAAAATGCAGGCGCAAATGTTTTTATACCAAGAGAAAGAGATTTTCAAGAAAATGAAATAATAATTGATAATGATAATAACTCTGAAAATTATATTGAATATTCTTCTAACAATAAAAAATGGTTAACAAATAAAAAAGGATTTTTATTAAGAGATACAATATTGAAATACAATCAAAATCCATTCAATTCTGGAACAAGCAGATTTATTAAGTCTAATATTTTTGAAGACTCTTATGCTAAATGGTTAATAAAAGTAAGTAAATCTGGGGAATACGCTGTTTATATATCTTACATATCAACTGAGAATAGTGTTACTGATGCTAGATATACTATTAAATATTCTGGTGGTCAAAAAACTTTTATAGTTAATCAAACAATAGGTGGAAGCACTTGGATTTATTTAGGAAAATTTCATTTCTCATCTGATACAACTATATCTCAATATATTAAGTTGTCCAATGTATCTAAATCGAAGAATAAAATAGTTTCTGCCGATGCAATTAGATTAGGTGGTGGATTTGGAATAGTCGAAAGAGACGAACAAACAAGTGGAAGATTAAAGTTTATGGAGGGTGCAAGATACTGGCTACAATTTGCTGGTATGCCAGATTCTATTGTCTATAATCTTAATAACGACATCGATGATTATAAAGATGATTATCAATCCAGGGCTGAATATGGAAATTACCTTTTTGGAAATCCTTACGGACCTAATAAAAATAGAAATGTTAAAGGACTTGGAATACCAATTGATTTATCACTCGCATTCCATACAGATGCAGGAATTTCAAGGAATGATACCGTTATAGGTACTTTGGTAATTTACAGCACTGATGGCTATGATGGTAAAGATATTTTTCCTAATGACAAATCCCGTTTGGCTAATAGAGATTTGGCAGATATAATTCAAACTCAAATAGTGAATGATTTAAGAAAATTATATGACTCAACTTGGACTCGTCGTATCATATGGGATGCTAAATATTCTGAAGCAGTAAGACCAAATTTTCCATCGGTACTTTTGGAATTATTATCTCATCAAAATTTTCTTGATATGAAATTTCATCACGACCCAAGATTCAAATTTGATGTATCAAGAGCTATTTATAAAGCAATACTGAAGTTTCTATCAATTCAATATAATTTTAGCTATGTTGTTCAGCCTTTGCCAATCACTCATTTCTCAGCAGAATTAAGAGATAATAAAGTTATTCTTCGTTGGCTTCCACAATTTGATAAATTAGAACCTACAGCTGTCCCGAAAAAATATTTTGTTTATACCAGAATTGAAGACAATGGTTTTGATTCAGGAGTAGAAGTAGAAAAAAATGAGTATGAACTCTTTATCGAACAAGATAAAGTCTATTCTTTCAAAGTTACTGCTGTTAATGATGGTGGAGAGAGTTTCCCTTCTGAAATTTTATCGGTAGGTTTGAGTAGTAAAAGACCCGAGCCGTTCCTTATTGTGAACTCATTTGATAGAATTGCTCCACCCTCCACTATTGAATCAGATTCAGTAATTGGTTTTGCAAATTTTTTAGATGAAGGAGTTCCTTACAAATATGATTTTAGTTTTACAGGCGAACAATACAATTTTAATCCAAACTCGCAATGGGAAAGTGACGATAATCCTGGACACGGAGCAAGCACATCAGAATTTGAAACAACTATATTTGCCGGAAATAATTTTGATTATCCTTACATTCACGGAAAAGCGCTACTTGAAAATGGATTCTCTTTCTGTTCTTCTAGCGATGAATCTGTTTGGGATGATCTAATAAATTTAAATAATTATCAATTTGTTGATATTATACTTGGTGAAGAGAAAAAAACTTTACCTCCTAAACTAAATGGATTGAAATCAATAGAGTTCGAGGCATTTCCTGATGATTTTAAAGTTAAAATTAAAGATTATCTATACAATGGTGGTAGAATGTTTTTAAGTGGAGCGTATGTTGGAAGCGACTTGTATTCCGATATAAATGGTAAGTCATTTGCAAAAAATATTTTAAGATTTAATCATAAAACTACTCACGCTTCAAAAACAGGTATTTTTCATTCAGTTAATAAAGATTTTATTCCCTATAGAAGAACATTCTATTACAATTCAGTTTTTGACAAAAATATTTATAAAGTTGAAGCTCCAGATGAGATTGAGCCAATAAATGGTAGTGAAGTATTGATGCGTTTTAGTGAAAATGAATTTACATCAATGATTGGATATAAAGGAAATTATGGATTAGTAGTATCAACCATTCCTTTTGAAACTATTATATCACAAGATGATAGAAAATTTTTAATGAAAAGTATTTTAGATTATTTGAAATTGAAATAAAAATAGAAATTATACTTTAAGGGAATCTAACTCTTAAGCCCAATACCTGGAAAATCATTTAGTGTAACTTTACCATCAATTACTTTAATTCCATCGAATGGATCATTTTTAATAAGTAAAGCGCCATCCAAATCTCCCCAATCAACCATTGGAGAAAGTTGAGCAGCGGCTGATATTGCACAGGAGGTTTCCGTCATACAACCAAGCATTACTTTAATACCTAAAGATTTAGCTAAATTAATCATTTTGTAGGCTTCTCTCATCCCTGTGCATTTCATAAGCTTAATAACAACACCTGAATAAACATCTTTCATTTTAATTAAGTCATCTAATCTCTGGATTGACTCATCACCTAATACAGGTATGGGAGAATTTTGAGTAATCCACGCGTTTTCATCAATCATTTCTTTAGGCATAGGTTGTTCAATGTAGATTACATTATTTTCTTTAAGATAATGAATCATATCAAGGGCATAATGTTTATCTTTCCATCCTTGATTAGCATCAGCTGTCAGAGGTTTATCAGTTACTGATCGAATGGCTTCAATCATTTCTTTATCGTTTTGTCGTCCTAATTTTACTTTAAGTATCTTAAACTCTTCAGCTTCTCGAACTTTCTGTCTGACTATTTCTGGAGTATCTATCCCAATTGTAAAGGATGTGTAAGGAGTTTTTGATTTATCAAGTCCCCATAATTTGTACCAGGGCTTATTTAATAATTTGCCTACAAGGTCGTGCAATGCTATGTCAACTGAAGCTTTAGCCGCAGTATTTTTTTTATCAATAGAGTCGATATATTCCAAAATTTTTTCCAGTTCAAATGGATCGTCAAATTGTTCGAGGTTTACTTTTGAAAGAAAACTACTGGCAGTTTCTTGAGTTTCACCTAAATATGGAGGCATTGAAGCTTCACCATAACCAATTATTCCATCATATTCTATTTCAATTAACATTACTGGCGTAGTTTTTCTTGAACTTACTGCAACGGTAAAAGTATGTTTTAACTCAAGTGTATAAGGCTTAAATCTCAATTTCATTTTAGTGCCTTTATTTCTGATAATATTTTTTGCTGAATAAATTTCTCTAATTCCAAACATAGAAGCTAATGTAACCAGAAAAGTTGATTTTATAAAATTTCTTCGATTTTGTTTCATAATTCATTAAATATTGAAAAAAGACTTTTTAACTTAAAAAATATTTTTAATAGTTTTCAGTTAATTTTCTTAATTCCAAAGAATGAGAATAGAATTCTTCTAATGATAATTCTTTAAGATACACAAATCCATATGCTGCTCTTAATCTTGGATGAGGATGTTTTAAAAAGTAATCTTTTCCAAGACAAGTTCTGATTGTTTTATACTGTTCAACTTGAATTTTTTGAGCAAGTCTAGAAAATGGTCCATCATATTCCCAACTTGGAAAACTTGCAGATCTTTGAGAGCCATAACTGTTCAAGAAAGTATTCTCCATAATTGCCATTGAGTTAAGACTTACTGGGACGTAGATATTTGCCTCTGCGGGATGAAATCTATACCAAACATTTCTATAGCCCCAAACCTTGATATCACTATTTCCAGTTTCTTTCTCATAAAGTTTTAATGCTTCAGATGTTGCTTGTAATACTTTATAATGAGTATCGGGTCCACTTCCTTCGGGATCTAATGCAACAGTAAGAATTGTAGGATTTATTTTCTTAAGTAAATTCAGTATTGGTATAACATCTCTATTTATTTCAGGATTTTCAGTGAAAATATCACCTTGGTAAAATCCTAAACGCAGATGCGAAACAGAGTCAGTGCTGAAACCAAAAAATGCCCAAACTAACTCTTCCTCGAATTCTCTCATCATTCCTTTTAGCTTTTGAACATGAGGAATATCTTTTTTCCCCGGATATTGAGTTTTGAAATAGTTGATTAGTTCATCAACTCTATTTTCGAGATATGTTAAACTATCTTCCTCATAAATCTCAATTAAGTTTCTAAGTAATCTTCTTGATACAGCTTCTTTTCTTACTGTTTTGCTATGTTCGGCTAATCCATCGAGGTAATGATGAACATCTCTATCTTTACCATCTTTAAATTCAGGATTAAAATACCTGCTTTCAAATTTTTCCCTGAAGCTTTTAATTTGTAAGAAATTTTTCAAGTCCTGTAGTAATTCAAGCATATATGAATTAGTTACAGCAGTGAATCCACTTGTCATTGTTACGAAATGATGTTTATTACTTGCTTCTCTTACAAGATGAGTAATATAAGGTAAATAACCAAGTGGAATATCATCGTGATGTGGTCCTGAGTGTAGAATCACTTGATTGGAAACTAGCTCTAATCCTTTATTTATTCTGCTAATGATTGAATCATATATTTCTTGTCCTAATTGTTTTGGTGACTTACCTGTTTTTTGAAGGATATATTTAGTTAACTTATTCGAATTATAATCTTCTGTGCTAAGTTCCAATAATGATTTATTTACATCAAGTACCAGATTTATAACTGCACGCTCGATTGATTTTTGACTGAGAGGCTCTTCTTTCTGAACATCAACAAATCTTCGTTCAATAAGTCTGAAAGCAGCGCCATCAGTTAAATAAAATCTTGCGTTTTTTAACCTTTGGAGAACAGTTGCAGGATATTTATTTGTTCTTTCATTTTGAATAGAATCACGAACAATATTTGCCTTCGCTTCACCAGCAGCTATAATTATTGCAGTAGCATTTTCATTGTAAGTAATAGTATCTAAACCAATTGTTATAACTAATCTTTTCTTAGCAATTTCAATTCCACCTAAATCAGTGGCGGCAGCGGC
>Ga0308389_1000267_pt1 | contig 40653 bp, 31 predicted proteins | sample Hotspr2Sample148_FD_202362 | JGI IMG/M metagenome (GOLD analysis project Ga0308389, IMG submission 202362) | Hot spring phototrophic mat microbial communities from Mushroom Spring, Yellowstone National Park, Wyoming, United States - 20040719_148 ... | reverse complement strand
ACCACTTATGGTAGGGTCTTGAAGAAGTAACTTAAGCGTAAGCAAGTTGTCACCTAGTATCAGTCTATTCATCCATCCGTCAAGCCTACTTTCACCAAAAGCACCTATGCGTTCAACGGATAAAGTTGCACTGTCTTCTGTGATATGTTGGTTTTCGTAAATACATTCATGCCTCTGGAATATATATTTGAATTTATCCATTAATGCTTCATGTACGTCGAAATTATGAAAACCTATCAACGCAAGGACTACGGTTATCCACAAAACATGCTCAACAGACATAACTTCGGTTTGTTCTAAACTGAAATGAGCGTCATATACTAATTAGTTTAGAACATATAAAAGAGCAGGAAAATCAGTTTGATAATGTAATACAATGTCATCTTTGATAGCTGCATTAAGACTTAGTTATTTAAGCACAGTTTTGTTAGTTTCGATATTATTTTACATAGGCGAGAACCAAGCCTCTAGGGTTAGGACGCCATGAAGGGATGCCTGTGGAGCAGGCTCTGGTGGATGACCGTAGTCCCAACGGGGTACCTAAAAAGCCATCCTGCGATGAACCAGGAAGCTCAACTACTTACGGTTGAGCAGTCCGCAACTCTTAGTACAAACAGAGGCAAGAGCTGCGAAGAGAACTTGCCAGTTTTTTGTAGGGATTGCACCATACTCCTCATCGGTTTCAACCACAATCGTCAGTAATTTTCATTACGCATTTATGTTCCCCATTTATTAACTACATGTAATTCAGAAACAATAAATCCAAACAAAGTTCCATAATCTGGATATACTTCTTCTACACCTTCATGAACAACATGTTGTATGATGATTAATCCATTATACGGAAATATATTTCTTCGCTTTATTTTCGGAACTTCAAAATGTTCTTTCATAATGAATCGTAAGTTAATGCTTTGTCTATTGTGTTTGATGCTAACAATTCTGTTATTATTATTGTAAGCAAGTTCCAGCTCTTTTAAAGAGGAAACTTTTATTCCGTAGATCTTTATCTTACCCAAGTCAATCTCCTTGAGATGCCTACTACCGTATATTTTGCTCGGAGACACATAGTCTAACAAATCAATCTTGAACTTGTCTTTAAGTATTTTACATTCAAATAAACCAATATATTCTACCCGATTTACATTATAACTGACTATAATATACAATGAGTTTGTTTTTTTGTTTAAGCAGTGCCCCTTTATATTATCTACTTCTATACTTTTACCAGAATGATAATTAGAAATCAATCTGGGCATTATTCTATTCAAGTTAAAAACCTTTATTATGCCATTTGGAACTTCTACGCAACTATTTTCTTGGTTTAAGATATTATCCATATTTTTCTTGTCTATAAAGAAGAGACACTCTGATGCAACTGATAGAAAAATAAAAGCCTCAACCTTATCTAAGTAGTAGAAGATAAAATTAGGTACAGTCGCCACGCAATTAATCTGATCAATACTAGGAGACCAGAAGGCAATTGAATTTCTCTTTGTATTTAATATCGCTAAATCTTCGTTCCCCTCTCCACGAAGTATAAACAAGTATTCTTTGTATCGATATAATCTTGCAATCTTGGTTTCTTGATAAGACTTACTACTCTTTTTCTGTTTTTTTGAAACAGTTTTTGAAATAGAAATTCCATCTGTGTTATAAGATATAACACAACAGTTATTGCTATATATAGTATCAGAAATGTTGTTGTTATATATCATACCTGAATAATCAAATCTTTCATAAATTGACTCTTTTTCATATAAACAGTCTTTCAAGTCATCGCTATATGATCCTACTATTAGTTTTGCTTCATTAAAGTCTAAATACAATTTTATGTAATCGTAATCCAAATCTAATTTTATTCTCAAAATCACATTATCCAAATAACATTCCAGGTTCTCTGCAAAATCACACACTAGGTCAAAATATATGACAGCTTCTTTTACATAATTTGTATTATTTTCATAGTTTGCATATTTATATTGTATTGACTTGACCTCAATTCTCTTTATATGCTGCATAGACTTGTATCTCAAAATTGTATCTATAGCATGAGGCAGGTCTTTATGCACATTATCTTCGTCTTCATCTACGGCGCTTACTGCTTGCTCTAATATCTCATATCGTATATCTTCTATAGACCATGATATGTGATAATTTTTACTATTTGATATATCAACTAAATCAACCTGTATATACTTGCTTTGTATTCTGATAATCGGTACTATTGAATTACCAATTGGACGCATAAAATGGAAATACAAATCTACATCCTCACCTTTACGTTGTTTTATATACATTTGTTCACCACTTGTAATGTCTATTATAGCGACATAACCACTCTTACCCTCGTATTCTAGATTATCAGAAACAAGATATTTTTTACCTTGTTCTGTTACAATTACTATGCTTTTGGGGTCTCTATTAACATACTTTATATTTCTTAAGTCGAACATCTCGTATTTTTCATTCACAATATCCAGCTTAAATATAGGTCTACTAACGGCGTTATAGTATTTGAGCAAATTGCTTTTGATATAAAAATATGTCCTGCGGTTATCCTTTTCCGCGTAATATATTGAATTGTATATATTATTATAATGTTTAAGTTCAATTTGATAAATATTTATTGTTTTCCCAACATATGGAACTTTAATGTGTTGTGCAATTTTGGTACTTAAAATTCTGTGTTTAAGCAACTTGAAAAACACTATAAATATACTAAGGGATGAATATCTTGTAAGTATAGATAATAAAGTTAGAGTAAATTTGTACTAGTGAATTACATTGAAGGACACAGTTACAAACTGTATCTAGGCGACGGCTATCAAATAATCAAAAACATTCCTACCTCGTCTGTGGATCTAATACTGACTGATCCGCCTTATAACGTAGCAAAGTATTCAACAGGTAACATTAAGCTTGCTGGCCGTAAAGAAATAAATAATGACATAGCGGGATGGGACTTGCTAGAGTTCAACCCGCACGACTGGGTAGCTGAGTTTAAAAGGATACTAAAACCTACGGGGAACATATTCGCGTTTTGCGGCCAAAATCAGTTTGGTAAGTGGCACGAAGCCTTTGACCCAGAATTTGATACTTTCACTTTCATGATCTGGCACAAAACCAATCCAACTCCCAGAGTTCGGAAGAACAGCTTTCTGAACAGTTGTGAGATCATAGTTTGTATATGGAATAAAGGACATAAATGGAACTTTACAACACAAAAAGAGATGCACAACTTTATCGAGGCTCCGATTTGTATGGGTGCTGAGAGAGTTAAAAACCCACATCACCCCACGCAAAAACCCCTACGTGTGCTTGAACACATCATACGTATCACTACAGATGAAGGAGATGTTGTTTTTGACCCTTTTATGGGAGTAGGCTCAACAGGAGTAGCGGCGATAAGGCTTGGAAGGAAGTTTATAGGTATTGAGATAGACCCCGCGTACTTCAATGCTGCTCATGAAAGAATCAAAGAGGTAGAAGAAGAGCAGAAAAGAAAAATGTTATGAATAGTGGAGGTGGTGGGAGTCGAACCCACGTCCAGCTAGAATTCGCGAGTAAGACCCTACAAGCTTAGTCTCTGAACGTTCTCGGGACGAGTACGGCAGAGACACCGTTCATCTCACCCCAAAGGTTCCTGTCACTTTCGGTGTCTATCAGAACCTGAATAGACACCATAGCCTGATATTGCCTTCGCGAGGAGTTGGCCTCAGGCGGGGCGCTCCCCGCGACCACCCAAGATTTAGGCGGCAAGTGCGTACGAAGCGTCGGCACTTTTTATTTGTCAGTCTTTTAAGAGGAGACTGACAAAACCTCGCTTGCATCCCACTCGCTCCTCTAGCTGTCAAAACCTCTCACCCCCAAAACTGCTGCGTATTGTTTCACATAAATATACTAAGTCCCTCAAGGCAAGCTACACGCAAGGACTACCTGAATACCATCATACAACGAAGAGTTTATGTTGGACAATATCACTGAATTTAGAGTTAAAAATACTTATTACATTTCAATAGGAATGACAGGCAATTCGTTAATGTCTGGTACTGGTACATCTAGTAATTCTTCTACGGAATGTAAATAATCGCTTGGTATAGTACCGCAAGTTTTTAGGATATCCTCAATAGCAGAAGCCAATCTGATGATACTTTTTATAGTATCATCTGTTATAAGTTCAAAATCCAAGCGGTGAATTGCGACCGTCTCGGCTATCCAGTCAGCTTCCATTGCTTGACTTGTAAATGTGAGTTCGGAACTGTGTCTAGCGGAAAATTTTATTCTTTCCTTAGTAAGGAAAATTTCAAGTTCTGCTTGTGGTACTGAAGAGCCGCAATCCTGCAGGTACTGTTCCATAACTTGCATGAAAGTTTTAACAAAGCTCCGTCCCTCAAATAGAGACTTTGGATCATTATATCCCTGCCAGATACGAATAAGCTCCTTAAGCAACCAATTCGCTTTTAGTTTCCATTTCGGAATTTCAGCATTTTCAAGCATGTTATTAAGATTAAAATCGAAAAACAGCCTCTCAATAGTATATAGCAATTGCTTAACAGATAAACCAAGCATCCTTTGGTATATTTATAGTGTTTTTCAAGTTGGCTAATCACAAAATTGTAAATGTAAAAGCTTCTACATACATTAAAATCCCTTATGTCAAAGCAAGAGTAAATATTTACAAGACTGATCTAAATCATTTGCTGACAGTGGGTGTTCAAAGTTTCTGACCTACCTCAAGTACAAAGCCGATTGGTACGGTAAGACTCTCACTCAAGTAGAATGCTTCTTATCCTGGTCAAAACTTTACTACCGCTGCGGGCACGAAAAGAAGACTTTGCACTACAAGACAGAACGCGGTACTACCCAGCATGCGGCGAAATACAAGATAGAGACATAAACGCCTCTATCAACCTTTACTTCGTAGGGCTAGGACGGCCCGAAGTTACGCCTTTGGAGCGTGCTCTGGTGGATGACCGTAGTCCCAACGGGCTACCTAAAAAGCCTTCACGCGACGAAGCAGGAAGCTCAACTGCAAAAGGTTGAGCAATCTGCCATGGATTAGTATATTTATCAGTGTTTCTTGCAAACAAAGTGCCTATAAAAGTAGCTAAGTCCATTAAGATGCCCCTTAGAGCGGGAACAAAAGCGTATAACGACATGATTATCCCGTACTTCCGTCAGTTTATTAGTGGACGTCAGACAGCATATTTGGCGCAGAGTAGTCTCGGTACCTTATTCTTCTATAAGAAACATGATGTCATAGTAAAGTACTATCTACCAAACGAAAGAGATTGGTCAAAAATTTTTATAACACCATCAGCTAAAAATAACGATTTTATGGCACATTACAGTAATACATCTGAAAGTACAGGTAAAATACTACCATATCATATTATAGGTATAGATCAAGAACCTTACAAGATAATTATTGAAAAAGTGATGTTGAAAAAGTCCAAAGAATATACACTTGATTATACAGACGATGATATAGAAACTAAAATCAAAATCATAAAAATAACAACTAATGAAAAAGTTATAGAAATATCTCTAATAGGTCAAGTCTCAATCGGCTATCCATTACACAACAACTATATACCTGTTATCAATTTGACAAATAGAAAATTTATGGTTTTAATCTTAGACATTCAGAACAGAAAAGTTGTAACTTTTGTTAAAAAGTGGCTCAAGACAATAACCAAGGCAGTAGGTGATCACTTAGAACAATTCAAGAAAGTAAATGATTGGAGACAGGTCAATAAAAAAATGATACAAGGTCAATATGGGGACTATAGACTATCAGAAGTAGGCTTCGAAATAGATAACAACTATTCCATAACCAAATGTATATTTCATGTTCGCAATTTCACTTTATATAATGCTTCTGTTATTTTTAATGTGGAGGTCAGTATTGAAGAAGAAACAATGTACTATAAAATCATAGTGCCCAAACAAGTAAGTATTACGGAGCTTGGGATTAGTGGGATAGCAAACAACTATGTCACAGAGAGTCAAAGTTTAAAGTTAGGCTTGATAGACAAAGGTAATATCAGGACTGTTATATTATACAAAGACGCGAAATACGCTATATTGAAACCACCTTCTAGCGAAGCAAAATACTACATTGTCAATAGCGAAGGCCATGTAAAGTATATTATAGACAGCTATATAGATTGTGGCAACGCCCAAAAGCCGAGATATTTATTTGACGTATATTTCGCTGAGAACTTTATTATATTATTACACAAAGCTGGTATACTGTTATACAATATCCTAAAGAGGCAATGGTGGCAGATTGAAGTAAGCAATGAAGAAAATAAAATTAACTTCTGTGAGCATACGTATGAATACTATTACATAAGAAAATGTAAAAAAGTAGCTTTTGTATTACTAGATAAAGAAGCAAACTTTGATGATTGCATCATGATAGACTTGAATCTTATAGAGAATAGTGAAAAGAATTACGTTACTAGGTTAAGTGAGTCCTACATAAGATATAGGGAGGTTATACCTTATGTTAAGAGTACTTATGGAGACTTCCATTCAAATACAAATGTTACATTTCGTGATTATTCGCTAGACGCAAATAAGGGTGTATTATACGTGAGTTATAGGTTAGGGAACTATGAAATAAAGCATATAGCAATGGAATGTAATTTATGTTCTAACACGTATAAGTGGGAAGAGTTTAGAATAGATGTACCTCTACAGTGGGGCAAGCAGCACGATGCTAACGCCAATGCCCCTACATATATATCTCGTAGGCATCTCGCTATGAAAGGAATGCCTAAGTACCTTCCAATGTACTCAATGCGAAGCCTTTATGAAGTTATAACGAACAAAATATCCCAGCACGAGTTAGTCATAAGGAAAAAAATTATAAGCATAAAAATTGTTGAAAGCCCGTATTCTGGATTAAAAAAACGAATACCTATAATTTCTCTGTGCATTATGGATAGTAGGTTTAATCGCAATACTACATTATACAGAAAAATAGCATCTTTTGGTGAGTGGGATAGGCACGGGAAAATATTCGTCATGTCTCCATATCAAGATATAGTAGGAATATATAACTTATTAGAAAATCAAATGCATAATGAACTTCACATGATAGGCATTATGTTAATCAATGAACTTTCCATAGTTAATGAGTATAAACAACAATGAATCATTCAACCTTGTCTAAGTCAAGATACTCCATTGTTTTTTAGGGACGTAGTAAAAACTTGTTCTTGTGACGTGTCTGTTATATCTTATACTATTAATAAGCTTTTTTACAAAGGGTCTATTTAAATACTCTATCGTCTCTAATGCATCATCTTGTGTGTCAGTAGTATATACAACTAAAAAACTCTCACTTACGACCTTACCAGGCTCTATCAATTTGAACTCTATATTTTCATCAGTCGTATATTTGGTTACTATCTTCCATTTATTAATGTATTTCCTTGCATGCTTTGGTATTCTATCAATTGAAGTAATTTTTACTCCTCTATTAGTTATAACCTGAATATCACCACCTAGCACATTTACACTTTCTAAATTGGTATTAGTTTTGATGTTGAAAAGGTTCGACGATAAGACATATTCATCAAAGTACAATTCATTACATCTCTTTTCTAAATGATTGTGTTTTTGGCCGCATACAGGGCATTGAAACGGAGTTTGTAGCCAATCGTATATGTCTTTGTACTTAGGTAGTATTCTGTTCCAGAATAGGTCTTGTGGTATCGTAGTCTCGTAATCAGGCACTTGGAAGCGTACTGTATTGCTATTGTTACTTTCGGTTTTGATAATCCAGACATACTTAGCATCTATGTTTTGCCACTCAGGAACTTTGACCAATCTCAATGATCTAAGTTTGCCGTATAAAAGACGACGACTTGCTTTAAAGACTACATTGTTATAATACCACGACTCGGGTAAAATCCAAACGGTGATTTTGGATCCTTCTACATAAGATTGCAGAAATTTCATGTAGTAATACTGAGAGTTCTGGTCAAGTTCTTTATTAACAGAGAATGGTGGGTTGGTAACTACACAATCTAGTATCATATTCGCGGACTGCTCAACTTTTTTTCAGTTGAGCTTCCTGCTTCGTCGCAGGATGGCTTTTTAGGTAGCCCATGAGGGCTACGGTCATCCACCAGAGCCTGCTCCACAGGCTTTACTTCGGGTCGTCCTAACCCTACGAGGTAAAGATTAATAGAGGCGTTTACGTCTCTATCATGCGTTTCGCCGCACTTAGGGCAGCACCATGTTCTGTCATGTAACGCCAAGTCTTCGTTTTTGTAACCGCATCGGTGGCAAAGCTTTGAGGATGGAAAGAATCGGTCTACCTGAATGAAAGTCCTTCCGTACCACTCTGCTTTGTACTTCAGGTAGCTCAGAAACTTTGACCACCCGCTGTCAGAAATTGACTTGGCAAGTCTTGTTCGCAACAGTGCTTTTACATTAATGTCCTCCACCACCACGACTTGGTTTTCGTCAATGATGGCTTTGGACAACTTATGAAGAAAGTCATTGCGAGCGTTTGTGACGTACACGTGCTGCCTGGCAAGCCTCAACCTCGCCTTCTCACTATTTTTTGAATCCTTTTGTTTTCGTGAGAGAGACCTCTGGAGTCTTCTTAGTCTTTCTTCAGCTTTCAGAAGGTACTTCGGATGCTCAACTTTGTAACTTCCAAAGTCGTTGGTGACAGTAGTAAAATGTTCCAGTCCTAAATCTACCCCGCAAGCTCTGCTTTTAGGCTCCACAACTTTGTTCCTCGGATTTGCAGTTTCTACCAAAACAGAAGCGTAATACTTACCATCATTTGTTCTGCTTACAGTAACGGATTTGATCTTACCATCAAATGCTCGGTGTAGTTCAATCTTTACCCCATTTCTCAGTTTTGGCAAATACAGTAACTCTTTCTCAAAATCTACTCTTATTGAGTTGTGCGTATTGTTTGTAGTGTACGATTGTTTGTCTCTTTTCTTTTTGAATTTGGGTAATTTGAATTGTTTTCTGTTCCTAAAATGATCTCGGAATGCTTTCTCGAGTTGCAGTTGTACATTGCAAAGTGCAAGGCCATCTACTTCTTTGAGAAATGGGAATTCTTCTTTATACTTGGCGGGTATGATTCGTGGAATGCGTTCTTTTTTCTTATAAGCTTGTAGTTTCTCTTCCAACATTTTGTTCCAGACGAATCGACAACATCCAAATGTCTTAGAAAAGAACACCATCTGCGCATTAGTGGGGTAAATACGATACTTGTATGCTTTTAGTGTCGGTTTGTGTTGCATGCTAGGTAAATATGCTAAGTTTGTCGAAATAGTAGTAGTAAGCTCAACTGTAAAAGGTTGAGCACTACGCAATGAGATTTTTGTAATTAATGAACATAATCAAAAATAAAGTATTCCATCACATTTAGATTGAACTATCCCATTGTTTTTTTGAGCACATAGCAAAAAAATCGTTTTCGTAATGCGTCTGTTATATCTTATGCTATTAATAAGCTTTTTACAAAAGGTCTATTTAAGTACTCTAACGTTTCAAATGCATCATCTTGTGTGTCAGCAGTATATAAAACTAAAAAAACTCTCACTTACACTTACGACTTTATCAGGTTCTTTGAGGTTCTCTTGGATTTTGACTATAGCTTCTTATAGTGTATTATAAAATCGAAAGCACAGGTTAAAAAACATGATATTGTAGGATGGGTTAGGACACTACGAAGGGATACAGACTCCAGTATATCACCGTAACTATCCTGCAATGAAGCTAGAAGATCAACTACTTGCTGTTGAGCATTCCACCCACTCTACGGCTGGTATGGAAGCGAGGCGTTTCTTCATAACTTGTATTGCTTGCGGGTTATTGTCAACTAATATGAATCGTCGGTTCAATTCAAATGCTGCTACTCCCGTTGTACCGCTACCGGCAAAAAAGTCTAAAACTAAATCACCTGGTCTGGATGAAGCCTGAATAATACGTCGTAGTATGCCCAGAGGCTTTTGTGTAGGATAGCCAGTTTTCTCGTGGCTGTTGGTCGGAACTATAGTATGCCACCATACATCAGTAGGAAGCTTACCTAATGCTGCTTTTTCAGGCCCTACTAAACCTGGTGCCATGTATGGAATCCGTTCAATTTCGTCTACATTGAAAATGTGTTTCCTGGGTTCCTTGGCGTAAAAAAGAATGTTATCGTGTTTCGGTGGCCAGCGATTCTTTGGCCTTCCTCCATAATCATACGCCCAAATAATTTCGTTTAAGAAGCATTCACGACCAAATATCTCATCTAGCAAAATTTTGCAGTAATGTACTTCACGATAATCAATATGAAAATACAACGAACCGTTAGGTGTAAGTATTCTATGAGCTTCTCGAAGTCGAGACTCTAAAAAAGATAGGTAGTCATCAAAGCTATCTTCATAAGACATTTCCTCTACAACTTCACTTTTATAACGAAAACCTTGAAATCCTATCCTATCACCGTACTCTGAACGACTAACCTTCAACTTTTTTCTTACTCTCTTTTTACTTGTGTTAAAGGGAGGATCTATATAAATTAGTTGCACCGAACTAGACGGGAGAGTACGAAGTACCTCAAGATTATCAGCAAAATAAACTCTGCCAGTTATAATTTCATCTGTTATTGACATATACTTAAGGCACCTGAATCGAAAGACGCTCTGAAGTCAATCCCATGACGCATGTTTTGGTAAAAAACCGCAGCTAGCATGCGCTGAAGCAGGAATCCTAGACGTAAAATGTCAAGCAGTCCGCACCTCTGTAGTTGTCATCGACCTAACCAAGGATAACTCCGATTTAATAAATAACAGTGCTAATTTCTTAGACCCATTGTAGGCTATTAAGTGTGTAACAGCTATTAAATCTTTAAAACTAAAAACCGACTGCCCTAATACTGTATATCGTCCCGTAGTAACACCTATACTATTTCTATTATGTCTAATACTAACAAGACGTTCAATATTTCTGTTGTATGCTATATCTAAGTCCCCTGATTTATCTGCTGACTGATCTAGATCAAATCTATAAAGAAAAATTTTAGACAGGCCAAGTTGCTGGTAACTCTTATTCAGCAATACATTAAATGGTATACCGACTTGGCTATAACGCATTTGACTATGATGCAATATCTTGAAATTAAAGTTATTACATGACATCCTGAGTGAAAATACTCCTATATACTGTGTTCCATGAATTACATAAGATACAGATATATATAATTTGTCTGAACTAGTATCAATATAATGAGTAATCAATTGTACTTCTTCGATCTCAATCTTAATGTGTTTTGTACGAGCAATAGCTTCTGCTATCAATTGATTTACATTAAAGCAGCATAGTATAGTACATAAGTTGTCCTTACTATTACTATCATCTCCGTAATTACCTATACACTCTGAATGTTTATTACTTTTAAAAATAAAATCTAGTTTGTCAATGTCTATGATTAATAGAGTTAGACAATATTTGGACAAAAAAATTAGCTTATTTTGTATTTTAGAGTAATAATGTATATATTCTACTTGACAATAAAGATTGCAATATTCAAACTCCCAACACCCTATTCTATTATGTTCTGTATCTACAATAACTAGCATTTTACGTGCCGCATAAAAGAACATAATAAGATACTTTCCATAGCGATATAACGCTGATTGACGGGGCGATAATTCTGTGTAGTCACTTTCAGACACTTTTATAATCCCAGTACCAGCAGATGTATTATATATATAGTAGCACTGGTCTTTGTATAAACATGTCGATAAATAGATATCGCTTAATTCATCAGAAATAGAATATTTATGTATTACAGGTGTTAACGTATCATTAACCTTAAGCGTACCGTAATGGTGTCTATCAGCCCAATTTTGCTTTACTTCATTCAAATCTAACCAGAAATTTACATCTTCCTTATCTAATTCTATATAACAAAATAGATCGCTTAACCTGCATGTCTCATAGTAGTAATGGTTTTGTTTTAACTTATATCTTACCTCAAGGGTAAGTCTACATATAATTCCTTTTGTATATATGATTTTTTTGTTAGATAAGTCATGTAGGTATTTGGTTTCCGTGATACTAAAATTTTCTATATAATCTATTTCATAGTGTAATAAATTATTCTTTAAGGCTACAGCACGCTCTGAGTTATTCACCATTAGCTTAACTAAGTTGTCTATGTCTTCTAAATTAGTTGTTATTATGGTATATATATCCCCATTCTCCATATCAAATAGTTTAACATATATATTCCAACGAGTAACATGTATGATAGGCAGTATTCTATTAGCCACAGGGTGTAAGATATCTACATATATGTTATTATCGCCTGTTATTTCTTCTTTGTATAACCAAGTGCCACTCAGTGCATCTATTATAAATATATATTGTCCTTTGGAAATACCGCTTGTGTATCTTGTAGTAAGGTACCACTTACCTTTTTCTATTTTAATTAATACAGTATTCTCATCTCTTATACCAATATTTAAGTTTCTAAACAGAATAGGCTTGTAAGTTCCACTTTCAATATCTAATATAAATAGTTCTTGGCCATAAACCTGTTTTCTGTAATAATTTATTACATTATTTTTACTGTAAAAACATGTTTTAAATGATTCGCTCTCAACGCAATACATAGTGTTATGTATTTCATTATAGGCCTTATGACTACTTTTGTGAAAGTTCCTGTCGTCTTCAACGTAAGGCAGTTTAGAGTAAGGTGCGACTTTGATTTTCAATGTATGGAGTAGTTGTGAATTAAAAAACACATGAAATATACTAATTATAAAGACTTGGCATCGCACGAAAGGATGTGCGATTGCCCTGCTTGCTGTGAAACCCACGATGGGGACGTAAGCGCCTCTATCAATCTTTACTTTGTAGGTTTAGAACGCCATGAAAGGGCATACTCTGGTGGATGAGCGTAGCCTCACGGTTTACCTAAAAGGTCATCATGTGATGAAGCAGGAAGCCTAACCGTAAAATGTTAGGCACTCCCCACTTCTGTAGCTGTCATTGCCTTAACCAGCGTTAACTCCGATTTAATAAATAACAACGCTAAATTCTGTGCATCCTCACCGTCGGCTATCAAGTATGTAACAGCTATTAAATCTTTAAAACTATCAACTGATAATAGACCTAGTACTGCATATCGTTTTGTCGTAATATCTATACTATTCCTATTATGTATAATACTAATAAGGCATTTAGTATTTACATTATACGCCATATCTAAGTCCCCTGCTCGATCCACACTAAATCTATAAAGTAAAGTTTTAGACATGCTAAGTCTTCGGAGATTCTTACGTTCTAGTACATTAGATAATATACTGATTTCACTAGAATGTGTTTCAATATGGTGCAGTACCTCAAAATTAAAATTATTATGTAACATTCTAAGCGAAAATACTCCTATATATCTTGTTGTATAAATCACATAAGTAGCGAATATGTATAATGTATCTGAGCTAATATCAAAATAATGGCTTATCAATTCAAATTGATCTTCATTGACGACAACTTCATAGCCTTTAACACGAGTAATGGCTTCTGCCAATGACTCAGCTATATTAACGCAGTAACGCACATCACATAACTTGTCTTTATTACCACTATTATCTCCGAAATTTCCTATGCAGTCTGAATGTTTATTACTTTTGAAAATAAAGTGTATCTTTTTGATGTCTATGACTAATATGTTTGCCGTTTCCCTAGACAAAAATATTAGTTTATCTTGCTTTTTAGAGTAATATTGTATATATTCTGTTGAACGCAAACTATTACAGTATTCACATTCCCAAAACCCTATTTTATTTTTCTCTGTGTCTATAATAACTAAATTTTGGGGTTTATCAAGAAAAAATATAATAAGATAATTATTATAACGGTATAGTGCTGTTTTAGAGTAGAACAATCTTAGATAATCACTTTCAGGTACTTTTATAATACCGATACCATCAGGTCTATTATATATATAGTAACATTGGTCTTTATATAAACATGTTGATAGGTAAATATCGCTGATATTGTCGGGAATGGGATATTTATATATTATGGGCTTTAATGGGACATTATCTAAAATGTCGCCCTCATAGTCTTCATCGATTAAGTGCAGTTTGACTTCACTTAGATCTAAGTAGCAATTTAAATCTTTATTATCTAATTCTACGCAAAGAAGTAGATGAAATAATCCATATATATGATAGCACTGATAGCCTCCTCTATTTTTCGGTTTCAAATAAAGGCTAAGGTCAAGATTAATTCCACGTGTATATATAATTTTTTCGTTAGATAATCCATATAAGTAGTTAATTCCCCCTGTATACACACTTTCTATGTGGTCTATCTCACAGTTTAATAGATTGTCTCTTAAAGCCTCAGAGTTCTTTGTGTTATCTATTATTAACTTTACTAAGCGATCTATATCTTTTAAATTAATTGTCATAATGGTATAGATATTCTCATTATCCATATCAAATAACTTAACATGTACATTCCAACGAGTAATATGTATAATGGGTAATATTCTGTTAGCTACAGGATATAGAATGCCTACGTATAAATTACCGTCGCCTACTATTTGTTCTCTGTATAAGTATACGCCATTTAGTCCATCTATTATGACTACATATTCTGATGACGATGAAGAGTCATAGTATGTTGTGATGATATACCACTTGCCTTTTTCTGTCTTAATTATTACAGGGTTTTCGTCTTGAACGGGAAACCCTAATTTTCGAAACCGAATAGGTCTATAAGTTCCACTTTGAACATCTAATGTAAATAGTTCTACGCCATAAGACTGCCTCGTGTAGTAATTTATTACATTGTTTCTGCTATAAAAATATGTCTTAAGTGATCCCCTATCGACGCAATACATCATGTTATGTATTTCATGATAAGCTTTATAACTGATTTTATGGTATTTTCTATTGTCTCTAATGTAAGGCAGTTTGGAGTAAGGTGCGACTTTGATTTTCAATGTATGGAGTAGTTGTGAATTAAAAAACACATGAAATATACTAATTATAAAAACTTGGCATCGCACGAAAGGATGTACGATGACCCTGCGTGCTGTGAAACTCACGATGGGGACGTAAGCGCCTCTATCAATCTTTACTTTGTAGGTTTAGAACGCCATGAAGGGGCATATTCTGGTGGATGAGCGTAGCCTCACGAGTTACCTAAAAGGTCATCATGGGATGAATCAGGAATCCTAACCGTAAAATATTAGACACTCCCCAATTCTATAGATAAATATATAAAGCAAATAGTAATGTACGAAATAAGATGGTATGGGGACAGTTCGCGACAAGAGTCGTAGTTATTGTACGCCGCATTTCGTCCAGTCCGCCGTCCGCCACGCGAGCTGCTCAACGTTTTTTGATTGAGCAACCCACTTTACATAGATGGTATGAACAAGATAGGCAGATTCAGCTTTGATACGATCGGTGTTACTTTGAGCGACGTTCCACCTGTGTTGATAAGGTCTTGGACTGTCATTTTCATTGTGCTTTCAGGTGTCTCAGCATAAAAATTCACAATGGGTCTTCCTATTACAATGATTGGATACATACTAATTTTATTCCCGTTTTGATCTATACCATCGGGGTATAGGTTTATATATGTTTTCTGTACTCTATTAAATTCCGGACTATGTGTGATTGCGTTGGCTAGAACATCTGTAAATTCACCAGATATCGTCCAGAAATAGTTACTTAATGGGTGGTTGGCTTTAGTACCTCGACCTACTATCTTGTCCAAAAAGTCTGCTACACTATCTACACTGACCAACTCACTGACTAGATACTCCAACTCATCCTTATTAACCTGTTGATTTAAAGTCTTTATAGCTCTTTTAGTTATATCAGATATTAAGACTTTAGATTCGAAGTTAGCTATAAGTGTTGTTCTAAGAACGGTTTTGGCTCGGTCTTGAAGTAGCTCCACAAAATGGCTAGCGGTGGGATTCTTGGGGGCAAAAATTTTGCAATTCGAAATTAGTTTGCCAGTAGCTACATCTCTGAACAAGCTGAGCCTTATAAGGCTTTTATCTATATTGAAAAAGAAATTATTTTCTTCGTTTTGTATTTGGTATACTTCTTGTAAAGCATGTCTTATTTTTTCTAATTGTTCTTCGTTCTTTACAGGTGCATATGCAACGCGTTTGTTTAGTGGTATAATTCGAACGTAAGGGTGTTCTACGTCGTAAGTAGCGTTTCTAATCGCATTGTCTAATTGGTTTATTAAAATATGGATACCATCAGCGTTTGCCTTCGGTGTTGTAATCCTAACCTGATTATTGGATAGTATGATATTTAGTACAGGTAACTTTTGTAAAGCGGGTGCAACATGAAGTATCGATTCAAGTACTTTCAGAACTATTTTGTGAGAAATGCCACTAATAACTATCTCATACATAGAATCGTTGTTGGCTATAAGAACTATAGGCTTAAAGGTTATTCTTGATAATTCGGCTGCTAAACTAGTAGATATGTCCATTCTTACTATTTCGTTTGTAAGTACATAAACCCCGATCTTTTCACTCGTCAGTAAAACATTATTAGAGCTAGACGGATTTGTAATATAACCGAGTAGGGTTTTGGGGTCGTAATTTACATAGGAGCTATTGATGTATTTATTTTTAATGTATCTCGAATATTCTTTTCTTATCTCATATACTATTTTTAGTATAGCGTAGACCACTCTTGCAAACGATAGGTTAGTGCTATCTATGGGCACTCCTGTTGAAGTGTTTCTATCTCTCTTTTTGTTAGCATGTGCAGGTATAGAGGTGCTACTATTAAATAAAAACAGCATATTGTTCTGCTTTTGGCTTTGAATTATAGAACCAATTATTCTATTGATAGCCTTATAATGGTTTTGCAAGTGTGGTTTATCTAGATTTTTAGCTCGGTATATAATATCGCCCTCTATGAGACTGATATAATAGCTAATCTCTGGGTCTATGGTATTTACATCTTGACCAGTGTTTGGGTCTTTATATGTTTCTATGATTATGTTATTAAAAAGCCGATCGTTAGCAGCAACATATACTACAAACATGTCTATGAGATCTTTTACAATGGCGGCCTTAATATTAGGGTTATCCATATTGACTAATATGGATAGTGATAGGTTATACCACTCACTGGATAGTCGTATAGGTATAGCTAATACAGGCAGTAATTTATATATAATCTTTTCTGTTGTGATGCTTCCCATATTGATCCTAAGTGCTAAGCCTAAATCTATAAGCCATCTAAGAGGAGCATACACATTGCCAGAACCGAAATTGTCATAATAAACTCTTATAGTATGAACAGCCTCATCTACTATTATCTTACTTTCTATGTCTCTTGGTAGGCCATCGGAAAGTACAGAAAATCCGCATATAACTTTTAAGTCATCTGGTATATAGCTATTTGCTCGATTCCATATATTGTAAATTACTCTGTAGGCTAATACGCCGATAGGTACATAAGTCTTATAGTATCTTAACATATCGTTATAACACGATATGACTTTAAAGTTAGAATAAGACAGTATATTAGGATCCGTGTGTGTTTGATCTACAACGTATATTTTAGCGGTTGGGTTTATATTTAGTAACTTAGCCGAGAAACCGACCAGTATTATAAGTGTCCCGTCTAAATTATCTTCATTTATTGTTTGTGTTATATCAATATTTTTGGATAGTATCTTTATGGTAGGTTTTATGCCTTTTATATATTTTATAGTTTGTCTGATTGCGAAGCCTGCATATACAGATCCCTGTTGAGCAGGCATGAAAATGACAATACGCTGGTAAGTCAGTATGTCGTTGTAAAATTCATCTATTATATTATTCCAATAATCGCTTTCTAATGATAGCCAGAAATCAGAGTAAGATGCTTGTATGCCTTGCTGAATTAAGTTTGATAAGTTTTCTAGTTGTTTTTTGGCATTTTGATCACCCGATGCAAGAGCACGACTTAAATCAGGAGTCTTATAACTATCTAAAACTTGTTGTATAGCGCTCTTTCTGAATTCCACATCTAAACTGTTAATGTCTGAACTCTTGAACTGTATAATCTTCCAACTGTCATAAACAATCCCTGACAATGCCCGTGTATAGTGTGGTTTTTGGCTATATTCCACTGTAATCACAAAGAAATATACGAAATAAAACAAAGAGTTACTTTTTACATTTTTGTAATTTTAGATAGTATTTTGTTTAGGCTAAAACCAAGCCTGATAGAGTTGGGATGCTCCGAAAGAGGATCTGTGGAGTAGGCTCTGGCGGATGACCGTAGCCCCTACGGGCTACGTAAAAAACCATCCTGCGACGAAGCAGGAAGATCAACTACAAAAGGTTGAGCAGTCCGCTTTAGCCTTCTTCTGTTTCTTCTGTTTCTGCTGTCTCTTCGGTTTCTACTGTTCCTTCTTCGGTCTCTTCAGCTCCTTCAAAAGGGCTAGACATCTCAAAGTCAAAATCTTCTTCTTCCTCCTCTTCCTTTTGCTCGGAGGCCTTTATCATATCATCCCAATTAAGAAGCGTCTCAGGATTAGTAACAATGAATTGTAATATAGACTTCAAAACATTAACTAACTCCTCTTTATTGATATACTCTTTCTCCGTAATCATGCTAGTGATATTGTCCATAACGTCAGACAACCCGCTTATATGGTTTTGTACTGTTTCTAGTGCGACATTCATGGATGTAAGTTTGTTTATGGTCATTCCAAATATTTGGACTCGGACTAGATCTTCCTGATATGGTATTTTAAGTTTTTCGCATACCATATTAGTTACAAAGTCTGAAATTGACTTTTCAATACTTGTTGTAACGTAAGTAACGCGATTGTTGAATCTCTCGCTTTGTCGCATGCTTTCCCAGTAGGTGATTCTAGCATTGAATGCATCCACTGGCCATCCTATATCGTTTGATATATCTTCAAGAAGCTCCCTCATCTCGCCTCTATACTTGTCTAGCTTTTCAGTAAGCCTACTAGTGTCAAGAGGCTGTAAATTGCTGATATAACTCTTAAAATCTGGCAAAACTCGAATACTATAAGTAATCATCTGTAAGATATGTTGTAGGTTGGAGCGCACTCCAACAAGACCACCTATGTCAGCGTATAGGTTAAGTATTTCTTCTATTTGGTCAGCTAATGACTGAACAGTGTATTGAACAGCTGGGTACTCGTGCTGTAACAAGAAAACTAACGGATAAAGCAAATCACGCAAAGTCGTAAGACCTAATATAATGTCCTTTATAACATATTCTCTAAGTTTAGTTCTTGTAAAATAAAACAAAGGTGTAGATGCCCAAAATACAAAAGGTCGTATAAAAATTCTTTCTTCCTTAGTCAAAAAACTCTTATTTTTTGAACTATACATTCTAGTAAAGCTTTTTGCTCTTTTGGAATGTTCAAAGTTTTTACTATACTCTTCGTATTGTTCTTGGTTTAGATTAAATAAGTCTGTATAAAGCATTAGGTCAGGAACTCCGATTCTAAGAATACGAGAATCGGTTTTCTTCATAAAAACTATACCTTCGTTATATGTGTTTATAAGATAACCTATTTCCTGCATGTTAGTACCAACAACAGTGATAACACTTACAGGGTCGTAAAGATTATGTAGGTTATAATCTTCGTCAGACCAAAAAGAATAAGAACCGTAATAGATTATGTCGTTCATGATATTTTTTATGATTCTAATTATATCAACTTTTGCAAACCATTCTTCTATTATTTCTGCGGCTTTTTCTCTGTCGTCTTGATCCTCTATGTTTACAGTATAAGCGGGTTTATTATTGATGGATCTTGAAATGGCATCGGCTAAAAAACGGGTTGCCAGACCTGACACACTAAGCATATACATCTCGCTTAGCATGTCTAGAATAGCATAATACTGCTCTATAGTCTGTTGATTGTATAGTAAGGAAGGATAAGAAGTGGATGGGGAGAAAGCAATAGGCCGCTGCGGCGCACTAAACAATGTACGCGAACTCAAATAGTATGGCCCCCCACCACCAGTTATAAAACCATAACTACCACCAGAAGAATTGAGATTGTATAAAGTCTGAAAAAGGTAAGAACTGAAAAACCTCGTTAGCGACACATGGTAAATATACCAATATATTACTATACTCGATATACTTTCAAGAATGCCATCGTTACATAAATCATGAGGTCATAAATGCTATCAAAAATACTATACTTTACTTTTTCAATGTCTATGTCGTCTTTGATGTTATCAATACTATTAACTAGGTTTTTAATCCTTAAGGCTTTTATGTGAACCAAAGAAGCGATGTCGGATATTGAAAGCCTGTCGTATATCAAATCCGCACTATTATAATCATAATGCCTCTCTTGTATGATTTTATGGATATCACTTAATATTTTGTCCATATTTTTATAGTCATTACCGTTTAATAAGCTATGTATGTAAATGGAATATGTCATAATGTCTATCATGATATTCTCATCAACAGTTCCTCTTATACTATCACCAAAAAGTTTAGCGGTATTCATGATTAGCTTTGAAGGAAGACTATATATTAGGACTTTTACATCACCATCTCCGACCTCACCATACAAATTACTCTTAGCATTAGAAAGCGATATAGCCTTATGAAGCAAATCGGTTAGAGCAGCTTTCATCTTATAAGCGATAAGATTCGTACGGTCATGCATATAAGGTACTTTAGTAAGACTAGACTGACTTTGATCTACTTCCATATCATCATAATGGTACATGTAATCGGTAATCATCGAAAATACCGAACTCAGAGGCAGAAAGCCCGAATTTGTTTGGTAATTTTCTATAACTTTGCACCTGATGACCGAAGTACGAGTATCTGAGGTGCTGCTACAAAATCTGGACAAAGAGATTGTACTCCTATCCTACGACTATGAAAAAGACAAAGTCGAATACATAGGGGATAAGATAAAGCTATGGAGCTTTATTGTAACTATGTACATTTTAAATAGAAACATTAAGACCGAAAAAATGAACGAAAAGTTAGAAAACATAATAATACAACCTAAAATACTTGTTATATTTTCCAAGTCGTTAAAAAAGATTTTTTATCTTTGGCTCAAAGATCACGATTTACATTGTAGACTTATGATAAAATTGTACCCCGACATATACAATCCTAAGAAACTCCTAACATTTTATGGGGATAAATTGTATGAAAACGGAGATAATTTACAATAACTTATATTGATATAGCCAATTTGACATTTTGTAATCAATATTTTCTATAAATCTTTTATCTTGACTGATTACAAATAGTAATTCTTCATTTTTAAGGTGAGATACCTGACCTACTTTTTCTCCTTTTGGATTATAAATACCTATCTGGGCCCCAACATATCTCTTGTATGGATGTCGGAGAACTGCTACATAACCTTTTTCGCGAGCAATCTCTAAAAGTTCTGATTCGGTATGGAAACCTTCGTTGTTAAAGGAGAGTAGGATCACCTTGGCTCGGGCATTATAGATAATATTCCGAAGTGCTTCCTTTGCTTTGATACGAGAGTTGAAGGCGCTTTTACGTGTCTTTATGTCAGAACGTTTTTGAGCGACACCGTAACAAGTAGGAGCATCAAAAAGGACTAAGGTCTCCCAGATATGATAGTTTGCTAAATATGAATGCTGATTATAAGGTGGGTCTAGATACAGTAGGTCTACCTCATATTCTTTTACTATGTCTATGGCGTCGCCTAAAAGAGCTGTACCTTCACCTGGCAAAAGAGGCGGATACTCTAAGTGCAGGGGATTATACGAACGGGGTGCCCATTGTTTCAGAAATGCCATTTGAAGGCCTGTCGTGGAATCTACTTTATCTGCTGCTAGTATGAGGCTTGTCAACAAGATAGCTCGAAGCCGTTCATCACTATCAACAATAACATCTACTGCCTTTCGGATACGTTCTATACGAGCAGCATTAAACGGCTGAAAAAAGCGTGCCTTGTAAGCATAGGTTTCTGTAAACCAACCTTCTTCACCTGGAAGGTTGTTAAGATGATCCAAAATGGGCTTGATACGTTCTGGCGAATACACTCTTGCATCACTTTCTACAAGAGCCTTAGCTAAGATATAAGCATAGTGAGCATAATCCCCTGCGATAATCTGAAAACCTTTTGATTTGAGAGCGTGTGCTACACGAGCACTGCCTGAAAAAGGGTCTAAAACCGTTTGCAATGAATCTACTTCTGTGAGTCTATCTACTACTTGCAAAATCCAAGTGAGAAGGGCGCGCTTTGAACCGAGATACTTGATCACGGACTGCTCAATATTTTACGATTAAGATTCCTGCTTCATCGAAATAAGTGGTACTCAATAGCTACCTGAAATCCATAGTACGACGAAGCAGGAATCTCAAATGAAAAAGGTTGAGCAGTCCGCTGCATTGGTATATTTATATAAATGTTACTTAATCACAAAAAACCTCCTATTCGTATATCAAAGTTTTTCAAAGTAATTCTTCCTAAATCCATATCTGAAGCGCCGAGTTTTAAATCTATCAAATCAACTATTATTGATCGCCAGATTATCTATCAACTAAATGGTACTGCTGATACGATCATATTCTACAAAAAAGGTAACCTAAATATGTACAATAGACCTGAAAAAGCACAGAGTCAAATACAAATAGAATACTTAAAATCTAATATGCTGCCAAAGCGTATAAAATATGTTAGTGAAAATCATGATTTCTTAATATATCTTGCCGATGAGTTTATATTTATAGTATATTCAAAAGATGATAATGGCCCCAAAGATTCTTGGACTTGGAATATATTGCTATATAATACTAAAAATAATAGCTGGTCAGAATACAGCCGAACATTTGACAAATCTTATGGTGGTATTTACGGATTTTATTACATAAGAAAATGTAGGAAAGTGATTTTCGCAGTTGGTAAAACAATATTTTCAGATGAAGTTTTTCATAACGTACATAATACAAGAAGGGGATTTAAATTACAAGACTTCTACTTTATATGTCTCGACAAACCTAAAAATGATTTACACTTCTATAGTTCTTATGGTTTTTTATATATATACTCGTATTTAAAAGAATACATAGAAGCTAAATATGATGGTAAGTGTGACCAAATACTACAAGCGATTATAGATTACACTATAGATGTAAATAATGGTGTAATATACATGGTTTGCAGATCTACATGCTATTCAAATGGAAAGTATAAAGCAAGTATCATAACCGTGCAATATAATGTTTGTACAGATAATAGTTTCAAAAGTTTTGGGATAGAAGCACCTATCCCAATGATAAAAGATGTTTCAGATTGCAAGAATATACTTCTATATTTATCCAACAAGCGACTTAGGAGTAAAGGCATGCCAAAGTATTTGCCTATGTACCTATCTAGTGAGTTTTACGACTTCATGAGTAATAAACTTTTTCATGCTGACATGATTTTTAGCTCACACTCAAAGCCATTAGTTAGGGATAAGCATTTCAATCGGGTTTCTACTGTTTTGGCAAAGCTTGAGTCACTAAAGTTTTCAGCTCATATACCATTACAAGAAGACATGATAACTATGCGTGGCGGGTATAATAACAAAGTACTAGCTGTATTGCTCATTTGCGATTTATGCATAGTCGGACTGCTCAATTTTTAAGGTTGAACTTCGTGCTTCAGGGCATAAGAACTGTTGAAGTCAAGACTTGCGAAGTCAATTTCTAACAGCGGGTAGTCAAAGTTTCTGAACTACCTCAAGTACAAAGCGGAATGGTATGGAAGAACCTTCATTCAGGTAGACCGCTTCTTCCCATCCTCAAAACTTTGCCACAGTTGCGGTTACAAAAACGGAGACTTGGCATTACATGACAGGACGTGGTGCTGCCCTTCGTGTGGTGAAACGCATGACAGAGACGTCAACGCGTCTATAAATCTCTGCTTCGTAGGGCTAGGACGGCCCGAAGTTACGTACTTTGAGCAGGCTCTGGTGGATGACCGTAGTCCTCATGGGCTACCTAAAAAGCCATCCTGCGACGAAATAGGAAGCTCAACCTCTTACGGTTAAGCAGTCCGCCATTATAAGTATATTTACACATGATTTTTAATGTTCAAAATAAATTACCTAAAATAAGACTAAAACCATATCGCAAATATTTAGTCAACATATCAGAATTTTATTTTGACCACAAAAGTGCCATTATTCTTGGAAACAACATTATGCCTGCATACAATAAACTTATCGCTGTATTTAAAAACACTATAGTCGTAATAAAGAGTCAAAACAAAAAATATCTAAAGTTGCTGTTCGGCATGCTATACAACAATACTATAAACTCCTATAAGGATATAGTACATAACAATATGAGTAATAAAATATACGAAATATTAGAGGATTTATATGATGCCAATGAAGAGTTCAAGGATGAAGAAACTCACATTACTATATCAGATAAGGGAATAATCGCGTATTTAGTAAAAGAAACGCAAATTTTATGTTACAAATACACAAAATACTGGCGCAAGGACAAGACAATTAATTTATTAGGTGAAAATGAAAAACTGGAAGAGGAAGATCACGGGAAGTTTATAAATGACAGATATTACGTTTTTTACAAGCAATTCCTAGAAGACGCAGAAATTGATGAAGATTATGAAAACGAAGAATACGAAGATGAAGATTATGAAGATGAACTTGAACACAAAGAGGAAACCGATGTAGTTAAGATATATGATATACATACAGGAAGTCTTATACATAAGGCAATTACATGTTCGCAGTTGCAAGACGGGTACTATAGGCCATTTGAACTCGTAAGCGTAGACTATCCAATTCCATTTTTTATGAAGGACAAAATAGTATTAAGGCCTGTTGCACTTGTACTCGATAATTGCGGTATCTCGAACGTCATTATTAAATCAGAAAATGGTAATAAGACCATAAGAACATATCCATTAGAACATGTACAGTCTGTAATAGCATTCTTCTATTCAGATAATAGTGCTATTGCCTTGACCGAATCATCTATTTTTCTATACGAAACACACAATGATTCAATAAGTGTGAAAACTATAAATATATCACACAAAATAGATGTTAAGAAATGTTTATACTATAAATATCAAAACTTTCTTGTTATACACGATAGCAAAAAACAATTTATATCCATCTACTATAGTGCTGATAAATCTAAATACTACTATGAGATTATTCACTCGGAAAAAAACACATTAGAAAAACCCGCTGTGGTAGGATATATTATAAGTACTCAAAATACATCGGATTGTATAGGATTAATTCTGTATTCCTTAAAAGGTACGCTATCTATAATAGCATATGACAGTAATAGCGATAGAATTAAATATGAGCAAACTCAATATAATGTCACAGGATTAAACAAAGAAAGTAAGATAAGTCTCTTGAAAGTAATGATTGCGAGATTGATAAAAAATAATTATACTTTGAAACTATTAGACGAAGTTAGTTTTTTGAAACAGTTCAATAGCATATATAAAACCAAAGAAGATGCTGAGCTTGATGTAATCATTGGTGATAGAATCAGCGCGTTCATGAACTATTATTCATCTTTCATACAGTTGCAGGTTCAACAACATTATAACTTTAAAAATCTAGATTCAGATTCACGCATCTGGGAGAAACAGGTAGATGATTGTAATTGTATTTATGAACAGCCTTGCTTGGTCAAATTGATCGACCTATAAGGTTATTGTTGAGATGGCCATCCTTTTATACTGAACAATGGATGAAAGTACTATACTTCGTTTTTGTCGCCGCTAATTGCTTTCATGATTTCCATACCTAACCATGCATCAAACTGTTTTGTTAAAAAAGTTTTTGCATCTTTACATATAAAGTATTCTACTGGTTTCTTGTTTCTTTCGTATTTACGAACTGCTTTAACGAAGGTTTTTGCATCAAAACATGGAGTAATGGTGTCCATGTCCCTAAGTTTTTTATCAACGCCACTCAAAAATTCACTCATTTTGTTTTGGGTTGCAATCTCTGAGCGCCATATAAAAGGATTGACACTCGTATAAACATCAGGCTTTGCATGAACCAAATACTTGACTAAAAGATGATAACTATCATCTTTGATACCAATAAATTCGTATAGAAGCTCTCGTTTTTCGTCGTTTTTCTTATACTCTAACGTAGATGTATCAAAGAAAAATTTATATCCATCTATTTCTATGGGCATTGACTTGAAAAGATAATCAGATTTCACGTAAATAAAATCTTTTGATTTCCACAGAAGTTGTGTGTCTAGATTGGGGTTTTGAATAGATTCGTTCGTGAATAGCTGTTTAGGTACTGTTAAGAAGCCGAGAGATGTACCATCAGGAGACAGAAAATTTGAAAAAAATTCGTATAACTTGTTTAATAATGCTATTTTGAGCTTTTCGGATTCTGATGGGTCTGATGTCAGCTTTGCAACTTCCTCATCTAAAATTTTGAGCAGTTCGGGAACAATAACGTTTTTAGCGAACTCTAACTTTGCTCTGTGTGCTTTTGCCCAACCTGTGTTCGGATTAGCAAAGTACTCGCTCGCATCTTTAGTCAAAAGCTGGAGAAGTGGATGTTCTGCGATGCTCATAAAACAACATATTCGGTCGAAACGCAAGGCAAACAATGATATCCCAATCCCTGTTCACGTATCGCTAAGTCTTATTTTGCGTTTGCAAAGTAGACAAGATCTCAATTCGTATATTTCTATGTGATTGTGGACTGCTCAACCGTAAGTGGTTGAGCTTCCTGTCTCATCGCAGGATGACTTTTTAGGTAGCCCGTATAGGCTGCAGTTATCCACCAGAGCCTATTCCATAGGCTCCCCTCCGTGGCGCCCTAAACCCTACGATGGTGCATTGTCGCCTACAAAAAATACTGTTGAAACTAACAAAAACTTTTAATTCTTCGTACAATGCACAACCTTTTACAGTTGGGATTGTTGATTATATTTCGACTAACTTAGTATATTTACATAGCATGCGCCACAAACCGACACTAAAAGCATACAAGTATCGTATTTATCCTACTGATGCGCAGATGGTATTCTTTGCTAAGACTTTTGGGTGCTGTCGGTTTGTCTGGAACAAAATGCTGAACAAGAAGCTACAAGCTTACAAGAAAAAAGAACGTATCCCACAAGATACACCTGCCAAGTACAAAGACGAATTCCCGTTTCTCAAAGAAGTAGATAGTTTTGCGCTTTGCAACGTACAACTGCAGCTTGAGAAAGCATTCAAAGACTACTTCAGAAACAGAAAGCAATTCAAGTTACCCAAATTCAAAAAGAAAAGAGACAAACAATCGTACACTACAAACAATACGCACAACTCAATAAGATTGGATTTTAAGAAAGGGTTTTTGTATCTGCCAAAACTAAGAGAAGGGGTAAGAATTGAACTACACAGAAGTTTTGATGGCAAAATCAAATCTGTTACTGTAAGCAGAACGAATGACGGTAAGTATTATGCTTCCATTTTAGTAGAAACTGTGAATCGAAGAAACAAAGTTGTGGAGCCTAAAAGCAAAGCCTGCGGGGTAGACTTAGGTTTAGAGCATTTTGCTACTGTTACCAACGACTTCGGGAGTTATAAAGTTGAGCATCCGAGGTACCTTCTGAAAGCTGAGGAACAGTTAAGAAGACTGCAAAAGTCTTTCTCACGAAAACAAAAGGGTTCAAAAAATAGCGAAAAGGCTAGGCTAAGGCTGGCCAGGCAGCACGCGTACATCGCAAACGCTCGTAATGACTTTCTGCATAAGTTGTCTAAAGCCATCATTGACGAAAACCAAGTCGTGGTGTTGGAGGACATCAACGTGAAAGGACTACTGAAAACAAGACTTGCCAAGTCTGTTGCTGACAGCGGATGGTCAAAGTTTCTGACCTACCTCAAGTACAAAGCGGAATGGTACGGGAGGACTTTCATTCAGGTAGACCGATTCTTCCCCTCCTCAAAACTTTGCCACCGCTGCGGGTACAAAAACGATGACTTGACACTAAATGACAGAACGTGGTGCTGCCCTGCATGTGGCGAAACACACGATAGAGACGTAAACGCCTCTATCAATCTCTACTACGTAGGGCTAGGACGGCCCGAAGTGAAGCCTGTGGAGCAGGCTCTGGTGGATGACCGTAGTCCTCATGGGCTACCTAAAAAGCCATCCTGCGTCGAAACAGGAAGCTCAACCACTTACGGTTGAGCAGTCCGCTTCTGTCTTACAAGACTCACGAGAGGGTGGACTTCGAGGTGATTTTGTTATAACATTTCGCAAGTAAATGAAGTATTTCTTACCTGCTTCGAAACAAAACTTGTCGCCTGAAAGAGCGATTACTTACATTTGATAATCCATTTGTTGCTCTACAATCATAAACATTTTCTTGACAACACATTCTAGCATGGTCTCTTGACTTTCTGATACGAATAAATCGCCTTCTACAAAGACTATTGTGCCAGGCTTCAATGCTAATAAGTAATCGTCGCCCCTATAAACCTCATATTTACATTCAAGAGGTGATGTAGTATCAACATCATCTTCATCAAATGAAGTGTTATCAGAGTAAATTCTAAAAACAATAACGTCCTTTACATTACCTACATGCATTATTGCACTTTCTTGTAACCTACCTACTGCTATGATTTTGCTGTACATAATATATTGTATGAATTGTTCAAGCTGCGTTACCAAGTGTGCCGTTGTCGAAATCGTAAGTGGTCAGGGATCTTTTGAATAAAGCTAATAATACTCACATCAATCCGAGAATAGATAAAATCCGTCTTTTGGCTAACTCACAGTACTCACTTTCAATTTCTATACCTACCCCAATCCTATTCAACATGGCTGCTGCAATCAGTGTGGTGCCGCTCCCCGCAAATGGGTCTAAAACAGTATCGCCCACAAAACTAAAAAGCTTGATGCAACGTTTAGGCAGTTCAATAGGGAAAGGCGCAGGATGACCGATTTTCTTTTTGCTCTCACCTTTAAATGTCCAAAGTCCATTTGTCCATTGTATAAATTCATCACGCGTTATATCTGATTTTCCGCTTCCGCTTACTTTACGCCATTGTTTTTTGTATAAGACTACAATCAATTCAACAGGAGCAATTACGAATGGGGCACTTGCGCTCATCCAAGATCCCCATGCAGTTCGTCGTGAGATATTTCCTTCGTTCCATACGATTGTAGCATGATACTGAAACCCTACCTGCTTTGCAATAGTTGTAATATCAGCTCCTACACTCTGCTGCCCACCTTTGTTTTTGTCTAAAGGAATATTTAGACATAATCTGCCATCATCTTTTAGGAATTCAAAACATCTACTCAGCCACTTTCGCGTGAATTCCAGATATTCGGAATATGATATATCATCTTTACTAGATTCATATTGAGTACCCACATTATATGGTGGTGATGTAACAATCAAGTCTATACTGTTAGCTTCTATAGCGTTTGTTGTCAAAATATCGTCGTTTATTAGTTTTAATCTATCAGTCTTATAAAATACTTCGCCCATCTTCTGGTTTGCTATCGCTTTGTATGACAAAATTACAAAAATATCTAAAAAGCATCTTGTTACGAAACAGGAAGCTCAACCTTTTACGATTGAGCAGTACCGCTGGTACGCAGCAGTTTCGATTCGAGTAAGATTTTGTATATTTTTATTAAAACATGAGGGGTGAAGTACTAAGTAGAAAAGAGCATGTAGTGACTTCTCGTGACAGCAGTAAAGGGAACAGCGGTTTCATAACATTAGAGTGCTTATTAGCATTTGATACTGATAAAGACAAAAAGAAGGTGCTAGACCTCATGCGCAAGTTTTCGTCAATGGTCAGGTTGGCTTACAAAAAACTTTTGGAGAAAACGGAAGGAGAAGCCTTAAGAAAGCTGTTGTCTATCAAATATGGCCTCAATGCCCGGTATTCAACTGCTGCTATCGTATTGGCAAAGCAAGCGTTAGACTCTTGTCTGGAAAGAAAACAGAATCCTAAGAAGCTGATTTTTGGATCACGAGCGCTTTTTGAACAGTTGAAAAAGAAACATCTTACAGGTGCAAAGCGTGAGAAACTACGACAAAAATGGGAAGAAAGAAGATATGGAATCTTGTATTCAATAGGCCAAAAAGCATCAAAAGGCAATCTGAACCTTAGGCTGGTCAATCTGGAAGGTCAGTGGCATCTGAGAATCAACTTAGGAAACGGCGAGTATGTGTGGGCGAAGGTGGTTCGGTCAGCAAAAAGAAAAACAGACAAGTGGATAGGTTTCATCAGCGACATAGAACATGCCGAGAAGACAAACGACTGGTTCCCATACACAGTACGACTCAAACTCAGAAACGGGAAAATCTACGCACAGTTCAGTAGAGAAGAGAAGTTCCCCGAAGTAGCCATCACAAAAGACAACGGTGTCATAGGGATTGACATCAACGCTTATCCTTTCCATTTAGCAGTAGTTCATACGGCAAAAGATGGTAATCTAGAAAAATACGAGAAAATCAGATTAGACAATTTACTAAAAGGCAGTGCAGAAAAAAGAGCGTACTTAAGTTGGCAAATAGCCCACCAAGTGGTAGAGATCGCTAAGAAAGCACAAAAAGCGATCGTTATAGAGAATTTGACGCGACTTCCTAAGGGTAGAAGAGGAGACGGGTTGTCTAAGCTAAGACAAAAACTACAAAAGTGGATATACAAGGCGTTACTGCAAAAGATTGAGCTTGTGGTAAGGCGAAATGGCATTCAGATCATCAAAGTCAATCCCGCCCACACATCAATCATTGGCAAGCTCAAATATGCACCGCTTTACAATATAGATAAGGACACAGCTGGTGCTTATGTAATAGCCAGAAGAGGACTTGGATTCAAAGAACGCCTACCTAAAAACTACAGAGAGCTTTTAAAAGATACAGAGTTTCTGTCTTACACGATAGCAAAAATTGAAGACAAGATTGCTAATCTCAAACAAGAAATACGAGAAGAGAAAAACGAGTACAAACGAAACAGACTAAAAAGTGTTCTTTGGAAAACGCGAAAAGAATTAGACACGTTTCTCATACCCTTCATGGGAAGCGGGGAGAGCGAGTCAACTACCCAACAAACCGTCAACCGTAAGATGGAACGGGTGCGGGGCCTTACCCATGTAAGGCAAAAAAGCTGGCAAGTTCTCTCCGTAGCCTTTGCCTTCTCCTGTCTTGAGAGTTTCAGAGACCTCTCTCCCTTGAAACGAATTCTGATTTCAAGGGATTAGGCTGGAGTGGCAAACAAGGCTAGTCCCTCCCATTTAGGTCAGGGGACGATCTTTCGATTTTGACCTACATCTCGGAAAGCATTTTAGTATATTTACTCATGCGTGCAACGCAGGCAGAACGTATAAAAACATTTATAGATGAACTAAATATAGACACCACTCAAGTGTATAACATGAATAATAAAAATGAAATATTAGAATATACAAGACAAAAATATATAGAATATGTTAAGAAGAATAAAGGCAACAATGATAGTATATTTAAAACAATAAATGAAGTTTGGTCTGGAATACGAAAAGACCCAGAGATATTATTCAACTTCATTCTTAAGAACAGAGAAGCTGAACTTCCTAAGACAAATCGGCGCAGTTATAAAAACCAGACTAGAACGTATCATTCCGAAGTTGACGCGAAGAACAAGGCAAAAAGTTCCAAAACAATCGTAGAGGAATTCATTATACAGGATGATAACACTATATTTGATAAGATCATAGTCCCCATGACACTGAAAGAAATATACAGGGGTGGTAAAAAAGTCATCATACTCAAAAATAAAGACATATTAGAGTTTGAAGTTACACTATATAACTTTAATGAGGATATACAGGTCGTAAGCAGAAACAATATGTTATATATTGTGAGCATAAAGGTAAACGATAGTAAATGGTGGTTGGATGATAAGATGAATCTACATACGACGGTATCCGTTCCATTATATGATTGTATGCTTGGTTGTATTACAGCTATTGAGTATCTTGATGGTGAAACGATGAAGATAGATATTCCGAGCGAGACTTACGATGCTATACAACTGAGCGGTCTCGGATGGCCAATAAGACAAAATAAGAGAACTGACCTTATCCTACATATCAGTATTGAATTTCCTAAAAATATATCAGAATATGAGAGAGAGATAATAAAAACATTACAAAAGATAGAAAAAGTCAAAAAGCTCAATTCTGGTTTTAACACATAACAATCTTGTGTTATTCTAGTGAGCTGGATTGCATTGACAAAAGAAAAGCTAGAATTAAGAAGCACAATATCCTACGTAGGTAATAAAAGTTTGCCTTTACTACGATTGTTTCGCTATAAAGAGGCTTTCTCACTTTCATTTGTGCAACAAATAATAAATGAATTAAAACTTTCCGACTCGGATTTAGTTCTGGATCCTTTTTGTGGGATGGGAACAACTCTTTTGGCATCGGGGTTGCATGGTATTTCAAGTATAGGTATAGATAGATCCCCTCTTGCAGTGTTCATTTCAAACACTTTGCCTTTACTACTTACAATAGAACCTTTATATCTTAGAGAAACTTGTCAGCAGTTAATCGCACTTTTGGAAAATCAACCATTAGCTTCTATTGCTGACGATGTGCCTATTATTAAGATTGCTTTTCCACCCGATGTTTTGACAGCTCTACGTAAGCTGAAATCAGCAATAGATAAGCTAAATACACCCATGCGTGACATCATGACATTACTTTTTTTATCTATACTAGAGGATTGCAGTTATACTTCTAAGGATGGTCAATTCTTACGGTTAAACCGAAACAAAAATGTTGCAGAACCAATTAAGTTGTTAGAAAATAAGATTTATGAGGTTGAAAGGGATCTATATTTAGTTGAACAGTGGGGATGGCGTAGCAAGTGGCGTAACCCAGTAGTTATGCAAGGTGATGCCAGACAAATGTCTCAATATCTACCACACATAAGTCCCACAGCAATCATTACGTCGCCACCGTATGCTAATAGATATGATTACACTCGTTCTTATTCAATAGAACTTTGTTTTGGCTTTGTACGAAACTACGAAGAATTGAAAGCCTTACGATCTGATATGCTTCGTTCTCATATAGAGGCTCGTGTTAATCCAGACGAGTACCCAAGTCATTACATTGCACAAGAAATAATCAAATCATTAGAACAACGACGTTCAAACCTAAATAATCCTCGTATTCCTCTTATGCTGAAAGGTTATTTCGTAGACATGGAATTGGTTATCAAAGAGTTTGCACGCATTTTAGCACCTAAGTCATGGGCTGTTATGGTAGTAGGTAACGTGCGTTATGACGGGGAAACAATACCTGTTGATACAATTCTATGTGATATTGCTGAAAGTGTAGGATTTGATGTAAAGGCAATATGGATTGCACGATACAAAGGAAATAGTTCGCAACAAATGAAAAAGTACGGTCGTCTGCCAGTAAGAGAAAGTGTGCTTATATGGCGAAAAAGAACAAAATAAAAATTTGAAAGTTTAGTATTTTATATATTGCTTATCTTTTATAAAAGTTCCACTTCACTTTTACATTACGATTTTTCTTTTCACGAGATTTACGCACTATAAAAAGATACTTGAAACCACGTAAATAGAAGTTATGTTGTAATGCTTTGCTTTGCCAAAATGGTGTATTTGATGTTTGATTTCGTCTGACTACGCATATTATATCAACAGGCTCAAAGTGTTTTGTAAGGTGTTCGTAAATCTTAAACCCTACTGGGACAAAAGTTTTTTTAGCCCACTGGTCGCCTATAAGCCAACCGAGCACTGCTCCTTCTTTCATTACCCTATGGCACTCTATCATTACTTTCTCAAGCTCGTCGTAAAACCTTTCCTCATTAGCTGGGATGTGCCCGATGTTATCAGGGTGTTCATTATATCGGATGTTGTCTCCATAAGGTGAATCCACAAAAACTAAATCCACAGTATCATCTTCTACAGGTAGATTTCTTGCATCCGCTTGTATGATATCCTCTCTCGTCGGTACTATATCAAAAGCGATAACACGTCTCCTTTCTTCTTTACATACATCAATAGTAGTCCCAGAGCCAGCCATAGGATCAAGCACCAGATCACCAGGCTTAGTGTATCGCCAAATCAGATTGTATATAATAAATGCAGGTGTAACACCAGGATACTTATTATCACCCTTATGCGTAGTGCCATAACTCTGCTTATAATAATCCCAAAGGGTAGTGGATATTATAGCAGGCCTATAATCTTTATCTACATAATCTTTGCTCTTGTTTATACCAGAATTACCGCTAAGAGCGGATACGATAGCATTCACGCCTTTATGTGTTAGATAATCTTTCCATGATATGCCAATTCTATTAAAGAAAGCTTTAGTGTTCTTCAGTTGCTTTATTTCGCCCGCTACTTTGACTTTTACGTAGTACGGATACTTGCCATTGAAAAGAGACAAATTAGGTTCATACCGCCCTTCTGTTACGGCTACGAATACTCCATGCAAAGTATCAGTATCCAAATTGTAAAGGAATATGTAGTCTTCTGGATTTATTGCAAAAACCTTATAACCATAAACTACGCTTTGTGGAAACACTAAATTGTCTAACATAGTTTTCTCACTTTTATCCGTACATACAAGTATGAAACCCATTCGACCGTTATGCAGTGCTGAATGTATTTTGTTTAAAGGTGTCATGTTCCTGTGCTTCCAAAACCCGCGTCGCCTCTCTCCGTCTGCGACAAATCATTTGTCTCGTATAACTCGATGTTAACAGACTTGACAGCCACCATTTGAGCTATACGAGTTCCTGGTTCAATCACTAAATCATCGCTACCTAGATTAAGTAACTTGACCTCTACATCCACAAATTTATTAGAATGTGTAATAATCTCATTAAAAACTAAAACCCTATTTTTAGTACTAAATCCACTTCTAGCTCTTACATGCACCTCTACATTTTTAGGCACACGAACCTTTATACCTGTAGGTATAGTTGCCGACTGCCCTGAAGGCACAACTAACTTCTTCTTGATGTACGCTCTCAAATCCAAGCCACTTGCTAACTCACTACCAAGATAAGGCTCAAAGTTTTTCTCAGCTTTGTAATACAATACTTTATCTTCCAGTTTATCCATGTCTTTATCAGCTTTTCTCCAATCTCGTACGACCAGCCCAAAACGCAAAATAGCTATAAGGTCTAACCATTCAATGTTGTAAGTCTTTTTACTAGTGTTGTAAAACGCAATCATCACGTTACCACGATAATCAGCATCAACTGTGCCAGGTTCATTTATCACGATGACGCCGCTTTTGAAGAGCTTATCGTTACCGAAAACTAAAAGTTCCAAGTCTTTGTCAAATTGAAACTGAAAACCTGTATCGTACAAATAAAGTTCTTTAGGGGCTATAGAAATATCCTTATTGGAATGTATATATAAAATTCCAGCGCTATAAACAAATGGGTTTTGATAGTTATTTTTGTAGTAAGCTTCCATTTGTATTGAAATTAAAAAATCGAAAAACTGTGATTAAAAAGATATACGATGAGATGATTCAATCACAATGTCGGCAGCATCCGACGTACCAGATGCAGAGTAGACGCAATAGATGACTCTTGGGGTAACGTTCTAATGGACTTTCTATTATACTCATAATCATGATATGCATTACTTTTATTGTATGCCTCAAAAATTTTCAAGCCAATAAATGTAATCTCTTTTCCAAATTTTTTACTAAGCAGCCGTAATACTCTATTGTCAATACTTATTATCTTATTAAGGTCATGCAAAATGCTAGACACTTTACTCTTTAAAACACTGGTTTCAAACTTCCAGACTAATATAAAAGAGTTATGACTACTAAGTAAGCAGTCGATTTTGCATTTAAAAAGATAAACTCTATACTTTTTGGGATTAGTTGATTTACATCGGGAAAAAACTAGTGAATATAATTCTTCTGTATCGTAATCTATATAAAGTGCGTAATCAAAAAAACTAAAGTCTTCGTTAGAACAGATATAAATCTGTACCTCTTTTTCTAATTTATCTTTTAGGTGCACGTTTTTAACTTCATCGGTTACGTCAATGGCTACCCAGTTTGCGTCATTACTTTCAGACATTCTATCCAAAAGTAAATCCCTGACAACTTTAGCTTCAATCACATTAATATCACGGCAAATGGTGCTATCATCTGAATTATTATTCTCTATGCATTCTACATAGTATCTGTTTACTATGTTCATTTTTATCAATCTATTTTTATTCGCACAAGCAAGCATTTTATCAGAAGCTCTAACGAATAAAATATTATCAAAACTTTTTAAACTAAAATACCCGTATGGGAGTATAGCATAAAGTTCATTATGACGATATAAAGCAAATCCACTCCAACTGCGGTTAGATTCTTTAACAATAGTGTAATCACCAGCAGAAATTATTACCGAGTACAAACGCGATTGAGATATATCGTATTTGCTATCAAGCTTATACTTACCGTTTGTCAGAATTGTAGTTTCTCCAAAATCAATTTCATGAGTATAACTAGAAGTTACTAACGTTACTTTCCTGTTTATTTGAAACATAATCGCAAGTTCATTATCTCGGCAAATAGCAATAAGGCTAATTGCGACTTCAAGTACGTGTGTAGTTATACTTGCACCTAAATATAAACTAATATTAACCACATATTTATCGTAAAAAACTGAATTCGCAATACTGGTGTCTATGCTGCTATTTACATTTATATCGATGTGAAATTTATCTAAATACTCTATATTTTTTATCTCTTCATAATACCTATTATTCTTTGATAGACTTAATATGATTTCTTTTATTTTTTCAATTGAACACTTTTGCTCATATATTTTTTCTGTTATTAAGTCAATAACATGGATAACTATTTCATTGCCAGTAGCCATCAGAGTTACAATAAAGGAATTCGCGATTGGCATGCTTTGAAATAAATAAAATACTGAATTACTAAAATAATTGCGTGAGTCATATAATAGCTTACCCGTACCGATATTTACGATTGAAATTGACTCACTTTCTTCATGTAGTAAATATACCTGACGATTAGGTGTCTTGAATATACATACATCGCGATGAAGCTTAAAGTTGTATTCATAATCTGATAGTATGATTTCATAATCATTTTTTACATGATCATATAAAGGTACGATTCGCAAAACGTTATCTTGAAACGAGTTAGTGTAGTAAGCAATAAGATTGTTTTTGCTGTAATAAAAAGATGCAATGCGTTCTTTTTGTATATAATAATATGGTAGCGGATATTTTTTTGAAACTTCAGATTGTACGTTATGAGCCTCATCTGATTTATACAAATAAGAGTGGCGGATGGAATGAGCTACTTTACATTCGGGCAAGCCTTTCCGCAAATTATTCAGAAACACAGGAAATATACAAAACTATTTACAAAATCGTACAGACTGCTCAACTTTCAAACTTTGTTCAATCGTGATCTGCGTCTTGATTTAATCGCAAAATTGTAAATCAAATATGGTTAGGACAACCTGAAATGAATCCTGTGAGGCAGTCTCTGGTGAATGACTGTAGTCCCTACGGACTACCTAAAAAGCCTTCCTGCGACGAAGCAGGAAGCTCAACCAAAGAAGCTCAACCAAAAAGGTTAAGCAGTCCACTACAACACAACATTAATAACTCAAAATTTTGGTATAATACGACGCACTAGATGCAGGTCACAATCAATAGATGTATCTGTTGTTGCCGATACTCTAATGGACATTCTATTGTAGTGAAAATCATAATACGCTCTTAATTCATCATAAGTTTCAAAAACCTTTAAATCAGTAAACGGATTCCCTGTATTCCATTTTTTGCTGAGAAATCTTAATATCTTACCATAATTCCCATTGAACGGTCGATTATTCAGCACGACGCCAGTTATGTTTGTCGGGTATTTATCGGTATCAACCCCAAATTCCCTAACTAGTCTAAAAGAGTTACGTTCACTAATTAGCTCAGCAATTTTGCATGTGAAAAGACCAAATTTAGGTTTTGTATATTCATACCATCCACCACCTGCCCTTTCTAAACACCTAAAGTAAGTTAGTATATAAACTTTTTCTTCTTCACGATCTATATAGTACGCATAAAGTGAATATACAGGGCTATCATTAGAACAGGCATAAGAACGAATGAATTGCTCTAACTTATCTTTTAAGCTTACACGCGTTAATATACCATTCGTACCAGTTATATCTATAGCGACCAATTTTTTATCATCGTTTCTGCGTGTAATACCTGTAACTAGTTCTCTAATCACTTTGGTATCAATGAATTCAATAGTTAAAGTTGAATCATTATGCCGGGAATAGTATTTGCTTGTCTTGTTAAATCCAATAAATCTATCTTTGCTTGTAGCTGCAAGTAGCTTATCATACAATCTAATAAATATAATATCTTCAAAATTATCTATATTCAGATATGAAATTGAGAAGCGAAAATTTGGTTCATTTTTATAGTATAAGGTAACTTTGTCTCGTGCATGGTTGGATTCGCTAATGACGGTATAGTCACCAAAAAAGGCTATTACTGAATACAAATGAGATTGAGATATATCATATTTATCGTCCAATTTATAACTATTTTCCATCAAAACTGCACTTGAATCAAGATTAACTTCGTAATTATAAGAAGGCGTTTTTATGTTTAGTTTATCATTTATTTGTAAGCTGACTATAAGTTTTCTGTTTTGAAAAGTGGCAACAACGCTAAGAGCGTCTGTAAGGAACTTACTATCACCTGTCTTGGTACTACTAAAATACAGAGTAATATTAACTACGCATCTATTGTAAAAAACCAGATTATCAGTATTATTTTCAATATTACTTACTACTGTATAGCCAAAAGACAAGTGGTCTAAATTTTTCACAGATTCTATTTCTTTGTAATCTTTATCATTACCTTCTAGTAAGTTTAGTAGAGTATCTATTATTTTTTCAATCGGATACTTTTTCACATATCTTCTTTCTTTTATTAGATCAATAACACAAATGACGATCTCTTTAATATCAACCATTACAACTAAAAAGAAGGTATTGGCAATTGGCATACTAAGAAACCGAAGGGATGTAACTTCACTAAGATCAAGCAGTAAAGTACCTTTACTTACATTGCCAATTATATTGCCTGCGCATATATATACCTGACGATTTGGTGCTCTGACTAAACATACCTCATGATGATACAGGAAGTTGTATTCAAATTTTGATAGTACAATCTCATAATCATTCTTTAAGTAGTTATATAAAGGTATAGCGTGAAGCTCTTTGTTTTTCGTTAATTGAATATAATAAGCAATAAGATTGTTTTTTTTATAATAAAAAGAGCTAACATATTGTTTGCGTATGTAGTAATATGGCAAAGGATATCTCTTTGAGATGTCAGAATTTACATCATTATTATCGCTTGTTTTATATAAGTAGGATTGACGAATGGAATGAGCCACCTTACATTTAGGTAATCCTTTTATAAAGGTTTTCAGAAACACTGGAAATATACTAAGATTGTTATTTCGTAAATCCGAATTGTAGGAGTTATAAAAGTAAGTTTGTGGCGCACAGCTGTTTTTGCGATAAGTTTCCAACGGATTGCTCAACCTTTTACGGTTAAGCAGTCAGTGAAATTACTTGTTTAATAAGACGCACCAGATGTAAGTCCGATACAGTGGACTGCTCAATTACCAAAGGTTGTACAGTCCGCAATATTCCACTATCGCATAGGGAACGAGGCTTACCGAGGTCTAGTGCCGGCAGTAGGAGAAGAAGAACGTATACTCCCGGCGCCCGTGCTCCCGCTTTGGATAGTAGGACGAGCAGAGCCAGCGGGATAAGGCGAAGCAGGCGCATAAGAGGGTCTTGAAGGGATCGTTGAGGCTGGCGCAGCAGAACGACGAGGAGGCGTACTCCCAGGTGTAACTACTGTACTTCGAGGTGGCGTGTAAGTCGTGTTTCCCCTAGAAGTAGTGTAAGTACGCGACCAGTAGTTGTAGCGGGGACTATAAGAGGAGCTAGTGCCAGAAGATGCCAACCACCAGCTGGGCCCCGCATAGTAGATCCAGCCCCATCCCGGCGCATAGTACCATCCCGGCCCTGCATAAGCTGGACTCCAGCTCCACCAAGGATCCCACCAACCCCACCCATGACTGTACCAGCTACGCCAACTCCACGTCGGACTCCATCCAGGACCCCACCACCAAGGATCATACCACACACCCGTAGAGTATCGACGCACTCGGCACGAATAGCAGTAATTATCATCGTATTCCCGAGAAGAGCGAGAAAAATTATCTTCTCGGTTATCTGCCTGGTCACCCAAACTATACAAAACTGCACAAAACTGTACATGTTTAGTGTATTCGTCCCCTGACCAGGTAAGGAGGGACTAGCCCGTCTTGTTTCGCCGCTCCTACCCAATCCCTTGCAAAGATTACTCTCTTCAAGGGAGAGAAGTCTCTGAGACTCTCGAGGCAGGAGAAGGCGAGGGCTACGGAGAGAACTTGCCAGCTTTTTTGTAGGGCTTGAACCCTACCCCTCACCCGTTCCATCTTACGGTTGACGGTTTGTTGGGAAGCTGACTCACTCTCCCCGCTGT